>Ga0208687_1000090_pt1 | contig 92475 bp, 87 predicted proteins | sample June2015DPH_6_10_FD_184695 | JGI IMG/M metagenome (GOLD analysis project Ga0208687, IMG submission 184695) | Peatland microbial communities from SPRUCE experiment site at the Marcell Experimental Forest, Minnesota, USA - June2015DPH_6_100... | ecosystem: Environmental > Terrestrial > Soil >...
GTTGTTTCCTACTTCTGTATATTTATAGGATTCTTCGGGTAACCTCCCCCTAAAGTCTGCGACAAGTCGCAGTAAGCTCTCGCGCTGCTGCGCGATCGCAGGGGGAGGACATCTTACTAAGTTATACATGCCGAATAGTCAATTTTCCCATATTCGCTGTTTTCGAAACAATGTCCGCATATTGCTCTGTCTATCTTTTTCCCCTCCAAGAATTGGACAACCATGTCATTTCTCCACATTTTGAACATTTTATCCTGGTCAGAAGACCCCGCCCTTTATGCTGCGACAAGTCGCAGTAAGCTCTCAGCTAGCGCTGATCGCTAGGGCTGGGAGTCCCGACGAAACATAATAAATGCAGAATTAACGAATCTGCGATCGTATTCTCTTAATTCTTTCTCTAGATGAGTAGACCTAGAGAAGTTAGATAGAGACTCTCAAGTTCTATCTTCTCCTTTCGGAGTTGGTCCACATCGAAGAGTTAGAAGAGGTTTTTAAATCATTCACACTGAGACCTTGAGACAGTCACCTGCATCATTGGATCTTTGTTTAATGAATGATCACAGTGGCGCGACAAGTCGCGCTCGCCTGTTGGCTTGCGCCAACAGCCGTCGCCACGGACTTGTGGGGAATCCGTAGGTGTGTATGTATCTCTCAATTCTAACGTCTGCTTCGTCACAGATATCGGAAGACCCAATATCTCAGATGCCTTCTAATCAACTGTTACCCTTGCCATTGTTGGCAAGCCCCACCCTTTAGGGTGGGGTAGTTGACCTTGTCCATATCACTACAAGAAGCCACTGTGTCTATACATCTTACTGTAACAACCGTCACATCTTCTTTTTTTCTTTTTCTTCATCTTTTTCCATATGATATTCACCTATTTGTTTACGGTATATAGATCTCCCCAAGCACAAACAGTTTGACAGTTGTATCTTTTTCTATCATAAAATTTATCATCTCTTCCGGTCTAACTATTATGCCAGCAGTAAACACAAAATTATCGTTCACAATACCAGATTTAACACTAATAATATTGTCTTTCATATCTTGTTTGATAGGTGTAGCACTTGTCTTATTTACTGATATGTTTGGAATCTCTTCCACATCTTCGACCTCTAGGAAAACTTCGAATAGAGCAGATTTTCTAGGGTCAGTTGGAGACATGTGTTTAGGAATTATGAAAGTACCACCATTTACCAACTTGTTTGTCACTTGGTATCTGACCATTCTTATTCCACGTTTTTTTCTGTATTTTGTTATTGCAATCGTTGATACTACTAAGAGCAATGTGACCTGTATGACCATAGCTACAGTCGCAACCATAATTACGTATCTCATGTCTAATATGCCCAATTTCATAGCAACGAAAGCCGCTACTACAGCAACAAATGTCGCAAATGATAATTTCGAAAATATGTACATCAGAACACACTATCCTTTCATTTGTTTTTATACTAGATCATTTACATCAAATTGTTCACGGTAATATTAATAGGTGTTGCAAGACTGAAAAGTGGTTGGTGGTTAGAAAAAGGCCCTGCAACACCAAGCCGTTGATAGGAATCGAACCCAATTATATCCTCCATCAGGACAACGGTAGAATCTAAAAATACTGTCACTTTCCGAGCATCAACAATCCTATTTTTATCATAATCAATGCCCAACATATGGTTACTATACCCCATGCTACTTTCTTCGCCTTTTCTGCCAGCACTATTAACAATGTTACTATTGTCATCAATCCAACAGTGTCAATTATTTCATATGGCAGAACAACTCCCGATGTCATCATAACCATCGCAGCCACTATTCTACCAACCAAATTTCCTAAGGAATATATTGGAGTGAATATAAAAGATATATCCATTGTTATACACCTCCCTAATGTCGCCATACTTTTCTAATTTTCTGTTCTTATAGTTTTCAACCATCGCTCAGTCGGTATTCAATCCATAACTTTGTATTTTGTTTTTTTTGGACGATCTTATGTTGTTTTTGATCTAGCATATCATTGCTATAGGTATCCTACAAAAATGCCACTACGCTACCATATCCCTCTTCTGACTTTGGAATAATATCTTCTAATCGTATATAGAGACGTATCGTGCAATTTTTCTTTCATTTGCTTTGGACCTTTACCTTCTCCTATCATCATCTTAACTTTTGTTAATATGCCCTCATCAGGAACTTGTTTATGCTCTAAATATATGGGATTTTTTACCATTTCTTCTCTCCATCTTTTGACCATGGAATGACAATACGCACAGTCGTATATGTAGAATAATCATACATCTTTTATCTTATTTTCGGTCATAATTGACATATTTCGAGTCGCAACTCATCTCATTATGCAACTATTCACAGATTTTTCTCTACCCTGCATTCCCGTGAGCGATAGTTGTTTATGGCTGGTTTGCTCCCTTCCGGACCTATGGAAAAATAGAAGATGTACAATTTCTGAATTATTGACTTCGTTTTCTACATTGTCTAATTTTATCCGGTTCAGGGTTCGATCTTTGTTCCGAGTAATTCAAGGAATTTTGCTAACCATTCTGGATGAGCATTCCATGCCTGAGCAGTCACCAAGTTGCCATCTACGAGAGCGTCATCCATATCAATATCTACCCATTCTCCACCTGCATTACTTATATCTGTTTGGAGAGCGGGATATCCAGTACATCTTTTCCCCTCTAGGATATCTGCTGATATTAGAATTTGTACGCCATGACACATGGCAGCAATTGGTTTATTTTCATCGTTGAAATGTTGTACCATATCCAATACTTCTTCGCATAAGCGGAGATACTCTGAAGATCTTCCGCCTGGAAGTATTAGCGCATTATAATCGTTTATATCGATATCGTCGAAAGTCTCATTTAACTCGAAATTGTGTCCTCTTCTTTCTGTGTATGTATCTTCATTTTCGAAGTCGTGTATGGCAGTGACTACAGTTTCTCCTTCCTCTCTACCTGGACACACAACATGCACAACATGCCCAACTGTTTGTAACGCCTGGAATGGCACCATTACTTCGTAGTCTTCAACGTAGTCTTCAACTATCATTAATATTCTACTTTTAACCATTGTTTTCTCCTTTTTGTACCAACTTTTTTTGCAATACTCACATTTGTTCCGATTAAGTGGTCTGTAAAAATAATCAAATAAATCTGACTACCGATACCTTCCGCTTAATCTTTAGAAAAATGAAAATAAATGCTCATTTCATAATGGTCACAGATACCTTCATATATTTGCGTAAAGCTTTTATTAATGTTATCTCTGTTCCAGTATTACACACTTTAATTCTAAGCAACACCAAGATGCAACATAAAACTATGGTAAACGGGTCTCCATAGAAGAAGATAAAAGTCATGATCAAAAATGTTGCAACTACACATATCGCAGAGAATATTGTCAATACTCCAAATTCTACAATAAACTGTTTATCTTCTTTTTCCATGTTTCTTTCTATCACCTGTTATTTTCTTAGATTCTATATCACATACATCTTCAGTCATTATCCACAATAATATAGGAAATTCCATTGTTATGAACACCACGAGAGTCGGATATAGGGAGGCGTTGTAGTATCTGGATATGAAAAGGTACCAGTTAACCTGTAGAGAACCAGATACACAACGCCACACCTTTGATGGGAATCGAACCCAACCAGTCTCCTCTAGACAAAGGTCAAAAATATAATAATTGAAAACAAAAAATATAGGAAAAAGGATAATATCCTTTATCCTCGTCAGAAGACCCCCACGTTCACGTGGGGGAGTACCCGACTCCATATTGTTACCCCCATGCATCTTCAATATTCATCTGTACTGTCCCAGTTTTATTGTCAAATAATTCATCTTTTGTCATAATTTTTACCATACTTCTTACCAATAATCCACTATTTCTACTCAATATCTTAATATTAGACGGTACGATCGCTGTCTGTGTTCTATCTTTACCAAATCCTTTCCAGTCGAAATCAGACACGTATATATAATTTCTACCATTCATGGTAGTAAATCCAGACACATAAGATCTATACACATTCTCTCCTTGTCTTGCTTCAACATAGTCACCTTTCCTAATATTTGTCCATTTATCAATGCAAGTCGTTCCTCCATATCTTCTTCTCACCCCACCTTTTGTAGGTTGTTCTAAATGTAGAATTCTTCTCGAATATTTAGGTCTTGTAATAGTATCATATTTGAATTTATTCTTAGTCTCAACTCCGCCATTAAACATCATAGCTCCCATCGCTATACAATCATTGACATGGGCTTCAACAGATCTAACAGTCTTATCTCCTTCCTTTTTCATCAATAACAAACTTCTCATTCTAGCAGTCTCATATCCTTTTATTATTTTAACTCCTCTTGGTGCTATCTTTCTCAGTTCTCTCAATATCCAATTCTTACCAACTTCAACATGAGGAAAGAATTGACCTTTTACACCTTTCGTGTCTTTAAAATGATCGAATGCTACATCTTCAAAACCAATCATTATAATTGGATATATTTTTGCTAATATTGTTGCAACTTTCAGTTCTAATTGTTTTCTCGCAAGTATTGAAGGAGGGATCTTAGATCTACTTCTATTTAACCATCTCTCTTCTCTTCTTCGACAATTTCTATGTCTTCTACCTCTTCTTAATTCTCTCCTCTTATCCATTCCTTCAACTATAGCATTCGCATATTTCTCAACTTTCTTACCAAATTTATTCTTCTCAATCTTTGGTTTAGAACCTTGCTTGTATCCAGGCAATTCTAATGTACAACCATATAACACAGACTTTTTGGATATGACTCCTATTCCTGTAAATGCTGATCCAGGATCAACTGTCATTACTATCGGTTGTTTCTTTCTTCCACTTGGTTCGAAAAGTAATTGAATCTGAAATATTCCTAATTTATTTTTGACTATCTTTGCTTTCTTTTCTTTAATCCATTTATTCGCTCTCCTACTTGTCGTAGGCATAGCTGGAGTTCCATCTGGATTCAAGACTGGTACTCTATAATTGTTTTTGGTCCTTTTTCTTTCTTCTTTTAATTCTTTTTTCTTCGTCTCAGATAATTGTTTGGACATAATCCTAGCAGTATCCTTAGATTTGTCTTCTTTCGATTCCAAATTTCTAGACGTCCCTTCGCCATCGAGATAAAAAGCAGAAGCTGTAATCAGCGCAAGCTGAGCGCAGCATTGAGCTGTGTCAGGTTTTACCTCCGTACTCTCAGGTACAGCATCAGCCCAGCCAGCCGTTAGGGAGGCGCGGATGGGTGTTTGTCTTCTGTCTCGTTTCTTCATAGATTCTGTATTTCTCCGATAGGCTAGTTAACTCTCATGTTGTATTCTGAGATACAAGCACCGCCCTTTAGTGTGCCGGCAAGCCGGCATAAGCTCTCAGCTAGCGCTGATCGCTAGGGCGATGTAGTTGACTCCTTTACTCAAATTCCTAATTTATTCCTTCATTTCAGGCTTTTCCTTTTTAACTTGTTCTTTTACTATATTTGCCATCCATGCCTGGAAAAGATTTCCACTCTGATCTCCGCTGCCTTGAATAAGGAAATCTGGTACAATCTTTATCTTTCCATTGGCTACCTGCTCCATTATCTTCAACCTTGCCAAATTGTCCGCACCGACGACTTTTGCCTGGGCATCGTATGCCTCTGCCATACCTTTACCAGTTTCAATATTTTCGTACGCCTTACCATCCGCTTCATACTTGGTAGAGTCACGCACACCTTCTGCTTTTCTACGTGCAGCATCCGCTCTATCTTTCTCAATCTCAATTGACAACTTTGCGTCAATAACATCTTTCTGTTTCTCAGCACGAGCAGTCTTTTCTGCAACTGCTATTCTCTCTTCCTGCGCGTTAGCCTGCTCTTTATATTGTTCTTTCTGCTGTAAAGCAATTTCTTTCAGTGTTTGTGTGTCGAGAAGAGACTTGTCAACATCGATATATGATATTAACAAGCCTTGTGTCTCTACGTGATACTTTTCAAATTCTATCTTAGCCTTCTCGAAGGCATCTTTTTGCAGATCTGTGCGACTCTGTATAAACTGCATGGCTTTCTTATCGCCAGCATTGTTTCTGAAAGAGCTGTCTATCAGTGGATGGACAATTTGCTCTATCAAGTTTGGGACACTACCAAATCTTGCAATGATGAAAGGTGCATATTGAGGATGTACCCTGATTATCACTCTAACATCCGCCTCGAGTTTGAAGCCGTCTTTTGACGTAAGTGTCAACTGGCTGAATTTGAAAAACTCGGCTGCTTTCTGACTATCAATAGTGTCTTCTTTTGGGGCACCCCTCTTTGCAGTCCCAATAACAGGACCTCCTGGGGCAGCACCTTGATATTCAGTTCTTCTCTCCGTCCCGGCTGCCCAGTCAATAGTAACTGCGCTTGTTGGCACTTTATATGCCGTATACGCCAGCGGATTCATATTATATGTGCCTGGTGCTATAGGCTTGTCCCATATACCCCGTTGGTTCCTGTCAGTTGTTAACACTACTTCTTCTTTTTCGTGGATATCATCTCCACGACCAGCATCTTCGACAGCAACTTTGGTTGTTCTTGCTAACTCCACACCAACGTTACTTCTCAGCACCGCCACATAACCTGGCGGTATTTCAGCAACAGGAAACATTTTTACATCGAATAGCGACGTATTTATATAATATTCGCCTGGCTGCAAAGTATCCAATTGTATACCTCTATAGCCAGCATTATTTACAAACGCTTGTCCGTCCTGGAAGTAATTATGATCATCGTTTCCGGGTTTTGGTGCAATCATATATACAGCAGGCAACGGTCTACCGTCCATGGCTATTACAACACCCATCATTTCTTGAGCAACCTTTGTAACAGGTTTACTACTTACCACAAATACTCTCGTGTTGATACGATATGTCCCCGGTCTCAAAATGGCTATCTGTGGTCCTTTCTGACCACCTTCAGTAAGAAACTTTTTCGCATTCTGGAAATTGTTGCATTCTACAGCATTTGCAAGTAATCTCCCAGTTGGGATCACATCGCCGTCAATTGCTTCAATAGTAGCGATCTCACCTTTTTTGACAACAGTTACCCTTTCTTTTTCAACTTTCCATGTTATTGGATTAAACCAATAAACCCCAGGCATCAGTGTATCTGCCTGAATTCCTATCTCGCCGTTGCAAGCGATGATCTTCCCTTGAGCCATTTTGGCTCCAAACATTTTCTTCGTCTTAATACCTACTTCATATCTTCCTATAATAACCAATCCTGATAGGAAAAATAGTCCTGCTATTATTACTACCGGAACGATCAATACATACAGTAGATCAATTCCTAATATGTCCGCCATGTTTTCTCCTTGACAGCTTTAGCTGTCATCTTTACGTTTTTCATGTTCTTATTTAAGTCCCGATTAAGTGGTTCCTACGTTGGAAATTATAGTTCTAGAAATATGACCACGTTAATCTTTAGGAAAAATAAAGAATATTCTATATTTCGACAACTTTTGGCAGATGCTCAGTCATATATCTTGTTTGCTCAAAAGTCATTTGGACCAGTTTATCTTCTAATCTTCTGAGAATGTGTTGTCTTCCACATAGATCCAAACTGTCGTCAGCAACCAATTCGACCCTTTTGTCATCTAATTTTCTTATTGCATTTACCAAATCTTCAGGCAGCTTATCTGTCGATTTACTCAGTACTACAATTTCTTCTGAAAATCGAGGCGCAACAATCTGCATGGAACCTATGTACACACCATTTTTCCATGTTACAAGAACCGATATCGGTTTTGGGAAGTTGTAAACACTCAACATCTTCTCTTGTTCTAGTAAATTTTCTGCTATAACTTCCCAATCTATATTGCTCATTATTTTATCCTTCCAATCATATCCCAGTCGCACATTTGCAATCTGTCTTTGTTGCCCCAAAGGTGTTAAGCAAAAACAATGCTTATTAAGCTTCCGAATGTATTACGACATAGTTAAGATAGCATCCTTTGTGTTTTGAAGCGTTGCCAACACTGTAACATGTAAACGTCTGTTAAATTGTCCTACTGTAATTCTACAACTTTCGGTCGCCACTTCTCATCTTCTGCGCTCTTTCTCCATTGACATATCCTATCAGGTAATGTGCTACCATCTTTTCTCTATCTCCAATATCAGATAGGAATATGCTGTCAGTAACATTTCTGAAATCTGTATGACCTTTGTCGAAAACTTTTCTTATCGCACATATTCCATCATCGTCGACACTGAACATATCCTTGATAAGTTCTGCGTTGAGATCCAATATCTCTATAATCCTATCTTTGAGCATGGTACATCATCGTCATATGTCTCCTTATGTCATTTCTGCATTCTTGTAAATGTAAGAGTTGCTTACTCGTCTTATTGTACCACCGCAACTTCTACTTCTTTCTCACTTGCTACTTTAGCCTCAAGTTCTTCTTTTATTTTTACAGCATCTCCAATATTTCTGATACACAACTCCAACATTATCTTCAATGCCTCATTGTTATTTTTTGCTCCAATATCAGATTTGATGGAGTCAAACATTTCTTTTACGTCAAACCCTATCTCTCCAATATCGTGCTCAAATTCCCCCATCCTACTTCTTATATTTGGAATATGTTTCAGTTTGTATCCATCTGCAATTTTAATATTTGCGGAATTTATGATTTCTATACTTACCCTTCTTGTTACATGTTCAGGTAGGATTCTTTTCTTTCTTATCATATTTCTCAGATCTTTAAGGGCCAATTCATGAACTTTTCCGCCGTTTATATTTTCTATACTCATAAATGGATCAAGAGCCGAATTGCTAATCTTATATCCCCCAAAATCTCTCAGTTTGTGTCTTTTTACATAGTCAATATAACCTTCTACCTGTTTTACTACTCCTTCGCTCTTTCCACAAAAGTTTCCCTTTTTCTCGAAATATTTATAGAATTCTTCGCATCTTACCATGTCATTTCCCTTCTTTTCTACCTTTATTTATTTAACCGCTTTCGCTCATATCATTATCTGTTCAAATTCCGACTGTGTGAGATTTGTTACCGTTTTTATCTTTTTTATTATCATCTCGCAGAATCTTTAGAAAAAACAAAAAATAAAAAATGAAAACCACAAATTCATCGTTTTATATCACACCACATTTTTCTATTATATCCCAGCTTGTTTCTCAGCAATATCGCCAATGATTGGCAATTTGAATATTTCTCCCTGGAATGCTTTCATTATTAGAAATATCCAGAGAATTAACGCTACTAAAGATATCAAAGACGACAAAGTCGCAACAAGCCAAAACATCGACCATGAAAAGATTCCATATAACGATGATATAATTATGTTGAATATCACCAATGCCAATGATATCCCTATCGACTGTACTGCATGAAATTTTACGAACCTACTGTCTTTTTCCATCAGCAAGAATATTATTCCACTTATGAAACCAAGAATATAACACAATGCTCCTGCCACATTTTCGTCCAATCCCATAGAAGTCTTCCTGCTTCCAGTTGTACTATATACATTACTTTCCGGCATATTTATTCTCCTATATGAAGTTTTCTATTTTTTTGGCTGCGACATGTCTACCGTGTTGATTACTTTTCCAGATTTGTCTTTGGTAACCATGACGTAGTACGTCGAGTCCTGATTTGTATATATTGTCGTAGATCCTTCATCGCTATCCACAGAAGACTCACAGACTTCTTTACCTTCATAATTCGTAATTCCCTTTATTACAAACGATGCCTGTTTCCCGCCGCTATTTGTTGTTATCGTCGTTCCTGACTTGCACCAACTCGCCCCGCCGGAACCTTCTGACACTTTTACATCTCCATTTGGAGTTTTAACTACTTTTTCATTTTGGGCTGTGCATCCTGAAAACGCCATCAGCAATACTACTGATACAATTATCAGAATTTTTGTGTTTTTATATGTTCTCATGATTTCTCCTATTTCATCTATTGTGCCATTTCTATATGGGCTTTGTGTTCTTTGATTATTGTCTTATATAGCTGTTCGTCTATATCTACTGGATCTACTACTTTGTAGCGTTGCATCCTTCCAGATTTTTCTTCTGCCTTGACCAACCTTTTGGCAACTAATGCACTTCGAAGATCGTCATATGCCATAAACTTTTCTATTTTGACTCTGTGTATATCAAACATATATTTCTGGTAGTCTTCTCTTGTAAACTCTCCCTTCATCTTTAATAGGCTGTTTAATCTCTGTCTTGGAGACAACATTCCTTGGTCGAAAATAATTTTTTCTGCAACTTCACTTTCTTTGACTTTTGTTTCTTGAGATGTTACCACATGTCTTATACCCGTAATCTTATGATGAGCAAAGAATGAATCTATTTCCTTATCCTCTTCTAGCAGTTCGTGAGTCATTTGTAAACTTATCGGCTTGGTCGATTCCACTTCTGCTATCATGCCTCCTGGCATCTTGACACGATATATTCTACATATACATTCTATTATTGTTTCATTTTCATTACTATTACTCATGTTATATACATCTCTCGGCATTTTTGTTTTTACGTTTTTGTTTTTACGTTTTTGTTTTTACTTTTTTGTGTTTTTGTTCAAAAATATATTATTGATGTCAGGCACCATAGATACGGAGACAGCGCCTGAAACATGGCCCTACTAAAGATATCTACGGTGCCAAGCTGCTAATGGGAGTTGAACCCAATAGTCGTAAATCCTCCTGTAGGATAGTAGCAGTGGTCAAACGTGATACCTTATAACGGTGCAGAGGAAGTGTGGAGTGGTGTATAAAATAAGACTCTGCACATTCGCCAAGCATCATATTTGAACACTTTCTTGTTGAACTTTTCCTAAACATCATACCTTGTAACTATGTAGAGATATCTGAGTTTGAATGATCGTGTAGTTTCTAAAGATATCTCTTTAGACATTCGCCAGAAATGACGCTAGGTTGTTCATCCCCATCAAACATGATACCTCAGAGCGGTGTAGGTCTGAAAGGCAATTGATGTTAACATATTTATCCCTACACTTTCGCCAGATACCATGTTTGAAGTCTTCATCTTTTGTTGTACATCATGGTTTATTTTCTTTTGTTTATGTACACTGCTAAGATAAGTACTGCTGCCGATATAACAGATCCAAATCCTGGAGACTTTGGTGTCTGGACAGGTGTCTGTGGGGTATCTGTGTTTTGTGGATATGTTTGCTCTGATGTTGCAACCGCCTTTTCTGGAGTGGATACTACAGTATCTGTCGTATTTACGACATCTGTCGCTGTTGCGTTTACTGTATCAGTCACCGTCGCGTCTACAGTATTTGTAGTAGTTGGTGCTGCTGTAACATTTACCGTGTTCGTACCAATGTGTGTACCATTTGTATATGATACATTTGTTGTATCATTTACACCTGATATATTTGTTGCACTGTTATTTGCTCCTAAAATTGTACCACTTATTGATACCAACAATATAATAGATAGTATCGTAAGTTTTATCGCGGCTTTTCTCATATTTTTTCCTCCTAATTTTTGCGTTTTAATCATTGCCGAATTCAATGACTGGAATTTATTGATAATCGTAACTTTGGCATCTTTCTACGAACTTATCAACCACCAATCTGGCACGGTCTCCTTGCTACATGCTTTATACTACATGACGCACAAATATATAAGCTTTATTGCAACAGAGATGCTCCGATGCAAGAAGATAGCTTACGACGTATTTTAGATACCGCAACACGCAGCGGGTTACTCAAGCAACCACTCATCTAACAGCATACATTTCTCAGCGTCACATTCCAATGCACAACCGCAGCATGGTGCAAATCTGCTCTTTCTTGAAAGTAAGGCCTCGTAGTTTATATCAATCTTTTTTGTGTTCTTGCGAGCTTTTTCAAGCAGGAAACGACCATTCTTTTCTGTTCTTGTTAAGATGTTTTCCTTGATCATTTCGTTAATCGTGGTAGAACACACACGATTACTCACGTCCAGACTTTCCAACAAATCAGATGGTGCAATTGGCAATTTACTCAATATTATTCTTCTGAGATCGTTAGGATCTTTTGGTTTCTGCTTCTGTATAAGCATGTCTGATAATATGGTAGATACATCTGTCTTTGTCCCATGCTTACGCTTGTCATCATTTACTACTTCAAGAAGGAAAGCTTTGCCGTATTTTGTCCTTCTTATAGTATTCTCTCGAACCATAATGTCGACAAGCTCCAAATAGTTACAATCGCAGGCATCTAATCTTTTCCAAATGTCTGCTTGTAAAATGGGCAATATATCCAACACTCTTTGTTTGAGAACTGTAATATCTTCTTTTTTAACATTCTGTATGTTTTTATCGCAAGTTTTAGCAACGAAATCTGTATCTTTCTTGAGGTCACTATCTTCCTTTACTTTTTTCTTGAGGTCACTATCTTCCTTTACTTTTTTCTTGAGGTCACTATCTTCCTTTACTTTTTTCTTGAGGTCACTATCTTCCTTTACTTTTTTCTTGAGGTCACTATCTTCCTTTTTCTTCTTCAGTTTGGCATCTGCCTCTTCCTTTTTCTTCTTCAGTTTGGCATCTGCCTCTTCCTTTTTCTTCTTCAGTTTGGCATCTGCCTCTTCATTTTTCTTCTTCAGTTTGGCATCTGCATCTTCATTTCTCTTCTTCAGTTTGGCATCTGCCTCTTCATTTTTCTTCTTCAGTTTGGCATCTGCCTCTTCATTTTTCTTCTTCAGTTTGGCATCTGCCTCTTCATTTGTATCGTATATATTTCCATTGCCGTTTCCATTCAATTTCTCAAGAAGAAAACTTTTGTCCAGTCTTCTTCTTGTCAAAAGGTTTTCTTTGAGCATAATGTCGACAATGTACGAACCTTCGCGACTGTCTATTTCCAATTTTCTCCACATGTCTACCTGTTTAACTGGCAACATGTCCAATATTTTTTGCTTAAAGATGGGTAAATCTTTTGTTTTCATTTTTGATCACATCGTTTCGTCTTCTGTTTTCAACCACGTGTGTTGTCTTCTATTTTCAATATAGTAAGGATTCCCAGGACAACTTTAGTCACATATACTTTAGGTGGCGGTTTACCCATTGAGATATCTTATACAACAACATTTTCACTTTTCCAATTCTCGTTTTTACAATATCTTGTCTGCCACTATATGTACAGCGTTGCTCATTAGCAATCCTGCCATTATAGGTAATATCATATCTTCATGAATACTATTCAATATCCAACAAAAGTCATATCCCAGTTTATTTGCTCCAAATAATGCGAATGATGCAATCATACATATGTATAATAATCTCAACAACCATCCGAACAGTATGTTATGTCCCATTCCTCTGTGTTTGCTCAATTTTCTTATTGGATAAGATAACACACCTAATCTTTTGCCAGGTTTCGATAATGTATCAAGATCAGGGCTAAATAGTTCGGTACCTAACACATAAGTAATCATAAAGACTACTATAATTTTGAAATCATGTTCAACATTGAAATAAAAGTTTGCAACTACAAATACTGATAGTGTCAAATAATTGATTATCCTATGTGTTGAGTCGTTTGGCAATTTCTATTATTATAAGTTTGATAATAAGCTATTTTCTAATTTTTTCGTCTGAATGTTATATATACGGACAATATCCCAACTATCACACTCGCAAAGCTTGTCGGCGTTATCTTTGTAGGTATTTTAATATCTAGAACAGTATATGTTGAAGTCTGGACAGGGGTATATTTTGGAGTTCCTGATATGGTAGTAACATTTTGTGCAATGGTAAAAGTTGGAGTTGGCACGCTTGTCGCAGTATATGAAGGTTTGTAAGTTGTAGTAGGAACAGGTGTTGAGTATCCAACAACAGTCGCTGTTGGGGTTAGTACCGATGTTGGCATTCCTCCCATATTATTTACAACAATTGTCTGAATCTTTGACGAAACTTCTCTTAAGTGAAATGTATATGTTCCAGGTTTATCAAATTTATAATTAACTTTCTGGCCAACTTTTATCCTACCAATTTTGTCATTCCACAAATTTTGATCACTTACAACAGTTAATGTACTTATATCTGCGTCATTTTCCCATATTATGGTATCTCCAACGTTGATATTAAGGACACGATCGTCATATGTAAATTGACGAGGTATAGGTTCAAGATTTCTTATTTTGTAGAATCCAAAAGCGTCGTCCACAAGTGACAGATATATGGTTGCGTTGGTACTGTCGTCTGCACTAGCCACTGTAGACAAATATCCAGGCACCAATACAACAAGTATTGTTAAAAAAGTCGCTGTAAATATTTTTCTTTTAATGTTCATATTTTACGTCCAATAGAACCTACTGTCATCATAATTAATTGCGAATTGGAACCAGATCTATTATATTCACCGCTATATTTGCAAATCTGCACGGAAGCGACTCTCTATCGCCATTACCAACTAATGCACATTGAGATCCATGAAACAGTGACGATGCTAATAACCAGACGGCAATGACAATAATAACAATAGCAAAAATTTTTATGCTCGATACACGGAAAGAAATTTTCGCATTTCCCACAAGGAAAACAATAGTATCTTCTTGCTTTACGTCGTTGCAATGTTCATCATACTTTTTATTCTCCTCATTTGGAATATAAGGTCTCACAATAATATGACTGTTTCTTATTCTAACATCGGAACTGATTTCAAAATCAGTATACCCATCCTTCCTTTTTGATGCAAATGCATCTTTTACTATGAAAGCTCCTTCCTTTATTTTATCATTTCCAATTTCTCCTTGTTTTATTTTTTCCTCTTTTTTATGTCTTCCATCTTCGTCTAGACGACCTTTCTCATCATTTTCAATTTTATCAGATGGAAATTGATCAAGCTTTCCATTAATAACATCGTTCATCACTTCTACATAAGAATTGATTTCAAGACCGTCATATCCCGCTCTCCTTTTTATGTCCAGTCCTTCTTCTATTAAAGTAATTCCTTTGTCTATATTTCTATCTACTATTTCTCTATATCTTTGTTTGTTTTTTTCTTCTTCTTCTTTTATCCTATCTTCATTTTCTTTTAGTTTTCTCTGTTCCTCCGCACGTCTTTGTTCTTCTAATTTTCTATTTTCTTCAATCCTCCTTTGTTCCGCCTTTTTTATTTGTCTATCCAAAACTTGTTTCCCTTGGACAGTTGGAGACAACTGTTCATTGTATACATTGCTTCTGATAACATTGACATGACCTAGGTTACTTTCTACTGTAGATATCACTATGTCTATATTACCAATTCTTTTTAGAATCTGTCTGCACAATACAGCTATTTCTCCAATATTCCCTCCTTTATAACCGACATGTTCACCAGAATTTCTTGCTTCCACAATGAGATCTATGTCTTTATGATATTGTCCATCTATGTCAAATTTTTCCATGTGGTCGAATACTACGTTTTCCTCATTATCATGATTATGCTCGAACCCTATACTCTTTAAAGCATCATTTGCATCCTTTTTAAAGTTTTCAAAAGTTCTATCTGTATATTTGTCCTTACCTGTTATATAGCAACCTATAGCTCTTTCCTGTCCTCTATGTACCAATAAATAACAAGTTATTTCCAATAAATCTTCCCCATTTATTATACGCAGATCAATTTTGTTATCAAAAAGTTTAACTATGTCCCCATTTCTTGACGATGTTTTGCCCAGACCTTTTTCTGGAAACATCATAAGCCCTGTCTGATCTTCAAAAATTTTTATATCCATCTTCTTCCTCATGACCCAAATTTTATTCGTTTTGCATTAATTGGTTCATAAATTTGTCAAATCCGTAAACATACACGTTTCCATAGTTATCATGTATTGGCACACTCGTATATTGTTCATTGTCCTTTGTAATTGGTATCAACGGGTTATATTTCGGATTTTCAGTTCTCTTGGTATAATAAAATACTGGATAAAACTTTCTACCAGACTCTCCGATCAACAGTTCCCTGACAAATATGTTTTCAACAAACTTGTCTTCTATGAATTTTTTGAACCCTTCATAATCGCCTTCATAATTTGGATATTCTTCTTTGAAGAGATCGCTCTTTGTTACTACTACATAATGTTCTATATTTTTACCGTTCCCACGTAGCTCTGTAACTATTTTTAGGTAATGATCTATTCCCATTTCTTCAAATCTTGGATATCTCTCTGTGTCAATGATGAATATTAGTATATCTGCTCCAGCAACCTGTCTTGCAACTTTTACACGAGATCTTTTAGCCAAATCTTCTATTTTATCTATATTCTCTTTGTTGCCAATATATTGTGCTATATCTTTTAGATATATACCAGGATAGTCTGAAGTTGATAATACAGTTTCTCTTGGAAACAATTTCCCAACCTCATATGTGAACCTATATTCCTTGATATCTTTTGTACGTGTTGGCCAACCTTTATATAATTCTGTCATTAGGTCTATAAGATCATTACTTCTATCAGTAGGTATCTCCGTCACATCTACAACTCTCTTATAGCAACCTGCAAGAAAAAGGGTTTTTCCAGACTTTTCTGGACCTAGTATAACTATCTTTGGGCCTTTCAACTCATAATCCATCAATAGACTGAAGAAGAATGAAAAAGCAAGCACAACTAGAGAGTCTCTAATGAAACTTGAATTATCTACACCTGGAGAAGAATAAATAATTACTAATGATGCAACAGAATAAATCACTGAAAATTTGCTCACATTTGATGCCGCTTTTCTGAACTCACCTTTTGTGTTTATATTCTTCCATCCAACATCTTTGCTACCTAGATATAGTCCTATCAATGTGCCAAGTGCTATATATACCAGGTTCCAGCCAACAGCAAAATTTCTTATCATATATACGATAAGTACCACAACTCCTACCGACAATATGATCGCCTGTATCCGTTTTTTTCTGTCCAAGAATAGAAGTACTAACGAACCCAAATAGAACCCAATCATAAAGGTTATAAAAAGAGATATTCCAGATGGATCAATAAGTCTAATAGCACTACTGATCATTTTCATCAATTCTGTATTCCAAGATCTTGCGACCATGTCCATTAGGTAATAGGTCAATCCTGCTACTATGATAAAGAGAACGGAGAATTTTGCATATTCCTCGTGTAGTTTTTTCATTATTTCTGTTTTCCCCTTTTTCTTTTAGGTTATCAAAACTGTTAACAATGTTAATATCCATATCCGAATGATATTAATTCTTAACATTATTAACAACTCTATTTCAAAGAAGGTATTCCTCCATTTAATGAGGAACGGTTTTCGTCTATTTGAACACGTCCGCTAATTTATTTTCTTCATAGTTCTCTAAGAACGCCTTTTCGGCAATTTCATCACTTTGCAATAGCATATCTTTATCTTCTTTCTTTTCGAAGTTGAACATACCTTTCCTCTTGATGAACTTGCCTTCCTCTAGCATATAAGAATGGTGAAGGAAGATCAAACTCTTCTTTTCAGACTCTTTGTAATAACGATAATATCCTGAACTTGGATCTGTTGCGCTACGGATATTATCAAGAGGGACTCCTGTTACAAATAGAACTACACCAACGCTCCATGAGTCTCCCCATGGAGATTTCCACTCGGAACGATTCGTCTTGTCTACATCGAACGCATGTACAACTATATCGTCTGCATCAATTACTGAGAGATCAATATTTGCTTTTGTTACAAAAGCATTTAAGACCTTGCTTCTGTTCCATCTCTTGTCATGCTTCTCATTTTCAATAACTCTGCGTACTAACATATTGTACCTGATATCCACGGTACGATTGACTGCGTCTCTCAGGTTTTGTCTCAGTATGAGATCCTCTCCTTTGTCCTCCAGGATGTTATTTATATTCGCTCCTGCTATAGTTGCCTTGTATATGTTTGTCGGCTGTATGTCCATGACATATCTAACAGTGTCCTTCTTGGCTCTATGCATCGCATTTACATCTTTTCCCATATTAGCTATGGTGTCGTGGTAATTTTTAAGATGTCTAACATGGCTACTTAGCAGATCTTTTATGTTTTTAGTTATCATAATTTCAAGAGTTTTGAAAATAGTGATATCTCTCGACATTTTAGCTACATCGCTATTCCTTTCTTTTAGATCATTTTCTGTCTGACTTATTTCCAGGTCGTAGCCAATATCAGATAGAACTATACCTCTGATGCTAACCCCTCTTCTCTTTTCTGAAGACCTTAACTCACCTTTTAGGTCAGACAATAGAGACGGTGTCGCTTTCTGGAACTTGTTGCCTATTCTATTTGTTATTGCATCCAAAATTTCGTCTTTCCTTCCAGAAATTCTGTTCCCAATGTCATAGCTGTATGTATTAGATATGACACTACCACTTACATCAAATATTTTATCGGTACACAGCTCAGCAACTTTCAGCATTACCTTGCTTTTCGCTTCTTTGGCCTTTCCTACGCGGCTGGTTCTAAGCAACTTATCAAAGAATGGAACACTTTTTGCAGATTCCATTTGTGCTTTTTTGAACTCTTTGAGATTATTGAGACTCTTCACAATTGAACTTTTGTCTGTATAATAAATTCCTATTGGTTCCATCTCTTGACTTATCTTGTTTATCAAATCTTCAATGCTTTTAGTAGGTTCAATGTCCAAAGCCTTTGCATTTTTCGCACTCATTATTTTGCGAGCGTACTCCCCAAGTTCATTTTTCAATGAAGAGAAGTCATTATTCAACGTTGGTACAAGATCATCTATTTTGTCAAGACTTTCGATATTTCTTATTTCACTCTGTTTCCATTCTTCACTACTTTTGTCTACCTGTTTACCAATTCTTTCTCTGTAGTCTTTTACCGATTCTTCTATAGCTTTTATGTATACGTCTGCTTGTTTTTTTCTTATGGTCAGAGTGTTAAGTTCTTCTCTTATCCTATTCAACTTATTTCTAGAACGATCTTCATCTGCTTTGACGACAATCTTCAGTGTTTCTCTTATAAGATCGTTCCTAACGTTGTTGTTGACCATGTTTAAAACATTCAGCAACATATTGATTGTGTCAACATCCTTCTTTGCGACATTGTAGAGCATTTTGTCTGTCTCTTCTTTATACCCTTCACTTCCGATAGATATCATATCTGTTTCTGATTTAATGCTCGCTATTTGCTTCTCAATTTCATCAGACCCAGAACCAGTAACTCCATCTTCCACAGCCTTTCTTAGAAGGACAACGCCATTGTAGCTAAGTTCCCGGAAGAGTTCGTGGTCAAGTACCATGTTAAACTTTGACAATCTATCCTTGATAAAGGATTTGTCATCTTCAGAAAGACCCTTTTGGAATTCTTCAGGATAGAATTCTTCTACAAATTTTCTGATAATACCGTATATATCTTCCTCATCTTTAAGAGATATTTCCTTGTCATTAAGTGCTCCAACAAGGTTGTCCTTAAGTTTCTTGATTGACTCAACGTTATATCGAACAACTTGAGAAGTCGCTATAATGAAAGGTGCAAAACTTGGAAAACCTGTCAATAATCTTTCTGCTGGATTATTGTGACAAGCTACGAATATGTGAGGAACAGTCTCATCAAATTCTTGTAGCAGTCTTTCGTGAATGTCTGACGCTTTCTCCCTTCCAGGAAACTCTGTTATTTCCATAGGAATGAGTATTACCTCCTTGAAAGGACTCCTTCCGCTCAAATGAGCGTGTTCTATCTCACCGAGCATAGCAAAGTTGTTCGCCTTTTCGTCTGGACTCTCGTTAAGGGTAGATAATACTCCAAACAACGTAATGTCAGCAGTTGGTTGGATGTCTTTCAACCTCTTCGCAAGGTCAAAGGCTATTCCGCTACCTGTTCCTCCACCAAGACCAATAACAATGTCTATTTTGTCACTTCTGTTTATGTTTATATCGAACAGACCTTCACTTACGGCCTTATAGTATATTGCCTTCCCCATAGCTCTCTTACGATATACACCCTTGGAGAAATTCAACTCTTGTAAGTTGTTCTTGGTCATGAGTTTCTGCGACCAATCTGGTCCTAGTTCGGAGTCGTTGATCCACCATGTTTTTGCGCCTGTGGCCTTTTTAACCTTGTCCTCTATTCCAATGAGGGCATGAGGACTCTGTAAACTCATTTCCTTTGTCAATAACTTATACGTTATGTTGATCCTTCCAATATTCTGATCAGCATTGAGAGGATTGGAACGATATTCTTCCTCTATCCTTGCCACGTTTTTCTCTATTTCTGCAATCCTTCCTCTGTCAGAGTTTTCTTCAATGATTGCAGTATCTATAATTGTTATGTCTACTTCTGTTGGAGCAAATTGTGGTCTCAATAGTTCTCTGATAATCCACTCTTTTTCTAGAGTCGTATACAGCAAATTTTTCCCAGCACCGCCTATTGCATATATATATCTTGCAAAGTTCATAATTAATCCTCCGTTTTTTTGTTTCACTCTTCTTTATCTTCGTCGTTGCCATGTCTTCCAACTATAAAGCCTAGGCAAAACATTATTAGCGCAGTAACTATGATTGCTATATTGAGCCATATATCACTTTCTATTTTTACCAATCCAAATAGTGAAAGGCTACCTGGCACAGTTATTTTGACCATTTCATTGGCAATGTTTTGTGCCTCTGTTGTTAGGCCGCTGTTAAATAACTTTGTTACCTCTTTTTTGGTTCCGTCCAATTCTTTCCATGTAATTTTTTCTGTGGTTTTTACAAAGTCATCCTCTATCTTTATGACAAGTTCGAAAGAGTTTACATTTGCCAATGTCTTATCTGCATGGACTTCATAGTAATTCTTGTTCGAATCGCTAAATTTTCTAATAACTATATCGGTATCTTTTATCTTATTTTCAGTTTCTCCCACTGGAGCCTTTCCCGATATTGATACCTGGAACTCTTTTTGTTGTAGTGACGATGTATCTATTGTTATTGTTTGATTGTACCTATTTTCTGTTATAGAAGGATTTAACGCTCCAAAGTCATATATAGGTTTATTATCTGACGAAATCAAACTTGTGTCAATTGTAATACTTTTTGTATCGTCATAGTCTCCAATCTTTATAGTTAGACTTATTTGCTCTCCTTCTTGAAGTTGAGTTGGCAACTTTGAAGGACTGACCAATTCAACCGTAGCTGCAGACGATATGGTGGTCATTGTGCATCCCACAATAACGAATATTATGGCGGCAGTGAAAATTGATCTGATCTCATATTTGTTCATATTTCTTTTCTCCATTTTTCTCAGTACCTTTCAGTACCTTAAGTTGTATCGTTCGTTTTTCTCGATTTGTGGTTTTGTTCACATTTCCGATCAGGTAATGTCTCACGTATCGCTGATCTTAAGAAAAATAAAAATATTATTTCATATTATCAACGTTTTTTTCGACCTTTCAAAATCAACAATACCCCTACGGTAACAGCAATGACTCCAATAATAAAAGTGACAATAGGTCCAGAAATCATTCTCGTAGGCGTCTTTTCTGGAATTACTGGAACTTGTGTTTGTGTCACCTGTGAAGTCTTGATAGGTGTCTCTGTTGGTCCTGGAGTCTTAATAACATCATTAGCTGGTGTCACCAATGCAACAGGTGTGTATACAGGATTTACTACAATAGTCTGACTGAACTTATCTTTTTCCTTGACATATACCACATACGTTCCTGGTTCAGTAAAAGTATAGTTGAACATTTTGTACATCTGTCTAAGATAAGACGCATTTCCGTTCCACAATCCTTGTTTACTCATGATAGTAAGAGGCCAATTTTGAGGATCGTAATTTATCCATAATAAAGTATCTCCTACGTTGATCGTAAGTTTCTTATCAGTATAGTTCACATTAGCAAAATAAGTCGACTCGTTTGCTGTATCATTGGCAGGATTCACACCTGTGCCAACAACATTGTAAAATCCGTAGTCAAAATCTACATACGATCTGTAAGTAACAGTAGCAGACGCTCCGCCAATGCAGAGTGTCACATATATCAATAAAACTACATACGCAAATATTTTCATTATTTTCATCTCCTCAATAAGTACATTACTACAACTGATAATGTCGTCACAAATGTCGCCAATCCTATTGTCAACAATGTTACTTCAAATCCTCACAACCCTTTTGGCCGGCTATTCTAGCCTTCAACATCTGTAAGTACAGTTGACCTTTATGTCATATCTATATATCATGTTTTGTTCCATCTTTTCAATTTTGGAATGAAAGACCAGCATATTTCTTTCGCCTTGGCTTCTGGTATTTTTGTCTTTTCTGCCATTATGCTTGCAGACAGATCTATCATTTCTTCCATTGTCATCTTCGAGTCTACAAACTCTCCATTTTGGAGACAATGGCAACAAAAGTCGTTGTTCTTTGTCTTATTCGCATCTGTTCCAAAACAATCCGGCGTCGCCATAGGCATGCCACAACTCTGGCAAAAAGGTCCTTCTGGTTGTTTACTATATTCTACGTCATGTTTTTTCATCTTATGTTCTCCTTGTTGGTGCAGTTCTCATGTCAAGTTTTCATTTTCAACTTGTCAAGTTTTCATTTTCAACTTGTCAAGTTTTCATTTTCAACTTGTCAAGTTTTCATTTTCAACTTGTCAAGTTTTTCTTCTCTATTTACAATCTACTTGCTGTCAAAACTTTACCAGTTTTTGTCTCAATCAAAACGATACCAGTAAATGTTTTACCATCGATTTCTACTAACCACGATAGACGTCTCTTAGATATTGACACTACCTCATTTGTCCACACCATTGTTCCTTCCTTTGAAAGGAAGTCCAAAGCAACGTCTTTTGCTTGAATCGCATCTTTGATGTTGTTTTCTGTTACCATGTTTTCCCTCTTCGTTTGGCACATTATGTCACTATATTACATTGTTAATCTTCCACATTTTGAACATATTTTCCGATCACATCTATTCTCATTTGGTCGTCTATGATTATCACTCACATTTTTGGCTTTTCCAACTGTAAAACCTCTGCAGATATCGCGATATTATCTTTTAATCGTATAGATACATGAAATGATTCAATATTTCTATTACCGCCACATGTTTCATCTAGTCTGCTCAGCAATATACCAAAAGCATTTTTTCCGCCTATTTCGCACTCTATCAGATATTTTGCTCCATCAGGACGTTTGATTTCCCCTTTCCTATTGGCCTCGGCTATAAGATATTTCATCTTTTTGTTTGAATCTTCTCTACAATTTTCACAAGTTGCTATTCCACCTATTATGTGTTTTTCCCTGTCTACTATGGCACCATAATATGGATAATCCCAGTCTACGCTGATTTCATCTTTCCCAAACAAGTACGTTTCTAGCGTTTGTGGCCCGCATTTGATCTGTACTAATTTTGGGTCGGTATTTCCGCATTTAGGACAGTCAACTATTACGTTGTCTATGCAATCGTACATTCCCATTTTTATCTCCAAAATTGTCACAACACTGAATAACTCTATTCAGTCAAGCATATGTCCTTCGTATTTTACGTCTTTCCCTGGAAGATCGTCTTCATTGTCTTTCTTTCTTATATTAATTCCTCCACATATGTATCCAATTCCCCAGATAAAGGATACAAAAATTAAGGCTGTTATCCAACTATCTGTTGGGGTGTCTACAATATTCTGTGCATACTTAGATATTCCAACCATGTTGATAGTGACGGATGTTGGTATTTGGGCAACAAATGCGCATATTACGAATCCTGTCATATTTCTTCTTCTACAAAAATAACCGCTGAAAAATATCGTAATCAATGATATAGCAGTTAGTACTGAGTTTAATTCCATATTCTTGCCTCTAATTTACGTTGTTATTTCTATCTCCATTAGACGTACAATATGAACATACCACTTTCTTAAAGATGATTCTGTAGTCCCAAATGCCTCAGCAATCTCACGCTGGGTTCTTCTATCATCATTAAGAATAGTTGCAATGTAAGCAAATGCCGGCAATAAAAATTTTATGTGACTGTAATCAGGCTGATGGTAAGTCTTTTCTACGTACTTAAGAGCCAAATCTTTAGCTTGTAAAATTGTCCCATCCTTTAGACTCAACCTATTGCAATTTTTACTCATTGAGTGAATACTTGGAAGTACGAATTTTTCATACGCCTTTGTCTCCAAATCTTTCGGTATCATTATAATCCACGTATCATCGCAGCATGACTCACATTGTTGCTATTGCATCTTGGGCAACTTTTTATCCATGTTTCCAATTCACATTTATGACCACAATCATTGCACACACAATTGACGTATATTGGCGCTTCTACTACTGATTCCATAATCATGCCTCAAATATTATATCATCTTAAATTTTTCAGAGTTGATACATCACACATTGTTTTCCATATAGACGACATATCCACTATTAACATGCTACATACAACGCATGAATATATATACTTTATGCTTGCAGAATAGCTGCGAATGCAAAAATAAAGCTTATGACATATTAGAGCACAAAGCAATATTGGTCATTTGCTTGTTGCCATAATCATATTGCATTCTCGTGCGCTATTCCAACAATTTGGAATCTATGGACAGAACTTATTACTACCTTCCTTTTCTCGACTTTATCCTTCTGTCGTCCTTCTTTTCTTTTTCAACATTCTCTTCACCATTACCTCTTTCTTTATAGAAAGATTTCCTATTGTCTCTTTCATCAGCTTTTTCAACATATTCTTCTTTGCTTTCTTTATTTTTTTCAAATGATTTCATTAACATTTGATCAAGTTCACTGCTGATATTTTTTCTAAGTTCTTCTATTTGGATCTTCGTATTGGAACAAAGATTTTCCATCTTGGACAAATTTCCTGTAATATTTTGCACCGAGTTTAAAGACCTGACAATATTATCAATGTGCAATTTCATATCCTCTTTGTCAATCCCAAGGCTCTTTCTTAGTATCATTGACCTTAGAATTTCGTACGCAACTTCCAATGGATATCCTTCAAACGTGTACCCTCTTAGATAAGAACACACGATCTTATTGTCAACTATAAGTATAGGACCTATTTTTTCTGGCAACTCATTCTCATATACCTTTATTCCATACTCTGAACCTCTTCCCTTCATAGTGTTATTTAGTCGCTTGAATATAGTTTCAGGCGTCTGAACATTTTCCTTGCTGGTACTTTCAGCATTGACGATTATTTTCTCCTGACTTCCTTTAACATTGATCAAAATATCTCCTGCTTTGTCTCCTCCACTGAGATTTACAACATCTATTGTATCGCCATATTTAACCAATGCTTTTGTGGACAAAAACTCAAATAGTACATCTTCAAATTTCATCCCTTTTAAAGTAGTTATATCGACAACTTGTTTTTCTTTTACTAATTTTGCCAGTTCTATATTGGCATTAGTTACTGCATTTGAAATACCACCAATTTCCTCGTGAACTGATTTCTTGAGATCAATAAATCTATTATTATAATCGTATTTAAATCCTTCGATCTCTCTTTTAATACCGTCATTACCAGCTCTATTGGCCTCTCCAATGCTTGCTACCAGTTTATTTATAGTTTCTGAATCGCCGGACTTTTTAATTTCCTCTATCTTTCTTGTAAGATCTTCTTTTAGCCTAAATAGAAGGGAATCCTTATTACCAGGATCTAACATTTTATAGACATTATTGTCCGTCTGTTTGGAGTTTTCTTCTATAAAACGTTTGATCTTATATAACGGAGAACTGATATTATCTTCCTTAAATATAATGGATATTGTATCATCGTGTTCTTTAAATCTTTCTCTGAGACTGTTTTCAAGGTAGCCATTCTTTCCAAAAGTTTTTTCAAGCTCTCCCTTCATTCCTTCTTTGCCAAGGTTCGCTTTAAGATTATTGTCTATTTCGGCAATTAATCTCTCTACCTCTTTTTGCACATAGTTCGTATCTACAGTTATAGCAGCGTTTTTCAAGGCCATTATGCCGATTTTCATAGATCTTTTTATAAGATCGATTCTTTCTCCAGCATTTTTGTTGTATAACGTGTCATATATTTCTTTGTCGTCTGCAATAATGCTGACGAATACTCTATTCGACTTTTCATCTAAGGAAATTTCTTCTTTGTTAATCATTTTTTCACCTTTTTTGTCATTTCTATTAGAAGCGCTACCGTTTTGAAATTGTGTTCGAACGTTTTTCAACGTTTTTCCATTTTTCCCATTTTTCGTTGCCGTAGCACTATACATTGTTATTTTCTATTGTCACCACTTAACAAACACTTCTCTCTCTCCGAGACTTTCTCCCCATTCCTTATGTTCATATTTGAATTTTCCACCTTTTCTACCGTGTAGAAAAACCTTTTCTGTCATCTTTAAATCGTTTAAAAGATAACTCTTGACCTCGTCACGCTTGCCGTCTCTCCACATTTTTGGAATATCTATACTGTCCTCTGTTTTACTCATTCCAAAGTTTCTTCTTGCCAAATCATTCAAAGAAACCCATCCGCCTTTTCCAGTATGTTTAGCAAATTCAAACATTGTATCAAACGCTTTGCTAACTAGTTTCTTCATGTCTTTATTATCTACATAATATCCCAAAATTTTGTAGTCAAACTTCATGATATTATGTCCAACTATCAATTTTGTATCATCAAGTTTGTTCAATAGTTTATCTATTTCATCTTCTCCATATGTTTCGTACACACTATCTTTAAGAATTCCTACTTCCGCAATTTTTATCTTTCCATAGTTTTCTTCTCTTTTCCATCCACCTGTAAACTCTGTTATAAGATGTTGGGTTTCTATATCTAAATATGTTACATTCTCATTTTCCATTCAAATCGCCTCCTTATAGTACCCGTTTTTGACAATCTTACGTTTTTTGCTTCCAAATTCAATTCTTTCTTGCTTTCTATTGGACAGGTTTATTTCATACGTGTAATATTCAAATCCAGTTTCGTATGTCTTTCTTACCTTCTTCATCGCGGAAATGGGATTGTTTTCTCCTGTCTTAACATTGAATTTATGTCACTGACCAACGAGTTTTTACCGCCGTTTTGGTTTTTGATATGGAAAGTTCTCACGCACCTTATGTGTCCATCATATATTTATAGATACAAATCTTGTTCCTCCTGGAAATTCCTTTCTAATAATATTCATAGCTTTGAGTACTTTATTTATTCCATGATATTCAGACAAGTCTTCAATGTCTATAAAGACGTCATTGTCTAAATCAACTATCTTCTCTATATCGCAGATTTCCAAGTCCTTCCTACAGAGATCCAACTCATCGATGTTACCAATTATCTCAGCCTTACAATACATGATTTCTTCATTGTCCACATAACACACAACGACATATTTATCTGATAATCCAGGCTCATAAAATTCATGTATACTCCTAACACATGCCAATATGTGCCATAGTGGGTAATTTCTATTATCCTTAAGTTTGTCTATTAAATCTATTGTTATATCTTCTATGTTCACATTTTTTTCTTTGAACTTATTGATAAAATTGCCAGCAAAAATCACGCCATTATATATCTCATTTTGTAGATCTCCATTTCTTAGTTCATCATATATTCTCATCATCTCTCTTACAAACTGTTCCTCTGCTAATTGTCTATCCTTTTCCTGATTTTCCACGTTCATGCATTTAGCCTCTGTGTTACCCTCTATGTTACAATCTGCATTACTACAAGCATTACAATCGACATTACTACAAGCATTACAATCGACATTACTACAAGCATTACAATCGGCATTACTACAAGCATTACAATCGACATTACTACAAGTGTTACCATCGACATTATCATCGATGGTATCCTCATATTTGCACACCTATAGTCTTGGGTCTATGCTTTCTTCGCCATTGGTTTCAACTATCATTTTTGTCATCAAGTCCATATAACGAGAATTGCTCTCTGAAACATCTTTATATGGAATCTGTAACAATTTCTTTCCGAGATGCCACTCAGCGACAGATGTCCTCATCTTTCTATTGATGCGCTTCTGATCCAGAAGTCTGCCATATTTGACCCTGTTTAGATAATCATAACCATATATGATTGTCAAATAATTTGGAGATCTAACCTTCATAAATGGCGCACAACTTTCGTTGTCTACATGATATGGTTTAACAACAACTCCTTCGAAGTTTAGTCCCTTTGTAACACGATCAAAAAATGATCTTGCTTCCTTGTATCCTTCTGGAGTTAATTCGCAAATCTCATATTCAGCATCGTTGACAGCCTTAAACATTGTTTCGTTGCTACTGTCAAAATAGTAAATCTCTTCTCCATTCTTCTTGATAGATTTTAAAATCGAGAACGGTTGGTAATGTAATTCACGGATTAACTCTTCTTCAGTGAGAGGTTTCGCATAAATGTCCAATTGTTCGCTATATAATTTGTGCAATACTTCCAGTTCATTAATATCTGGCATATAGAAATCGGAAAGTAGCTTATACGCTTCATATTTTTGAGGTCCATATTTTGCATACAATTCCTCTTTTTTCATTGTGCGCTTGTCAGAATCGAACTGTGTTCCTCTATATTGCTTGTTCAGTTTTTCCAACTGATCTTCGAAACCATTGTTCTTTAGTAAGTCTAGCTCAGAACGAATACCTTTGTTGATAGCCTGGAAAGTTGAGTCTATTAAACCTTCTCCCATCGCAGACCAGGGCATAAGCTCTCCGTCTATGATCATCATCTCTAAGTCATTAGTCTTAAAATATTCAGATAGACGTTCTTTCAAACCTTTATATATGTTTGTCAGATCCAATTTTCTAATAACAAAACCATTTCTAGAGACAGCATAAGATTTCTCAATATCGTCGAATAGATACACATTACATCTGCTACCCATGTATTTTATCTGTAACATTACCTTGTCGACACCTTTACTCTTGAAATAGTCTAGAGCTTTGCCCATATCTTCTAGCTCTCCTCCATTTTTATCCGCTGGACACATTGTTCCCGAGATAAAGTTCACTTTATTTCTAGCAAATCTTATTAAACGGTTGTAGTCCCTATCTTCTAGCTCAATTTTTGGTTCTTCAAAGCTGAACTCTCTCAATTTTTCTTTTGTAACCACTTCGTCGAGGCAAGCAACATGCCAAATTTTATATTCGCCATTATATGTGCTAATTTCTATACCAGTTAATTTTCCTCCGCTGACGCATCCAGTATCAATATTGATCTTGTTTTTGTATACAAAATGGTTTTTCCACTGTTCGTGACCAAAAATATGTAACTTATGACAACCTTCAGCATCTTCTTTTAGATAGCTCAACTCTTTACGTCTGCTTTCTAACCATATTTCATCGTCTACACTATTGTCAAGTCTTTCAACCTTGTAGTAGCGCTGTGCCTTGGTAGCAAATACCTGCGTTTTACCTATGAACTCTGATCTGCAACCCGCATGTGTCACAACGAAATGTCTTCCCTGGTAAAAAGGTTTCATACGGTCACAGATAGCAAAGAATTTATTTCTCAACTCTTCATCTTTTTCAAGAATAGGGATTGAAGTATAAAACGTTTTATCAACATTCTTTTGTTCCATTTTTCCACTGAGCCACTTGTGAACAAAGCTCTCATGTCCACCCCAAACGAAGAGAATTTTGTCAATATTGTTATATAGGAACTCAATAGTTTCTCTTGTTTTGTTACCCTTGTCAATGAAATCTCCGTCTATGATTAGTCTGGTATCTTCTCGACCAGTTATAATCTCTTTCTCCTTTCCATTTTCAACAACTTTCTCGATTCCGAATCCAACTTTTTTAAGTAAAGCCTTGAATGACTCGATGCACTCATGTATATCACTTACAATAAGGTCGTGTTTATCATCTGACAGATTGACGTCTCCAATATTGACATCGAATGTGCACTCTAACTCAACTGGCTCTGTCTTGCTCTTAACCCTTACCAGATCGTCATAAAGCTTCTTGCCAAGCTCTGCCAATGTACCAGTATGGAACTTTTTGAGTTGATATGAAATGAGCTTCTTGTCATATTTTTCATCAAGTCCCAGGAAATAGTCTTCAATATTTGGATAATCTAACACTATACCTATTATGTCATAGCAGTGTTTACCGGCAAGTGTTATAATTTTCTGTCGGTCTTCTTTTCTCAGATTCATCATATCCATTATTATCAGATTGGCATTGTGGGGCCATTTTAAATATAACTCCATTTTGTGCATTAATAGGTCAAACGCTTTGTCTGACACATGAATCATTTCTGCATCATGATGATGATAACCATCGGAAAGTAATAGTTCGTGCCTACAATCGTCAGATGACAGTATGACACTTTTGAGACCTTTACTCTTTGCCAATTCGTCTAGTTGTCTAGCACGAAAACTTTTCCCACTGCCGCTTATACCAATCAACATGATTATCGTATGGTGACTCTTCAATTCAATTTTCATTTTACACATCCTTACAGCTGACAATCGCCGCTAATGTAGGTTTCAAATTATCTACACTATCTCCAATATCAAAAAATCCAACAGACATACCATTGCCGTCTGCCAACTCTTTAATCAAAGATATGAACTCTTCTTTATTAAATTCCAATTTGTGGTCCTCGTGTCTGACATCTTCTTCAAGCAACTGATAGTTATGGTTAAATTCCTTGTTTGGAGTAGTAATGATTAACGATCTAAAAGGCCATTTCAAAATCTTGCTCATCAATACTTTTGCATCATCTTTAGTCATGTGCTCAATTACTTCAGTCATAATAATGACAGAATTATCTGGGCAATTAAATTCATTTATAGAAGGCCACGTAGCAACATTCTCTATTCCTCTTCTTTCACACAACCTTTTAACGTTTTCAAGTTTTCCTGTATCTATGTCTATAGCATGATATTCTAGGCCATTTTTATCAATTTTCGGAGCAAATTCTCCTACGTAGTTACCTTCTCCACAACCAATATCAACAATATGAGACTTGAAATCCAAATGTTTCTTGATAAAGTTAACTCTCTGAGTCAGGTTGTTACCAAACTCAAGTTCCAACTTCTCCTTACTAGATGTCTCAAGTAATGTCTTATATTGATTGAACAAGCCCTGAGTTCTTAGGAAATAACACTTGAACAGGTGCCTTATAAAATACGGAGGATCGATAACAAGTAGACAAGCCAAATATTTATCAATCTCATCATCTGTTATATACAGGTCATTATTCAATAAGGCATTAAATATTGCTAATACTTGACCCAAGTTAACAAGTTCTCTGATAGTCCTCTTTGTCCTGATCTCAATTCTATAATTGTGAAATGCAACCTCCTCAAAGCTAAATTCATACTCTGGAAAGTGAGACTTGAACGTCTCTATACTATATGGCTTGCATTTCATTTGGTTAACCATTAACATATTATCATACCCAGCAGTGTCGCTGTCATCAACCTTTTTCATGTGATTCAGAAACAGATGAAAAGCATTAACCAGGAACATTGGAGCATTGTAGCGAGTTGTATCCATGTATTCGAAATCATCTTGGCTATAAGAAACTTCTACGTCACTATCCCTGAAATACATGTTGTACTTCTCAGGATTAGTATACCAGCCAAATAATCTGCCCTTTCTGTTCGATTTTATCAACATTCCAGAATCAGGGTTTTTTCTTAGAACATATGAAAATTTTGGGTTATTACTAATTAATTGGAGAAATGCCATTGTTCACTCCTGTTTTTCTTCTTGTTCTGTTTTATCAACATCATCTTCTTTCTTTTCAAAACCTAACATTGTAACTACACTCTCAAAACGTCTTTATCAATCAATACCATCTCTTTTTCTATGTTTCCACACTTAACATTTACCACTCTGTATGATATCTTTGTTTCTTTTGGTATATACATATCTTTATTCCTTCTCTAATACAGATCTTTATCCCTTCTGTAATACAGATCTTCTTCAAAACTCTTTTCTTGTTTGTTCAAAGACATTAAGCAAAAACAACGCTTATTAAGCTTCCGAATGCATTACGATATAGCTAAGATAGCATCCTTTGCATTTTGAAGCATTATCAATACTGTAACATGTAAACGTCTGCTAAATTGTCCTATTACATATCTGCAACTATTTCGATAGCAAATCCCAATGCTTGTTGAGACTGGACATTATTTCCAATAGTCTCTCTCCATAATATGCTACACTCGAATCTCTACATTCTACAAGAGTAAGTTCCTTCGCATATAAATTAGCTATATACTTGTGTCTTTTGTCAGAATTGTTCTTTACCTCAGCATAATCTTTGTGTTCAGTATTACAATATAGAACTTGTACGTTCTCATCTAGTTTAGAATGCCACATTGGATACTCAAACGAAGATACCTTTTCTAAACGAGGAACTCCTTCCCCACCCTTCTTATTTTTCTTAGTTGCAGGAACATCTTTTATGTCAATCGATACAAAGTCCTCTCTAACAAGTATACCATGTTGCGCTACCAACCGAATTTTAACCTGGCCGGCTACTTTTCCTGAAACGAAAATTATTGAATCCCCTTTATCCTTATTTATCTCAGATCCATTAGATGTACTGCTGACAATATTCCAAGAATACTTAATTCCTTTGCCTATCACATTACCATTAGCATCTTCTGCTATTGCAACAAAGTTCTTGTGTTTGTTAAATGACATCACCACGATTTCTGGAGATATTCTCACTCTATGCAACCCTCCACAATCTATAGGATTAATGATCGCAATCTCAATCTTTCTAGAAAGCTCCTTTGAGAACTTTGTATCTTTCACTGTAACTGTTATGTCTGTCGTACCTATAATATGTTCTGCATCAAAGATAATATCCCTTCCTTGTGGAAAAATTTTCCCAAGTTTGCCAGTCAAACTCCAATAGAACTGAATTCCATCTAGTTCAGTCAGTTCGTTATCTTCATCATCATATACTCTTACGTAGAACGTCTTCGATCCATAAGCCTGGACAGTTTCTTTATCTGGAAACACTTCTATTCTTTCCAAAGATCCTTTAACTACTACTGGAATAGGTCCCTTACTTCCCAAGCCGGTATCCTTTCTGACATTAATAAACGCTTCGTGCAGCCTTTTATTGAGTAAATCATCGTCTTTTGACTGTAATCCATCTTCAATCAATTTTACTTTCTCTTCTACAGCTGGTTCAAGAATTTTCAATAGATCGATAAAAACATCATAAGATATATCCTTCTGTACACCTTCCCTTCCTGGCTGTTTTGAAAGTCTGTCATATTCGACCGTGCCACTTACCATTCCACTGTTCCATGGGAATTTGTCAAATCCTTCAACCTTTTTACAGAGATCATTATAAATCGGTTCACCTTTTACAGTTACAATAATTGTACTTCCCTTTCTTGGATGGTGGTAATACAGTTCCGAATCTAGACTACCGTGACCTCTAAAGCGTATATCTTTTTGGTCTGGATATACAGTTTTAGTTATAACCTTTTCTCCTTTATAAACATGTGGCTCAACTTTCTGAGTTATTTTTCCGTCTGTGACCTCAATTTTCAGAGTCTTCTTAAGTAGATCGCTTCTATTTTTATTAGAAACGTAATCTACTATTCTTTGTACGGTAAATTTTCTCCTTGTGGTTTCTGTTAAATTGGACAGGATAACAGTTACACCATGTGACACACGGTCAGTCTCGAAAGTGCCTTCTTCATCAACAATCGCCTGGAGATTCTGTTTTGATATCCTCATTCTTCTACATTTGTACATTAATTGGAGGTTGTCGTCTACAATATCATTCCCATTTGTATCTTTCATTTTTCCTATGTCTTGGCTAATATTTACTATTGACAAATCGTTACAAAGTGATGCAAATCCGTAAAGTCCTATACAAAACTCTCCTCTTAGATTCCCTTCAGCCCTTAGTTTTTCAAAATAGTCATGGCGTTTCTTTATGGAACTTGTAAGACTTTTTGAATACTTTTCAAAACTTTGCTCAAATCCAACTCCATTATCTGAACAAATAATCTTTTCTGTCGTCTTTCCCTTTTTAACAAGTGTTATTTTAATTTGAGTTGCTCTGGCGTCTAGCGCATTTTGAACCAGATCTCCTATATACACAATAGGATTGTCCAAAGCACCCATAAACTTTAACAATGTACCAAGAACCTCATCAGGCGGACCTTCCAGTTTTAGGATTTTACTCATTTTATATCGCCTTTCAGTTCGTAGTCTGCGAAGAACATGAAGTCTGCAAAACTTTGTTCGTCATACATCGCTTTCATAAATGATGTGACATAGCCAAAATCCTGGGCATGAATCATGCTCTTAACCTTTTTTCTTTGCTCAGGAGTGCAATTTTTAAACTGTTTCAAAACTTTAGCTAATGAATAGAAAGCATTTGCCAACTTTTCAACTTCGTCTGTTGAACTCTTCTTGTTACCATTCTTTCTGTTACTTCTCAAAAGTTTGATCTCTTGCTCAAGACCTTCTATATAATCCGCAAGATTTCTAAGACTATCAACATGATAATTTTTACCAAGTTTTCCTAGTTTCAATTCTCCGACACTCTTTACCTCTGAAATTGGTTCTTTAATATGTTCTGAGACAGTTTCTTTTACCTCTGAAATTGGTTCTTTAATATGTTCTCCAATATACTCCTGGACCTCTTTAATAGACTTCTGCACTTCTGTAACAGGTTCAGAGGCAGTTTCTTTTACCTCTGAAATTGGTTCTTTAATATGTTCTGAGACAGTCTCTTTTACTCCCTGGACAGGTTCTTCAATAGACTCCTGCGCTTCTGTAACAGAAGCTGGGGCAGTCTCTTTAATAGATCCCTGCACTTCTGTAAAAGATTCTTTAACAGGTTCTGGGACAATTTCTTTTATCTCTTGGACTGGTTCTTTAATATTTTCCTGCACTTCTATAACAGGTTCTTCAATAGGTTCCTTTAATTTTTCAATACCACCATTTAGTTCTTCAATAGGTTCCTGTATTTTACTAATAGGCTCGTTTAATTCTGCAACAAACTCATTTACTTTTTTAGCAAGATCATTTGTTTCTTCAATCAGTTTCTGTACATCATCAACTATATTCTGTATTTCGCTATCTGGAGCATGCTGTTCTACAATAGACCCATTTATTTCTGAAATAGTGTCATTCACTTCTGAGATAGACCCATTTATTTCTGAAATGGAATCGTTTGCCTCTACAATAGACTTGTTTACTTCTGTAACAATCTTCTGTGTCTCACCGGTAGGTTCTTTTATTTCTGTAACCTGTATCTTTACTTCATGAATAGGTATATGCATCTTTTTAGTATGTCCATTTTTCCTATCGATAGAAGTCTCCACCTCATATATAGGTATACCTATTTTATTGACACACACGTTCGCATCATCAATATGTACACTATCTTCACCTGTGGATATATTCTTTTCTTCAAAGCGTTCACTTTTTTCCTGATCGTCATCTCTGAAGCATTCCAATTGTGTTATTTCATACATCTTCTGTTTAATATCACCTTCAGGTTTCTTTATCCCTTGGAATATTTTTTTCATTTTAGAATGACTAGAACCTACATATTCAGCAATTTCTTTTTGTGTTTTCCACAAATATTGATTGTCAAACCAATTTCTCAAATCAGTTGCAACATCGACAAATGGCCTATCGATACCACCTAAGTTGTTTTTGTCTGTCTTAAGAACTATCAGATCTTCTTTTTTTGATGTGAGACCTTCCACATTATCATCTTTGCCATCGTGTTTATCATCATTTTTCCTATTTGAAGGTGTTTCTATATGTAAGTCTGCCCATATTGTTAGAAGAACACTGTCCTGAGTGTCAGGAGTATCTGATTTAAAATTTTCGATACCTGTAATATCGAACAATTTTTTTCTCACATCAATGTTCGTCACCTGACGCCTTCCAGTACAGTAATTGGAGAATGTTCTCCTATTTATGCCAAGAATAGATGCAACATCTACTCTTGACGCAAATTTTTTTGCCATTTTTCTACCGCCTTATTATCGTTTTTAATCTGTAATTGTTCTATTGTATCGACACATCATCTGTCTAGTTTGACAATTTCAACTTGTAGTACATTATATACAACGCATAAGTTTATATACTTTGCGTTTGCAGAATAGCTGCGAATGTAAAGATAAAGCTTATGATACTATTGAACACAACGCAAATTTGCATCTTTTTATATCAAACTTTGTTATTCTGATCATTTATATCTTCTTGCTGTTTATCAGTTTTGTCCAATGATGCGTCTTGTCGTTTATCAGAAATTCCGTGCTGAGCCAATAATATTTCTTGCCGTCTTTCAAGTTTTTCAAGCAACTTATTCTGCGTTTCTTCACTTATTTGCTCTGCCTTGGCTTTTTGTCTGTGTTCATATTTTATTTTTATAATCTCGTAGAGCAACCCAATAAATCCGAGTATTGCCGCAATGATAACCTTGCCGGAAATGTCACCTAGAAAACTATTTTGATCGGAACCATTTGTTGATGTTACAGTTGTAGCGATTGACGCTATAGTTGTGGCTGTTGGTACTACAGTTGTATAGATTGGTACATCTGTCCGTGTGTTACCTGGTTTCTTCTTTGAAGAATGTGTTGTTTTATGGGTATCAACTGTTTCTGGTACCACTTTAGATATCGTCTCTTGTGTCACACTGTCATTTATTACTGGAACAGAAACAATTGTTGTATTTTGTCCAGCAGTAATGACTGGAGTCGCCACTGGAGCCTGTACAGATACAGCTACAACAGGTATCACAGTAACGTTTGGATTTATGGTTGGCGTTGCCGCTGTTACAATAGGAGCAACAGTAATATTTGGAGTTATATCAACAGAAACATTTTGTGTTGATACTGATGTTGGAATTGTCACAGTCGCAATAGGTATCGCAGTAACATTTGGAGCCGTGGTTTGTGTTGGTATTGTTGCATTAGGATCAATAGTAGCATTTGTCGTATTTGTTACGTTTTCTCCGTCTGCAAGCGTCATACATATGAAGATAGAAATAATTACCATCAATGAAAATAATATAAATTTGGTACTTGTACTCATGTCATCACAATTCTGTTGTATTTCTCCTATGGTCCATTTAGGCTCTTTTGTCGCAGCAATTGACTTTCTTTTGTACACTCATCTAATTTCCAACAACGCATATAGAAAAAATAAAAATAGAAAAAATAAAAATAGGAAAAGACTTATAGTCTTCCTATTTTCTTCTTCTAATTATGTAGATAGTTCCTATTATGCCAATTACAGCAACTATTCCAATTCCTGGAGACTTATTCGTCTGTGCTGGGATTGGTGTGGTTGCCGTTGTTTCTGTAGGCCCAACAGTTGTTTGTTCTATTGTCACTGTTGGTATAGGTGTATTATTTAGTGTTGACACAGTAGTCACATTTACTGTTGGCACAGTAGTCCCATTTGCTGTCGGTGTTACTGTTGGATATGTACCATCACCACTACCGCCTCCTCCTGTGTTTATAGGCATAGTGTTTATATCCATCAACTGGTATACGCTGCCATTCGTATCAGTGGCAATAGCATACACCTTATAATTTCCACTTGGGACGGTTTTCACAGTTATGCTAGGATTATTTATAGCATCATTTCCGGCCATGTCATATAATGTAAATACATTTGTAGACAAGTCTCCAAGCACAACGTTTCCATTTGTGAATTTTGTCGTTCTGGCCTGGAAGGTGCTATTCGCACTTTGTATGGTTAACAGTTTACCTGTGGAAAAGTCTGTAATATTGGATATATTACCAGTAGTCCTATTGAACGATATAACAGCATCAGTCCCGTTACTGGCAGCATCTGCCTTGAATATACCCCTTACTGTGGCAAACTCAGAAGTGTCTCCAATATTTGTGCTCACAACGTCTGCTACATTGCCTATGGTCATATAGGTCGCAGGCCAATTTTCTGGACTATATGAACCTTCTATTCCAGAAGTATTTTTGTCGGCTATAAGAACTGTGTCTGCACCTTTCCCAAGTCTGTTATTGCTGTCTATAATTCCAAATTCTATCTGAACAATATTGAACAGGCCCTTTGTCACATCAGCAGATATTTCAGCAGGATTGGAACTACTTATCGCACTATTTGGGACTGATTTGAGATTCTTTATAGACAATTCTGGCACAACTACATTTGTAGTGGTTGTCACCATTTTACTGTTGTTCGCATCAACTTGAGACGTTGCGTTCACATTTACTACATATGTCCCTATGGTCGAACCAACTACTGTTAGTTCTACTACAGCACTATTTCCTTGCCCAACAGTCACATTATTTTGGCCAAGAGTAACAGTTGCATTGTTTGGTGTATTAGCAACAAGGCTACATGTGTCTGTCTCATTACCGGTATTTGTTAATGTTAAATTATATGTGGCAACGTTCCCAATACCAACTGTTGCCGATAGTGGTGTCACATTAAATCCAAATGTTTCTTGTGCAGGTGGTACAATAGCCGTGCCTTTAACCTCTACAGTATTGACTCCTGTCACATCTGTTGCATTCCTACTCGTGGTAATACTACCGTTAATGCTGTATATTCCTGGCGTTGCGTTAGATGGAACGGTCACTTCATAGTTTACAGTTTTAGTGGTATTAGCTATTGTAGTAAGCCATACCCACTCACTGGTATTAACTTTGAATTGGTCTGCATCATCTGTTCCTCGTGTTAATATCCATCCTTGCGGTATTGTCTCTTTTAGAGATAATGCTTGTGTAACATCGTTACTTATTGTCACTGTTACATTTGTGCTATCGCCCGCTGCTAATACGTTATTTTCAATTGTTATATTGGCAGATGCCGCCTGTCCTGTAGGTATACATACAAATATCAATATTATCATTAGAAAGATATTGACACTGTAACCTAATCTCTTTTTTATATTACTTGTCATATTTTATTCTCCTTTTTGCTTTAGGCTATATAATATCATTGATTGTTTTTCAACGATATCGTGATCTTGATATGTCTTCGAAAGCTACATATTTGCCAAAAGTAGCGCTATCGACAAAAGATATCTTGACCTTTCGTGTTACTTTTCAAATTTGTTTGACCTCACTTGGTTTCAAATAAGAAATTTTTGTAACTATAATTTTTCCATGTGAACTACCCCGCCCTGCGATCAGCTTTAGCTGAGAGCTTAAGCAGGCTTGCCTGCTACTGAAGGGCTGAGCTTCCATCTTATATGCTCACACCATTCTTCACGGTGCTCACTCCTGCTTTCAGTATGTCATCTCTCTGCACGACAAGTCGTGCAAGCAGCTCTCGGCTTCGCCGATCGCAGCTGCGGCAAGCCGCAATTACATTTGCAGCATTTGTATCGACATCTTTCTTAATCACAAGAATGACATAGAATATATGAAAATCCTTCTTCATATTTTCTTGTAGTCAACTTAGAATGACATTCGCAACTAAGTTTTTACTACAAAGGTGCTAAAATATATATACTTTTCGTTGTTAGAATAGCTACGATTCAAAAATGGCAACTTATGACATATAGACTTACGTAGATTTGCCAAAAAAAGTTCTAATCGTGTAGCATTTTTCTCCATGTTCTTATTTTTGTCATATTACCATTGTTTCATAATTAAAAACGGTACTACTGGGGGTGGATAGGTGAGTATTCTAAAAAAATTTCCAGTAGTACCAGGCCGTTGGTAGGGGTCGAACCTAATACATCCTCCATCAGGACAACGGCGGAAAATGACATACCGTCATACAGGCTTTCTTTGCAACCTATCTCTTTTCCATCGAAATCCGTAAGTACATAACCACGACGCAACTTTTTGAATTTCGGATCTTCCATAAGTTTTCACATCATATTATAGGAGAATGAAACCTCATTTCTTATTATACTACAGTTTCTGATTCCTTCTTTTTTATCATAAATGTTATTTTGCCACGTTCTCCTTTGCCAATTCTTATGATTTTTCCTTGTTTTACAAACCGATCCAGATCATCATATGGCATTGCAGTATTCGTGACCACTATTCCCTTTTTCTCTAAAGCATCTTTATAATCTTTGATCACAAACGTTTCTTTCAGATTCAGAGAATCGAACAGATTTCTTCTTTTAGCCGTTTCGTCTCTTATATACTTATACATGTCATGATTTTCTATCAGTCCATCATCACTTTTTGTTGATTTGCCGTCATTTCTTATCCTTGCAGGATCATTTCTTACCCTTATGTCATTGTTTCTTGCTGACCCTTTATTCTTCCTTGTCGTTATACCAGATATCGACATTCTTCTTTCAGAAGCCTTTTCTTTAATATCAACAACATGTTCTTCACTCGCTGTTACTAGCTCAATATCTGTTATCTGATAATTTTCTAAGAAAGTCTTTAACTCCATGTCTTCGTGCAGTAGCTCTTTCGTTCTATCTTCATCAAGCTCCCTTTTTGCTGTTATGATAAATCCGACTTTTGAGTCCGATACTCTATATTTTCTTTCGATACATGTTACTTTCAGTCCTTCACGACCGAACACGACACTTTCCATATTTGTTTTTCCATTTTTCATAAAACATCTCCGACGTTATTATTTAAGAAATAATTATCCTCATTCGCTATATCAAGAAATATAAGGTCGCCATCATAAAATCAACAGTGACTTCTGTTGCATAAAGTAATTCTAAACTTAGATAGTTTTGCTTTGATCTATTCAGCATTCAAAAAAAAAAAAGAAAATGAGAAGGTTTCAACCTCTCAATATTCTCATACGTTCTTATTTTCTATTGTTTCTTTGCAAACGTGTTCACTGTGTTAACTATTTCTATGATTGTTCCGTCTATGTCTAAATCTTGAATGTCCTCCTGTTTTTGGTCCTGTTTCGGTTATAGTTACATTCTGTGTACCTGTGACAATTGCACCAGTACCATCTGTAACAGTCCACGTTACTTCAGTAGTTCCAACTGGGAATCCTGCAACAGGTGCATTATTATTTATACTTGCTGGAAGAGTTCCTCCACTTATAGCCACTGTTCCGAGATCTGCTATAATGGTCAAGTTCCCCGTTGCCACTCTTGTTATATCTGCAGGAACTATTATTGTCAGATTTGACGGCGGTTCTGCTATAGTTATGTTCTGTATGTCTGTAGCATTAGTGCCTGCATTGTCTGCAACTGTCCATGTTACAATGGTTTCTCCAACAGCAAAATTACCTCCTATCGGAGCATCGTTCACTGTAGTATAAGGCGGTACGCCTCCAACAATAGTTGGAACTCCTAGATCTGCTATAGTTGTAAAATTCCCTGTTGCCACCTGAGTTATGTCTGCAGGAGCTGTTACTGTCAGATTTGATTGTTCCTCGGTTATAGTTACATTCTGTGTGTCCGTAGCATTCATGCTCGAACTGTCTGTAACGGTCCATGTTACAATGGTTTCTCCAACAGCAAAATTACCTCCTATCGGAGCATCGTTCACTGTAGTATAAGGTGGTACGCCTCCAACAATAGTTGGAACTCCTAGATCTGCTATAGTTGTAAAGTTCCCTGTTGCCGCCTGAGTTATGTCTGCAGGAGCTGTTACTGTCAGATTTGATTGTTCCTCGGTTATAGTTACATTCTGCGTTCCCATAACATTCGTACCAGCACTGTCTGTAACTGTCCATGTCACTTTCGTGATTCCAACTGGGAATCCTTCAGTAGGTGTGTTGTTCGTTATAGTATAAGGTGGTACACCCCCAACAATAGTTGGAACTCCTATATCTGCTATAGTTGTAAAGTTTCCTGTTGCTACCTGAGTTATGTCTGCAGGAGTTGTTATTGATAATTTTATTACTGCGCCACCAGGTGCTCCTATAGCTTTCAGTGCTGTCGCAGGATCTGAGGCGTGATTTGCCTGATTCTCGAAAAGTGTTCCATACGCATTTCTATCTCCACCTCCATTTGGATCAATATGGCAAGTTCCGCAAGAATTTCCTGTCGTCCCATATACAGTCGTCAATGCTGAATAATATTGCGGTAACGCCGATGCAGCAGGTATCATTACCATAGATGCTACCACTAATAGCAACATCCCAATTCCCATATATCTACTTTTCAATTTGTCCACAATATCTATTCCTCTTCTATATTTACCTCTCATTTCTTTACCTCACATATGTTCTTTGTTCTCATATCTATACATTTTTTGTTTTCTGATCTTGTTCCCATGTGTATACCTTACTTATGCTCATCTTTCTGCATTTATGTATTACTCATATCTGTCGTGTCCATATTTTTTGTTTTCATGTTTGTACATCATTTTTGTTTTCATATTTGTACATCATTTATGTTTTTACATGTTTTTCTATTTTCCATGTTTTCGCGTTTCTATTCAATGCCGATTATGCAAAGTCTACTTCGCACAAACACACAGGCATCGTACATATGCTCAAAAGTCGTCGACAATAAACCGTAATATATGCCGCAGTGAAAAAGTGTATATAATCACGGTATGTGCACCAAAAAATCTTTGAAAAATCTGAGTCTTCGCAACGTTCTACTATTGACCCGTGCAATATAAAAAAAGCATACAATGTAGATAAAACAGCCTTATATATTTTCCGCTTATGATGAATCTGGGACACTTCCAGATTTCTATCACGTATTTCGCAGTTTTTTAGATACATTTTTTTATACCTTTTTCGTGCTCACTGACTTCTATCTTAACACATATATATAACGTCTGTGTGTTACATAATAGTATGTTGCTAACGCATATAAGCTTTTCGCTGTTAGAAGCGCTGCGATATAAAAAAGATACAACTTGCAACAGTAGACGCTCTATGCGAGTATCACTAAAAATCTATCGCCTCCCTGATATATTGTTCATAACTGATTGTTGTCATTTTATCCTAGCTCATGAAAAACTTTCTGGCAATCTCCACTTCTGGAATGTGACTCGTATATATCATCAATGCCCACAATGTTACCGCCGTTCCTATATATACAATCGTCGTAATAACAATACCTCTAGTAGTCATTCTAGGCATCTGGTCAAATCTTTCCAATATTGATGATATAGCACGTGACAATCCTCTAGTATCGTAATCAATATCGCTGTTCTCATCATCCAACGTTTTTCCTATATATATTACAGTATTAATTCTCACTACAGGATCTACATTTTCATCAGTCAATATACGCTTTACATTGTCTATGGCATATTGCACTCGAACTGGACGATCTTTCTCAAAGATTTTATCAACATTTCTTATGCATCTCTTTATCACCATGTTCTCATTTCTAGTCAAATATTCAACTAGAAACTCTAATGTCCCTAATATCAATAAAAAGAAGAATAATGCTATTCTTGCCCAAAGTATTATTATCATCGATAGCAAGATTCCGATAATCAAGAATCTAAACCCCCATTTTGAATTTACAGAAAAAGCTATAGACTTCATAATTCTTCCTCCGTCTAAAGGATTTATTGGTAACAAATTAAAGAGATTAACCATTGCCATCCATCCTGCAGCGGCACCAAATAGAGCGTCCCTTGTAGCCATGTACACAGCCAAAGCAACTCCAGACAGTACTAACCCAAAAATTGGACCCATGATAGCTATGTAAGCCTCATCTCTTCTGCTTTTGAACATTTCTTCAGTAACTGCTGCCGCTCCGAGGAAAGGTATGAAATATATGCCTTTTGTCTTCAGTCCACACCTCTTCATGGCCCATATGTGTCCGTACTCATGAATAAGTAATAACACCATTATCATTACTGCAAATTTCCATGTAAACAGATATGAATATGTTACCATACTTATAGCAGCCAAGCCAAACTTTCCAATCTTGGCAAATTTTGCAACTACTGTCAGTATTTTCAGCCCAATCCCCAGCACCAGAGTTAGTATGCCAGAGCTTATATCTTTCATCATCTTTTTAATCTTCTTTATCATTTAGTACCTGAAAAACCAATAAAATCTATATATCGTTTCCCATGTGTTATTGTTTTGCATCTTATGTCATTAGATATCTGCCAATAATGGATCTATTGTTATGGGTATGAAATGGGCTGGGACAGGAAGCAAAAAATGTTCGTCTCATCAAGTGCTACTTCCTTTTCGTGATCCATCATTGTTTGGGATCTAATGTTGTCAATAAAAATATTGTCTGTTCGCATTTTACATATTTGCACTTCGCATTATTCTTTTTCAAAGAAATATGACAGCTTTCCTCCTACTATCTGTCCAGCTATATCTGCCAATACAATATAGGGTATAATTGTCCAATTGAAACCTGACAACACTCTAAGCAGGAATACAAACGGTATTGGTATATGTATAGCCATCATCCATTTTCTAGAAAATTTGGTAGATTTGCTTCTCAAATGACCGAAAGGTAAATTGATCACAAAAACTATTAACATCAGCTCATATATTGTCATCTTGACATCTTCTTTTGATTAATACATCATTGTTTTTAGTTCAACAATCTTTACCTTACTATTTCTTTCATATTCATATTCGAATCGACTCTAATTGAGAGACTCCAATTAGTCTAATTAATCGACTCTAATTCCTTCTTAATCTGACCAAATAACAAATGAATATTATAATCCCTATTAAACTGGTAATCTCGAAAGCAGGACCTTTATGGCCGATAGTATTTGATTTCACATTCGACTTAACGTTTTGTCCTGTATTCGGAATCATAATTCCATTCCCTATCATTGTTTGGTTATTTGGTGTCTCATGAGAATAAAGAGATTCTGTCACCTTTGCAACCATTCTTGCATATGAATATTCTGACTTCTCTTCATAAGGGCTATTCGAAATTCCTCCATATTCAAACATACTCACGGCAAGTGTTGGTTCTATTCCTCTAGATCTAACTTCATTTATCATAGACTGTGCCCCTTCGGCACTTTGATTTACTCTAATGGATGGATCTTGTAAACCCATTAATTCTATACCAGTGCTCAACATAGAAATAATTTTAAGAGAATCAAATATAGCACCTGAATAAAATCCTCTATCTATCTCCTTCTGAATTGTTGTCGTATCGCCGAGATCAGTCGTTGGACCGCCTCCATCGGACAACAGCGCCTGTGTGTATGCGATCATAGATTGAGCTTGGCTCAGATACCATCCTGAGCGTTCTTTAAGTGCTTCTTCTGATATAGTTTTCCCTGAAGGAACAGCAAGCGACAGCCACCACTGAGCAGTTTTAGCTCTCTCATATGCAAAAGCGAGCAACTGAATCGTATCATTTGGATCGCTTCTATTTAAATTTTCCAAAATATTATTTGCCTCCATAATTCTCGACTCTGCGGCACCTATTGCTTCAATATCGCTTGTTCCATTGGATTTGAATTCAATGAGATCGCCTTCTGAAATTGTAATCTGATTTTTAACCTTACCAGTAAGGTTTGTCATATATTCATCTTTATTTTTTGATCGATTGTAGTCATAATTCCACTGAACAGTGAGAACATTGACCATAGAAGAAAAGTAAAGAGAAGTCGCCGCGTAATATTTTCTGTCATTAACCAGACCATCGGCACGATTTTGCAGATTTTTAGCTTTTTGCATTAGACTATTATTGTCTGATATTGGATATGTATCATTATACATATTCTTTGATTCGTTCTGTAATTGTATTCCTAACGGTTGTAACAGACTCAGATAATCAGGAGTAAATACAGTTCCATTAATAAAAGGCTTACTTATGTCATACCCAGTGAGTTCCAAAACTGCATCTTGAATTGTTTCAACCTCTTTCACGGTTACGTGTAGCTCGTTTCCCAATTTGTTTAGGTCGACGGATTCTTCGCTCAGATTGTGTATTGCAGAATAATTTCTCATAGTGACATTGAATTTGGTAATATTCGTCACTAATTGTCCTTGAGGAACAAGGAAAACTTTTATACCTTTGGCAGCAGCAGCCCGCAATTTAAATGGAATACCTCCAACAGGACCTATTGTCTCATCAGGATCAATCATCCCAGTCATTGCTACCCCTGGTCTTATTGTCCAATTTTTAATAGCTGCTATTGTGGCCACTGTCAAAGCTCCTCCAGCAGATGGACCTCCTATAACAGGAGAGTCTATCTCTATAATGTAGTAAAAATCATATGATTTCTCATTCACTCCTAATACATCAGATGCTACCATTGCTGCTATTCTCGCAGACCCTTGGAGATCCACTTGAGTAAACGGATTGGTATCAACAAAAACGTGCCCCGTCCCATTTGTCACAACAACCTGAGCATTAAGATAACTTCCTTCTTCTCCACTGTCTGTAATTTTATCTGCCACCAGAGGAATTGTTACTCCACTCTCAAGAGCATGAACATTTCCTACAGTCAGCATAAAGACATATATCAAAGATATTAGCAAAAATTTTTTTATCATTTTTCTCCTTTTACATTTTTCAAAATTTCAACTTTTCATTATTCTCATTTAGTTCACTCGTATTATTGCCGCAAAAACATACACCACGTCGTGTTTATTTCATCAATTGTGCTCTGGCATATTTTAATTTTGTATTGAAATATTCGTCATCATTAACCAGTATATTCAAATATCTTAATCTCCTCTATTGGCTTGCCAAACAGATCCGGGTAAGCCGTTTCAGATTTGTGTATCAATTTATATTTATCTAATCCTTTCCCATCAAAAAGGTAGAGTCTCGCATACATAGTACTCAAGTATTTGTCATTTGGCATATTGCGCCCATCTAAATAATAGCTCATGTTTTTTCCTGCGAGAAAAGCCGCAGATACCCACGACCCTCTTAAATAAGTTCTACCATTCTCATTAAATGTGCTTAGTCCAAGCCTATAATCTACTACTACATATCTTGCTCTTCTATCATTTAGGATTTTGTTCGCTTCAGTCTCATTTTCGGAAGTATAGAACTTAGCAGAGTCTTCTGCTCCCAACTGGAAATTGTTTGCTACAACAGGCCTTTCTGATAAATATAGAAGATAATTTCCGTAATCCCACCATGACATTATTCCATAACTTGGAATTTGGTCTTTTGATGGCATATTCCAAGTGCTATTAGTATCTGGAGTATTGTTTTTTATCCATTCAGATGTAGTGAACCAGTCATTTGACAACATGAGAGGGCTTTCCCTCATATTATTGTTCATCTGGGCGCTTGGAATCAATATAGCACCAATCAGAATTAAACCCAACATATCTGTATATATTTTGTTAGAATTAATCAATTCTACTATCAGATATGCACATAATATCCCAATATTTACTGCAAAGAGATATACAAATCTGACCTGATATAAATTCAACACCATAGTTATTAATGTCCATACCAAAAAGAACACTTTTATTCTGTTCGGTATTACCTGGTCTTTGTATGTTCTATTTTTTATTATTCCCCATGCAAATAAAATTATACCTATTATCGCAACATATAATGAAGTATTGAATGCATACCATGAAGGTTCTATATTAAATTTACCATCGAACGTAAAGAACAGTGGTTGAGTCTCCTGTACCTGCTGCAATACAGCTCTATCCTTAACCAAAAAGCCTACGCCATCATTTAGAAAATTGTAAGTACCTGGAGATATAAAATATGCTCCTATGTATACTGCTAACAGCGCTCCAATTGTCAATGCTAAATATTTATACTTTTTATCTATTGTGCATTGTACTATTCCATATATTGCGAGTACTCCAACAAAGATTGCCGCGTCTGGCACTGTAAACATGGCACATGTCAATGTCAATATTGTCAAAACAGAAAATATGTATCTGTTTCTATGATTTTCAGCTCTCAACGTTTTTATAAAGAATAAAAAAGCTGTTGTCGATAGTAATACTTCTGCAACATGATGATCTACAAAACCTAAAAACGATACCTGGGTAAATGCGGGTATAACCGCAAGGATCAAACTACTCATAACTCCGACTTGCCAGTTCTTTACATTTTTCCAGCTTTTCCCCTTTGCTTTTTCAAGATTCTGAACATTTTGAGTCTTTATACTCTTTTTTGTTATCTTTGTAAACACACCTTCTTTATTATCTCTTTTAACATTGTCAAAACTGCCCTGTATCTCTTTCCCTATAAAATAGACCCCTATGACACTCAGAGAACCTAGAAATACTGGGAAATATACGCCCACAGTCTCTATTAAATGTTTGCTTGGATGCCCTAATCCTATAATATTGGCCAAAAGCGCTATTGTCCAATCGTATAATGGTGGCCAACCAACATCAGACCCATATGGATAGTTTAAATATGTGTCAAAATTCCATATATGAGGAAAGTGCTCAGCGAAGCTGATTGCTCGTCTCATATGGTAAAATGGGTCAAACTCTAGAAATCTTACATTGTCTCCAACAAATATGGAACTGTAAGTAATCATTCTCACGCCAAACGCCGTCAAGAATAATACAACACAGATTATTATCTCATTACCTCTCGACAACGTTGATGACAATTTTGATGGAACCGTTTTTGACAATTCCAATTTGGAATTCTGTTTTTGTTCGACCATAGTATATCTTTTTCGAGATCTCTTATGTTTCTAGGCTCACACGACTATCCATACGTTTTGCTTATATATAGTGCTATATATAGCGCATAAGTATTTATAGTTTTGTTATACAGAATATATGCGATGTGTAAAGATAGCTACAGATAACTACAGACTTCTGTTATTTACGCATGTTCAGCACCCTTTCATCATGGTAGTTTCATTTACGCAATTATTTCAACAATCTTATAATTCGACGGGAAATTGTCAATGGCATACTTTGCAGCTTCTCTTGTGGAACCAAATTTCATAGGAGTACCGTTTTCATCATCAGCAATTTTGACAATTTCCTTACTGTCCCAATGTAATATTATATAGAATGTCATTGTTTTACACCTTTTCTACTTTTCAGTTTATCCATGTTGTTATTTCATTCAGTAATGGTCTTTCTACCTTTGGAGGAATCGTCTTAATACATCCAATTACACATCCATTCATGGAATATTCTCCAGGTTTGACACCAATTAACTCGCAGAATTCTTTGTCCTGAGACAATTCTGATACTAGAGATACTAGCCTAAATCCTAATCCCAAAGCGGTTGCTTTTAACCACATGTTCTCGAGACAGTGTGCCAACGATAACTGCGCAACAGGAGGGAATCCTTCTTTTTCAGCAACAATAACAAAATATGGAGGTCTTAAATTAAATCCTGAAACGGCGACATTTTTTAATACCTTCAAAAATTCATCTGTTTTAGGTTGCATATTAGTCTGTCTTGCCAAATGAGAATATACGATTATCATTCTTTGTTGAATAATGTTAGCAAGTTTATCCATCGACGCTCCATTCTTTATAATGAAGAATCTTCTAAACTTCTTTTCTCCAATGACTGCAATAGCAGCGAAAGGCGCTTGTAAGCCTGCTTCCAAGATAGCATCTATTGACTCCTTTGGATGGATATCTTGTGTAAATTCTCTAATCGATCTGCGGTTTGCAATTATTTCGTCTAAAATCCTATTTTTTTCTATATCTATTTCTGACATTTTTGCCTCCTGACATATCTTCATTTAAGTTCCAACCAAGTTAGTCTCCTACCTGGTCTTTAGAAAAAGTGAAAATATATCTTCTATTTTAGAAGTTGAACAACGACATTGTCTAAATGGAATTCATCTTCCCAAATTGTTCATTTTATGTCGTAAAAACACAACGAATAATAGTATACTTGCGCATACCAATATACCAAAATCAGGTGTCTGCTTTTTTCCATTTTTGCGAAGCCAACCCTGAACAGTATATGTCACACCTGTTGAAGTTATGTGATCTTGGATAGTATTACCATTTCTTTGGAGAGTGACATAAGCAGTATCTCTATCAAAGTTCTGTTCAATAAGTTTTACGTATGTACTATTTACATCTGTAATTATTGCTACATGACCATATGGACCTCCGCTGAAGGCAAGTATATCGTTAATTTGAGGAGGCGTTTCTCCTCCATTTGGATAAGCATCTAATCCTTTAGCATAAGCCGTAGCGTAATATGTGTCAGCATTGCCTCCCCATCTACTTGTATCCATTCCCATTATATCTTTATAAAATCTCTTGACATATTCTATGCATTGGTATGTCCAATTTTGACGTAGTTCGCAATTTGTATTTTCGTATGTCCCATTATATAGTCCTGTACATGGTCCATTCGACTTTGCGTCCACGCCATTATATGTACCAATAACATCTCCAAAATTCGTAGCAACTGCCATATTGACAAACAAGTTAAATATTATTCCTGTCATGATAGCAACCTTAAAAATAATTTTCGTTGATTCATGCCATGCAGTAGATTTTTTTCCTATATTTATGTTTTCCTTATCTTTCATATTGTTACTCACTTCTCTTCTCATACTGTTCCATAGTTTTATTTATAGTTTTTCTTCGCTCTTTATATTGTTCTGGTTAAGTATTTCCAAGCTTGGTCCTTAGAAAAATAAGAAACCGTTTTTCTTTCTATTATATATCATCTTTCAAACGCCAACATTGTGCAAATTTATGGTTTTTGTAGCATTTGCTGTGTGGACTATTCTATTCACCGTCTTTGTCGCCTTAACAACAACGGGCATAGGACAACCGCCAGCAGCGCAATGTGATGTCGTAAATCTGACTACTACTAAACCGTTCGCATCTGTTTTATGATTCCATTTATAGTAACCAGTCATTGCATCTATACTTACAGACGCTCCTTCTATAGGTCTATTGACAGAGTCTGTAATTTCGACAATTATCGAATTGTATGTTCCTCCTGACATATCATCCAGAGAGTATATGTTTGCTTTGTAGTCATTTGATGTAGGAATTGCTGCCATTGCTACTATTGATGCTATTCCAACCATGCCGAGTATGACTAATATAATACCCATATTTTTTATATTTCTGTTCATATTTTCACCTTTGATTTATGTATTGTTTTCATATATTTTTCCTCATTTATTTTGTTCCGATCAAGTAGTCTCCTGCTTGGTCTTTAGAAAAAAGAAATGATTTTCTTTCAGTTATTATTATATTCTAGATACCAACCAAAAACATTCTAGTTATCTTTCTGTCATACCTTATGCGCAAATAGGAGTGTCAAATTCGTGTTTACATTTTCGACAAACATATGCCTTCAAGTCATAATTTCTATGAACATGAGATTCCTTAATTTTGTGATCTTTCCTTCTAGATCTTTTGTAAATTCTAGTGGATTTACAACTGGGACATCTTGTCCTCCCTTCAACAAGTGTTCTCCTCATAAATTATTCTTTCTCAAACTTTTTATCATCTTCATTTCCCATTTATTTCTCATTTTCATCGTTTCTTCTATATATACTATCATACAATTCTATTGATGACCGATAAACAAGTCCTTGTTCATGTTCAAGTGGTAATCCCGTAAGCGCGTCAGTATTTTGAGATTCATAAGTCTCTAATTCATCGAAAAGCACTATTTCATTTGCCACAAATGAAAAATGGTATATATCTTTTCTAGGAATCTCTATTTTTCCATTTGGAATGTCTACAGTCACTTTGTCAGGTAGAAATATACGCAGGATCATAACTATGACATCTATTCTTGATGAAACAATTTTTGTCTGCATCAACACACACCAATTTTCTATATGTCCAATATTATCATGTGCAAAAGTATATTGATTTCTTGAGATCAATTTACCCTTCTTGAAAGGAGAAAAAGAGAAAAAAAGGTTCTTATCTCCAAAACGTTCGCGAATCTTTTTTATCAGATCTATCCAATTATTTTTTGTAGTCTGTCTAATTCTTTTCATATCCTTCCTCTTGCACAATCATTTTCATCAGCTACTCTCCCTACATTACTTCCAGAATGAAGAACCCTTATTGCATTATCAACTTGAAACGTTGCACTACAATTCTTGTTTCTCCAAGCATAATTTTTCTACGTCAGATTCTATTCGCTCCCAGTCTATATGATATTGACGAATTGCATTAAATTGAGTAACCATTTTCCATGTTGTAATATGTCCACCGACCTTTATTTCAAATACTTCTCCAAGTTGTAGTTCAATTTTTTTGGTCATTTAATCGCCTGAAACACTAACGTTTCTTTACATATGTCCCATTGGAACATGAGATCTAGTTATCTCGTACAAATGATCACTACGGTATCATTTCATAGATGCCATATGGAGACTGTAAAGACTGCGTCTACTTAGCAATATGCGCGATCTTTAGTTAATTTGCTCAATTCTCAATTTGCTACATTGAAAAAACAAATTTAAAAAAAGATAGGAAACCGTTTTTCGTTTTTCGTAATATTGCTTACATACTTTAATATTTTTATGGTAGCTTTACTTTACATTTAACATCATAATCTTGTGATCTATGTTTAGACATCTCTTTTATTCCAACTTTTTGGACAGCCCCTGTCATAGTACCCTCATAAATAACAAATTCTTTTGTCTTCTTGTTGACAAGTATATCCAAGCTCGCCCTTTCTTTTTCTGTTTCTCCAGCAGGACTCATTATCCAACAATTCTTATTGATAACAACGTATTCTTCTTCCTGTTTTTCACTAAGTTCAGTAAATCCCTTAGAAACAAATTGAAATGCTTTTTCTGTGCCAGGTTCTCTAAATCCAAGTCCTGTAAATCCTTCCTCTCGTTCCTGAGGTCCCTTTGTCGTTTGTAATATTTCTATCTCTTTTGATGCGGTTACTTTCTTCACATTGTTCACCTCTTAATTATACTTATTTCTATTTATATATAAAAATCTTATTATAATAATTATATATAAATATCAATATAATAAAGTCTTTTCTAGCATATAAACATATTGTCGTAACTTTCCAGAAATGAACTCTAACATTCGGAACACTATACTTTAGATGTCATACAAAGACTGCATATAATGTCCAATATGCGCAATCTTCAGTTGTCATAGTTTTGTAATTACCTCATTCCTTTTTCTCAAAAGAATCATAACATTCTTTCTCCTTTTCGAATGTGTAAGCTTTCAAAATTTTATTACTAATAAAAATAGCCAAAATAGCCACCAACATGATGAAAAGCCATACAAACATTTTCAATGATATATATTTGACGATCATTTCCAAATCTCCGGAAGATTTTAAATAACCAAAGAAACATATTAATAGCAAAGAGTCCATCACGGCGACGAACGCAACAGCATCTAACGTCGCCATAGAACAAAGTGATTTCTTACCTTCTTCCCTTATTTTGAAGAGCGTATATTCCCAACCTTTAAAACTTTCATCATAGCTTTTCATTAAATACGCTCCCTTTCTCATTATCTCATTCATTTGAGATAGAATAAAATAGCCACAAGGGATTATTATCAACATAGGAATCAAGAAAACGATAGGATTTTTAGAACTAATACCATATCCTAAAATTACGCATGTAACAGTTACCATCAAAATAAAAACTTGCGGTATAAGTTTCATATGTACGTGTATGCTATCTCTTAACGATTTGTATTCCTCAATTTTAATATTATCAATAAGTTCTTTCATCATCTATTTGACCTCACAAGCGACAATTAGTTAACGTTCCCTTTATGCACAATCTTCAGCTATCAATTTCAAGATATGTCCATCATCAACCTTGAATAATAGGCAGAGAAGTTACTTCTTCGATTGCTTCTTCATTTGCATCATCCCATACCACATAACATATGAGTATTCTATCTTTATTGAAATAATGGGCTACTCCATCAGCTCTATTTTCTCCTTTATAGTGAGTATATCCGTCATTACGAAGTACATCAAATATTTTTTCGTTTATGTTATCCATACTTATCCTCCTTGTAATAATGACTGCACTTAATGTCAATTTAATGCAGTTGTTCTCTGCTCGCGCAGATCTTTTATTTCATAAATTGTTTTACATATTGACTGTTCTACACATGTCGCTTTATATTTTCAATCACACACCTCATCATTCCAACACCTTGGTACATCTAAAAGCTGCAAATGCTAAGAATATTCCGCCCATGACATCAATAACATAATGCTGCTTGATAAACAAAGTAGATATTATTATTAGAATTGCTATCGGCAAGACGAACTTGAACAAATGTTTACTCTGTTCATAAACAAAAATCGTAGATATAGTAGTTAATGATACATGTAATGATGGAAATCCATTTACAGGATCGTCTAGTGAATATAAATAATAAACCAAAGAGTCACACATCGTTGTAGGATGCAAACTAGGGCGATCGGTCTTTGTTTGAAACAACTGATAAATCACTAATGATACAGCAGCAATTAATATAATGGAACTAGACATTGCTTTAAAATTTTTTTCATCGTTCCAATATAAAAATAGGATTATTGTCACAAATGGGTAATATGCAATATAGAATATTACAAAAATACTTTCAAATGGTATCTTAGTATCGATGTTGGTTTCTAAATTGTGTAAGTTAGATGTCTGTTTTTGTGTGAAAGCATAACCTAAAACAGTTAGAAACAAGATAACAGCTAAATATCCGTATTTGTGGACATTCTTCATAACCTTTTCCTTATCCTTTTCTTTACATATCTGCCTACAATATATAAAACAATGAAAAAGCCTATATAATCAATTCCTTGCATTTTTATCATCTTTGTATTCTTATACAGAAGTCTTTCATTATTTTTTTCTAATCTTTTCTATATTCATCATTCTCCTCCATGTTGAATTTGACAATCCCCAATTCATCAGGTATCAACGTTTTAACCTCTTCTGGATGCAAATCGTTTGATCTGACCCATAACGCAAGATGTTCTCTAATTTCAGCAATTTTACATGAGTCAACTTTGTTGCTATTTATTATGTCCAACAACTGTTTAACCAATATAGACAATACTGCTTTTGATCCTTTATTTATATCTTTATATTTCATTGTTTATCTCCTTATGTGACTGTTCTTCAATTCCTTTATCTACTGGAGGTCTTCTAATCTCATTTTCTAAATCTTTTTCGTGAACAACAAGTCTTGGCCTATCTTTTTCTGGAATATCTTTAACATTTTTAATTATCTTATAATCTTGTCTTATTATTTTTCTCTCTTCTACATTAACTATGGCTCTCGTCTCATATTTATTTCCGTACTCATCATCATAGGTCATCACCAATTCTCCTATTTTCTTGTCTTTAGGTACTTCAAAAAATAAATCTTTACTCTCTCCAGGTTGGAGACTAATACCTTTTTTCTTAAATGGCCACATGATTTCTCCACATTTGACTACGGCTTCTACCTAACATCAAATAAATCTCCTATTGCGAATACGTGATTATCTCCAGTTATTTCACATATCCCCTCTGTTGTAAATCCTCTTTTACCTGGTGTTACTTTAACTACTTTACCACATACTAAACAATTTACCTCTTCCTTCATGTTAAATCCTCCTTATTGACTCTTTAAGAAAGTTAATCCTATAAGACTCATTAGAATTGTCTATTTGTATCCAGAATATTCTATTATCTTTGGCATAAAAATAATGGTATAGCCCATGTTCCGCAAGTCCAGATACAAAATAAACATTGATACCTCCAATATTCACAGATGTTCTATTACTATATACTCCAGAATCTTCAACGACTCCACTCATTGTATTAACAAGAGAAACTGCATCATCATGATTTGAGGCTTCAGTTACCCAGAATTTAGCCTTATTGCTAGAATTACCTGTATAATCTACTACATATGCGTTATCTATTCTTCTAGGAAGACCTCCATGTAGCCCTTTTATTTCCTCTATAGCAGCGTATCCTCCTTTGAATGATATCATTTTCATATCTCCTAGTTTTTCAGGAAATATACCTATTTTGTTTGTATAATTTTCATATGTTGAATAATAAAGATATGCCCCTCCTACTATCATTGCTATCACGAATATTGCAACAACTGCATCAGATTTATTTTCTATCATAGTTCACTTTCTTATATATTATCATTTCCCTTCTCAATATGACCCAAATTTTCTACTTTCTGTATCTTTTATGCCCCAAACAGATAATGAGCAAAAACAACGCTTTTAAACTGTCCGAATGCAACAAGACATAGTAAGAATTGCGCCCTTTAAGCTTCGAAAGCTTATAAACACTGTAATACATACGCATCTGGGAAACTGCCCTAAACAGTTCTAAATAACCCTACGATTTTTGAAAGCAAAGAAAGTTTCCCAATTTTTACTCGTTGTCATATTTTCATCATTTATTTAGTAAAATAACCTCTCTATAAAATAGAATCAATTTTTCAGTTATGTCATCCCAATCATATGCACCAGCCTTCCAAACTGCAGACTTGGACATTTTTTCTCTTGTATCATTTGTCATACTGAGTAATATGTTCATAGCATTACTCAATTCGCGAGCATCAAGATCCGTTACGAAACCTATTTCTTCACTAACCAACTCCGATGCCGCGTTTCTCTCTTCATTCACAGTAACAACAGGTATTCCGCAAGCAAATGCCTCCATTACAACCATTCCAAAACCTTCTCGACTTGATGGTAACACCAACATCTTTGAAGATTTTATTCTTGATATCACTTCATCGTGTTCCACAAAGTTGAAAAATCTAACTTTGCCTATAAGTCCACATTTGACGACAAGCTCAGAGAGTTTTCTCCTTTCAGGCCCATTTCCTATAATGTGACACATGACGTCTGGAAAATTATTCCTTACGAGTCCAACTGCTTTTAGCAATATGTCCACATTCTTCTCTTTGATAAGACGTCCAACAAATATTATATCACATTTATTATCAGAAGGTTTTATGTCATTAATTCTTCTTATATCAACACCATTTGATATTATCCTAATATTTTTACTATCTACACCAAGTAACTCCAGATTGTTTTCTGTCATTCTTGACACAGCAATTGACATATACCCAAATTTTGACGATACATACTCTATAGACTTTCCAAAAAAACCATATTTTCCCATATATTCATACCAATAATCTCTCCATACCTCGTGCCATGTAATTACCATTGGAGTTCCCTTAACAATGGATACAAGTTTTGCGCTCAAGCATGAAAAATACGGAAAAGAAGTGATATCAATAATATCATACATGCCTTCCATAAGATGAGGTATCAGTTTAACAGAAAATACTATTGCCTCAGATATAGATCTTCTACCATTTATATATAGTTTCGTCTTTCCACATACACCGTGTAATACCATACCTTCTTGTTCTATGATATCAGAACCGTCCCACCATCTAACTCCAAAAAGATGTACTTCATGTCCTTGTAACACTAACCTTTTACCAAGCTCGTATATCCTTTTTTCTCCTCCCCCTTTTACCCAGGGATAGACCGCGTCATACACCATGGCTACTCTCATCGATTACTCTCCTTTTTTGTTCAAAAATTACTCTCCTTTTTTGTTCATTAACTAGTCTCCTTCTTTGTTCAATATGAAGACACTGACTATAAGCGAGAAAAGAGCCATTTGGACACCTACAGCTACTAGAATCATTGACACTATAACACTTTTTATCTCAGAAAGAGATCCAAATCCTGAAGATATCCACTTGTAAACCACTGACGCTCCCAATATCATTCCACTAGTAAATAATATAATACCAATCACAAGACCTGCTTCTAGAGAATGATAATCCATAATTTTAGCTGTTAATCCTTTTTTATCTATTTTACCCTGGATAATGCCATACACATTCATATATCCGCCTGTAACAAGTATCTGCAATCCAACTATTGTTACTACGCTCCCCAGAATAAATGAATGTATCCGTATTATTTCCATGTCACTTCTTGCTGCTAATCCAACTGTCATAAAAATGCCAAATATAAACAATAGAATACCAGGTATATAGAAAAACGGAGTCGGATTATAAAGCATCATAAATCTGAGATGTCTCCATCCATCTCCCCATGAATGAAGCTTAGAAGGTGTTTCTCTTGGATAATACACGATCGGTATCTCTGATATTCTAAGTCTCTTTCTTGCTGCCTCAATGATCATTTCGCTCGCAAATTCCATTCCTTGACTTTGGATATTGAGCTTTTCGTATGCATCTTCAGCGATTGCTCTCATGCCGCAATGCGCATCGCTTATCTTTGTGTTAAATAGCCAATTAAGTATTCCTGTCAATATGGGATTTCCTATGTATCTATGTAGCCACGGCATTGAACCTTTTTTGATGTCTCCTTTTAGTCTGGTTCCTATTACAAAATCTGCCCTATTATCTATCAGAGGTTTTAAAAATTTTGGTATATCATCAAAATCATATGTATTGTCTGCGTCAGCAAAGAATAAATATTTCCCTTGAGCGTGTGATACACCTTCCATATAAGCATTTCCATATCCTTTTTTTTCTACGATTACTATTTTTGCTCCAAGGTTTTTAGCAATTTCTCTAGAATTATCCGTCGAACTATCCGCTACTATTATTTCTCCTTCCATATTTTCACGTTTTAAGGCTGACAACACCTTCTGTATGCATATTCCAATTGTTTTTTCCTCGTTCATGCAAGGAATTATGATAGATACCAATGGAACTTTATCATCATTACTCATGATCTGATTCTCTTACCAATGTTCTACTTCTTTTAAGAACGTTCTTCTTCTCTTAATAGTTCCCTTTTTACCATATTCCCCTCTGTTTTCTCTTTTGTTTTCTCTTTTGTTTCCCCTTATCACTAACATCATCATTACAATCAGAGATACTAAGCTTATTCCATAACCTAAAATGGTCATGCCTTTATCTATGATAGGAATGTGATATTTTGGAGATAAAACTTCTTTTACCTTGATAACATACGTACCGGAGATTTTGTCTTCTTTCTTATATGCAATTTCGAAATATGTTGGATTCTCAAACGCTTTTATTCCTTCAGCACTGTAGCTATTTTTCCAAAGTAAAGGTGCCTCTGGCGATCTTATTGTCAAATATATATATTGAACTCCAAATTTTCTTATTAAATCCATCTTTTCTGTTATGTTTGGAGAATTTATTATTGTATCGCTGTAACTATTACCATCAAATTTTTCTCCTAACATTTGTGAGGATTCCCCACCTAATATACGTACTCCTCCCAATGCAGATACCCAGAAACTTGTAATTCCTGAAGGAGTCGCGAAAAGCGCATCTGGTGATATGTTATTTTGTACCCAATTTAATGATTCTAAATCGCTTGGAGTATTCCAATATCCAAATCCATAGTGATGTTGCCAAATATCATATATAGGATATGCAAATATCAATATCAAGACTAAAACCTGTATAATTTTATAATTGGGACTCAAATAGCTGTTAGATTTTATTTTACTCAAAATGAAATATATTGAATAGCCAGCTATAATAGTTATTGCTACATCAAGAAATTCTACATACCTGTCTACCCATAATATTGGTCTAAATCTATATGATTCCACAAGTACTAATGATATCAATACCCATGTAAACAATAGGACATGTTCATATTTGATATTACCCAAAACTATTTCAATCGGTTCTGACATTCCTGATTCGAATATTTTATTAAATAAATATATTATCGATGATATACATATAATCAGAGCAATAATAGTTATGAACGTTGTAGGTACAATTCCAAAATTGGTGTTTGTAAATGGAACATCTTTTTGTGTAAATATCGTATTTATTATACCAACAATAAATGTTTTAACACCATATCTGTTTACTATTGGTAATACGTAGAATGCTATTAATGCAGCAGTTCCTACCATAATCGAAATCAGAGCGCGTACATATTTCAGATCTCTTTTTGTTATCGAATAAATTATCAGTGACAATATAAGAATCGATAGATACACCATTCCTGCCAGATAGCTGGACAATATAATTGCCACTGATAATATTGACGCATATATAATATATTTCTTTTTTGATGTCCTTGTATATCTTATTATTGATATAAATGACAACGGCAATATTGTCAGCGCCAATATCTGAGGATAATAGTTCATGTAAGAGAATAGTTGTATCTTACTCACCGTCACCAATCCTGCAGATATTAAAGCTACCCCTACATTGTCAAATATCTCTTTGGATAACAGAAATACAGTTATAGGTAACAACGAACCTATTATAATTATTGATGTTGATGTCACATATACTAAAGATAGTCCTGTTATCTTATGTAACAAAGCTACCATGTATGGAAATAACACCTGATACTCATAGTATTCTCCAAGATTGAAATATGAATTATATTGTGGAAATAATGGAAATGTATCTATGACTGCTCTAGCATATACAATATTCTTCCCAGGATCATAATGAAAAGGCGAAGTTGGATCGTTAAATACCCTCGCTAAAATCGCAACTATGAATATGGTTATCAGTATAACTTTATATATGGTATCTGAATTACCAGAATATTCTCTTTCCAGTTTCTGTTTTTTGGTTTTGTTCATAATCTTAATTATTTCATATCTGCTATCAACATATAAACGAGCAACCCTAAAATATGGTCATGGTACAAACTTCTCAATTATAGGCAATCTCTTCATGAATTTTATTACAATATAGCTTATGATCATTATTACCATAGAGACAAATGGAATACTGATCAATGGATTGGTTATTCTTGCATCAATACTATAATAGTTTTGTAAAAACTCTAGCACTAACAAATGGATCAAATATATCCCAAAACTTAGAGCGCTCATATCTAAAATAAATTTATTTATGCCAGAATCTCTCTTTATAATTCTTTCCCAATCTATACTTTTTATAAACACAAAAACTCCTATTGTCATTATTATTATATTTGGAAACAGAAAATCATTGAAATTGTCAACATATGTTCCTTTTATCTTTGACAGAATAAACGTTCCAATCATAGTTGCCACAATGCAAACAGTAGACATGATATATAGTAATCTTTTTTCTTGTTTTCTGAAATCACTTGTGGCCAAATAATATCCTAGGACATAATACCCAACATATCCAGTAAAGAAGTATAACTCGATACCTACTTTATAATCGTAATTTGTCAATTTTTCGACAAAATTTATAATCCCATTTGTAATAAACCAAACAACAAGAAAATATTTTATATTCTCTTTATCGGCATTTTTTATATATACTCTTAGAACTGGTGTCAAAATGTAAAGTCCTAATATCATATATATGAACCATAAATGATAATAAACTGGTCCACTGATGAAACTTTGAACCATACTCAATAACGACGGATATTTATTTACCAGTATATCATTCCTATATCTCCAAATTACATATATAATGCTCCAGAAGATAAGAGGTATCACTACCTTATTAAATCTTTTTTTAATGAATATTTTTGTCGGATATTCCCTATTGGGATCTAGTAACAATATTCCACTAATCATTACCATTATTGGTACACACCATCTACTTAGTGCAGTATAAAAATTACCAATCCACCACCAGTTGATATTTGCGTTAAAATATCCATATACTATGACAATACTTGTATGTATAACTATAACTGTCAGAATGGAAACGACTCTCAATATATCTATATACAATATTCTATCTTTCACTTCACTTCTCATATTCAATTTTTCATTTTTACATCGTTTTTTCTTAGCGCCCATTGATCTCTCACTCAATTTTTGATTGAGTTGATCGACCTTTTCAAAAATAAATCAATTTTCTCTTTGTTTTGTGTCATAATTTCTCCTGATACAATTTGTTACATCATTCTGGATAAATATTTGACATATCGTTTCCATGAGATTTTAAAATATTGTTTATACAGTCCAAAATAAATTTATTCCCTTCCATGTTATGAAGCATATCCTCAAGTTCTTCAATATCATCATCTGTTAATCTTTTGAGATTTCTGTCTTTAGAAAACTCGATTGTCTTTTTATAAGTTTCAATCGTCTTTATTGCCGTCTTGTTCCAACTAAACTCTTTAACTCTCTCAAAACCTCTCTCTATCAGTAATTTTCTTAAATCTTCGTTACTAAGTACGTCAAACATACTTCGATACAACTTATCCACATTTCTACCATCTACCAATATGCCAGCATCACCAACTATCTCTGGAATAGACGTCTCATTAGATGCAACAATAGGAACTCCGCATGCCATAGCTTCCAAAAGCGGAAGCCCAAACCCTTCGTATAAAGAAGGATATGCAAATAGTCTTGCACAGTTATATAGATATACTACATCTTCGTCATCGATATAGTTTAATATTTTTATTCTATCCTTAGTATCGCGAACAAGAGTTCTTATTTCTTTTTCTCTTTCCTTAGAAGTACTAGGACCAACAAGTATTAGGTCAATATCGTCCATCTTTTCAATTAATTTTTTATATGCAAGTATCAAATTTTTATGATTTTTATGCGGAAAATCTGTTCCTACATAAAGAATGTATTCTCTATTCATCCCATACTTGTTTCTAAATTCTCTTAATATGTCATCATCATATATTTTTTTAAATTTGACAAGATCTATACCATGGTATATTACATCAATTTTAGTTTCTGGTACATTTAGGTTTTGGATAATATCCTTTTTATTGTGTTCTGAAATAGCTATAATTCTATCAGCAAATTTAGCAGATAGTTCCATATATCTTTTATACTGCGATGCATCGGTGGCCGAATTAAAATACGACGAAAAATGGTACAATATGAGGTCATGAAGTGTTATCACACTACATCTTGCTTTCAACAGGGTAAGTATATCATAAATAGAAAAACATTGAAATGTCCTATGAAAAATATCTAAAGATTCAGAATCTAACAAAATATCTTTAGAATCTGCAGCATATCTTTTCGTGAATTTATTATTTTTGCTACAAAAAGAATCAATCACATTTGTAGATGTATAAGCCAAGTATACATTGTTATGGTCAGCGCATAACAAACTTTCTAATACGACAGATATATATCTCTCTGTCCCAGTCCATCTACTACGGGCTAACAATTGTGCATCTATTCCAATTGTTACAGGTAGGTCTATCCTACGATTGATTTTATTTCTAATATTGCTTTGAACATCTTGTAAAGGATTCCTCTCGCAGAAATCATGGACCAATTCCATGTAATGAGGATATCTATCACTGAGCAGTTTTGAATTTATCTTTTCGAGCATAGTTTGATCACTCATAAAAGACGCTTTTCCTTTATGGTAAACAAAAGTAGACAAATCTACGACGTGATAGTATCCTTTATTATATGATCTCATACAGAAATCATTTTCTTCATTATACCCTCTCCCAAAAGACTCGTCAAACATACCAACATCATTAATCGCAGTCCTCTTAATATACAAACAGAATCCAACGCCTACTGGTATTCTGATACATTTTTTATTCAAATCTTTAGATACATTTTCTATTAAAAGCGAGAATTCTTGGATAGAATATCCTTTTGGAATATCATTATACTGACAAAAATCTGGAACTGAACATATAGTAGCATTGTTCGACAATGGAGTTGCTGTAGCAATTTTTTCATCGACATGTGCACACTCCATTAATTTTTCTAACCATCTATATGACACTATAGTATCACTATTTAATAACACAATGTCGTTCTTTGAAAAACGTATTCCTTTATTTACAGTTTTGACAAATCCCATATTATTACTATTGTACAATACAAACACGTTAGAAAAATTCTTTTGTTTCAAATAATCCAAATAGCATCCTATTCTTTGGTCCGTACTTTTATCATCTATAATAATCAATCGATATTCCACAGTACTTGTCAGAGAAAGTACGGATTCAATACATCTTTTCATATCATCAAATGCATTATAAACCGGTAATACTATGTCAACCACAACATTATCAGACCTTATATTTTTGGAAGAAACGCTCAGCTCGTCTATCATTATTTTTGTAGGAAAAATTTTATTTTTAAGCTTCTTCAAAAATGTCTTCAACCCTTCATTCTTAATAACCTGCAGACTCAACAGTCCTAGATCATATATTCTTCTTCGTCCAGTATTATTAGGTAATACTTGTTCCACAACTCCATAATGGTACCTCATTAATAATTGCCATACTATGCTATTTTTCATAGAACTTATTTGATTCTCTAAATCCAATATTTGTTTATCTCTTGTCCGAACAATATTGTCAAGTTCTTCAACATGTATATTCTTTTCTTTTAGACTAGCTTCAATATTCTTGATCTGAACATCTTTGGCTTGCAACGAGCTATTGAGATCAGAAATCTGAACATCTTTGGCTTGCAACGAGCTATTGAGATCAGAAATCTGAACATCTTTGGCTTGCAACGAGCTATTGAGATCAGAAATCTGAACATCTTTGGCTTGCAACGAGCTATTGAGTCTAAATGAATGATAATATCCCATAGATAGCATCGCTTCTATGACAGCGTCTTCAAGTTCTGATTGTGATGCATGTAAATCTACAGTTTTTTTGACAATATTTTCTATAGACTTGTGAGCTTTGGCAGGATCTCTTATCGATAAACTTGTTATCTTATTCTGCAAGATATCACCACTATAATACCGGATTCTTTCACTAGTAAATGACCATACATGGTAAGGCTTGCTGACAAACGCAAGTCTTCTTATCATATCCCAGTCTATAAGTATAGACAGATCTTCGTCGTACATTCCAATAGTTTCTAGTAAAGATCTTTTATGAAATACGCATTTGTGATTTATGTAATTTTGAAATATGAGCATAGCTGGAGTTACATCTAATCTAAACTCAATCTCTCTTCTGAACTCTTTATAATTTTCATCAACAGATATCTCATACCAGTCGCTATATACAAAATCTTGCTTTTTTTCTAAAGCAGTTTTTGCTAATACCTCGACATGGATTGGGTATAAAATATCATCATCATCTAAATAAGTTACATATTCTCCATTTGAGTTTGCAATTCCAATATTTAAAGCATGAGATTTTCCTTTATTGCTGGTACAAATATATTTTATTCTGTCATCGTTAAATTCTTTAATAATATCATGTATGTCTTCTCCACCATCATTTACAACGACAAGATTCCAATTTTGATAAGTTTGGTTTATAACACTTCTTATCGCCTTTTCAATTGTTTTTCTACCATTGAAAGTAGGCATCATAATATCTACTAAAGGACCTTCTCTAATATCAAATTTCTTTTTCTTAACGAAAAAACTACAAATTACCCATCTCTTAAATTGCAGATCATGGAACTCCACTTCTGTAGAATATTTACCTAATTCTGTCATTAAAATGTTCTTGGTAGACACCGTACGATAATCTTCCCACGACGTTAATAATTCGTCATGAGCCGAGACTATTATTCTTCCACCATTTCTTACGACTCGGACAGCTTCATCTAACAGTTTTCTTGGACTCCTGACATTTCTAAAAAATTCTGAAATAACCACGCTATCAAACGAACCATCTGGGAGTGATAACATAGTTCCGTCCATAACAAAAAATTTGGTTTTGGTTTGTACACCCTCCTTACCTGCTAACTTGGTCACTTTCTTGATATTGACACTGCTCATATCGATACCAACGACATCTAAATCATTTTTTGCCATTTCTACTGGGTCATACATATCGTCACAACCAACTTCCAACACATTATTTCCTTCGATAAGATGCGATACCAATTTGGAACGAGCTATCTCTGTTGTATGTCTGTCGTATCCAAGATCTTTCGTTCGTTCGTCACTATCCAAAATTTCTTTCTTTACGCATAAAATATTGAAATAAGTTCTTCCATAGTTACCTTTATCAATATAGCTATTCCAATCGTTTGAATTGTTCTCAGTTAACTTATAAATCTCTCTCTTTTCATCTTCTATAACATAAATATCAAAACCTAACATATTTATTTTCTTCAACAAATCTTCTGGTTCATAACCCGCACTTTTCAAACATTTAGGATTAAATTCTATAAACAATTTGACATCTTTGTTATTTTTCAATATGTCCTTCATTCCTTCAATGACGTCTATCTCATGTCCCTCTGTATCTATTTTCATAACAATTGGCACATCGCAATTATTCAAGAAACTATCAATTGCTACTGCTTCTACATCAATAGTTTTGATTGTTTTTGATACAGGATTGTGGTCAAAACCGCTACTACACGAATGTTCTGCCACATTAAATTTTCTAGTATCGTTCTTGTTTGATACGGCCAAATTGTACACATCTACATTTTTTAAATTGTTCAGTTCTGTATTCTTTTTCAATATCTCATAATTCTCTGGTACTGGTTCAAATGCTATGATCTTGTTATTTTCATAACTTGTTCCTACCAGAAGCGTATAAAAACCAAAATGTGCACCAATATCTACAAAAAGATCACCATTTCTTAAAAGACTTAATAACAAGTCTTCTGTGAAATGTTCGTACAAATTTTGGGTATAGTGATCGACATATTTATGAATAACCGCCACTCTAAAATTTCGTTTTTCAGGCGTTATTATTTGAAGTTTTTCCAATCCATACTCATTTTCAAATTCTTCCGGATTCATACGTTTCTCCACGTTTTACAATACGACAATGACACATTCTATTTTCTTTTCAATAATTCATGATAATCACTTATAACTTTTTCACATTCCCCTTCAGATATTATCTTGCCTTTGTTCAACAATGCAGCTTTTTTACATATTTTTCTTACAGAACCTAGAGAGTGTGATACTAATATAATCGTCTTCTTGTCTCTTTTAAATTCTTCGAATTTTTCAGAACATTTTTTCTGGAAAGATTCATCTCCTACAGCCAATACTTCGTCTATAAGAAAAATGTCAGGATTGGTATACATGGCAGTTGAAAATGCCAGCCTCATTGTCATTCCAGAAGAAAAGTTCTTAAGCCTCATATTCTCAAATCTTCTAAGCTCCGCAAATTCGAATATTTCGTCATATCTTTTTGTTATCTCTTTCTTATTTATGCCCATTATCGCTCCATAAAGATATACATTATCCTTCGCCGTCAACTCTTGCTGGAAACCAACTCCTAACTCTAGAAATGGGGCAATTCTACCATTTACTTTTATTGTACCGTTATCTGGATATAAAACTCCAGCAATTATTTTCAGTAGAGTGCTTTTCCCACTCCCGTTCTCACCTATTATACCGATAGTATCTCCTCTTTTTATAGTAATACTTATATCACGCAGTGCCCAGAATTCTTCATATCCATTTTTCCCTTTGAACATCCCGACAACGTTTTCAAATAATGTCCTTTTTTTCTCGTGAGGAATCTTAAAATGTTTGGAAATGTTTTCTATAACCACCGCATTATCTTTGTTATTGTCATCACTTCTTGAAAACATTATATCTCCTCCGCGAACCTTCGAGATAATTTCTTGAATAGTAACGAACCGAATATCAGTAAAAATATTCCAAACATAAGTACTATGCCAAAATCTATCACACTCGGTACAGTATTATATAACAGGACGTTTCTATACATCTCAATTAATCTTGTCATAGGATTAAGCATATAATAAAATTTGTATCCCTCTGGTACAATAGACATAGGATAAACGATAGGGGATAAGAAAAAACCCATCTGAATCAGCACTTCCCATATATGATTCAAATCTCTAAAATAGACATACAGAGATGCAAGTATCAATGATATTCCATATACTATCGGTAGATATAACACATATAGTAAAGGAAATATCAAAATCTTAGAAGATATAACTACACCGAAAATTATTAACAGGATTATCAGCACAATAAACTCTAATATGGAACTTACCAACGCAGAAAGTACAACACTCAGAGTAAGTATCTCGCGAGGAATATATATTTTTGTAACAAGATTCGCTTTTCCTACGATTGACTGCATAGCCATCATTGTACTATTTGCAAAAAATCTCCAAGTGGTCATGCCTATTAGTAAATAAAATGCATAATGTTCTTGGTTGGATTTGAAAACATTATTAAATACTGCATAAAGAACAATCATCATCATCAAAGGATTGAGCATTGACCATGCAAATCCTAATATAGAACTTGAATATTTGGTCTTCAGATCGCTTACCACCAGATTACTTATCAATTCTTTATATTTAAATATATACATATACACCTTTTTTCATTTTTTACATCTTAAACAAATGCCCATGTTCTAATATATTTCTTAATTTCTCTTTCTTCTACTTTGCAATCTGGTCTTTTTGCCAGCATTTTAGGAATCCCCTTAATAGCATCTATTTTAGATTTTATAATTGCCTCGGTATGTCCTTTTAATATGTAATATGGTAACATTGCGACATTTCTTCCAATTATCCATGGTGCAGACGTAATTAATAACCATATTGGGAAATTTTTAACGCAGTTCCATATTATATTTCTGTCGCCATGGTAAACAGTATAATCTGTCATACAACCAGCAGTCCCCCCGTGCACATGATAAACTATGGCTTTCGGGACGTATATGCATTTCCAACCAGACAACCTCCCTCTAAAAGCTAAATCTACGTCTTCCACATACGCACAAAAGTCTTCATCAAACAGTCCTACCTCTTGGAGCATATCTTTCTTATACATTGCTGCACCTGCACACGGACCGAAAATATCCTCCGCTGAATCATATTGTCCTGTATCTTTTTCGAATATTCCTCTATCCCAACACGCGCCACTTCTGGATATGTAGATACCGGTAGAATTTATTATATTGGAATCTTTCATAAAAAGCATTTTCGAAGCACACATACCTACATCCTTACGAGAATTTATGGCTTTCACAAGTTCCTCTATCCACACTGGAGAAACTTTCGTATCGTTATTCAATGTAGCTATTAAATCTCCTTTTGCATCATTGATTCCAATATTGTTACCTTTAGCAAATCCAAAATTTTCTTTATTGACAACTATTCTAACTGACGGAAACTCCTTTTTTACATACGCAGCAGATTCGTCCATTGACCCATTATCCACAAAAATTATCTCTATATCAGGATATGTCTGCACCATCAAAGAAGACAAACATCCCTTTAAGAAATTTAGGCCATTATAATTTACTATTATTATGGAAACCAATTCTTTGTTCATATTTTTATCTTTTTCATCTTTAACCAAATATCTCTTTTTTCATTCGTTCTACAAATATATTGGAATCAAAACGCTTAGAACTTTTGATACATTCTTCCTTAAATTTATTTGGATCTTTAGATATTACGTTTATGGCATCTACAATCTCTGATATTTCTGGTTTGACGAATATGCCAGTTTTGCCATTTATCACAGTTTCAACGTATCCACCTTCTTTTGTGCATATAATCGGTTTTCCAGATGCCATAGCTTCTACTGGAGTCATTCCAAAATCCTCATCAATAGCTACAGTAATAAATCCTTTGCATCTCGAATACAGATCTACCAATTCTTTCTCTGAAATTTCACTTCTTAATTCTACGTTTTCAGGCAGATTCCTTTTGATTTTTTCTACATATTTGGAAGAATGATCTCCTTCTGCAAAACCTCCAACCATTACCAGTTTCTTATCTGATATTGACCTAAAAACTTCTATTTGGAGATCAATTCTTTTTTCTGGGTACAACCTGTTTACAGACAACCAAAAATCTCCAAATTCTTTAAAGTTATATCTCATTGTGTCAACAGGTGGATAAACCACTTTTGAGTCCCTTTTTAGATATTTCTTTATTCTGAACTGTGTATTTATCGAATTTGTCACAATTCTTTCTACATAGTTCATATAATGTTCACTAATGCGTCTATGAATAGCTACCCAGATCGCAAAAATAGGTTTTGCGACCAAAGATTGACGCTGGAACAACATGTCATACGTATCGTAAAACACCCTTGCTGGCGTGTGACAATATAATAAATTTGGCTTATGTATCTTTGCAGCAAAATATGCCCAATTCCCAGAAAATATAAAGAAATCATATTTTCCAGTAAAGTCACACATAGCAAACTTTATTGATGCAAATATCTGTTTCAAAGGAGACAATTTTATGGTATTTCCTAAACTGATAATATTTATGTCTTCAAACTCCATTTTTCTGACAGAATCCTTATCTACGTCTGTTGTTATCACGTCAGCTTTCAGCTCTCTAGCAAGAGTCAATACCAGTTTCTCCCCACCTCCTATAGTACCAATATAGTCGTGAAATATTGCGATTTTCATCTTGTCCTCAATATAGTACCATAAGTATTAGTCGTCTTGTAATATGTTATATACAACGCATAAGTTTATATACTTTGCGTTTACAGAATAGCTGCGAATGCAAAGATAAGCTTATGATACTATTGAGCATGTAATAAATTGACATATTTTCAACACGTTCTTATTTTCCTTTTATCCTTTATGCATTATCAGTATTCTTTATTTAATTTCCAACCAAGTTAGTTTCCCACTTGATTTTTGGAAAAAATAAAAATAAAAAATTAAATATACTGTCCATTATAGACAGTATATTACCAAGTATTATTTGTACAATATTTCTTACGTACTTTTAATTTTCTTTTTCATTCTTGCCTTAATATTCTTATGTATCGCCTCTAACTCAAATTGTTTACATATATAGCATTGTCTACACCAGTAGCCATCAAATACAGTTTATTATTAAACGGATATATTGATGGACCTGCGCCAACAAGAGCGCCTGGGAAACCATCAGAAGGTACTCCGATCCAACTGCTCCATGTGCCACTTGTGTCCATACTATTAATCCACATAGTTGTGGTTGTAAATCCTCTAACTGACGCATATAATTTACCGTTGAATATTGCAATGTCAGGAGTTACAGCAGTTCTTCCTCCAAGATTTACCCAGCCAGACCATGTTCCAGTATTATCCATACTATTTACATATATAGCATTGTCTACACCAGTAGCCATCAAATACAGTTTATTATTGAACGGGTATATTGATGGACCTGCACCAATAAGTGCACCAGGGAAACCATCAGAAGGTACTCCTATCCAACTGCTCCATGTGCCACTTGTGTCCATACTATTAATCCACATAGTTGTGGTTGTAAATCCTCTAACTGACGCATATAATTTACCGTTGAATATTGCAATGTCAGGAGTTACAGCAGTTCTTCCTCCTAGATTTGTCCATCCTGCCCATGTATTGTTAAATATTGGAGCTGTCACGGTCAACTTTATAGTTATTGGCTTTGTCCACGCACCATTATCTGGGTAATATGGCCTAGCACTACTATGCACAATACCTCCAGATTGAGCAAAGGTACCGCTGTCCATAGATCTAACATTTATGGTATATATACCTAGCAATCCAGTCGTGTCAATATTGCCAGTTATGGGCGTGTGTATTCCGTACGGAGTACCAACACTCATATCTTGCCAATCTCTAATAACAACTGTATTTGAGTTGTCCATTATTCTATATTGACCTCTTGCTACTTGTACCCAATTGTTACTCACGCTTGCGCCTACTGTGGAGATAATTCCTGCACTTACAGGAGACGTAATACTAATACCACTTATTGAAGAAGCCTCTCCAAAGTGAACTCCTGCTGCAACATTGTGAGTAGTTCCTCCACCATGACAGTCTGGACAAGCTGACAAAGGCGGTCTTACATAGTCTGCTGTATGACAATTACCATCACATGCGTGCACTTCTCCTGGTGCATAAAATGGACTACTCATCAAACCAACAGTGGGTCCGCCGTCGCCATTTCCGTCTGATCTATAATGGCAAGAGTAACAATTCTTCGCTTGGTTATTGACAATATCGAAAGCTGTTCCTAGAGGACCTCCAATATGATATGCGCTGGCATTATGGTTTATGTGACAATCCTCACAATTATTTTTCGCATGATTGAATGTGTCAACTCTTAGATTTGTTGGCATGCTATTATATATGGCAGCATTTCTTCCGCCTGACTTGTGACAATCCTCACAGAAGTACGTATTGCTCTTGTTTGCATAACCTGGCAACATCTTGTCAAGAGTTTGTACACCAAAGTGGCAACCTTTACAATCATCGTCACTAAGTACGCCTGTACCTTCAGATGTTGACACATCTACATGTCTGCCAAGCATCGTACTATTAGGTACAGGATGACAACCTATGCAAGACGTTCCTCCAACTGATACATTATGCACAAATTTCGTTAAACTTGGAGGTATACCTGTGTAATGACAATTGCTACATCTGTCGTCATTATATGACAGCAGCGAATGGTTGAAATAAGATGTTCCATCTGATGCTCCACTTGGATAATTTCCGTATGTCGCATGTTTTGATATTTCAGGAGGAATACCAACCAAGTTCATTATACTTACCATACTACTATATTGACCATTTTGCTGATAGTGACACAGTCCGCACCACGTTCCAGACACATTTTTCACATTCGAACCTTTAAATGCATCAAGCTTTCCTAGTGCAGTTATATTATGCTTGGTATTTCCATGACAATATAGACATTCAGTATTAGGAGAACTGCCGTTCCAGAATATCGATAGTCTGCCAGCATTCCACAAGGAACCATTATGTACATTGTTACTATGTCCCACTTTGCCAACCGTAGGAGCTCCGTACAAGCCAGACTCATGACAATCAGTACATTTTATTCCGTCAGCACTATTCGATGTAAGCATTCCACTACTGTTTCTATATTTCATAGGATGGATATCTTTTCCAGTATCCAAGTGACATACAGAACAATCTACAGTGTTATTATGTTTAGATTTATCTTTTATAGAAGCCGTCCCTCCAGGACCGTGACACCCTAGACATATCGTACTTGTTGGCAATACCAACGGATTAAATGTTAGATTGGAGTCGTGTATTCTTCCGCTATTATGACAATCTTGGCAATTTGGATTTGTTGCGTATGCACTATGGCTCTGTATGTTCGTATTATTAATGTCCGAGAACACATCAGAAAACGATCCAAACGGTGATGCAGTCGAATTATGGCAATATTTACAGTATGAAGCGGTATCTTTTATCCCCACAAGATCTGTTCTCTTCTTACCATAATGTGACGTACTGTTATTTCCGCCATTAATACCGCCATTAATGTCTCCTAATCCTTGATCTGGATCATTTGCGGCAATCATCATCTCAGACTTATTGTGACACTGATAACACGAAGAAACTCCAGTTGTAGTTATGTTTGCACCATTCCAATAGTGCTGAGATACTTTCAATATAGTATCGCTTGGGGCAAAGTTTGTATTATTTCCTGCATGACAATCTACACACGTATAAGGATTCTTAAAGTTTGCTGGATGCCCTGTAGGTTCACTTCCATTTCCATGACATGCCCAGCATTTCTTATTTGCTGGATTGGATGTATTAACCAAAACCGCATCTTTATTCAAATCCTTATGGATACTGTCAGTTGTATTCATCGCAGAGGCATTTATCAATGCGCCGGGCACTGCACCGACATTAACATCGTGGCAAGATACGCAATCTCCTGATCCCTGTATACTTACATTATGTGGATCTCCGTGGCAGCCAAGGCACTGAGTCGGTGTATATTGACTGAAAGACGGATCTTGTATTGGATGTTTTGCAGGTGCTGTAGTATGACAACTCTGACAAGGTTTGATGGTTATATTATGCATACTGTCGTGACACATTCTACATTGAACATCAAGAGTCCCATCACCATTAGTATCAGCATGTGCAAAGCCAGGATTCCAATTTGGAATTACATCTTTTGTATACGCACCACCAGTTGCTCCTGAATTATGACAGCTATTACATTCCGGTGTTGAAGGAAGATCTTTTGCTTGTATTGGATATGTCGAACTTATAGTATAGTTTATCGGTAGCTGGAGAACACCTCCCCAAGTATTCCAACCAGAAAAATCATATCTTAGATCGTAGCCATATACCTGAAGTATCCATTGACCTGTCGTAAGATTACTGCCGCCGTAAATCTCCGGTTTGTTTGTAGGAGTTGCACCATCATAATACGGCGGTCTAGCATCATTTTTTGGATTAAAATCAGGAGAATACAGATAGAATCCTAAATTCGCTGGACCATCCCAGTTAAGACTAATATTAAGTGGATTCGCGGAATCGACATTTATAACATAATAGTCTTGAAACTGTTTTATGCTTGCAAAACTCGGATTATAATTATTGACAGTACTGCTGGCTGAATAACTACCATATCCTCCAGAAGGAGTAGGTAATGCCAGACTATTATGACAATCGGTACATACCATAGTTGAATGTACTCCCTTATTCAGTTGTACCACATTATAGTTATATACAGGCGTCTTTCCATTCAAACCTCCGCTTATAAAGGTTACTCCATTGAAGGTTTGAGAATTTATACTTTTATTCGTATGACAAGCTGTACATGGCGCAGATCTATGTGCAGCTATCTGGTGTGGATTTCCTGCATCTGACATACCAGATATAGTATTAATACTATGACATACATAACAAGCAGATTCCATGTCTGCAGACGCTCTATGTACATCTCCGCTACCATGACAATCTTCACAACCCCAAGCAGTTACATCGAAACTTGTATCTATAGTCTTTGTCTTACCGTCTGCATCTGCTCTAATTGACACGGTATAATTCCCAGGGAAGTATCCTGTCTGTGTATGTGGAGCGCCATACATTGATGAATGACAACCATCGCAATTTCTCATACCGTAGCCTGCATAAGTAGTCCCTCCGTAGAAGTCGAATCTTCCACTATAGAATCCTTGCCTACTTACATCTTCTGTAAGTTGGACAGGTATGACATGGCTCGTATAGCTTACATTGTCATATGTCCAGTATGTAACATTTGCTACAACAGTAGCACCTGTTATAGGATTACTATTATTACCGTCGTCAAGTAATAGAGCATATATATTATTCCTCTGAGTAACGTTTTCAGGAGGAGTTATGAATCCGCTTGGCGGATTTTCATCAAAAAATGTCCATCCCCAGCTTTTGGTCAACACACTACCGACACCGCCACCACCAAATGCGCCGTCTGGACCATATATCCCTTGTTGTGACCAATCTTGTCCCATGCTTGTTACAAGATTGATATTCCCTACAACGTTCGTAGTAGCTATGTTCGATGTTCCAGAAATGATAGCCTTTTGCACAACACCCTGTTGTTGTGGCATGGCAACTTGCCCAGATTTTTGTAAATTGCCAAATAGCCCTTGGTGAACATTAGCATGACAATCAGCACATTTCTTACCCCCAGTATTATTATGATCAAATGTTGTATTTGCAATCACTGTTGTCCTAACTTGGACAGAACCAGTATATGTAGAATTTTCGACTGATCTGACATTTACAGTCGTAATATCTACAGTTCCAACCGTTGCGCCCACCTTCGCATTAACTACAAGTGCCGTTTCCATACTGCTTCCATTGTTTATTTCCATGGCAATATTACCAAGTACGGAACCTGTAAAATTTGCAACATCTGAATCTGTCAGATTTAGGGTATAATTACCTCTTGTATTTCCTGTATTGTTAACAGTAATATTGTACACATAACTGTTCCCAACACGAACGTCTGCTGCCATTGGCAATGCAGCTATAGTGACATTATATGTTGATGTCACATTCGCAGCATCTGCTACTGTGGCACTAGATAATGTCATTGAACATACCATGATTAACAATAAACATATTATGTTCAATATATCCTTTACTTTTATCTTATCCATAATTCGAGATTTCTCCTTTATGTTAGTTATCTATTTACCATCTCCGTTTTTCTTCGTACACCTTGTGTCAATATATCTTATTCATTTTTTTGTGTACTCATGCAAATATGTTTTGTTCGTTTTTTGTGCGATGTATATCGACACATTCTGTTCTCTTTTATTTTTGTTGTCGTATTATCTATCTTTACACGTATCACGCCTCCTTTTAATTTTTGTCCAACTAGAATCATTATACTAAAGAAAAAGCAACGCTTATAAAAGCTCTGAATACATTGCGATATAGCCACAATGCAGAAGGTTAAACTCTGAGCTTTTATACAGCTTATATATAACACATAATATATATGCTTATCCTGACACATCTTTGGAAACGCCAGAAGTTTTTAGTCATTTGGGCAAATCTGCGTATCCCGAAAAAGCGTATCATCTTAACCATGTTAAATATCTGTCAATGGTGGACGTGTCTTTGTCGATAGGTTGGATAGGATGTTATAGGAGACGAAATGAGTCTTGCCACATATCGTCTTCAGTCTATTATCCACCATTGATTACAGTCTAATATGGCTATCTTAGCATAATGACTTCTATATTATTTCGTTGTTATTACAAAACGTTTTATTCCTACCACAGACGAAATTAGCAAATCTAACATCATCTCCTGTTAATATACCGTTATTATAAGCAACTTGTAACACTATGACGCTAATGTATATAAGCCTTTCGCAACAGAAATACTTCGATATAAAAAGATAGCTTGCGAAGTGTTTTAGATGTCACAGTTTTCCCTGCTAACTTATTGTCCAGTCGTGTTTGTTCCTATTTTTGAACGCGCAAATTTTCCGTCAGTCGTATTGTTATCGTTCAGCATCTTATCAACTAATTTAATGTGTGCAGTTCCATTCTGGATATATCCAATTGCATTACTCATTTGCGACAAATTATTATTGTGAGCACCGATTGCTATGTTCGCTCCTCCGATGTTGTAATTTTCCAATGCTTTTTTGTATTCGTCTGACGCAGTTTTCATAGAGGTTGATATATTGGCATATTCATTCATATGTCTCAGAGAAGAGTTAGAATTGTCAGCAAGAGATTTTCCGCACAGTTCTATATCCACAAGATTTCTAAATACACTAGCTTTGGAGAGGCAATCCAAATTTTCATTTATTGCTCCAAAACTCAGAGCAATCCAAGTTTTGAAAAATGTATCTCCATCCATTGGAACAACGGTACTTTTCTCTACTTGTGTATCAACATTTCCTGTTTGTATATCGGCACCATTCCCTGTTTGTACATCTGCACCATTTCCTATTGGGACATGTGTCCCATTACCTGTTTTAATATTTTCACCTGGTCGCATAGTAGGATTCTGACTATTAAACCATGCTACCATGACAACGACAGCCAATAAAACCACAATTGTCATCCAACTCTGCCAGAATTTTGGCTCTTCCTTTTCTTTATTCATATTATATTCTCCTGTCTTTGCTATCCTATTTCTACTATTCTATTTTTATAATCGCGTTCTTAAATTATTGCTACTCACCAAAAATACTTTTTTTGTCTACATTTATATATATTTCCATTAGCATACTCGCCTGATAATCCATATTTGTCTGATACTCCATATCCCATTTACTAAACCCTATCCAATAAACCTTATCTAATTTAGTAAATGTATAATGAAATGTATCATTTTTATTCTTCTGTATGGCAAATATTTCTGGATTAATTACTGGCAACTTTATAACAGTAATATTACCAAATATACTTTCATTGGATCTTATACTATAATTGTATCCATTCCGAATGATCATATCTTTAAAAGATCTATCTGCCGACACGTTATCAGACATTTGTGCTACAAAAATAACTACAGTACCATTTTCTCCGGAATAAGTAGCCTTAAAACCTTGAACAACGTTCCCATGGAAATCGTCGTATGACGTCATATTTTTTATAATTTGTTCTCCTGTCTCATTATTCCTTAAAACGGCGTCTCCAATCACTCCTGGAAACATATATATTTTCACATTGGACGACGGTATATTGGTTACAATGCTTATAGCGAAACCGATAATTATTACAACTATTGCTACATTGGTCAACGCGTTTCTAGATACCATATTTCACTCCTCAAATAACTGGGAATTCCTTCGTTATAGCAAAGTCAACCCAATATACACTGTAAATATTTGCGGTTGGAACCTGGGTCTTTATATCCGCTATTATTGTTGTTGCAGGGTCAGCCATTGGCAACCACCAGCTCATGTCCTCTTCGTAGCCAATCTGATAACCAATTTCTGAACCAGAAAAGTGATTTGCCCACGATACATAATCTGTGATTGCTGCACTATAAGATCCGTGATTCAAGCTATCTGTAATGTATGTTACACCTGGGACATGTCCAGAACCTAACCATGTTGGATCCCAATGTTTTATCAATAGTTTATATGTTGGATTTATTGCATGAACCGCATTGAGCCAAGTTTGGATTTCTGTATCATTTGTCTTGCTTCCCATCTGATTAGATCCCATCCATCTCAACCACTCAACATCTACACCAAATCCTACAACACTTGGATGTTGTTTAAATTTGTTCAAAATCATTGTTGCAAGTCTAGGAACATCTGCGTCTCCAGGCTCGACTTGCAGTATGATTTTCATACCTGCAGCATCGAAAGCAGTGAGCATCTGTTCTTCAACACCTGCTGGACCAAAATCAACGTTTGGCATTCCTTCATAACCGGCAGGTGCTGGGAATGGCATATATGTGTTCGTTTCTGGAGTCTCGATATAACCTACCACATATTGGGCTCCAGGAGATGAGCCAGGGAACTTAGCTTGCATTCTTTGTGCAACACTTACCCAATATGCCGGATCAACTTGATCATGTCCATACTGGTTACCATTCAACGGACCTCCATAGTCAGAACTTCTAAATCCTGCTACACTTACCATGGATGGTATCGGTATAGGAGTTGCAGTACTTGTTGGTGTAGGAGTAATTGTTGGTATAGGAGTAATTGTTGGAATAGGAGTACTTGTTGGTATAGGAGTAATTGTTGGAATAGGAATTGCAGTAAATGTTGGTACAGGAGTATTTGTCGGTATAGGAGTTGTAGCACTTCCGCCACCTCCAGGAACAAATCCTGGTACAGGCGACACATTCATAGGAATTTCTAATCCGTATTGATACCTTAAGTGACACGCCTTACACTGTTTTGATGTAACAGATTCCATTTCGTGATTATATAATGATTTTTCAGGATTTATACCATCAGACATTCCTATGAATGCTGCCTCTTGATTTATATGACACATAGCATCTGGAGCAGAGCATGTGCTCGAACTTGTCCAACCTTCCGTGTTATTAGTTTCTATTATTTCTGACGACGCTATATTACCATTCACAGAATAATTTTTCCACACGTTCCATATGGCATCAAGCCTTACAGCTCTATATGTGCCATTTGTCTTAAAATATGATATACCAGATGTATCAGTCGGAATATTGTACAAAAATGGTGAATTGCCAGCCCTTATGATAAACGATTCATTACCTTTTTCTGTTCCGTATACTCTTAAATTCAACGTTGCACTATTCCACGCTCCATCCATAAGAAGCGCGATACTAAAATAGTCATTTGCTATATTGCTCACAGTTACAACCTGAGTATCTCCTTGTCTTATTACGCTATTACAGTCGCATGTAGGATTCACTGGTTGTTGTCCAGAATAATTACTGAGCATTATTTTGAGAGTGGAGTCTATGGTAGCATTCGCAGGTTCTACAGACAACACCTCTAATTCTGCAGATATAGCTACATTTCCAGAACCGGAATACTCTACAGCTCTGTTACCAACAGGCCACGGCCAACTTATTAGTTTTCCATATTGAGCATTGACAATGCCGCTTGCGCCATTATATACATATGGATCAGTCAATCCAAATCTATTATAGTTCCCATATACTATATGACACGAATAACATGGACTCACAAGCGCCTTATAACCAGAAACTGCCATATTTCCGTATACAGCAACATTTCCATATACATCCAAGTAATCATATAATGCTCTGTTTTGGTTCAAACTCATCGTTTTTATATGCGTACCCATTTGTAGGTCTCCAAATTCTTCTGCATGACATGATATGCAGTTTACCTGTCTTACAATTTCGTGAGTTGGTTCAAATCTAAAAGGTAAAGACGATACTACGTAAATAGTCGACAATAGTATCACAAGAAGAACAATCATTACATACTGTTTTTTCATTTGCACATTCTTCACCTTTTTTGTTTTATTATTTTTTCGCGTTCTTGTTTTCCACTATTTCATAGTATTCTTGTTTTTATTCTTTGTGTCATGTTGTCAAAATGTACATGTCAGTAATTTGACACATTTGGTCTGCTGGGTACGTTTGACTCATTCAGTCCATTTTTGACATTTGAATCATTCTGTCAATTTTGACCATTTGAATCATTCGGTCCATTTTGACCATTTGATGCATTTGTTCCCATTGTCGCGTTCTGCATTGTTTTGATCGAATCAAGTTTAGCAACTTCTACTTCTTTTGTCTTAACCTTCAACCTATCGAACACAACATCTAATATCTTTAACGACTCGTTGAGAGACCTATCCTTGGAATCTTGCACACCAACCTTTCCTATGACTGTATCAAATCCAAAGAGTATTACTGTGATATTCATATTCGTGTGATTTGTCACATTTGACTCGAATACTACCATATTTCTATTGTTTGTATTATCCACATGTATACGCTTATAACCATTCTTTATGTAAATATCTTCAGCCGTCGTATTTATTGTGTCTCCCAGACTGTCATTGCTGTCAAATACTTGATACTGTACAAGTAAGTATCTTTCCATCGAGTCTTTACTTGAATTATATAACTCCGAACTTCCGTATATCATATACCCTGGAAGGATATTGGCACTATTATTCATTTCATACACTCCGTGGCCCATCTCTGTCTCTATTGTTAGGGGCAAATTTTCTGGAGCAATATAATACACATTATCCATCAATTTAAAATCTGGAAAATCTTCTCCATTCAGAATTGTGTGTTTGTCCACGTAATTTACTTTCAACATTTTCTCAGGCACAAGTTTCGTAGTGACATTATCTTTTGTACCCGTGTTTATACACCCAGACAATATCACTGATATTGTCAGCATTAACAACATTAATTTGTATCTCATTTTATTCCTCTTTTTCTTATCTATCTTGTTCATCTATCACTTTTTTTATTCATTTTCTTTGACAAAATTATAACAGTCGACAGCAATACAAACTCATATAATGTAAATCCAGGAGTAGATTTTTCTGGAGTTTTTGTAGGAGTCTCCGCTGGTATAGTTGCCACTACTTGCTTCTGTTCTTCTGTAACCTGAGGCACAGTAACCTCTACTTGAGGTACAGTAACATCTTGGTATACATTTTCTGCTCCTACAGGTGTCGATACTATCACATATACACCAGTTCCTCCTTTAAGTGCACGATCCTCAACCGTATGCCCCTCTTCATATTTCTTATCAGATGACGTATAAAATCTCCAATCATCAAGATAATAAGTAGCTTTTGCAGGTGGCCATATCATCTTTGATATATTAATGTCGTGTGCTTTGATGGTATATTCCATAGCCTTTTCTTCATCTGCATTTAGGAATACAGTCGCATTCATACTTCCTGATATTAAGTCTGTATTGTCTGGTAGCTGGTCCTCTATTACGGCTCTTGTAGGACCATTTCCCACATTTTTTGCGTCGACAGTTACATTCACGATACCGTTACCCATATCCATTGCAGATTTATTCAATACTACACACGGACCAAATATTCTAAAACCTACTTCTTCTGATGTTGCTCTAAGATCTTCTCCTCCAACTGAGAAATTTGTATCAAATTGTGGCAATATGTATATTCCAGGTTCTGAAGGCTTTAGACTATAATCTATTGTCCAAGATTCAGACGGTCCTATAGAACTCTTATTCAGTAAAAGCTCCGTATAATTTTGTACAACACCATCCTTTACAAAGGTTAGCCCATCTGGAATAGTGTCGTGTATTCTAACGTTATTAATAGTCGCCAAGCCTGTATTTACAATATTCAATGTCACACTAACATACTCTGTAAGATATGACGTATTTTTCGCCACACGTTTTTCTACAGATATGGCATCAATATCACTTCTTGAAGTGATTATTTTCGATACATTAAAATTATAAACGATATCTTTTATGTCTTGTCCTGTAGCAGTGACATATATATCATATTCTTTTTCTTCTAGTGAGCCAGGAACCATAAATGGCACATCAATTATTTTCTGCTCATTTTGATTAAATTGGCCTATAGTATCTGTCAACTTATTTGACGCAACGCCACTATTCAACGACAACTGACCTATGTCAACATTAAAGCTCATATTATCCAATACATCTTCTCCACTATTTGTAATAGTTATCTCAGCAGTGATATGGTCACCGGTCCTTATGTTAGTTTCGTCTATACTATTTCCAGATGAATCAATCAAATTGATCCCTATATCTAAGTTAGGGACGGCTCTCTTTTGGACATTTATAGATACCCATGGGTTGTAATACTCGTATACCCAATCTTGAGACATACTATTAGGTATGTCACCAATTGTTATTCTTGTTTCCTGGTCTGACATTATATATTCGTCGCCAATACCAAGTGCAAATGTATCTATTGGACTTGTATTATTAATTATATCTTTGTATAGTTCAAATTTTACGAATGGTGAAACTGGTCTTTCAGGATTTATACTACCATTTACAGTGCTATACCCACGAACTGGAGCAGGAAATTCAATGGCTTTAATAGTATAATCTTGATATGTTACCATATTGTCTGTCGGAACTAATTTATATGTATCGACTGATGAAGACCATTTTATATTCTCATTGTTCAGAGCATAAGACGGTGTTATCAGTACAAGAAATAATGCTGATATAATTAGCTTGGAAACTGTTAACTCAAACATAACTAATCTGTTTTTATTATTTTCATCCTTCATCATTGCTTGTCACCACAGGGGCTATATCTTCTATATCTGATAACGGTACTTGTCTGTACATAATGTAATAATTTTCTGATGTATCTGTCGAATAATATGCTAATTTTCCACGATTTCCAGCTTTTACCAGTGTAAATATAATGTCACCTTTTGCTCTGCTATTATTTGGTAGTACAGCATTTATCATCTTGCCAGTGCTAACATTCATCAAAGGTAAAATATCTCCATTTGTACCCAATCTAAATTTTGCCGGAAATGCGTCAAAGTACTTGTATCCATAGTTCCTTATATCCAACGTTATTATCATAAACGTGCTATTTCTATCCGTGTTAATGTTTCCAATTGAATTCACCGTCTGCACAGAATAATTTATAGTTATTCTAGGATACGGCAAAGGTTTAGAAGTCGGTTGAGATCTTATCCCACCATTATTTGTACCAGTTCCGCCAGATGTTCCACCAGACGCTCCTCCAGAACCTGTACCTGTTCCGTTAGACACTGTATTTTTATACACATCAGAAAATCTTTTGATGTTGGTGGCTCCAGGTATGTCTTGTGGTACATTGTTTCCATCAGACGTATTTACTGGTAACTTAGGAGTATCTGATGGTCTTAGAAACATAAATACTCCTATTAATACTATTAGACTCGCAAAAATGATCACAAATTTATTCATGGTAACAACAACCTTATGTATCCTATGTATGGTATTCTGAATCTTGCGATTCCTACAACCCACTCTCTTTTGATTGGAGTTTCGTCACTTATACTCAACTGTTGATCGTATTGACTATTTGTGTTCATATTATCGCCTTTTGTTATATAACCTGCGTAAAGAGTTTTTGGGCCGCCTGGCCACATCTCATCACCCTGTTCAATATAATACATCGCTCTATGTACATAAGGTACAACACCGTCTTGACCGTATGGCTTATATATGATCACATCTCCATAGTCTTCAAAACTCATTGAACTTTTTTTGTCATTTGTTGTTATATCACCTACTCTACTTATATCAGTATAAAACACAAGATCTCCCCTATTTATGTGTGGTGACATACTTTCACTTGCTACAACCACAATTGGTATGAACGCTCCAAATACAACATAGAAAGAACTGAGCATTATGAATATAATAACAATAAATATTATATCTTTTCTGTATTTGTGTGAAAATGTCTCATTTTCATGTTTTACCACAGTTTTATCAATCTTCTTTATAGCTACACCGTCTCCTGTTTTCTCCAATTCCTTCTTGTTTTCCAATTCTTCGACGTTACTGGTTCCGTTCTCAACTTTGTCGGTATAAGAACGTTCAGAACCTTTGTCAGAATTTTCAACAGAAACTGATATAGGTATCGATATTTTTGGTAATTTTAATTTTGGCAACTTTAGTCCAGACAATTTAGATTTCAACAATTTTAAATCTGGCAATTTTAACTTATTCTTTTTAATTATGAAAATCACAACAGCAACTATTATAATTATCGCAATTATGACATATGTAAGATTTGATGTTATTACATCTATGATACTTACATTGTTAACCTTTTTTGCTCCAATTATCGGTAGCTGATATAGCTCACTTGGATTATGTGGATTATGACAATTTGTGCATGTATTATCTTTTCTCCATTTATCCTCCAATGCATTTCTTATTGAAGATATGTCAGCATCCTCACCATTTAACGCTTTAAGCTCCTGGTTACTGGGAATGGTCTTATTAACATAATGTTGCCCAGAGTTCCACAGATCATAATAGTTACCGTGACACTGGAAGCATAGTTTATGAGGTTCCTGTATGGATAGGATGTCTCCGCTCGCAAGTTTCAATGACGCCATATTGTCTGGATTATGACACATTCTACATGCTGTAGTACCATTCAGATTAAATATATTATGTATCTTCAGGTTTATTGTTGGATGTTGAAACAATTTGTCCAATTCTCCATGACACCCTTTACAATTATATCCTAATGGCGGTGTTATATGTGGTATATTCTTCACGTGACAATTTTGACAATTTTCTCCAATATTCATATGACAACTGTCGCAATTGGCAGTTACATCTATTTTTGGATGCCTAGCAAAATAGTCAACTCTAGCTGAATATTTACCCACATGTGCCAAATGTGTATTGTAACCAATTGGCTTTGGTGGATATTCTGGACTATGACATTTCAAACATGTCTTATTACTAATTTCTATAGTATCTATCGCTTTTACCGCAGCATTTCCTGGCACGGTTTTATGGCACATAGAACAGTCTAAAACGGCACCAACCACATTAGCAAGAATAAGAATCAAAAATATGGATATAAATAGTGTAGAAAACGTCCCCAATCTACGTCCTAGCATATTTTTGTTTTTCTGCATACTATTACCTGTTTTTCAATTTATTTACAAACCTGTTTTTCAATTTATTTACAAACCTGTTTTTCAATTTATTTACAAACCTGTTTTTCAATTTATTTACAAACCTGTTTTTCAATTTATTTATAAACCTGTTTTTCAATTTATTTATAAACCTGTTTTTCAATTTATTTATTTTCAGTCTTTGTTCTTTTATTCGCTTTACAGCTCATACTTGTCTGTAAATGTTGCCAGTATTACGTTGTCTATTGTAGCTATTTGGTCAACCAAAACATTCTCATTTTTTAGCTTTTCTATGTTCACAAAAATGACATATTTATATACGTTTTCACCTTTATCTTCTTCTTTTGTCATTGTCATTCCAAGAACATTTACATTACTTTCTTCCAACACTTCGTTTATAATGTTAATATTTTGGTTTCTTAATTTAATTTCAAGTGTTCTCAATGCGTCTTCACTTTCATTAACTTTAATGGTACTATAGGCCGTCTTTCTACCTTGTTCCTCCTTAGATAAAACGTATTCTGAAATTGTCGCAATTATGATTATGATAATAATGATTAACGCTGTGGTATTTTTCAAAATAGGAACTTCTGTAGTTATCCAATCTGTTGTTTTTTCTACCGTTGTGCTTACATTTGTTGGAGTCGCTGTAGGAGTGACAATAATCATAGCGCCCAATTTAGTAGTGTGAGGATTATGACAATCTACGCACGTTTCATTTGTTGCTCCATGATGAGTACCTTTTTTTAATTCATTATACTGAAAAGAGTGACAAATCTTACATAGATTAATACTATTATTTATCTGTATTACAGACAAATCTTTAAAGTGTAATTTCATGTCGCCATTAGTATTAATGTGACAAGTACCACAATTCATCCACTTATGTTTGGAATCAGACAAAGCACTTCTAAAGTCACTATGACCTCCAGGTTGCGGTAGCTGACCATGACAATTTATGCAATCTGTCATATTTATAACAGACGACATTATCTCTACTTGACCTACATTCGCATGAGAATTATGACAATTTTTACATGCTATCGGATTTTCATTATGACATACTTTACACTCTGGTTTGCTTGATATCACTCTATTATTTCCATGTATATTATGTACAGTTGCCGGTACTCTTGTATCTGGCGGATTACCAGGCGGAGAACCGGCGTGAGGATCATGACATACCATACAATCTTTGGTTAAAGTGCCTGGCTGCATCGGTACTATCTTCCCGTGACAATCTTTACATTTTTCAACGTCCACTCCAAATGCAGGTTGGGAAAACAAAAATATCAGTGTCAACATTATAAATATTGTTACCGATAATTTGTTTTTCATTTTTCCAATCCTATATTTGGTACGAGTCTAATACGATTAACCGACAACTGTGTTATCTTTTTTATCGCTGTCTTTTGTAACACCATCTTTTTTGTTACCTTCTTTCAAGAATTTTACTGCTGTCATAATGGTCGATATAGCAAATGCTAATATGCTACCAAATAAGAAGTCTAAAGAAGGTCCGTTTTGCACTACATAGCCATTCATCTGTAAATCCGCTGTCAATAAATCAGCGCCGCGAGTTATGTACACATAAGACAGAGCAATCAATATCGTACCAAACATTTGTAACCATACAGGATTAGTATCCAGCTTAAGTTTGAGTACTCTTCCTTTTATGTTCAATAATATACCCCTACCACCAAACATGGACACTACCCCTAATATCAAACCTATTAATACAACAGCCATTGTATATATTGGGAAATCTCCCAAGTCGTACATATTCATCTGAGACATAATGGAATTTACTCCAGAAACAGTATAGTATCTCCCCCAGAAGAAGAATAGCAGATTATCTGCAGCAAATCTCTTGCCTTCCCCTGTTATTATGTAATGATTTGCTACCAAAAATGGAACGGCAAGAGCAACTATCCCTAACCCTATACCTGCCAATAGTGGCAACATTGATGCTACTTTTCTTGTTTTCATATTTTTCACTTCCTATCATATTGTTATTTCTGCGTTTCAAGTCATAATACTTTGTGTTACTACATGATACTATATTGTACACTAAGCATATAAGCTTTGTGACAATAGAAACGCCCCGATGTACACAGACAGCATTAGAACGTTACGATATCAATTATGCAACGCTTGTAAGTATTCTAAAAATAATGTCTGTCAAAGTTATTAATTATAATGGTATGGTTGTTTTATAAAAAAATAGCCCCGTCCCAAAAGGGACGGGAAAATGTTTTATTCTTATCGTTTTGACGGATCTGCTGGATTCAAACCTGTATTTGGGTCAGTAATGCTACTGCCAGCTTGGTTGTCAGTTACAGTATCGCCATTTACGCCCGCATGGACGTGGCATCTGATACATGGTACATTGGCGTGTGCCCAGTCTGGGGTCCTGAATGCTACTTGATTGTTTGCATGCCCATGACTCAGTACAGTAGTTGTTCCTATCAGATCGTTATACGACGGCCTAAATCCGAATGGATCGTTATTTATTGAGCCATTATTTGCTGGATTTTCTGCGAAATTTATGTCGCTAATTGCCCAAGGCTCTCCTCCCCATCTCATGGGTGGCAACTTAAAGACGTGACAAGCACCGCATAGCTTCACAGGTTTTGCTGCATACTGTGCAGTTGTGAATGCCATCTCGTGTTCAAAGAACGTACCTAAACCGGCAGATGTTCCTGCAAATGTTCCAGGTGTCTGATTTATACTGCTATTAGCAGGGAACTGTTGCAACTGCGCTTTCTTGTCTTGGAACGATAACGCAACTCCGTCCATCGCTATATGACACAGTCCGTGTTCAGCCGAACCTTTGCCACATGATGTCGCTTGACCACCAGGTTTCGTATTATATTCCAAGAAGCCTACCGGTCCTGGAGACAGAGAACTCAATTTTGACCACACATAGTCAATTCTGCTATATGTAGTGCCAGTTTTATCCGTATATTGATATGTATCAAGACCTGCCATCCAAGGAATCGTAATCATATCAGCAGCTATGCTTTTTGTGGTAGCATTGTTGGCACTGGCATATGATACATTCATTACATATTCTTCCGTGCTTCCAAGGCCATACGGACTAACAGCGTTGCCGTATATATCTGTTGGTGGTGTGAGGTTTGCAATACTTGGGTTGTCTCCGTCATATGGAGTAACAGCGAAGTTCGCAACACCGTACCATTTCATATTATCCCAGAAATTGTGACACATTACGCAGCCTCCTGAAATTGCTCTTGCAGCAGTAAGAGGCGTGCCTGCTCCATTCTTGGATGCCGACTGATTTATGTAATCAGCAAACTTTGCCAAGTGAGTCGTTGCGCCTAATTCCTGTACCTCTTCCGGGTGACAAGATCCACAGTACACTGGCTCTTCAATCTTGTGTGTAGGAATAAACCTACCTACTGAACCGAAGGCCATGCCTATGCCTGCCACCAACGATAGGACTAATACTATTCTAAGTATGTCCACTTTGTTGATTTTTCTCATATGTTTTCACCTTTTATTTATCTATTCGCGTTTTTTAACCAGGTTTTTCATCCTGGATCAAAGGCTTCCTATCCTATCAGACGTTTTCACGTTTTTGTATCCAACATCTAGAAGACATGTTGCCATATGATTGTAGACGTTTTTAGTCGTTTTTCATTATTTGTCTGTGACAATATTTACTCCTTTTAAAAACAGAAAGAAACCAGCAACTATTGCAAATGAAGATAATATAAATTGAGCTACAAATATTGGCGTATCTGCTCTTTGTACCATTGTTGGGGCGACTAACAATAAATCAACCAGCACAATATTTGCAATTACACTCATACCCATAACAAAAACGAGCATATAAAAATTTCTTCTTGAAAATGCTAGATAGATAGTATTCCCACTTTTCATGTTCTTAAACATTGATCTCATGGCATTAGCAAGAGTCATTTCATCTGTTTTAGTTACCTTTTTCTGTCCCATTTCATACATCTCCTACTTCGCGTTTTTATATATTGTATTCCTGAAACATTATCCTATCTTCCTTTCTATCCTTTTACACCAATAGGTAATGACAAAAGCAATCGCGTTTGTCTTCTGTTCCTACCTATCTATCCTTACTTCCAAACTGTGCATCATAGCTACATCATGCGACTATGTGCATTATAAATACCTATATGAGTCGCAAGTATATAAGCTTTTTACTGTAGAAACGCTTCGATGTGCAAAGACGCTTACAGATAACATGTGATTATCAGGCGATTCATTACTATAACGAGGCTGTCTTTTGTCAGATTATGTTTTAAAGAATATGTTTTATATTTCTGATTTTTTACTCTTTCCTTGATTTCTTTAATAGATGGAGAAGCAAATACTTCCTTTTTCTGGATTAATGAAACGACCATATTAATTTCCTCAATTATGTGTGATTGTACATGGTTCTATGAATTACTACTTAAATCTGCTTATTTTGTGTCTGTTACAAAAGACATATTTCCAATACTCACATCGCCTCATATCATCATTGTTAATCGTGAGTCACGTACACACTTATATCAGTTACCGTTTCTCTGATAGAAATCTTTTATGCGTACGGTATCATTTATGTGAGGGGTGCTCACCTCATGCAGAACAACATTGTCCTTTGCTACTATCGTGTGTGCAATATTTGGCTCTATTCTAATCGCATCATTTCTTGCAAAGTTTGTTTTGTGATCCTCAAACTCTATATATCCAGTACCTGCAAGAATATACATGGTTTCATCTTTGTGTTCATGATAATGGAAAGACGTTTGATACCCTTCAAATATGAACAATTCCTTTGTAAGATACTTGTCTGTATTGACCAGGATCTTTTCGTAACCCCATGGTTTGTCAGTCTTGTTGGCATATTCCTTTTGTACCTCTTCAAGATCCTTCGTTGTATCCACTGATATCCAGAACAAACCTTCATTTTTGAAGAATCCAAGTTGGTTAGCTTCTGCAAGCATTGGGAATACTGATTTTTCAATATCTCCAACATCGAAGTTTTCGAACATTTTTACTATGTCCTTTCTGAAACAATATATTCCTGCGTTGAAATAGTAATCAAGCACAGGTTTTTCTCTGAATTTCTGTATACGGTCGTCTCCAAGATCAACAATACCATATGGACTCCTCATCTTTGCGATGAGCATACTTGCTACATAGCTTGAACTCCTGAACTTGTTTATCATCTTTTTAATATTTACATCTGCAACAACATCTCCATTTCTTATGATAACATCATCATCAGCCTTTTCAAGTCCCAACCTGATCGCATTTAATGTTCCAAGAGGTTTTTCCTCTCTCGAATAGACAATATTCACACCTTTCCATAAGGACCCATATCTATCTTCTATCTTTTCACTCAGATGGCCTGTTAAAAGGATAACTTTGTCAATTCCTGCATCTCTGAGATCTATCAACTGTTTATCAAGAATTGTATATCCTTCTTTTATCTCTATCAAGGTCTTAGGCATTTCGTCTGTTAAAGGACGAAGTCTTTTTCCATGTCCTCCGCATAACACCATTCCCAGCATATTATTAGACTCCTTTTAATCTACTATTATTCTCTGTTTTTTCATATATAAAATCTTCTGATCTAGTTACATTGTTTATCATTGTTCTCTGTTTTTTCATATCTAAAATCTTCTGATCTAATTATGTTATTTATCATTACTATCCATCCCTTAATATCTAAAATCTTCTATTTATATTGTTTATCATTCATATTTTCTGCAACATCATACGAGCTATGCACGCTATATATCCACAATATCACAATAACTGCAAATACTACGATTCCATATTTCACTCCATATGACCTCGCCAATAATGCAGTAATTCCCACAAGAAATATCACAATTATTGTAGTCATCACACCGATTGCTATTTTCCCGTTATATATATGTCCAAGACCTGGGACAAAGAATGATAAAACAGCAGCTATTCCAGGATTCTTTGGCACAATAATTCTGATACGCATATGACATCTTGGACACACGTCACATCTTTTATCAATTTCTTCTTTACAGTTCCAGCAGCGTATCTCTTCTGGGACATTCTTCTCTACTTCGACAACAGGTTCATTCTTTTCTTCTTTTATCTCTATCTTGTTACCACAGTTCCAGCAGAATTGACCATCGTCTCTTAATTCTTTTCCGCATTTCTTACAGTACATATATCTCCTTTTTTAATATTTCTATTTGTCATAACTGAATCGACATACAATCAAACTTATATATGAACAGTCATCTTGCAGCATTACAAGTTTTTACCTATCTTTCTTTTGATCACTATTGACAGAATTATACTGATCATGACAGTCACAATGTCGAACCCTGGCAATTTCCTAGGATCATTTATGCCCATTTCATTTTTATCTGAAAATACAACCTCTCCTTGTACATGTGTAGTGTCGTCTGTAACATTTGTTACATTTGCAACACTTGTAACATTTGTCTTAATCTCTTCATTAGCTTTCTTTGGTAATGCGCTTACTGAAAATATGGACAGAGACGCCTTGGCATTTCTTAGTGTTGGCATAATCATATTTCTTGATTCGAAATATGTGTATGATGTGTCAGTACCAGTCATGGTCACTCCATATGATAGCCACATCGTTCCATTCCATCTTAGTAGTGCCACGATTTTGTCATTTGTGACATTTTTATCAATCCAAGAGTTGTCAACCCTAAACTTGACAGATATATAATTTATTCTTTCGGTTCCTATCCATACATTTTCATTAGCATAAACAAGACCGGGCACATCCTTCTTTGTATACATCGATGTATCTTTCAGATGTTCTATTCTCATAGGTGTGAGAAGTTCTTGATCTTTATTATTGACAAAAACTTGATATATACTAAATTCTGGTGTAGCAAACTCATATTTTACAGACACATTTCTAAGAAGGTTAATCTCTCTTGTTTCATATTTGAGTATATTACTAAAAGGGTCCACATTTGACGTAGACATAAGCGTGTCTCCTTCGTAACTTCCCACATAACTTTCTTCAGCACTAACTCCTCCGCTTGATATAGTCGCATCATTTGGTGTAGCCGTTGGACTTGGAGAGGCAGTACCATTTGGTGTAGTCGCTGGACTTGGAGAGGCAGTACCATTTGGTGTAGCCGTTGGACTCGGAGAAGCTGTCGCAGTTGGTGATGGTGTATCTGTCGCAGTTGGACTCGGAGAAGCAGTTGGACTCGGAGAAGCAGTTGGTGATGGTGTATCTGTCGCAGTTGGACTCGGAGAAGCAGTTGGTGATGGTGTATCTGTCGCAGTTGGACTCGGAGAAGCAGTTGGTAATGGTGTATCTGTCGCAGTTGGACTCGGAGAAGCTGTTGGACTCGGAGAAGCTGTTGCAGTTGGGCTTGACGTATCTGTTGCAGTTGGTGCAACTGTTGGACTCTGCGTAGGTGGAACTGTTGGACTCTGTGTAGGTACATCAGTTGGACTCTGTGTAGGCGCAACTGTTGGACTCTGTGTAGGTACATCAGTTGGACTCTGTGTAGGCGCAACTGTTGGACTCTGTGTAGGTACATCAGTT
>Ga0208687_1000092_pt1 | contig 91922 bp, 119 predicted proteins | sample June2015DPH_6_10_FD_184695 | JGI IMG/M metagenome (GOLD analysis project Ga0208687, IMG submission 184695) | Peatland microbial communities from SPRUCE experiment site at the Marcell Experimental Forest, Minnesota, USA - June2015DPH_6_100... | ecosystem: Environmental > Terrestrial > Soil >...
GCATATTTAACTCCTAGTCAGGGGGGCTACATTATGGATGCATGGGATGCTCATCTTAATGGTGTTACTGTGACCAGCAATGTTTGGGTTTCGTTTCAGATATTAAGCTCGTAGAACTTGCTTTTAGACTTGACTTGTGCTAAACTGTTGGCATGAGTCAAATTCGGTTTTTGGAGAGTGTATGCGCACGTGGGATTTGTTCGACACGCTCGCAGCGGGCAGGGTAATCGGTCCTCCGGCGGGAGAGCAAGAGCATCATTTCAAGCTAGCAGAGAACGTGGCACGGGTCGAAAAAGGTGATTTGGTTGTGTCTGACTATTACGATCCGAAGAAGGCCATGGGCGTCTTGAGAAAGGTTTGTGGCCTACAAAACGAGCTTCTCGTGACGGCTAGTGGGAAGCGTATCGGCGCAGTGTGGCATAACTTGCAAGGCCAAGTCGAAGCGCATGTCGGTGACGATGAAATATCCGATGTACAGGTTCCTCGGCAGTTCGACATTCCAGCGGAGCGTACAAATCTAGCCGCTCCTACGGACGTGGAAGGGTTTCTTTTTCGGTCGGGGTTTTCCGGCTTGGCTGCGTGTTGCCGTGAGGCACGCCTGACTTCGTATGACAAAGAGTTTCGTGGGTACGAACTCTTGCAAGCACAGGTCAATTTTCCGTTCCTGTTTCTCTGCGGCATTCTGCTTCATGCGAAATTGGACGGCGTAACGAGCGTTTTGATGTCGAGCCGTGATTGCTGCCTTTGGTTTTCCTTGATGCGAAAGGTGTGTAAGCTGCTTGGAGGCAAATACCACCTTCATTATTATCTGAGCAGCCGGCTGTCGCGCTTGAAGGCGTCCCCGGAGCATCTAGCCTATACAAATTCTTTGCTTGGAGGACCTCTGCGGCCTTCTCCGGCAGTGGTAGATTTTGTATGGTACGGAGGAACGCTAGCGAAGTTACTCGCTAAGACATCCGCTCCGAACGTGCCGATCTTCGTTTTGGGAAAGTACACTTCGGCGAATACGCGCTCTGAGGCGCTGTTGCCCGAGACTAGAATGCTGTCGCACATCGAAGGTGCGAATCGGGCGCGTCATGCGATGGTTGCGGACACCGACGAGAAAGGCCATCCGACATACTACAACCCCTCAGGATTCCAGTGGGAGAAGTCAAAAGAGATTCAGGCCGGGCATGAGACTTTTCGGCTTGCCGAAGAAGCGATGTCTAATTATGATTTTTCTAAGGACATCGCACAGCCTCTTGAGCATATACGGGCGACGGCTTTTACTTTGGCGGAACGTTTCGAGCAGTTCGGTACTGAGATTGACTATCTGGACCGGCGCTTGATGAACATCGAAGAGGGGGCTATAAAGGCTGCGGTTAATGCGCTGGACCCGAAGTATTATGACACGCCGTGGTCTCCCATGTGGGGCGGGTCTGCTCCTGTGCCAGAACCTCCGCCTCTGCATACTTTGCAGGTGAAGGATGGAGTGCGGGTTTCGATTTTCACGCCGACGCACAACCCGGTGTGGTTGCGCGAGGCTTACAACTCAATCAAGAACCAGCCGTTTTACGAATGGGTGATCGTGTACAACTCAGGTTCACCCCGGATTGGGTTTGACAAGGACCCGCGAGTTAAAGAGTTTGATCTTCTGGACAAAGGAAGGGGATTTACAGAGCCGTTCAAGATTGGGTTCCTGAAGAACGATGCGTGCTTACGCTGTACTGGCGACGTAATGCTGGAACTGGACCACGACGACATGTTGCTGCCCGGCGCTATCGAGGAAGTCCAGAGAGCCTTCGAGGACGACCCGGCGGTCGGGTTTGTCTATTCCAACGATGTGCTGTTTACGCCGACCTTTGAGCGCCCGACCCGATTTAATCCTGCGTGTGGATGGCAGTGGCGGGAGTACGATTACAACGGCCATTCTTTGGACGAGGTAGTTCAATGGGAACCACATCCGGCTAATGTGGGCCGCATCTGGTTTGCGCCGGATCATCTACGATCATGGCGCAGTGATTTGTATAGGTCGATTGGCGGGCATGATAAGAATCGAGGCTGGCTTGACGATTTGGACTTGATGTGCCGACTGTATCCATTAACTACTTTCAAACATATCGACAAGCCCCTGTACATGTACCGCATTCATGGCGGGAATACGTGGCTACGGCCTGAGATTAATAAAGCAATTCAGGAAGATGTATGGCCGACGTGGGATATGTATATTCAAGGAATGGCGGAGGTGTGGGCTAAAAGGAAAGGATTAAAGCTGCTAGAACTAGGTGGTAGGATGGCAGCAAAGCTTGGCTATATTACAGTTGATTTGAAAGATGCAGATGTGATTACAGACCTTAACAAACCATGGCCGTGGGAAGATTCAACGGTTGGTGTAGTAAGAGCTTATGATGTGTTTGAGCATCTTACTGATTCATTGCACACTTTCAAAGAATTGTATCGAGTGCTTTCACCGGGAGGTATGGCTTTCATTCAAGTTCCTTCAACAGATGGTAGAGGGGCGTGGGCCGATCCTACACATAAAACGTTCTACAACGTAAATTCTTTTTATTACTTTATGGATCGTAATTTTGCAAAGTATATTGACACGCCTGTACGATTTTACATGCCCCGATTGTTTACGACTACGAAAGATGGGAGCGGGACTTGCTGGGTCAGGGCCGATGCAATTTCTTTGAAAAATGGATTTCGCCCCGGCGGAGAGATTACAATTTAGAGGCGTATAAATGGCTTTCAAAAACATCGAAGAAAGACGTGCATATCGTAGAAAGTGGTATAAATTACATCCAGAAAAGTGGAAAATTTATTATGAAAATAAGAAGAAAAAGGGCTTGAAAAAACTTAGAAAACAAGAAAGAAACCAATATTTACGGCGTGAATATGGTATAACAACAATTAAGTGGGGTATGCTTTTTGAAAAACAAGGTAGACGTTGTGCTAATCCGGGATGCCGTGCTAGCATTCCCGGCTATCGTAATTGGCATACCGATCACAAGCCCGGAAGCAACCCTCCTATTGTACGTGGTATTCTGTGCCACGGTTGTAATACCGCTCTTGGACTGGCCAAAGATAACCCTGTTGTATTACGTGGTCTAGCTGATTATTTGGAGACTCATTAGAATGCAAAAAGTCTGGCTAAACATGATTGTCAAAGATGGTGCTTCTACGATTAAACGCTGTCTTGATTCTGTAAAGCCGATTCTTAAGGGCTATGCGATTGTTGACACGGGTTCTACAGACGGAACGCAAGACATTATTCGGATGGAGTTGGCTGATTTACCCGGCAAATTGATTGAGATTCCGTTCCAAGATTTTTCTCAGGCTCGCAATGAAGCTCTGAAACTAGTTAAGGAATTGTGCGAGAAAAACGATTACATTCTTTTACTCGATGCTGACGAAGAGCTTTGTTACCATGCAGAGCACAGCATTCCAGACTTGAAGGCTGATTGCTATGACTCGCTTATTCGTCTTCGGAATTTGGAATATTGGCGGATGCTTATCGTGCGGGCAGGGTTGCCTTGGTGTTGGCGGGGTGCGTGCCATGAGTATTTAGATTGCGCCGGATTATTTCGCAGAGAGAGACTAGATTGCTGGCGTCAAGCTTACGAGCATCCCGAGAGAAGCGGCAAGGAAGTTTCGCTTGCCCACGCCGCCTTGCTGGAAAAGAGCCTAAAGGAAAACCCCGGAGATTCGCGGTCGGTGTTCTACTACGCGCAGTGTTTGCGAGACGCGGGCAGCCTCATGCAGGCCGAGGCGCAGTATCAGCGGCGCGTACAGATGGGCGGGTTTCAGGAAGAAGTCTACGTCTCGCTGTTGGAGATTGGCCGCATCTGTGAACGCGGTGCCAAACAGCCGGGCGTAGTGATCGACGCTTACCTTCGTGCATACGCATTTCGACCGGGGCGTGCTGAGGCTTTGGGAAGTCTGTTGCAGTTTCTTCGTAAGCAGCGCCGGTATTACGAAGCGACGATGTTTGCTTCTGAGGCTCTGTCGTTGAGGCTGTCTCACGATGTTCTCTTCGTCGAAGGGGACTGGTTGAAGTGGAGGTTGTTAGACGAGATCACGTTCTGTGCGTATTGGGCTAACCGGCTTGATCTGGCAAAGATGTGTTCCGAAAAATTGCTCTTGTGCGATGTTCCGTCTACGGAGAGGACTCGCATTGACTGTAACCATAAAGTGATTTTGGATGCTTCGCTTGGCATTACAAATCCTCACGCAAAACAAATCTTCAAAGCATCTGCATAGTTTGCGGTAGGAGACAACGGCATGTACCGAAAACTGACGGCAGAGGACTATGCTTTGCTTAAAGCGGAAATCCTCAAGGACGAAGTGCATAGCAAGGATTCTGCGTTTTCTTTGGATATTTTTACAAATCCTGATACTCGAAGTATTGTATTTGAGGATTCCAAAGGTGTGGTGTTTTATGCCAATCTTTGTAAAGAGATGCGTATTACCATTCAATTTTGTAATGGCGTTGAGAAAGAACGCATCCGAAGAATATTTGAACAGCACATTCCAGAATTTGCGACTGCTTTCAAAAAAGCAGGCTACATAGCATTTGTATATGAAACCAAAAGTAAAGTGCTTTCTTGGTTTCTACGTCGTTTTGGATTTAGATCAACGGAAATTCAGCGAAAAGAGTTGTAATAAGTTAGGCTCGTGAGAGGCATAAAAATGAAAATTCACATTAAGACTACATGGGACTGGCAAGGCAATGTTCTTGAAGACGTTTGGTATGAATGGAGTGGCCCTGTTGAAAGATGTTGTGGTGCCCCGTCTGGCCAAACTGCACTAGCCTCTGCTCAATCTAGCTACTATGGTACTTTGACCTCTCAGGCAGAACAAGAGTTTGGACAGGCCAGTGCTCTTGCTGCTGAGTTTAAGAGCGAGTTCGAGCCTATCTTCGCTGCCGGGCCAAGTCAAAAAGGCTGGTCGCCAGAAGAAGCAACTGCTGTTAATACCAACACTCTTACTACTGAGGGACAAGCCACGGCGAATGCTTTGCAAGCCTCGAATTTGAAGACTAACGCGCTTGGTGGTGGAAATGAGTATGTACCACAAGGTACGGTAAAAGAATTACAAACCGGAATAAACGTCTCTGGCGCAGAAGCTACTGCGACTGCACAACAAAATAACTTGATTCAGAATTACGAACAAGGCTTCCAGAACTTCGAGATGGCGGCGCAAGGACTTGAAAGTATTCCATCGTTGTATTCAGGATCGACTGGCGCAGCAGGCGCAGCAACTCAAAGTGGCGCAGCAGCGGGGCAAACGTACAATGAAATTGCTCAAGAATCATTTGCGCCATGGGGTGCGGCGCTTGGTGCGGTTAGCTCTGTAGCCGCAGGCTCGAAGTATGTGTAAAATTCTTTGAAGGACGGTAAGAAAGTATGACAGCGCAAACGCTAGAGCTAGTGGCCTTGGCCGTGGCCGAAATGAACGGTGCTTTCATTCCAAGGAGTGAGGCATTTTTGTATCGTAATCCGGGGAAGTTGCGCGAGGCGAATGGAAACCTTCGCATGTTCTCCACATGGGCTGGTGGTTTGAAGAGCCTGATTAGTGATCTCTCGCGTTGGCCTGAGTACACCCCTGTATTGACGGTGTTCGAGAAATACGGTTGTGACTCCATCGAGAAAGAGTTCGTTGTTCTGGATTATCTTGGCCGGGCGGCTGATCGAGAGTTGAGCCAAGAGTCTACGTTGTCTGACGTAGAAGCGCCGAAGGAAGGAAACTAAAATGTCATTGGAATCAATGCAAGACCCTATCATAAAAACTCCTACGCCGGTTACCACGGCTACGCCGCCTCCCGCGCCTGCTGAGCCAGCGCCGGGGCAAGGGCAAGACCCTGCGGCTTTGCTTGGAGGAAACACGGCTGGTCCAGTTGTGCCTGCAAATCTGGCTCCCAAAGCCACGCCGCAACCTTCTTTGGCAAAGCAACAGCAGATAAGGTCTGCGGCTGAGGCTGCGGCTGCTCCAAATGCTCAAACACAGGTGAAAAGTCACCTATCAGGAATCTTGCACGCGATTGGTGATGCACTTGGCGGACCTAAGACTGTAGAGACCGGCGGTGTGGCGTTTGACAAACAGGGCAACCCTGTCCCTGAGACTCGGACTCGTGGTACAGGCGAGCGTGTGATGGGAGTTATCGGGCGTGCTTTGACTGGCGCAGCAGCAGGAGCGGGAGCAGCGCAAGGTCCGGGTGGACTAGGAAAAGCTGCGGCGGCTGGCGCTCGTGTTGGAACGGAAATGAACGAGGCTGACCAAAAGCGGCGCATGGCGAATTTTGAAATGTTTCGTACTCATGCTGGTATGATCTCCGCATATCGGCATGAAGGAATGGAAGAGACCAGTGCTCTACAGTCAATTGCTGACCATGCGCTTCCTACACGGGATGCCATGTTGAACATGGGAACGATTAAGAGTGTCTTTGGTGAAGTTCCTGTAGATAGTGCTACAATGCAGGAAGAGTTGAACAAAGGAATCAAAGCAGGTTATGGAGCAGCCAAGCAATTTGCTTCACCCGGCCCGCCTATCCCTGACCCAACTCGTCCGGGCAAGATGCAGCAAAGCTGGTTTATTCTGCGAGCAACGTCGCCTGACATGGATTTGGCTTCGCAAACCGTCACGGTCAATTCGGAAGACTTGCGCCAGCAATTGAGCAAGCAGCTTGGTGTCGAAGTCAAGATGGGAGCCGAAGTCCCTGCCATCACTTTGTACAACTTGAATGGGCAGGCTCTTAACGCGATCTCTTCAATGGAGACTGCGCAAAAGGAACTTAAAGACGCGGGCATCGAGAACAAGACTCCGTTTACGGTCAAGGATTTCTACAACCTAAAAGGCTCCGAATTGTTCGTCGCGCAGCGCGCTTTGAACCAGTGGTCCACGAAGTACAAGGGAAGCACCGGTGACGTGGTAACCGATCTGCAAAAGATGGATAAGGACAACCCGTGGGGAGCCACGTGGATTGCCAAGAATCTGTACCAAAGCAAGCAAAAAGAGTTGGCCGATTTCCGCGAAGAAAAGAAAGCAGCAGAGCGTTCCGAATTGGAAGAAAAGCAAAAATTGCAAGTGGGTGCTCTTACTGAAGACGGGGCTAACAACATCCTTGCAACGAATGCTGCGGAAATTAAAGCCGGTATAAAAACACACACCTTTACTACTCAGCGTGTGGATGCGGCTGAAGATTTCATCAAAAAGAAACATGATCCTTTAGTAAAAATCGAATCAGATGACAATGCGTTTACTGGGGATAAAGCCGCAGGAACTTTGGCGATGTTAGGTGAACTGCGCCAGACTGAGACTGACCCCGCTCGCCTTGTTCGTATCAACCACGGCATCGCTGCGGCTAAGGCCGGGCACTCGGCATGGATGAATGACAAGTACACTCAGGCGAAGTTTGAACAAGACATCAAAGTAGGAGACCCTAAATCAGCGGCAGAATTTCTTGCAAATCGTACTATGACTATTGCGGATTTTAAGAACCGGGGCATGACCACAGACTGGATTACTCAAGCATTACATGCTACTCAGCAATATTGCAAAGATCACGGACTTCCTCCGTATGACGCTGTGGCCGAAGACGTGGCAGAGCGTCAGTCGCAAGGCGTCCAAAACGTTCAATTCTTTACTAATGCTAATTCTCTTGTTAGCGAACATGGAACTTTAGCACAGTTGCGAACGGCATCAGAAGGACTAGCTGGTCAGACACAACTTCCCATGCTTAATAAGTGGGAAGACATTGTGCAAATGGCAACGGGTGGTGGAGCGCCAGCGAAGGTTGCTGCGTTGGCCATCGGTGCGGCGGACGATCTTTCACAAGTCATGGGCGGTGGCGGAACGGATACGGCCCGCGCTCAGGTGTTGAAGGTAGTGGACGCAAAGTTGTCGCCGGAGCAACGTAAGCAAGCCTTTGACGGCATCATCAACATGGTTAATTCAAAACGTGTTGCACGGTTTGGACGCAATATGTATCTGCGTCGGTTATATGGTTTGAATGAACAAGAAACTGGCGGATTTGGTGAGATGGAAGGACAGCACCCAAGATTTCAACAAGGCGAACAACAAAACATTCTAGACAAAGTAAAACAAGCCGCTCCGGGGCTTGTAATCAGTCAGTAAGTGAGGGACTATGGCAGATCAAGAGCAAGGCATTCAAACTCCGGCAACACCGAACTTGGAAGAGCCGGTAGCAGTTAATGTGCCGTCTGAGACCGCTCCTGCGCCTCCGACGCAATCTTTGATTCCAGCGGCCCCGGTGACTATTCCTACCGTTGACGAACTTGCGAAGGCCGGGGAACAGGTGTCGCATATTCCAGACAACCGTGTTATCCGCCTGAGCACTGGGCACATCGCAGTCGGGAATAGTGAGGACATCGAAAAGGCTCTGAAGGTCGATCCCGGAGCCACGGAGATTCCTAATGCGCCCGGCTACGTTACTGTCCGGTTGTCCAGTGGACACATCGGAAGAATGCCTAAAGAGCAAGTCATCGACGCAATGAAGGCAGACCCTAAGATGCGTGTGCTCGCCGGAGACACGAAGGGAATGCTTGACCCGAACGCAAAACAAGATCAGGCGTTGAAGGAACTTGCTAAGCCGCCGGATGCGCATCAAATGGGCATGGGTCCAGAGGCCGAGTTTGTGACCGGCATGGGAAAAGGTGCGGTCGAGACGCTGCGTGGTTTAAAGGGCGTGATTGCGCATGTTGTTGGAGAAAAAGTTGCCGACGACTGGACTACAAACAACATGCCGAAGATCATGACTGTGGATACCGAAGGCAAGACGGCGTATGAAAGCGCCGGTAAGTTTGCCGAAGGTATTGCGGAGTGGATTTCTGGTGACGCAGCATTGAAAGGTTTGAGCGTTGCTGCGAAGCTCGGGCTGGCCGGGAAGATTGCTGACTTGGCAAAAACAAGTCCATACGCCGCTCGCTTTATCAGTCTTGGTTTGGACGCCGTGCGTGGTGCCACGGTTGGTGGTGCTATCGGCGGAGTCAAGGGCGCTGCGGGTAGTGAAGGTTTGAAGGGAGCCGCCGAGGGAGCCGTTGGAGGAGCCTTGATGATCGGCACAGCCGGTTTGACGGGCATGGGCCTTGAGGCCGTGGACAAAGCTGCGGGAATTTGGCTTGCAAAGTATGCAGCCGCTCCGCCTAAAGAAGGTGCGCCGTCGCTTGGACAACTCGCTGTGAAATACGGGACCCGTGCTACGGCAGGGGCTATCCTATGGAAAGTGCGAGACTCCGCGCCTGCGCCAGTGAAGGGTCTCGTGACTATGATGTTGTACGGCCTTGGCTTCGAGTCTATGGGAGCCTTGGCGAGAGACATTCCTAAAGAGCTTTCAGAAAATCCGACTGTGGTTAGCGGCGCACAAAAGGCCGCGCACAACCTAGCTCCTATCTTCAATCGCGCCGCTGGGGAGAGGGGTTTTGAAGAGGTTCCGGGAGAAGAGGCTGCTGCGCCGACTGAGAAGGCTGCGCCCGAGGCTACGCCGAAGGCCATGGTTGCGCCTGCCGCGCCTGCCCCTGCTCCAACTGAAGGAACTGCCTTTAAGACCCCTCCGGTAGGCCAGCCTACGGCGGCAGGAAACGTTGATTTTGGAAAGATTACGCCAGAGCCTACCCTGGGCGAGCATCCGGCTACGCCTATTCTGCGGGCAGAGCAAGAAGCGAAGGCGCGTGAGGCCAACGGCCAGCCAGCGCCGGGCACGCCTGCGAAGGCTACAGGTGAGGAAGTAAAGGCCGTGGAAGAGGCCAAGCCAGCAGAACCAGTCAAAGCACCAGCCAAGCCCGGAACACAGAAACAGACGCCTCCAAATCACGTTGAGGCCCATGCAAAAGCAGCAGAGGCTACAGCCGTAGACGGTGCAAAGCCCATGGTGTACAACGGGACCGTGGAAGGAACTGCGTACTTTACGGACCCCGAACGTGGTAACACAACGTACACGCTTTCTGAGAAGGAAGTCACGCCTGAGAACTTGATGATGCGCCGCGACCTGACTCCTCCGCCAGAGATCGCTCCGGCGGTAAGAGCATTTCAGGAAGTAGCTGCGCCGTCTCACGCCGAAGGCGAAGTGCCCAAAGTTAAGACTCCTAAAATTGAGGCCCCGCCGCCTCAAGAATCTAGTACTCGTGTTATAGAAAGTTACTTGAACACCAGAAATAATCAACGTGTTAATGTGATAGAAACTACTGAAGGAAGGCGTTACATTGAATATCCAGACAATATATCAGAACTATCGGGAGCAGGAACTGGAATTTACAGCAAAAGTTTCATAGATGACGCTGTGTCAAGAGGCATATTGAAAAAAATAACAATAGTTCCACTAGGCTCAGCCGAAGGTGTTGGAGAACCACCTCTTCCTAAGAGCAAGATTACGGCAGGAACACCTGAAGCAGACAATTACATCAAACAGTTCAAAGAATCTCACCCCGAAGCTGTCGCGCCTAAAGCAAAGGGCGTCGCTCCGATGACAGACGAGGAAATTCTTGCCACACAGCAGGCCAACAAAGGCACCATGGATTTCCGTGGGAAGTTTGACAGCGAGGCCGAGGCGCAGAAAAAGATCGACACCAGCGGCGAAAAATATAAGGGCTGGAAGCCGTTCCAGATCAAGTACGGAAACAGGGCTGGTGAATGGCGTATTGCACGACCGATTATTACTAATGAAAATCTTAATTCATTTGATATTAGTAAAGAGGAAGTAATTTTCGGCCATGAAGCCGCAGGCCATTGTTTAATGGCAGATATTACTGATACACCCACGAAAGAAGGGATTGAATTTACTCCGACAGGGGCACGCACACGTATTGATTTTGATAAAATAGTCCAAGCAGAGGCAGACCATCCTGAAGAAATAAGCAATCTGTTGGCGACGTTTGCGGGAACTCGTGCTATTGAAATTGGGAAAAATAATCCTATACAAAGCAAACTTCTTACATTTGCAGCCGGGCCTCGTATAGACGAGATCATGGGTTATACTAGTCGTAATGCAGACATGAATGTAATTGGAAGCGACGGCTACAGATTTAAGAAAGTTTTAGAGGCGTTAGGAATACCGAAAGAACTTCACCAGCAAGCGTGGGACACATATTCACAGCACGCTAAGGAATTGTTGCGTCATTATCCAAACGCCGTCAGTCAGGCTATTAACTTCTTTAGAGACCCTGAGAATGTTGGTCGGAGGAAATTTTCTCAGGAGGAAGTGCAAAAACTCGTTAATGATATTCGTGGTAAAGAAGCTATTCCTGACAGAGTTAATGATGCTCTTAAAACTACTGACCTCGAAGCTCGGAGACAAAAGTTTTGGGACCTAATGAAAGATCAGCCTGTTGAGGACGAGTCAAAGCTCGCTTACCAGAGGAAGTATGGTCCGACCGGCGGAGAAGCGATTTGGCTGGCTAAACAAGCTATGAAAGGCGCGGACGAGCATGCCGCTGCTCCAATAAAAGGAGCAAGCACGTTCGCCAGCAACACGTCTCAGGCTCAAAGAATGAAGCGCCTTGAGGCCATTGGCAAAGCTGGAAGAGGGTATTGACATCCGCTTTTAGTTTTGCTATACTGTAAGGAGGTGAGTTATGAAGGAAAGAAGAGGTGATATATGCGCCCAGATGAGTTAGAATTTCAAAAGCTGTTGGGCAGGCTACGGATGTTGCCTGAGTCTGAGAAGGCAAAGATTCGGGAACGCATCTACAAAGACATTCGCATAAAGCCGAAGACTACAAACTCCCCTAAAGAGAAAAAGTAACCTATATGGTTATTTATCTAATTCGCAACAAAATCAACGGAAAAGAATACGTCGGACAGACTGTGCAAAGTTTAGAACGACGTTGGCAAATCCATTTGTGTGGAAAACAACAAGCTATTGATCTGGCTATTAAGAAGTATGGTGCTGAAAATTTTGAATTATCAACATTAGCATGGCCACGAACTTTAGAAGAAATGAATGTTGGAGAAGAGGCCCATATATTTTCACGCCATACGATAGCTCCGAAGGGATACAACCTACTTCCCGGAGGCAACAATCATCGCCCTACCTCCGAAACTAGAGCCAAACTTCGAGCATCTCGTGCTGGCCAAATACGCCCTTCTTGTACTGAAGAAACAAAATTAAAAATGAGACTAGCACATTTGGGAAAACCCGGAACCATGTTGGGAAAGAAGTTTACACAGGAACACAGAAAAAAATTAAGCATTGCGGCGTTTAAGCGCGAAGCAGTAAGGAGACAAATTCGTGCCTCTTCCAATATATGAAGGAGGGTCTTTAGCTAGAAAGATAGACGCCTACCAGCCCGACATCGAAACGCAGATTCGCATCGAGCATGAGATTTTGCAAGCGCAAGAGGCTGCCCCAAGCATTTATTCTAGCCATGTCTCAAAAAGAGCCAAAGATGCTTGGGAAGAAAAATTTTTTTTGAACTGTGAGCGCCATCGTCATTTCCGGGTTCGAGACCAAGATGAGATTACTTCGGAGCGCCCCGGGCGCCGTCTGCACATTCAGCAGTTCGTACAGATGTTGAATACGCTGCCACGCAGACGCTTCATTCTCAATTCTTGGGGAGTGAGGGGCATGAGGGGCCTGAATGCCAGCGTAGGAGGCGGCAAACCGCGCTATGTACTGGCTCTGGATGACGGTGTGATGCCGGAATGGTCCTACATTACCCTTGACGAGCATGGCCTGCCGAAGAAGCTCGCGGCGCGAGGCTGGCGGGCGGTGTTGCTCGTCTTGCTCAGGTCCGGCCTGATTACGGAGTCTGAAATGCAAAAGCTGTTCGGCTTCGCCACAGGGACGCCCGGCGCATTGTTTCGGAAGTATCTTTTTGAGCAGCGCAACCATCGGTTTGCCGATGGAGAGGAGTGGGTCGAACGTGCCCGCATTCGACCGAATGAGAGGTATGAATGACGAAGGAAAATTTCGAGAAAGCACAATTGTTTATGAAAGTCTGGCAGGAAGCGGGCCATCTTGGTGAGCAGGCAATGATGGCAGTGGCCTTTGCTATTAGAAATAGACAAAGGGCTGGGTGGGAAGGCGGGTTCTGGCTGAAGGTGATCGAATATGCTGGCAGACTGCGGTATAACGATGCCCCACTTAATTTGGACTGGCCGGACCTGAGAGACCCAATTGTGCATCGGGTCTTGGCGAGGATTGACGGCGTATATGATGGGTCTGCGTCCGACAACCTTACGAGCGTCACAGCGCCGATGCCCATCGAGCGGTATGCTTGGCAGGGCGGAGATTCCGCGCAGGTTCGTACTGGAAAGTATTGGGCGGAACTCTCGGGCATAACAAACAAAGAATTTTTGGAAAGAATTGTTCGGGACCCGGCAAGTCACCCCAAGACTTCTACAGTCGGAAGTCTGACGTTCTTTGCATAGGAGCGATACGATTGCCGCTGTTTTAAGAAGTTTTCTGGTCTGAGGGAAAATTCTTTTGCCATGCTTCGTTGACTCCAGCCGCCGTTGTAATAGTTTGAATCGCTATACGTCCTACCCATTCTATCAAAGCAGGCACAAACCAAGCAACAACCAGAATCAATCCCAAAAATACCCAAATAGCCCCATCTAAGTTGTTCATTTTTTCCTCCGTTAGCCTTGGTCTATTGTTCTTCCTTTTGGAAGTACTTTTACTACTTTTCCTGTTTCATCTAGCTCCGTCACATGGCCATCTCGCATTACATATTGGTGGTTAGACGCGATGTTAGGCCGGATATTCATTAAGGAAGGCTTAGTCAGCGTCTCTTGCGTGCGGTAGTCGTAATGATACAAAGGAACGTCGATCATAACAAAGGTTTTAATTTTGTTAGAAATTTTAGCACTCCATGCAGCGTCTTCCCCTTTTTGAACATCTGGAAACTTTTCAGACTTCGCAATGCTCGCCTTTGTCGGGTTCCAGTGAGCTGTTCTCCCACCTGTAACAGTCTGGTCGGTGTCTTTCACAAACCAAAGCGTCTTGTACTCAGGAGTACGCACTAACAAGCGAGGCTTTTTGTAAATGTCTTCTGTCCAGAAGATGGTCATTCCTATTACGTCAACATCTGGATGCGAATGCAAAGTATCTATGATAAGTTCCAAATAGTCTGAGAATACACGGTCATCATCGTCGATATAGCAGAGGTGGGTTCCGTTTGCCATATCAAGTAATTTATTACGCTTTGCACCTATCGTTATTTCGCCGTTGTCTTCTAGCGTTATGATCTCGACTTCCTCGGGGTTCGGCAATGCATTCTTTTGTGCATTTAATCCACGCAGTAGCCTATTAAACTTTTCTTTTCGTGAGGGCACCGTAGGAATAAGAATACTTAATAATGGTTGCTTCATGATTGTTTTGCCTCGATATACTCCAAAGCCCTAGCCAGACCTTCTTTAAGCGTGATCTTCGGCTCAAGGCCAAAGTGTTTTTGTTTTGCGGTGTCTCCAACCCTTGCAAAGACGCCCTCTGGCTGGTGTATATTACCGACCACTTGTGGAACGTATCCGCACAACTTTGCAGCGGTGGAAGTCAGCGTCTTTATGCTGGTGGCTATTCCGGTCGAGAGGTTGAGGGTATCTCCCGCGTGCATCACGTCCATGGTTTTGAATATGCCGTCAACACAGTCTTCGATGTGAATGAAGTCCCGAATCTGATTGCCGGTCCCCCACACCATAATGATCGGGGAGTGCCGGTAGTCCAGCACTCGTTTGCAAATGCTCCGGTAGTCCAGCACTCGTTTGCAGATGCTAGGGAACGGATAGGTCATATCTTGATCTTCTCCGTACCCGGAGAATGGGCGGTACACCACGGAGTCTAGCCCGTGTTTTTCGTAGGCTAGGTGGGCCAGAAATTCATGCGTTAGCTTCGCCCATCCGTAGCTCATGTCCGGTATACCAATCTCTTGTGCCTTAAAATCTAACATATTTTCTTTTAATAATAATATGCCTCGTATATCCTCGTTTTGCAGACAAACGGGGTATGCGGCGCTGGAACTGAAACACAGCGTCTTGCGTGGCCGAGCCTTGGCTGCCCATTGCCAGTACGCGGCGTCGATGGCTAGATCCTCTGCTACGGCGAGAGGGCTGTCTTCGATCATAAGCCGACCACCGACAATGGCGGCTAGGTGGACGGCGTAGTCGAACTCAGCCTCCATGTTGTGAGCGAAGTATTCCCGGCAATCCATCTTGAAGAAGTAAAAGTTGTTGTAGTCGTAAGGCATGTAAAAGGGCCATTTAACGGGGTCAATCGCTCCCGTTTTGGGTACGAGCGGGTCCACAACGCATACTTTGTCGCCTCGGTCCAGAAACCGTTTAGTGATGTGGCGTCCGACGAAGCCCGCGCCTCCGCTAATTAGTACGGTGTTCATTGTGTTTTCTCCTGTGGTTAAATCTCTGCTTTGAAAAAGCCGCGAGCACAGTTTGGAATACTAAAATCGGAATGCATCGGTTCTAAAGAAAGCAAGGTTATATTACTAAATCCTGCAATCTTTAACCAGCTTATCATACAAGGCACGTTCGGTCCTGTCCAACATGAAAAGTCGGTGTTACATTGGTCAGCGTCATAAAAGGCGCAGGCCGGAGTTTTGACCTCTTGCAAATCAATGTGTCCTTCGATTAAAGCATACTCTTTGCAAATTGCTCTAACCTTTTCAAAAGCTAAGAGAGGGTGTTTTAGATGGTAATAAACCCCAAACATAAAAACAATGTCGAACATTCCAACATTTTTTGGGTTTATATCATATACACTCATTTGCATGGATTCTACTTTTGAATGTAAAGCATCGTGAGCAAAATCAAAAGGCTCTTTTGAAGGTCCGGTTTTTACAAGGCTAGGATCGTAAAAATATCCTAAGTCTCCTTGTGATGTATCCCATTTATCAAGAGCAACAACTCGTGATGCGCCTCGTTTTTCTGCTAAAAAAGAATTGAAGCCATCCCACGCCCCAATATCAAGAATGCTTTTTCCAGCAAGGTTTTGAGGAAGGTTAGGATAGTAATAATGTAAATCTTCTACCCTAAACATGCCGGGAGTAGTGATTCCATTTCCAAGGTCAATGCAGTGAAACCAATGAAAATCATTTACAGATTTCACAGGGAATCCTCTCTTTCATTGTTAAAAAAATCACAGCCGTGTGAAATGACAGCCATGCAGTATAGTTTGTATACGTGGAAGCCTTGCGCCGTAGCATAGTGGATTGTATCTTCGCCTCTGCAAAAGCCTTCGAGGGACGGCATATTCAAGCCCGGCGTTTCGTAACAATCGTCGATGACTACTAAAGCTGGCTCACGTAAGAGTTTGGAAACGGCTTTGTACTCTTCGAGGTTTATTGCATAGCTCCCGCCGTCCAAAAAAGCCAAGTCTATCGGGGTAGTCGAAGCAGAGATTGTACTTACTGAGTCCGCACAGATGAGGTTAACAAACGGGTGCAGGCCCTCTTGTACAAGGTATGCAGAGCATGTGGCGACAGCGCTGGGGTCGTTGTCAATCGAAGTGAAGGCCCCGCCATGCTCTTTAATCCATTGAGCGATGTAATAGGTACTGTGGCCGTCTCCGATGCGGAACTCAGTATTGCGTAGACAGCCTGCTTCTACTACGTTCAACGGAATCTGTTTGAGTTTGAGAAGGGCGTTTAGAAATTGTGCAAGATACCAACCACGTCCTTCGTTTTTCGGCGGTAGAGTAGAAAAGATATTATGCAAAGGGCACCCCTTTGGCATTAAGCTGAATTACTTTTCCATCCCTGAAAACTTTGGGTCCTAGCGTCAGCTTTTCTGTCGGTGTTTTCAAAAGCGCGGCAGTGAGCGTCTTTTCAAGCCGGTCATTTAGACTAGCCCATTTGAGTGCGCGGGCGTGATTCTCTTCGATCACGGGAAGCATTTTGTGATACGTGTCCGGCGTAATGTCTTCCATCTTCTCCATCAAGTCTTCGTAGTTCGAGAAACGGATGATGCCGGATTCGTCAAACCACTGCCCTATATTTGGGCATCCCCAATAGAACGGTACAGTCTTGGCGATGAAGGCGTCGATGATCTTTTCGGAGAAGTAGTTTTCCTCGAAAGAGTTTTCGACGACGATGCTGTACTCGTAAGAGTACATCATCTTGCGCTTGTCTAGCCATGGCTGTGTTTTGTTCATGACGAGGCCGGAGGTCTTGACTGATTCGAGCACGAGCTTGCTTGGAAGCGGCGCTTTCACTTTGTCAAAGAGTGCAAGGCGGAAGCGATGGCCCAGCGTCCAATTCTTGGCGCTGACTTGGAAAGATACGCCGTAATCTCTTTCCGGCAGGTCGGTGTACGTTAGGTTGAAAGGCTTCGCCATGTTTTCGTACCACGAATTTTCGTCGCCGGGGCCTGCGCCTTGGCCGTTCCAACTGCAACACGCTGGCCCATTGAAGTAGACCGCGTTCGGGCACTTGGAAAGGATTTGTGGGTTCCAACCCAAGACCACGTTGTAGTTATTGCAGTCCTTAATAATATGAAGCAGGTTTACTCTGTTCGGGCCTTCAAGCGTGAACACGCACTGCGGCTCGTATTGAAGAAAGACTTTGAAGGCAGCCGGGTCCTCGATGGTCTTGACGGCGTAGTCAACGTTGATGACTACTTTTCGATCTCGCGGAACAAGCGCGGGCTTCCAAGGAAACCGAGCATGGAAGATCGGCGTGAATTGTACAGACTTGAATACGCGGTAGCGCATGGTAGACGAAGTCTCTCGCCCGTACTGTGGAGGCTCGATTTTTATCCACGGCAGGTTAAACACCTTTGGATACGGCAGACTATTGCCTTGCTCAATAACAGTCTTAAATCGTTGTTGTGCGGCGGCGCGTTCTCGAAGAAACTTCTCTCTGGCATCAGCAGAGATTTTGGAAACCTCTTCCGACTTCAGCTGCATAGTTTGCAATACAGCTTCATAAACAGCCTCGGCTGTAATAAGTCCTACAACTGCCCGCCCCATTCTGCGGTAGGTCGCTGGTTTCACTTGTGGAACACGAGGGTCGGCGGCTTCATTCATCGGCGGCATCGCTGTCGTAACCAGCACAGCACCGACACTCAGGCCCTCCCACAGCGCATGGCCGTAGCCCTCGTAAGCGGAAGGCATGATGTGGTACTGGCAGGCGTTCATGAGGTTCTTGAGCGCGGGAAAGGCTATGCTTCCAGTGAAGAAAACGTTCTTAAGCGTTTCGTCTTTGTAATCGTTCCCGCGAGCGCCGACTACGTACAAGCGCGGAGGTTTGTCAAACATCTTCCACGTAGCTAACGTCGCTTCGGTGTTCTTCTGTCCGGCTCCGCCGACTAGGTGCATCCAGATTGGCTCCCGTTTGATGGAGGGATCGTACAGGTACCGTGTCCAATATCCGGTGTAGACGGCCTTCTCCGTGACGGCGCTTATGATGCGGTGTGAGTCGTGTGTCTTGCACAGGACCCGCGTGAGTCCGGCGAACTCTCGATCACACGTGGACCATTCCGGGTTGATGATTAGGTAGTTGTCACAGGCCATCCCAAAGAGATTGGCATCGCAGATTTCGTTGAAGAGATTGATGTCCGCTGGATGGACACTCTGAAACGCTTTGGGATTTTTCGGATGTAGGTTGACCGCGTTGAGTTTCGCGTCAGGGAACTCTTTGGTGAAAAATTCTCGAAGCAACTCATACTCCATCTCTAGTCCACAGCCGTTGTACCACGAAATTAGATTGACGAGCATTAAGCACCCTCGGCTGCATATTTTTTCATTTGGCCTCTCCCATGGTGGTGAGCGTCACATGGGCACGCTCTTCACTGGTAGGGCAACGGAGCAAGTTGAGCATGTCCTTGACCAGAATGCCGTAGGCTACGTATTTCTTAACCGGCAAGAATAGAGGAATGGCTGGCCGTGTTGCCTTGCCATTACGCATTGGTTTGCGATGACTTGGCACCAGTTTGCCCTGCATGTAGCGCAGAAAAATATCGTCTGCCAAGTCCATGTGAGTCTGGCCTTTGAGGGCCAGCCGCGTAGTATAGCGCGGGGTCCTGAATTTCTGTGCGACCACGCAAAGAAGAAGATACACGTCCTCATGCGTTCTGAGGATCGTAGGTACGTCTTTGTAGCTTGGGGTTTTGTTTGTCGGTCTCATATTTACCTTTCCCTTCCAGTGTAACACAACCTTGCCCGGAAGTCAACCCCGTAGATGTCTGGGCAAGAACCCGGCGTAGGTTCGGACGTATTGAGGAAGGTAAGCGTCTCTCATTCCTTGCTCCAATGATCGTCGATGTGCGCGTCTGACTTCATGATGACGCTCTTGTAAATCTCTGCTCCGGCCCGCGTGATGCAGTCTTGAATCAGTTCGCTGATGGCTTCTGCGTTTTGTTCCGGGCTTTCTGTGACCAATTCGTCGTGGACGAGGTTTTCCAGCTTGCCTTCGTATTTAGGCTCAAGCGTGTGCCATAGGAAGGGTTTGCCATTACTGTCAAATCCACAACCAATCGCTAATTTAATAAGGTCCCCGTTCCCGCCCTGTACCGGCGCATTACGTGCCTCACGCCCGATGCTTGCCCACATGCCTGCCATCTCACGGCGAACCTCAGCGTCAATTGGATCACGTCCATATTTTTTTCTATATTTCTGTATCCAGTGCTTCCTTGCCCGGTCGAAGGTTGGGCGTTTGAATAGACGGCGGCGTCCTAGCGTAGTCCTGCTTTCCAGATTCATCGTGGCGTAGGTGCTCAAACCTTCTAGGAACTTCCACAAGGTGGGTACCCACTTTTGGAAACGAACCAAGTCTTTATGTGCTTCTGGCCGGGTCTTGCCGGTGTTGTTGGCGTAGCCTACCTCGCCCAAGCCGTAAATTACACCGAAGTTTCTGGACTTGATCGGAGTACGGACTTCGTTATGCGCCTTGCATTTGCACTTGTGCTTGTTTCTGTAGTATGCGCAGTCCGGCTCCGCTTTTTGCTTCCAGATTTCAGGATAGGCATCCTCAGCGCCCATTGCGTGAACGTCCCAATCTTTCTCGAAGGCTTCGAGCCAGACACGTTCATTCGACATGTCCGCAGCGATGCGAAGTTCGCACCCTGAAATATCAACGGTGATGATCTTGTAACCTTCCCGTGCTTTGAAGCAAGCGCGGTAGGCTTCGTCACTTGGGATGTTTTGGATGTTCGGGTTGTCGGAAGAAGTTCGTCCGGTGCCTGCACCTATTTGGTTAATACTGGAATGGATGCGACCCGAGATTGTTGATATGTACTTTTTTATGAACTCTTCGCCATACGTGCCAACCGCTTTGCTCAGTCCACGCAGTTGACGAACCAGTTTAACCGCCGGATGCTTTTGCAATTTCTCAAGCGTCTTATCGTTTGTGTCCGGCAAGGACCGCGCTTTGATGCCCATCTTCAACAGAGCGGCGCGTAGCTGCTGATTGGAATCGTAATTGATAGCAGCCTCGCCTTGGTATTCTTCTTGGACCTTCTTAGCTTCGCTGATCTCTCCACGGGCTACAAGGTATGCCCGGCGGTATTTGGCGCGGAGTTCTTTGTCCGTCTCTAGCCGCCAGCGCGTCTCCATCGAATTTAGATCGTAGGTGGGCATGACGAAGCGGCCTACGACCGGGATGAACAGTTCGTCGAGTTGCTTGATTACACTGGTTAGCTCTTTCAGCTTGTCTCGGAACACGTCCATCCATGATTCTTTATGGCAGAAGAAACCGTGGACCCGCATGTCGCCGAAGGCGGGAATGGCGTCGAACTCGACTTGTGCTGTTGGAGTCAAGCCATCCAGTTCCAGCAGGCGCATCTGCTTATCTCGGATGCTGAATACTAGGCGAACGTCGAGGGCGGCGTAAATGATTTGCTCCGGCGTGAGTGGCTTGCCAAGATCGTCAAAAGACGTTTGCAGGCTTTTGTCGATGTTGACCTTGCCGTACTTCCGCATCAAATCGTCTAATGCAAAGTAGCCTACCGTCTTGGCGGCTACGAGACCGCAGAGCAGAACTTGCTCCGCAATCATCGTGTCCCAAAAATGCCAAGGACGCAGACCGAATCCCATGCGCGAGTTTTCATATTCAAACTGTAGGAAGTGGCCTAGCTTGAGCCAGTCCCGGCTTTCCAGCGCCGGGCGAAGTGCGGCGATGATGGGTCCAAAAACATCTTCGCGCAGCTTAGACTCTCGCTGTGCGTGCTTGAGCACCCACATTGCGGCCTCGGGGGAAGAGTTGCCGGTCATTTCTGCGTAGGCTTGTGCGAAAGCTAGAAGGTTGATTACGTATTGCTCTTCCCGGTCGCCGACCTGAATGGTACGGACGTAGCGGTCGTTGATGTCCTTGACAACGTTTGTCTCCACGTCAAAGCCAAACGTTTTCTTGCGAGAGAAGAAGTCAGTAATCAGGCTCAGCTTTTCGTTTGTGTCCACCAAGGTAACGTTCATTGGTGGATTGAGGGCAGAAATATCCAACGATTTGTAGAACTCTGAAGGCTGAGGAGTAGTATTAGTCATGGATTTTGACAGCCTCGTTTATCATTTGATGTTTTTTTATACGTGAATTCAGTCTAGACAAAACTTTAGTGCAAGTGCCTTTTATAGGACGATCATCTTCTAGATTTTTTCCTTCTTGTGCGTCCAATAAAATTGCACAACAAGCCATGACATGGCCTAGATGATGCACTTTGCTATCGGAGGCTACTTCTTCTCCATCTAGCCACGCTAATAAATGGCGCATCGCTGCTGCTACATAGATTCTTGCCTTCACATTATTTTTTCGCCAATTGTAAGGATCGTATTTACGTGCTCCGTCCATCATGCCTGTAGCACAATGAACTATAGCTATAGGAGGCACAAGTGATAAATCTACTTTCAAAACTCCTAGCCTGTCTTTCGGGTTTTCCCCCTTTTTACAATGCTTGTTTTTGTTAGCCATTGAAAAGCCTTCTTCCATGTCATAAAATGTTTTTTTCCACGAAGATAGTGAAATATGTGCTGTCGTGGTCCTACAATCACTGTTTTCTTTTTTAGAGCATCCGCAAAACCATTTTCCCAACAATGGCCTCCACGGGTGAAAAGAGTGTCCGGACTAACTGTAAACAAAACAAAATGTGTTGCTTTGTATAGTTCCTTTTTATCTCGTATAGCTGCTTTTCTTAAAAAAGATTCTGAAAGATTTGAAATACTAACTTTCGAAATTATGTGTTCATTTAACCACGTTGAAACAACTTTAATACCTACTGATTTCAAATCGTTAGCTGCTTTAGAAATTTCTTTTTTTCGAGAATAATGACCGGCGAGATATACCTTCATACTTTTTTCCATGAAAAGATGTATCGGATAGCCTGCATCGCCGCACTGTGAACGACGAATGGCTTTTCTCGATTGATACTACTTACGAAACTGCTGATGATGCGAGGTTCATATCTTTCGTACTCAAGCGCAAACAGACGGCAGTGCGGATACACACGTAGTCCACGAGGCCAGCGGTTGTGGCAGTGGCCGTGAATGTTGAGAGTCGCCCCGGCAGGAAGATGCTTGGACGGACGATGAGAAAAGTAAATTCCGCTCATGACGAGGCCGTCGCAAGCGTAGGCAAACCCGCTGTGCTTCATCCACCAGCTTATAGACTTACTATCGTGGTTGCCTCGTATTAGAATCTTCATGCCCGGCAAGGTCTGTATCCAGCCTTGCTTGACGGCGAAGAGCCAAGCTACATCGCCTAGATGAATGATGATGTCTTGTGGAGCTACCAGCCTGCGCCAGTTCCGGCAGATGCGGGCATCCACGTCCTCCGGTCGGCGAGTGTGTTTCTTGATTTCGCTATGGCCGAAGTGCGTGTCTCCGATTACCCAATAGCGCACTTTCTCCGGTTGCACGTTGTGCAGTTCACTGAGCGGTAGCAGGGCTGACACTGGCAGCCTCCTGAGTGAAGGGTTTGGTTACCACTGGCACCGCATGGAGCCGCGCCAGCGCAGTTCTGGCGTTGTACAGCTTGCGGGCTAGGCGCACGGCTTTACGCGCAAGAGACCTCTGCATGTGCCGGTTGGAGAGACCGACTACGCGAGGCGGGCACTTGACTAGCTCGCCGTCCGGCCCTTTGATCGTATCAGCGGCCTTGCAGCTACACAAGGCGTCGCCCTTGTAGAAGATGCGCCCGCACATGGGGCATTCACACTCGATGGCTCGGATAGGAGCCAAAGGCGGAGTCTTGAGGCGGGTTTCGATTTCAATTTGCTCCGCCGTGGTGTCAACGTCTGGATTCTCCACTAGCGTTGTCAGGCGGTCAATCAGAATCATACGGTCAAAAGCGCGGCTCATTGCAGCCACCTCGGAAAGATGAGATTGTACCACGGAAGCCGCTCACGGCGTTCCACAGCAAGGATGTCTTGCACGAGGGAACTGATTGCCTCCGCCGTTATCTTTTCCCACTCGAATGTGGGAATGGGCGTGCCGGACCACGCAAGACGTAGAGCACTCTGTTCGAGTTGCTCGACTATCTCACCGGCTACATCTATAATCAGCCTCTCGTAGTTCTTCCCGTTTGCGTTCATGTCATTCTCCTACATTCCAGACTACAATAAAATGGCTTGTGTTGTCAAGCGAAAAGTGGGTTGCCGGACGGGAATCGAACCCGCGTAGCAAGAGCCACGGTCCTGCGCTCTACCACTGAGCTACCGGCAAACTCGTTAAGGCATAAATAGCTTGCCTCGTGGATTCTGCGGAGGGGGAAAGCCGTACCCGCCTTGAAACATTCCGGGAGGGAAGTTTCCTGATGAGGCGATTTCCGGCATCTTTATCCCGGCCATTGCAATGTTGAATACCGCGCCGCACTTCGCACAGTAGATGACTTGCAAGATGGGGATAGGTTGGCCCGCCGGTATGTCAGGGACTTCCTTTGTGGCCGCGTTCAATTGCAGCGGTTCGTTGTGACAGTACTGGCATTTGGGTAAGACTTTTGGCGGCTGTTTGGCTGCATCTTCGCTCATGTGTTGTCTCCTGATTCAAATAAGGCTTCCTCTGCCTTGCGCCTTTTGAGTAGGCCAGCCAAGTGCTGTCCGCCTGCCATGTCCCACATCTCTAGCACCTTGGCTGCGCCGTGATAGTCTTTGTTGTTGAGCAGCCGGAGTGTTGTTGACTTCTCGAAATTTCCGCTTCCAGCATTGAACACGAAGTCCACAAGGCCATCGAACTCCGGCTGCGTTAGTGGAACATGCACGACGCGGTTGACTTCGGATTCAGCCCATGCCACGTCTGAGAGTAGCCAAGCATCGGCTTGTTCCTGCGTGCAGGTCATGCCCTCGACCACTTTATAGGTATGCCCCCAACCAATGGTATAGACCTTTCCGTTGGCGTCCCAATAGGCTACAAGCCTGCATTGCTCGAAGTTTTCAGTTAACTTCATTCCGTCTTTGGAATATCGCATACTGCTTTTTCCTTCCCATCGTCTTCCTCGATCACTTGGCAGGCGGCTGGTACGATTTCGTCTGTGTTCTGTTCTTTGAATATGGCTGTAATGGCTTTGTCTTGTATGTCAAGAACGACCATGCCCGGCTTGCGTAGTTGGCCTGTGCCGATGATCGTTGCCAAAGGACTGACGATGTGTTCCTCGATCATGCGCTTGATGTTGCGAGCGCCGTGTTTCGGGTCAGACCCCTTGCTCAGAAACTCATTCAATTTCGTAGTCACGCCAAGTGTGAACACGAGTTGTTGTGGGGTGGGACTGCGTTCGTTTGCAGCCATCACGACACTCAACCCGCGATTCCATACTTTCCAAACTTCGATGTTAATGATTCGGTTAATGGCCTCGGCGGTGAGAGGCTTGTATACCAGAATCTTGTTGATACGCCCCATGAACTCAGGGTCGAACTTTCGTTTCGCGGCGGAGGTAGCCTGCTTTGAAATGTCCCTGAAAGCCTCGACGTAATCCCTAGCCTCGGCGAAGCCAATGGACTCTTGGTTGATGACCCGGCTACCTACGTTGCTGGTGAGAAAGATGAGCGCCCGCGTCAAGTCGATGCGCATATTGCGGCCATCGTACATCTCACCTTTGTCCAGAATGCCCAACAGAAGCTCCCACAGGCGTGGGCTGGCCTTCTCAATTTCATCGAAGAGTATTACGCTCACCTTCGGGCCTTCTTGCGTCCAGCCACGTTGTAGGTTCTCGGGACATAGAAGTGGGCGTGTACCCTTGTTTCCGGCCTCGGCGGGGTTGTAGTGCCCAGCATAGCCCGGTGGAGACCCTATAATGCGAGCTACTTGGTGATCTTCGGTATATTCTGCGCAGTTGATCTTTATCATGCAATCCGGGTCTCCGTGGATTGCTTCGGCGATTGACTCTACGGTCAACGTCTTGCCAACCCCAGTCGGTCCCAAAAGTAAAGAATTAAACATTGGTTTAGACGGGTCTGACAGGCCAACCCACGCAACCTCGAATGACCTGCTAAGATCATTTAAGGCGTCGTCCTGACCCACTATGCGCTTGAAGAGCAAGTCTTCAAACTTTTGCCGCGCTTTGGTTTTAAGTGTCAGGTCCAGCGGAATGTTAGCCATTTTTATCCTGTAAATAATGAATAGTAGCTTTAAGAATTAAAATACTATCCTTAAAACCGGATTATGAATTTTATAGACATAGCAATGTTTCCCCGGCAATTCAATCGAAATCAATTCTCCTTGGTCATACTTTGCTCGAAGTTTTTTCACGAACGGTTTGTAATCCCCATTGTATTTCGTCCTAAGTGCGCGGGAATGATAAGTCCGTCCGGTTTCGGGGTCTGTGAATCCTCTGTCCTTTCCGCTGAGACCTATATATTCAAAATTGGATGCTTTGTAGATTACACCGCTATGTCCGTGCATCGGGTCAGCATAACTAACAACAATTTTGATTTCAGGCGCATTCTTTTTAATCCAACGCAAGGTATAGCCGATCATGCGGCTTTCAGCGTTTTTCCCCACCGAATCAAGGAAAACTAATCGCCGTAATTCCAGTACCTCTTTTTCGGATTCTCCAAATCTTTTCCAAGCCGTAGTTGAAAATTGACCGTAAACAACCGCACCGACCAACGCGCCTTTATACGTGGCCGAAAAGCAGAAAGAAATTTTCACCCCATTCAAATTATGTGAGTAATGATGCTGTTCTACAAACATCCGAATATCCGAAAGTTTGCATTGCGCAATTACAAAATCTGTCGCTGAAATTTGGAGCGAAGGAGTCGGAATCGAACCGCTACCTGACTGCTGGTTGACAGTCTGTCCTACCATTAAACGACCTCCGCACTTCTGCAAATTTTCATATTTTACCTTCGCACCAACAAGGCATCCATATTAGCCCGTAGTGGGGGCACTTAAAGTCTTCGTGCTCCCACCACTGACCGCAATTAGGACAACGGTGTGGGTGAAGGGCCGTTCGTTCTTTCTTTACCGGCCCTTCTTTTGCGTCATTTGCTAGCTTCGCTCGTTTTACTGACGCCATCTTTGGCCTCCGTTTGTTTCAGGCGCTCTGTCATGGCTGTGAGAACTTTTTGGTACGTCTCAGTCACAGCCGGGGTATTCAAGGTGTCAATGGCGTTGCGCCGTCCTTGACCGAGGCGTTCGTTGTTAAAAGCGTACCATGCGCCCGATTTTTCTACTATACCATACTCCACGGCATTGTCAAGCAAATTCCCGGTCACGTCCAAACCCCGGTCAAACAGCAGGTCTATTTCAACTTCGCGGAACGGCGTCCCTACTTTGTTCTTTACGGCTTTGATGCGAGTCCTGTTTCCAATTATTGGAGCATCTTCGCCAGACCCTTCTTTGATTGCGCCGATGCGCCGCATGTCCAGCCGGACAGAGGCATAGAACTTCAAAGCACGTCCGCCGGTGGTGGTCTCCGGCGAGCCGAACATAACACCAATCTTTTCGCGGATTTGGTTGATAAATATCACGACCGTCTTGCTCTTGTTGATCTTGCTCCGCAGCATCCGCATAGCCTGTGACATGAGCCTAGCCTGTAAGCCTACGTTGGCATCGCCGATCTCGCCGTCAAGCTCGGCTTGGGGCACCAGTGCGGCAACGGAGTCTACAACGATCACTCCGAAGGCGGCGGATTCGACAAGCATGTCCAAAATTCCAAGAGCTTCTTCTCCGCTGTCCGGCTGGCTAATCATGAGAGCTTTAACATTGACTCCGTTTGTCGATGCCCACTTCGGGTCTACGGAGTTTTCTGCGTCGATGTACGCGGCTAGCTCGCCCACAGCTTGTGCAGCGCCGACAATGTGCAGCGCGAGGGTGGTCTTGCCGCTGGCTTCTGGTCCGAAGATTTCGATGATGCGTCCTCGGGGTACTCCGCCTATACCGAGAAGATCGTGATCGACGCTCCAAATGCCGGTAGGTATATGCGGCATCGGTATGCCTAGTTGTCTGGCCATAGAGAAGATCGCTCCCTTGCCGTACTTCTCTTCAACTTTCCCAAAAACTTGACTGGCTGCTTTCAGCTTGTCCTGTTTGGTTTGCGGTGTTTCGACAGGTACGTCGCTCATGTTTCTTTTTCTCCGGTTTCAAAAGGTCTTTAACGAGAGATGTTACAAAATCTCGTATTGCTTCTTCACGAACGTTCTGCGCTCGCATGATCTTGACTTCGTAGGCGTAGTATTCGCAGGCTGTTTGGAAAAGCAGTTTTGCTAATTCTTGTGTTTTTTTAAAAGAAAAGATTTCTTCAGACAAATCCCCATATTGTGCATGGTCAGGTCCGGGGGTGATGATGTGAAGCTGGCCGTGCTTGTCAACACGAAACTCAGGAAGAGCCATTGCGGGTCGTCCTTTCCGGCCTGTTGTAGGTCTCGCTAAAGTAGTCCTTGATTGGGTAGATGCCCCGGCGCTTGAAGGCTTCTCCTAGCCGGTCAATCAGAAAGACGTACTTCTGCGTTTCTGGAATGGAAACGCGCACGGTATCTACTAGGTGATAAAATAACCGGCGGTGGTGCGGAGGCAACGTGTGTTTTACGGTGAGGTCAACGTCCGTGATGAAATCACTTTGCGTTGGTTTGATTCTTCCCTCAGCGCGGGTAGCTGGCGACTCTCCCGGATTGCGACCGGGGTTGATCGACGGCACGCATCCTGATATACGCAAGGATTCCTGATAAGGAAAGAATACACCTTCAAACACGCTTTGCCAGTACGAACGCACTGGCGTCGGCTTTTTTGGCTTAGGCTTGTCTTTGTGTTTACGCAGACGCTTCATTGGGGTCTCCTGTCTGAATGACTACGCCAGTCGCTCCGTTTGGACTCGACGGTGAGGTTGGAAAGATCACGCATTGTAGCAGCCTCAGAAAGTCTATCCAGTTCATCGTGACCATCGGCTCCGTCTTATTGCGAGAGTGAATGAGAAGGAGCATGAAAGCACTGTTTTGGTAGACCTCTTTATAATCCTGAAACGTCTTGGCGACGTTTAGATGCTCGACGTTTTTGCATTCTATATTGAATGGCAATATCTTACGAGCCGCCGGGCTGAGCATGATGTCGGAAAAGCCTTCTCCGCCTTGCGTAGCCATTGGCCGTGATACGATGTCATCAGCCACTAGGCCAAGATTCTTCACAAGCTGTAAAAGATCGAAGGCTACTCGTTTCTGTAGCCTACGGCCTTTTGCTTTGCAACTTGATGTTTTCATGAACAACCCTCCGTCCAATTCATGCAAACGTAACACGCTCCGTTGCGAACGGTGATGGCCCCGCAATCTTTGCAGGCTGGCGCGTCTGTAGTTTGTGTAGAAATGGTGACGCCTTCAGGGTGCTCAGCGGAGATAAGCATGGCTCCGGCAGATTCGTTTGACGACGGGGGCACAGCCTTTTTATTTTCTTGTTGTTGTGATGGGGGCTTAAGGAATTTAGAAATAAGCCATCGCCCAACATAGTCCATGGGACTTTTAGCAAATTTTATATCTTGATTTTTCGTCCATCCGCTAGGCTCGAACCGTGTGTGAGCGAGCTTGCTGCACAAGTCTTCCAGCGGCACACCGTATTGCAGCGCAAGAGAAGCAACAATGGCAAAACAGTCCATCACGCCTGAGATTGTTGAACCTTCTTTGGACATGTTAATGAAAAGTTCACCGGGAGTTCCGTCTTCGTATAGACCTACAGTGATGTAGCCTTCGTGACCGGCAATGTCCATCTTGTGAGTGATGGCTTGACGCTCATTGGGCAGCCTACGGCGTTCTGGCATTGGTTGAGTCCTCATATAGATTTGTCCTGTACTTGCGGCTCGACCGGGACGGCGGAGCCAATCGAAGGAACGCTATCACGTTGACGCATTTCCTCCGGCTTCACTTCACGGACTGTGGACGTACCCCCTTCCATGAATAGTGTCGTAGCTCCTCCCGGAGAGTACCGGCTCAAGTCTACGCGGGCTAGCATGTATGGCCCAAAGTTCTGTTCCTCCTCGACAAATCCTTCAAACTCATTTGCCTTAATAACGCCGACGCGGTTGCGATGCAGGCAGATCATAGCATCAACGTTCTTTTCGATTGCGGCGGAGCCAGAGGCGTGTCGGCTAGCGACGATCTCATTGGCCTCGGGTCGGCGTGGTTGAATGACTAGAACGATGAACAGCCCAAGTTCCATGGCAGTAGCCTTGATGCGGGCACTGAGGTTGGAGATTTCTTGGGCTTGATGTTGGATGCTTTTGCACATCAACTGAAGGTTGTCCAGCACCATGAACTTGATTCCGTATCGGCGGACGGCTTGCCGGATTAGGTCAAAAACTTTTTCGGTGTCCTGCGGGTTAGTCTTTCCAAGCAGCAGGTCTGCCGTTCTTTGGCGCAAGACTTCTCTAGCCTTTTCGGTTGTCTCTTTCGTGTACTGGCTTCGCCCCGGTGTGTCATCGGTCTGTGTTACGTGGCAAACCCATTTACGAGCGATGCGACGCGGCGGCATCTCGAAGCACAAGAATAATCCCGGCTGATTTAGCTTCACTGTGAGGTAGTCGAACCAGTTCATGCAGAACGTAGTCTTACCGACCTTGCCCTCCGCAATGACTCCGCATACGTCGCCGTACTCATTTCCCCCGAGCACGATGTCCAGCGATTTCCACGGCGTATCAATCGGCGCATCACTGGTCCCACGCTTGTCAATCTCGGCGTCGATCTCGTCCAGCGCCGTGAACATATCAGAGACGCCCGGCACTTCCAGCGGCTTTGCTTCGCTCTTCAACTGTGCGAAGTCTTCGGCGGTATGCCCGGCCTGAATCCATTCGCCAAGGTCCTTGCCGTCCTGCCCATCTTTGCGTTTGAAGGCGGGTAGTTTAATCAGCAGGCATTTCTCGATTCCGATGCGCTTGATGATTTCTGCGGCGGCGTCCTGCCCGGCCTTGTCAGAGTCGTACAAGATGTAGATTTGACGATGTGGGTCCGGCGCTAATGCCCGCTGGTCCCACCATACGTCTAGCCGGTCAATCCACGTAGCTTTCTTCATGTTCGCGCCGGGCACACCAAGTACATTGTCGTAGCCAAGGCTCATGAGTGAAATGCAATCGGCCTCTCCCTCGACGAGGATTAGCTCCGTGGTGTCGGAGTGAATTACATCGGCGTGGTAGATCGGATTTTCGCGGCCTTTGGAGCCAAGGAATCGTGGTTCCTTGCTACCGTCCGGGCGTGTTTCGAGCCTATGCAAGGCACGCATCTTGGCGTACTGGTAGTTTCCGGCATTGATGTACGGATAGACTAGCCAGCGCCGGGCTTCATTGTTTACGCCTAGCAGAAGGCCGAGCTTCATACGCTTGATAACGTCCAATGAGAAGCCGCGCTCCGTGACGTAGCGGAATGCCTCGGCGTCATTCAGCAGGCGTTGATGACACTCTTCCAGCGGAGGCAGAGGCAGCGTTTCTCTTGGAACGGCGTCAAGCATGGAGCGAATTTCTACGCCGGGGATAGTCGCATCGCCTAGCTCTTTCTTGAGGCTTTTTAGCGTTCCTGACCGTCCGCATACTTTGCAGTCGAAAAGATAGTCCGGCTGGTTTTCCGGGTGGTTGGCGTTGACCTTCGGGTCCGTGCTGACGTAGAAGTGCTGCTCTTTCCCGCACAGCGGGCAATCAGTTAGAATCTGTGAGTCATTCGAGCACAGCTTGTGAGGCCAGCCCTTCGACTTCACGTAGACTAGCGCCTGAGATTCTTCGACCGGCATTGGTTCTTCGTAAGGCATTACGCTCCTTGGTTTTCAAAGTGTTCATCGCAAAGATGAATGGTTTCGTTTCCAGACTGTACTGTATGGTTCCCGTCTTTGTCGCATTGTTCGTACTGTGCTCCATTCAAAATGTTGGCCCGGCGCTCCGATGGTAGCGATTGTTGCGAGAAAAAGGTATAGGCTTCCGACCGTAAATACGTTCAACCAGTGGCTCATTTGTTTATCCTCAGCCCGAGTTTGCGCCGGAGCTTCCGGCACATGATCTCGAATTTTTCCCTAAGCTCATCGGTCTCGTTGGCGTAGATCGTGTGCGAGCCGATGCGGATAGCGTAGTGTGGGCCTTTCGGCGGAGCATCCTCAAGACGCGAGGCATACGAAGTAAAGTAGTTCCAGCGTTCCAAGCTGTTCATTACCGCCACTTGCTTTGCATCAAGACCTAGCAGCGCCATTGGACCCCCTTCTTTACCAGTAGAGGCCGGTGTTACCCGGCCCCACCCGGCTCCGCGTCGGCGTGACGAAGCATACACCCCAATCTTGCCCGTCGAAACCGTAACAGGCCCACAATAATCAGCCATAATTTCCCTACGGTCATGGCACGATGTTGTCTGTATACGCCTTGCTTTGCAACACACGTCTAAGAACTTGCCTAACAACTAGGGTATGGCTGATTATGGTGGACCTGCGGAGGCGGTGAACGCCGTCCATTAAACTCGGTAGGGGAGTCCTTCGACTCCCCATCCTTGTATGCAAACTACGCATTTGCGTAAAGCACCTTCGTGTTTTTCGCAGTTAGTTTTGAGAGTTGATTTCGGAAGTCTCCCACTCCCGGCTCAAATAAGCGCCGTTTCCTCTTACCCCGGTCGATGCCATTATACCCCCGTATGGTGGAGGTAGAGAGAATCGAACTCTCGTGTCGTTGTATAGTCATACGGCCTGTTTATGAGCGTACTTTATAATAGCTCTCGGCGGACCAGAACGCCGGGCTACTGCCAGTACCAAGGGGCCTCACGGCCTCCACCATCTGATCTACCTACAGGATAACACAACCCCTTGCTCAAGTCAAGACTTTCTTAAAACTTTTGAAAGAGCAATTTGAGCCATTCCTTTAGTTATCCCTTGTGGAATAGGTATTCTAAATCTCCGTAAAAGTCTAAGTTGTGCAAGCGTAGCTTCATCTTTATGCCAACGCGCCTCTCGTCTCACCAGTGTCATTTCTTCGGGGCAAAGCAATCTTACAAATTCTTCAGCGATTCGGAGAGCTTCTGGCAAATCATTGATGTTATGTTCGTCAACATGATTTATTTTTTCGCCCAATTGCCCACTTACATGCCATTTCTGTACAAGGTCTTCATACACATCTAGCCTACCGCTTTTCAAATATAGCATGTAATGGCCGTCTGTAGACTTATGCCACTGTAACTTTGATGCTCCAAGAATTTCTTCTGCCCATTTGAAAGAAAACAAATCGACGCTTACCGCGTAGCTTCTGAGCTTCAACAGGTCTTGTGCGTCTTTCAGGTTGGCGTTCGGATGCTCTTCTTGAACCTTGTTGAAATAGTCCAGCGCCGCTGTTACTGTCCGCCCTTGCATGTCCATGCGTTCCGACATACCGAAGAGTTTGGGGACTGTGATGAGCGAGTGCTTCGTAGTGGCGTCCACAACGTCCAGTAAGATGCAGTCTTCCTTTTTAATAGGCGTATTGTCGGCTCTGGCTTCAAGCAGATTATTGAGACCGTCCGGGATGCGCGTGCCCCGGCCTGTGCATTGGACGTAGAGGAGTTGGGACTTGGTTGGCCGGGCCATGACGATGCAGCCGATGTGCCAATCGTCGTATCCTTCGGTGAGGACGGCGCAGTTGCATAGAACTTTAATGGTTCCATTTCGCAGCGCCATAAGTTTAAAGGCCCGGTTGACATCCTCTCCCCATACGGCAGCCGCCGCGATTCCATGGGCTTGGAAAACAGCCGCCATTTGTTGAGAATGGCTAATTCCGACGCAGAAAACCAAGGTAGGTCGTCCTTGCGCTTTTTCGAGCCAGTGCTTGACGACAAGCTCATTCCGCTGAGAGTTGTTAACAGCATTTTCCAATTCATCTGTAGCAAAGTCGCCAGCGCGGGTATGTACTCCATCCAGCGATTGATCTGTTGTAATCTTGTAGCCTCGGAGGTTGACGAGCCACCCTTGTTTGATGGCATCGAGAATGCCCATCTGGTAAGTGACCTCTGAAAACACTTCGGCAAGGCCCTTTCCATCCGCACGATTAGGCGTAGCGGTAACTCCAACATGTAGGATGTGGCTCGTGTCGGCCAGCACTCCGAAGTACTGGTAAATGGTTTGGTAACTGTCTGCGATTGCATGATGAGCCTCGTCTGTGACTATGATTCCAAAGTCTTCCGGCCTCAGTGCTTGCAAGCGGTTTGAATTCGCCCGGCTGAGTGTGGGCACGCTACCGACTACAATCTGCGAATTGTTGTCGTCGCGCAGATAACCCATCTCAATTGCCACTGACAATTCAGGATTCCATTTCTTGATCTTGTCTGCGGCCTGCTGCGCAAGCTCCTCCCTATGCACTAGAACTAACATACGCTTATTTGGTATCAGTCGGGGAAGATTCGCAAAAACTACAGTCTTACCGACGCCGGTAGGCATGGTAACCAATTGACGCTTCACGCCTAAATACCATTTGTTAGTGATCGCTTGGAGGGCATCGACTTGGTACGGACGCAGTTTCATCAATGTCTCTTGTAAGGTTTGGGATAGCTGAGGATTTCTACTCTGACCCATGCGAGGCCAGCGTCTACAAAGTCTAGCTTCTTTGCTGCGGCCTGAGAAATGTCGAGCATCCTTCGGGCTACGTAAGGACCACGATCATTGATGCGCAGGTTAACGCTTTTGCCATTTCCAAGATTCGTAACACGAATTATAGTACCGAATGGCAGTGTCAGATTCGCGGCAGTCGTCACGTTACGGTTGAAGTGTTCCCCGTTCGCAGTTTCGTTGCCTTGAAATTCTTGCCCGTACCAACTTGCTCGGCTAACAGTGTAAGGCGGCGGAGGAAAGTATTCCTTCGTATCAGACTTGGAGGGCGCACCAAGTAAGATGATGAAGGCAATGATTGTGAGCCTCAGCTTCATATATGGACCGAGTGTACCACAACTCCGTCCTTTATCCAAGAAAAAATTACAATCCCATTTGCGTTGCCCACGATCATGCGTTTGTGAGAATGAACTAATTCGTGATCTCGTAGACAAAGAGTAATGAGGTTGCTGGCATCGTCGGTGCTGCCTTTACGGGAGCGAAAAACGATGTGGTGAACATGCAGTGTGTTCCTTCGACCACAGAGCCTACAGCGCCAGCCGTCGCGTTGCAGCACTTCTTTGCATCGGGTTTTGTATTCATCCGGTGGAAGGCGATTTTCCATGCTCCCCTTTGATGAGATACTGATAGAGAAAGTTTTCAAGAGTCACGACCAGACCTTCCTCTATCTTAGAAACGAACACATCTTCAAGTTCCTTGGGGTCGGTCTTCATCTTGTAGGCATAGTGTGCTAGCCCTTGGTAGCCTTCACATAACTCAGCAAGCAAGACGTGTAAGACTTCGTGAGCGGCGGCGCTTTCAATTTCTGCGAGGATCGGTTTGCGAACCCATTTCTTGCTGATAGAAAAGTGCGCCGTGCGCGTCGTTGTGTTGACGTAGACATGGGCAGAGGCTTTTCCAAGCGCCTTGGACCCACAGCCAACGATGTAATTCTTGATGCCGAACCGGGCGAGCCATTTGCTTACGTACTTTTCAAACTGCTTTACCTCGCGCTCTCCGATTCGGTACTCTTTCTCCGCAGCCATTGGGTCACCCTATGATGATCTTAGCTAGCCTCTGCCAGTCCTCTTCGGTTGCGCCGAAGCCCCGGATGGCTAGGTTGGTGCGGGCAGCAGGTTGGAGCAAGATATTTCCGATGTTTGTGTTTGCAGCCGCACTCATGATCTTGTTGGCGCGTTGCTCGTCGTGATTGCAGAAGTGGTTGTAGATTTCCTCCACGGTATCGCCCTTGCCTTTGGTGATGACTTCTACATTACCAACGAAAGGTTCTGGCTCCGGCTCTTCTTCAACCGGCGCTGGCTCCGGCGGACCGGGAGCAATCACTTCTACTTCCAGCGCGAGGGGAGGCTGTACACCGACAATCTCGGCCTCCATTACGTCGCCAGACGGAGTAGACGTTATCAGTTCCTCGGCCACTTCAACGTCCGACTTTGGAACGATCTCAGCGTCGATTGGCTCCGTGGGCGGCAGCACGACTGGTTTAGGCGCAGGCTCCGGCTTGTCACTCAACTCTTCCTTGAGAGCTTCCAGCTTCTCTTGGAAAGTGCCCCACTTGATGTCGGCGGTAGGTTCCTTGGCGCTGTCTGCATATTGCGGAGGAGCTTCGTTGGACACTGGCGCAGGGGTGGCTTCGAGCGACTGCACACTTTGCGCTAACGTAGCTTCGATCTCAGCCACGTTGACTTCGATAGGTGCGGCAGGCAGAGCTTTTTGCTCCGGCTCGACCGGGACGCCTTGCTCCGGCTCGTGGTTCCCGGCTAGGTAGTCGGCGCAGATTAGCTCGATGGCTTTGCCGATAGAGATTTCAATCGGGTTTCCCTCGGAGTCAACTGTGTCGCCGTGCTCAGCCCGGCATAGCTCGATAGCCTCTTCGATGCTTTCCTTGCATGACGAGGTAACTTTGATCGTCATGTAGACGAAAGTGTCGATCTTCTCATTCCCGGCCTTGAGCTTCTGGACATTGATGCGAACGTCTTCCAGCGACATCTCTTCGCCGTTCTTGTCCGGGATGCACGCTTTCACCAGTTCCTTGATCTGAGCCTTGTGTTTCTTCGGATCTAAGCTCACGATTTCACGGAGCTTGCTCAGCTTGCATTGCTCCAACTTCTCACGGGGGATGTTCAACTTCTTCCCGGTCTCGACGATCTTGATAAGGTAATACGCGGCCCGTTCGCTCATGTCAAGGCCGGACTGGTCAATCCACTCGCCGAAGTTCTTGAAGCCCCAATTCAGATGGTAGCCTCCGTCTCTGATCTCGGCGAGCAATTCTCCCAAATCAAAAAACCGACCTGTGATGTTCTTGCGAATCTCTTCGATCTTTTGGCGCACAGTTTCAATGTGCTTGGGAGTTGCTTTCACGATCTTCGTTTCTTCTGCCATGTGATTTCCCTCTTTTGTTGGGATGCCGGGCGCATGAATGCCTCATGAGCTACCGATTAACACCCGGCTCCGAAAGCTACGCCACGGATTGGCGCGTCAGAATGGTACGTCTTCGTCAACGATCTCGGATTGCGCCGTTGGCACGGCAGGCTGAGACCCTTCGGTCACAGGTTGCGCGTCGATCACGGTGTCTTCCTCAGCGCCAACTTCAGGCGCATTAGCCAGAGCGTCGCGTGACTTGACTAGCTCTTGGTACAGTGGCCCAAACTCGCCAATGTTGCGGACCCGCATCGGGTTCTTAAACAGAACCACGTAGTAGGTTCCTTTGGCGTCGGTGATCTTCTTGAGGGTCATCTCAGTGGTGAAGTCGTAGATGCCAGTCTTGATGCCGTCTGACAGCGACTTCTGCGCGAGGCGCATGATCGCTTTCAGCAAGGTCTTGACCGGCGTAACGCTTCGCCCGCCGAAGGTGATGATAAAGGGCAGCCCGGTGGTGCGCTCCACAAATAGGACACGTGCTTTTTCTTTGCACTCCGGCGGCTTGCGTGTCTTGGCGAATACCTTCCACATCAAGTCACCGTACTTGCAATTCTTGCACAGTTCGCTTTGCGGTTGCGCAGCATTGACCGCTGGACGGTAGCCGTCATTGGACCGACAGATAGGGTCCGCTCCGAATATCGGCTTGCCAGTGTCAGGGTCGTTGGGGAACAGCACGCGGGGTCCGGGTGAGGTTTGAATGCGCAGAGGAACAATCTGCAAGGTGGTATACTCCTGCCCTGTGATTGTGTCCTTGAACGTACCGGGGTGGGCCTCTTCGTCTCGCGTAGTGGCCTGCACCATGACCATCGTGGCCGGTGTCACTACGGCGTCCTCGAAGCCTTCCAAGTCGCTCACTTGGGTTGTAGGATCGAACGTGGCCAAGCCAGTTGGCGCATCGCTTGGGGGTTTTTCTTGATACTTTTGAAGTTCTTCATTCATAGGTTTTGTCCTCGTTTGTTGTGGCAAAGTTGCCATTCCCTTCCAGTATGACACAGGCTACCGGGAAAGTCAAGTACTAAATTTGAAGCAAAGAATAGGCGGCTTGATACGCAACCCAGCCTTTCACGGTGACCTCGTATTGATTAAGGGGTCCGCCATTGTATGATTCCTTTGGGCGCAAGAAGCCAGCGTTAATCATCTTTCGTACAATCACTTTCTCCCCGGCCTCATTGAATCCGTAGCTTGGCTGGTGACGCAGGCAAAGAACAACAGCACGTTCTTCTGGTTTCATAGGTCCTCCTATAAAGTGACAACGATGGTTAGGCCCACTGCAAGGAGCCAGTACAGGCCGTGCTTCCAATCCCCGCCGATGAAGTAGCGTACCTAGGCCATGATAGATAACACGGCCAAGGTGACCAGGAATAATCGCGGAGAGACGTGGTTAATAATTTTCATCCATCCTCTTCAGCTTAGCTTGCAGTTTTTCTACACGATGTTCGATACGAGAAACCCATACAGTACCAGAACGTTTCCATCCATGTGTCTCCCAAAAACAGGCCTCGTGTAGCCTAGCTTTCAGGCGCTCACGCCTGACGTAGTTTTTGATGATGGCCAACAGCGCATTCTGCGTTAGGGGTTTAGACTTCGTCATTGGACTCCTCCGCGTGATAGGTGCCCTGTGAGAAGAATTCTGCCCGCGCCGGACGCAGTATCTTCCAAATAACTTTGGCGTAGTCCTTTCCATCGTACATCAAAAACAGTACAGGCGCTAGGAATATCATTTCGGGGCCTTCCGCCGGATGCTGCATCAACACCTGCTGTTTGAAAAACTCGGCCACGGCCTTGCGATTCCAATCTCCCCGGCTTCCGGCGATGCGAGCTAGCGCGATGCTCTCCTGCTCGATGTACTTGAACATCAGCGTGTAATATGCAATCTTGCCGGTCAGCCATTCGGTGAACTCAGGCGGAGTGAACGGAGTCAACGAGGCAACATCAATAGTCTTGCCTTGGCTCAGCGTCTCCCACACATCACGGTTCGTCATCCCAAACATCGCCCGGTGACTCAGCTTGTAGTTCTCGAACTTGATTTTGACGCGCAGAGGAGCCTTGTGAGGAATCGCCAGCGACCAGTTCAAAGGTTCCGACTCCTTCAATCGGATGTAGCCTCCGTGCGAAAGGAATTTAGCTACGTATCCTTCGCGGTTTTTGTCGTTCTCTTCCGCACACTGTGCAACAGTCTTGGTAAACAGGGGCACGAGTTCCAGACCGAAGTATCGTCCGTTGTCGAACGCCATTTCTTCGTAGGCCAACTCTTCGCCGGTCTCTTTGTAAATCACTGCGAAGAGCACCAGAGACTCGCGTTTGCCGTAGTCTACTACGATCTGGTTGCCCGGCATGATGATCTCCACCAGCAACGTTTGATGGCGCGGCATCTGGAAGCAGGGCAGAGCTTGCAGGAAGGCAGTAGCCCACTTCGCTTGCTCGCTGTCGAAGGACCCGCGAGTCGCCACTTCCGGCGGATTGTCCTTGTACTGGAAAATGACGCCCATGCTTCCGTCCATCTTCTCGGTGATCTCGATCTTGTTCTTGAGAGGATTCAACGGAAGGTTGTCCAGCATCGTCTCCGGGTAGCGCGTGTCATTGATGTTGAAGAAAGCTTCCATTGGCCGGGCCACGATCTCCCCGGTCTCCCGGTCCACGATCAGACCACGGCAGCGGCGGAGCGTAACATCGTCATGCGTCTTCGTCATCGCTTCGCTCGTATAGTTGTATATGTCTAAAGGCCATTTGGGATGAGGGCGTTTAGAAACAAGCCCGTTAGAAACTCCTCCTTCTAGCTCATTTGCATCGACATATTGATTAAGTAGCATGTAACCTCCGAAGATGCAATGCACGTTTCTTCCATTGATGATTCCAACATAGAGTTTGAAGCCCTTTTTGACGCTCTCTATGGAAGAGCCAAGAATACAACTTCGAGCCATGCATTTGGCCTTTGCGTCGTTGGTATGCGCCATCGTTGTTGACATGATCTAATGTCAACATATCTAAATCGATTTGGCTACATCCACGCCAACAACATTTTGCTTCTCCGTCCTTTCCGTAACGAGCTAGAACAATGTTCTTTGTTTGTCGCTGGTGTCTGAAGTTTATTCGGCAGCGAGAGGCTTTTCCTTTAGATGTTCGGAGATATTTTTTCTGTGCGGCTTTTCCTTTAATGCCACCATTGTATTTTCTAACTGTTTCTTTTCTGTTCATTGTTATACATTCTCCGATTTTAGTCCTTACCTTTGAAGGCGTGATTGGAATTTCTAAAGAGTCTTACCCCTCCCAACCAAGTTCCCGCGCTTTCTGAATAGCATTCCCGTAGCCGTAGTTGGCTAGAAAAGTCAGCTTGTGCTTTGCCAAAAACTGAATGGCGCTGGCAAACAGGCAAAGGTCGTCAACAGTAAAAGCGTAAAGCTTCGAGAAGTCGCCGGACGGAGAAGAGACTTCGTAGCTCCACAGGCTGTCTACGCCTTGCCGGGCAGACTTCGTGATTGCAATTTGTTGCAAGTTACCATTCATGATCGTACTCTCCGACAGGATAGACTTTGACTCCCTCGGCTCGCCAGACCCGTCCAGTTCCACTCTTTGATGACGGAGTAAGTCAGGTTTTTGAGAGTGAGAGGGAACCTCAGCTTCCCGAAAGTGGGCGAGGTCTTTTCCATGTCTCGCTCATAGAGGGTTTCGATTTTGTGGTACTCAGTCTTGTTTGCGTTGAACATCTTTGGCTCCGTTGATAAATTTACGATAACCTTTGTGGGTAATGCAAATGCAAAGAACTATGTACGCCAACCCAAAGACAAGTACAGCGTACATAAGTCGTGGGTGAAGTGTAAGCCAATTCATTTCTTTTTAGCTCCGGCAAGACTGGCCTCTCGGCTCTTCTTCAATTCCTCCGCCAGCGCCGGGCAAGTGGCGGCGTGATTCTGCTTTTCAAGGGCATACTTCTTCCGCGTCAAATCTCCACGATGGAGATTGAAGTTGCCGCAAGAGCATCGGTATCCGTACTTGGCCATTCTAGTTAGTCTCCTTCGATTGGAATTTCGTCTTTCTCCGTTTCGACCTTGGCGCGTTCTTCGCCGCGCTGTGCGCAGATGACATCACAAAACTTCTTTACCGGGCAGTACGTGTCACATTTCCAAAGCTGCATTTCTACTGAGGGCAGCGGTGGTACTTCTCCGTGATCGAATGCCCGGAAGAGGATCGTCGCTTTATCGACCACGAATTTGTAAACTTCGTCCAAGTCCAACAGCCTAACATCAGGCACAGCGTATGTCAAGCGATATTTTGTTTTGTGGGAAAGCTGGTAATCGTTAGGGTCGTTGCTTCCCCGGCGCTTCCCGCGCTTGACCACGACATCATCGCGTTCATTGAGCACTTCGCGGCTTACTTCGCTGCTGTACGTCTTTGGCTCGGAGGCTAGCCACGGCGTTTGTTCAACCATGGTTGCTCCAGTTCCTATGATTTGCATCATAGAAAGATAATATGCTTTGATTCTTTTGACTTGGAAAGGTACGTAAGTATCTCGCTGGCCCACAGGCCAACCGCGCTCTGCCAGCAGCCGGTAAATGTTGAACTGTATTTCATGCTCTGGCTTCACCCCGTACTTGCCGATGTACGGCAGGCCCTTATCCGCCATCGTTTTGTAGTCGATGATCTCTTGTGCCGCCCGGCGGATAACGTCTAGGGTCCCATGAATCCAGCGTTCTTTTCCGTCGATCACCCCGAGAGACATTTCATATTCGACTTCTGATTCCCAATCAGGAACGTGGTATTGCTCAGGAAGCAGGTTCGCCAATTGCAGCAAATTGGCCTCCGCTTCCAGCCATAGGCGCATCACCTTGGGGTTAATCATTTCGGCCTTAGTGAGGCGCAGCAAGTACCTGCCCATGTCATCCACTAGCCCACGGAAGTCCGGGTTTTCAAGGATGGTATGCAAGAGCGTCCCACGGATGCTGTACCACGATGTAGGCGGCTCCTGATACCAGTTCTCAGTTCTTTCCAGATACAACTCGCGTAGACAGCCAAGAAGTGATGTGACGCTAATATAATCGCCTACGTGTTTTTCTGTCCACGCCTTGTTTGCGATGTGGACTAGAACACTGGCCGGGACGCATTGGCGTTCCGCTCCGCATTCACGCAAACAAAATTGACTTTCAAATGTGTGGTACTCTTCTCGTGAGGGGCACTTATTCCCGAGCTTTGGCACGTTGTTTTCTCCTGCATTCCTTAATTCTTTTCTTCCATTGATGATTCCAGCACAGGGTTTGAAACCCATTAGGAAAGTTATGGGATTTTATCCATTTGTAAAGATGATATTTTACAAATTTTCTATGCTTAGCACCATCATTATTGATATGGTCAAGAGTAAGCATGTCTAAATCTATTACGTTACACTTTGGCCAACAGCATTTAGATTGCTTATTTTTGCCATAAAAAGTCAAAACGATTTTTTTTATTTTTTGTTGATAAAGGCACTCTCTAAGTTGGCGTGTTCTTTTGCCTTTTTCGGATTGGTCATAGCGTTTTTTAGACGCTATTCGTGCAGCCGTTCCCCACGGCATGGGTAATCTCCTCGTCTTCCGCAAACTCTGAGTCAGCCGGGTTGCCCGTAGAGACAAAACAGGCTCTATTTTCAAACGATGAATACAGCGCGTGACTGTGGGGGATAGATTGCCCATCCCACGACGCAGATGAAGTAAAGGCCGAACCCTTCGCCAATCTATGAATGGCTCTTTCAAAATAGATGTTGTGAACGAAGTAGGTTTCCACGCAAACCAAGTTTTCTGGCTTGCCTGTATGGTCGTCTAGGCGCTTGATTTTTGCTACGTCATTCTTCGTCGCGCACTCTATGCAGAGTGTAGCGCCCGGCAACGCTCTGAGCCGTGCGGATGAAATGTGATTCCCGCAAGGACACAGAGGAATCATAAGATCATAATCCATTAGTGTTCCTTTCCGCCGTACCAGCCGGTACGTGCATTTGAATCCACGAGGGCGTCGCTTCCCAAGCAATCGCTGTGCGCCCGTTCTTTGTCTTGCGAGTGAGTGAGGAGTTTCGGACCTCGCCCTTTGCGCGTAGCTCAGCCCGGCGGGTCCGCAAGCTCGAAGGTGTGATGTGATCTTTCGTCCAGAGTTGCCAGCGTGTTAGCAACTCGTCGTCGGTTAGAGGACCGAAGGTTTTCAAGATTTGAAGGATGCGTGCTTGAACTGGCGTTAGATTTCCCTTACCCATGTAGCCTCCAATAAAGTAATCAGGGAAGGTCGGCAAGACACAAGCTGCTCGGCAGGGATCGAACCTCCGAGTTCGGCCCTGTGGACCGGAACTCTACCGCTGAGTTACGTGTGGCATGGCCGCTGGCTTGCCTTGTACTTCGGCGAAACCAGAATCCAAGGCAGTTATGCCTTGCCGACCTTCCCCGTTACCGTCTCAAAGACTGCGGAGGGCCTATCGGGCCTCCGACCAAATCGAAAAAAGCGGCCAACAGCGAAGGTGCTCCGAACAGGTCAACCAAGACCTTGATTGTGCCAATGTGTTTGCACACTTTGCGCTGAGGCCATTCCCGGAAATGGAAGTCCGGGCAAGAGCACAGATATTCGTTGTTGTCGGTGCCGTAGGTGAAAGGCAGAGTCAGACGTGTGGTGACCACGTATTCCTTCTCGGGGTCCGATTGCGAAGTCACGTAGAAAATCTGTGAATACCGCACGGGACCCAGCTTCTTTGTGGTTCTGACTTCCATGCCGTTGAGTGAAAGAACTTTTGTTTTGTCCATGTCGTTGTCCTTTTTCGTTAAATCATTTCCAGCTTCCAGACTAACATAATTCAGGCCAACTGTCAAGCGAAAAGTTTAGGCGGGCCTTTTGAGCAAGTAACCCAGTGCTCGGGTTAATTCTGGCGAAGTCCTAGCCTTACGACGCTGGCTTTTTTGAATTTGTTGAGTGAGGAATTGAAGAGGCCGGTCGTAGAATTTCGCCGGTACAGACTCAGGCAATTTGGAATGCAGAACTGCGTCAGTCCACGAGAGGTATAACGGAGTCCTGCTTCCCTTTGCAGCAAACGAAAGACCGTCAGCCGTAAGTGTGACAATGATCGGTCCTTCAAGAATGCGCAAAGAGATTTCACGTCGAAGTTTCTTTTCTCCGTTCAACTTCGCTGGCATTGTTCATCTCCTCGAATTTAATTTCAAAAGACGCATGACGTTGTAGGCGTCCTCCACGCCTCGTTATCCTTCGCTGGCAGGCACTTCTTCCTTACTACTCTGCTGAGCATTGATGTGATCTCCCTCAGTCGGTCCAACGACTCCGGCCATGCGTCTTGTCTTGGTTTCCGGGGCTGGACTCGAACCAACGTTCTCAGGTTCAAAGCCTGATGTCCTACCATTGGACGACCCGGAAAAAATTGGTGGGGTGTAGTGGAGTCGAACCACCTGCCCACAAGTGAGCACGGGTTTACAGCCCGCCCTAGTCGCCAGTGCCAGTCACACCCCGAAAAAGAAAGTGCTGAGGGTAGATGGAGTCGAACCACCACAGAGGCTAGGCGCTGTACACACGGAGCTAGCCTCCATCCGCTTTTATTGCTACTGGATTTCACAAGGTTCCTGCCTCGCCTCAGCGCATAACTGGCGGCTTCGAGGAATGGGATTCGAGACCCACTATACGAAACAATTACCGGGCTTAATCCGGCACGTAACCGCATACCGAACGCAACTGCGTTGTGCCTATCCACAAGGCGCTCCAAGGATTTGAGGTCTTACGTCTATCAGTAGCCTATTTAGCGTTGCATCTGCCGATTCTGCCATACCCCCGAAAAGGTTTTGGGGAAAGATGAGTGGTGAGGATTTCGCTTTCGGTTTCGTCCCGGCCTATCCTCTAGGGCTAGGGCGAAGCTGCGCCGTTGATTCGAGCCTAAGCGATGTCTTGCCCGTACGGGCCTCACCTTCCCCCAAACTTGGTGGCGATAGAGGGAGTCGAACCCACACGGTTTTACCCACTGGTTTTTGAAACCAGCGCGTCTGCCAGTTCCACCATATCGCCTGAAAGATTTGGTACGGGGAGAGGGCATCGAACCCCCATGGTTGCCCACTGGTTTCTAAGACCAGCGCGTCTGCCAATTCCGCCATCCCCGCACACGAGAACATTCGGCAGAGTATCGTTACTCTTTTCTCGCAGTTCCTACCGGATTTGAAAAAAGAGAGTATGGATTTCACTTTGTTCCTGCCTACGCCTAGCCCGCATGGGGTTCGGACCCATGTTCCTGCGGTATATTCTGCCCGCAGTGTGCTTCCTGCATCGCCGGTTTGCCCCGGCTAGCCTATGTCTACACTAGCGGTAAGGTTTCGGTCTTACGTCTCTCACACTTTTTGATACTCTGCCGAATGCTCTCGTTCTGTGGCAGCCAGGCGGCCGCCTGAGAGGCAAGCTCAAAACAGAGCTGACGGAAGCTCTCGATAGTAAGCCAATTGATCATTGACCAGAAAGCTTGCGTATGGTCTCGCCGTAGTCCCTGACGGCACGGCTGACTGCCTCTGCGACAACTGGATTCCGACGCTCTGGAATGCCCGGGATGGTCAGGGTGGCGATTATTGGATCTGCGTAGAATTGATACTTCAAGGCCACCTCACCGCCCACAGTGATTTCGAATCGCTCAATCTTTCTTATTCTTATTTCCATCGCCCTCTCCTTCGTTGGCTTGGTTATCCTACTCCTCCAGCAACTCGGAAATCCTCTTTCTCTCAATCCACTTAAACCCAGCATAGCTCGTCACTAAAGCGATGTCCACGTCTCCGCCCGCGGTTTTTGAAGTTGCGACGATCATAACTTCCCATGTTACCATACCTCCAATCCCTTGTCAACTGGTTTTTTTTGGGCGGTCGGAGTCGGATACTCCGAAACAGCAGCCTCGCATCGGCCAACGCTTTACGTGGCCTTCGCCTGCAAGTCCATCGCATCTGCTGTCAGCTTGCAGCCTCCGCCCAAATCTATTTGGTGCGCCCGGATGGATTTGAACCACCGGCTTCCTGCTTGTAGGGCAGGCACTCTTCCGCTGAGTTACGAGCGCATGGCGGAAGGTGCTGGATTTGAACCAGCGGGTCCCTTTGAGGGGGACCAACGGTTTAGCAAACCGCCGCATTCGACCATCTCTGCCAACCTTCCGTAAACCGCGCAGTGCGGGAGTCGAACCCGCCAGTAACGGCTTTGCAGGCCGTTGCCTAGCCGATTGGCTTCCTGCGCGTAGTGAACGCCACATTTCGTTTCGGACGCTCGGGAGCGTGAGCCAAATTTTCAAGCGGCACTCGCTCGATAGGAATGTTCTGAATAGCCGGACCGGGCACGTTCAAACGTCCGGTAGGGCTAGGAGCGTCCATGTCCAACTTGCTACGCCAGCCAAGGAAGATTGCATGACGTGGTTTAACCTTGGCACCATGTGGAAAGTGTTTGTACTTCATGATGCGACCGTTGTAGGCCAGTGGGTTCGCTTGCAGTTCTTTCCACATCTTGCGTCGCTGGCGCATCGTGAATCCGACGCCGACCTCGAACTCGACTTTGCTCTTGCAATCACGTACTAGAAACCGGCCAAGCAAAGGCAGAGGCACCTTACCAGCTTTGGACAGGGACCTCTTCGTATGGCCGAGGGCGTTCTTGAACGCAGCATTGGCGTTGTGATAGAGGGGTAGAAAATCATAGACCTCGGCGTCTGCGTCAACAAACCTCTTCACCTTTAGCAGCCAGCCTTCCCGCTCTGTTGACCGGCCATGCTTGTACGGACCTTGCGGGTCCCGGACCATCACGCCCTCGCCGCCATGGGCTAGAACGTCTTTCTCGAAGGCCCGCAACTCAGCCACACAGAATACGAGGGTCTGGCGGACAGCTTTAACACTGAAAGACAACGGACCCATAGCAGTAACAGCATAGCAATAATCTTCGTACCGTTGCTCGAAAGGCTTGTCCTCTACCTTGTCGAATACGTAAAAGTCAACGTCTGCGCCACGGGAATCATGTTCACTCATGACGATGGAAAGCGTGAGGCAGTAGCAATCCTTTGCATTCGGGTCGCCGTAAATAAGCTCTCCGTCCAGACCCGGCTCTGCCCTGCGAAGTTTTTCCTGCACAAATTCGTTCGGAATCAGATTCATACTGCGACTCATAACAACCGAGGCAGTATTATCTTCCTTGTGAATAAACGCACGAATCCCGTCCAGCTTCACAGAGGCATAGACCGGGTAGCGTAACTTTTTCACATTGCTTGTCTGTGTTGCCAACATCACCTGCATACTTCCTCCCTATGCGGTCCGGCGGCCGTCACGAAGCCAGAAGGTGCGCCGGGCAATCTGTTTTTGCACTTCCGGGTCATTCTCTTTTAGGATGACTTGCAGCAGCTTTTCCGCAAACTCATCCTCTACAACTTTCACTGCGCGAACCCATTCAGTCAGCAGCATAACCGCTCCTCTCTTTCGCGTGCGTCATATGGTAGCCATGGCAAAGGTTGCAGGGATACACTCGGAAAATGATGCCGTGTTCCTTTCCTTGGCGCTCAGCGGCGCTCTCTGCTTCGTGGCGCGTCGAATACCGCATCTTACTTCGGCATGACTTCCACTGCAAATAGGCGCGTGATTTCATCCCTCTCCAACATTCGGGAAGAGTGATGGTCAACTTTCGACCCCGGCGCACATAAGCGCGTTTTTGAATGGCGTCCAGAGTCGCCCGCTCCAAATGGCCGTTCCATTGTTCCAGACCTTCCTTGCACATTTCCACGATTTCCCGGACCTCATCCTCGAGCGGCGCATCCTTGGAAGTGATGCCGAGGGCGTAAACGGCGTAGCCGAGGGCTTCGCCGCGTGATGCACACTTGGGCTGTGATTCTTTCCCGTACTGAATCAGAGTTTCGAGGGCGCAACGGGCCACGTCACGCGGATTGTAGGCCGGCCCTTTCCCATCGACCGCCGCGGGCAGCAATTCCCATTCTCTGCGGTAGTTCATGACCGCATCAATATGTTTGCAGGCCATTCCCAAACCTTGCAGCCGGGCGACCCAATGCGGGCAAGAGCAATGCCAGTTTCCTTGCCTGTCCATAGCCACGATGTAAGGCGGAAGGTCGGTGTTTCGGAAACTGTCAACCGAGTACCGCTCCATCCAACCCAATCGAATGCTCGAATTTAATTTTCTAATCATGGTGGTAGGGCCTCCCAGCCCTAGACTTTTTCATTCTAATAGAATAGCGCAAACGCATACGCTTGTCAAACAGAATTTCACTCTGCATGTAACAGACCTCGACGGATGGCCAAGTGGTCAAGGTCTGTAGCCCACATAGTGAAGCCTGCCATGGTTTTTCAAGAGCCACAACTTTCTCCCGTACCGGATACGCGCTTTCAGTGCCGTCCCGGGCCTTTACCAAAAGTAGGCTACGGAATTGACCGAATAGATTCCGCCAAAGGTTATACATTTGGCAACATCCGACCTTGTTGTAAAGTTTGTAACTTCGCAAAAAACAACCTTTCAGAAAATGCTTTTCAAGATTGGATTGTCAGAGTTTACAAACATTGGGCTTCCGTTCCTCGTTAATTAACTGCTAGTCCGCTCCGTTTTCACCAACAGCTTATAAGCGAACCAAAGCGGCTCTTGCGCTGCCAAAGTTTCCGCAACAGTTCGTGTATGAAGTATGATGCACTCAGCATTCAAATGGCCAAGGGCATTGAGAACGATGTTCTTCCCGCCTCTGGAAAGTAGATTGACCCATTCTTCCTTTTCTTTTTGATCTTCAAGAAAAGGGTTACGTGCCCATTCTTCAAATTGCTCAATTTCCTTTTTGAGCCTATCAAACTTCGATTCAATACTCATTTCATCCTCTTTTTCTGCGCAGTTCTAAGTAAATCAGGAACAATAATGCAATGACGGCGCAAAGTAGATTTTCCATCGTTTTCTCCCTTCGCAGAACACTCGACTGTGCCGAATGCTCTGCGAAGCCGGGGGAGTTAAGTTGTCCCCCGACTTCCTATTAAAATGTGAAAGAGAAAAAAGGTTAATTTTAATTCTTCATGGGCGCACCCCTTTCTTTTTTCTGTTAAAATTGTGTCTCAATTGGAGTAAAGTTTGTTAGCCGGGTGGAATCACCCCCTTTCTAGTTTGGTTACTCGTTCAACATGCAATCATGCAAATCGTAGTAATGCTCTTCAGCGCGAGCCATCACACGTTCTGCGCACGGATTGCAGTATGCGTCATCTTCCGACGTGTTGAAATCCTCGTACCACAGGCCGTCATAGAAATAACCAGCCACGATGCGGGTGTAGCAGTGCTGGCAGATGCGAGGCTCCTGAATCAGGATGCTGCAATAATCGCAATAGTCGCCGTTGTTCTGGCAGGTGCATCCATTCGGAAACATCTCGGCGGCCATGCTGGAGTTGTCCCACAGGGCCATTTCATCGCTGCCACAGTACGGGCAAACGAAGTACCACGCATCATCAAAGTCCTGAGTCTCAACGACGCCATGCAGCAACACATGCTTGGCATCGCGGTAAAAGAAAACGGTGTTGCACACTTTGCAGCGTGCGCTGCATTTGCACTCATTGTGATCGTGCAGGCCATGCTTGCAATTGCATTCAAGTTTACAAGGAACTGCATATAAATTTCTCATTAAGCTCTCCCGGCGCTAGCCGCCAATTGTTTGAATTGAAACGCACGTCCCTCTTGAACAGTGCGGGGCATATAGAATGCCTTGTTTTTCTGCGCTATTTCGTAGGAAGGAAACAACACCGTTCGATCTTGACCGGCTGGAATCCTTTCAACGAAAGGCTCCACATCGCTCAAGCTCACGTTCCGAAAATCCTTTGCAGTCAGATTAGGTTTCAACATGATGCCTCCTCGCGGGACCGGGCTTACAACCGGCCTGCCGCATTACAACACTCATAGACTAGGACACGCTAGCCGGTGTATGAATGCTGTGTTCTGCGTTACTTGCGAGGTTTTAAAAAGACGATGTACAATTCATAGAATGATAAACCTACAACTAATACTGTTAGCCATCCTTGAACTGTAATACAGTCATTAAAAAAATCATTGGTTGTAAACAAATGATGATGATAGCGCCACAACCATGTTTGTACCCAGTCTAAGAATGTTATGATTGTATTCTCGATTGGGAAAGTCTCGTGAAGCCAGTCCAAAAAGTTTATGATATAATTCATTGTACCCTCTCATGAAGAGCGTGGCCGGGCTTACAACCGGCCTGCCGCATTAAACCCGCACAGTATGCGGGTTCCGTCTGCGTTAATGGATATAATATGATACATTCTTAACTGTGTTTGACCAGCAAGCACGGCATGTATCACAACGTCCACCTTGATTGGGAGCCGGACATGCAAAGCCGATAGGAGCGGAATAACGCTGTACAGTAGAGGTTGTTAATTGAGTAAGGCCCTTTGGCTTGCAACCATGATCTATGATATAAGCTGACAACCGGATTGTCAGGTTAGTAGGGATTGTTCCACCCTCAGCAAGAAATTTTCTCACTACATTAAACTCCTTGGTGGGCATCCAATGCTGGCACCAAGGGGTTGCATTAACAAGAGAAATTATCTGCCGTAGATGTGCTACGCTCTGAAGATCGCCTGCATCATGCCATCTAAAGTACGACTTGCCTTTTAACATTGTAACCATAGCCTCTTGCCATTGTGGATGCTGAAGTGCTTTCAATTTGAAAGCACGAAAAGGATCAACATTTTTTGCAAAAGCTTTTGCATAGCCCTTCCTTGCATAGCAATGAGCGCAAGGCGAGTTAGGATTACTGCGGAGAGTTTTTCCCACATGGCAGGAATCACAGGGCAGTGTGTATGACCCGCACGGCAACTTATTGTTAACGTAAATCTTTCCTACAATCTTTTCAGCTTGTTTCTTAGTCATGTTCCTCCTAATTGCCGGGCTTACAACCGGCCTGCCGCATTACAACACTCATAGACTAGGACACGCTAGCCAGTGTATAGATACTGTGTTCTGCGAATGCTAATCCCACCAAAGACGAAGTTTTCCACCAATTATGTTGTATTCATCTTCCCCAAGCTCGTGTTCTTCAATAGAGTTTGGTTCGACATAAACACACACACTGTATTCGCGGGCAAGCAAAACGTCGCCTTTGATGCGTCCTAACAAGTCCGCTGTAAAGTTGTTATAGCCATCCGGGACAGCCTTTGCCATGATCTTAACTGCCACGTCGGACGGCACACTTTGAAATGCACGAAAATGAAGATTACGTGTTTCTTCAGTATATGCAGCAATTACTTCATCTGCCACAGTTTTGTACTTATTTGGTATCCTTGTAACCATGTATCACCTCCGCGTAGCCGGGCTTGTAACCGGCTTGCCGCATTATCGCACCCGCCATGAATTATACGCCTAGTAGTAGAGGCTAAGGTGCGTCACTCTGCGAACTCTATGACTTACTTAGTATATTTCTTCCCTGTCTCTGCAAATATTTCGCCTCTCAGGGTTGCTTCATCGAAACGTGGATACTGGCAGGGAAATGCTTTCGTTCTCCATGTATCCTTTGTTGTATCTGTTTTCATAAATCACCCTATGATACGTGGCCGGGCTTGTCACCGGCCTGCCGCATTAAGGCGGGGCATACCGCAACATCTTGTATGCCGGACTCCGCCTTGACTCTGCGCTATTTCCGAATCTCCAACAGCGTGCCATCGGGTCCAAATCGACCGCGATACAATCGTGGCCGGGCATAGGCTACCTCACTTTCACCACGATGCCGTTCTTCAATTCGGCCTGCGCATACCACGTATGCGCCGCAGGAGGATACGTTCCGCTATACGTTGGTGGTTGCGGCCGGGCTGCCCAATAGTGTGGACCTTCCAAGCAAGTCGTGCCTTCAGTTGGTTCGTTGCCACCAAATGGTCCGGGCTGATAGATGCGCACAGGACGCGCCAGTGCAGCTTCGGGGCCAACAGTAAGAGCAAACACCGGATCGGCGATTGCTTTCAAATGATCGTTCCAGTTTTTCACGGCTTCCTTGAGTTGCTTTTTCGTTTTGAAATTGATTGTAGTATACACGGGCCACCTCAGCGGTTTTAAATTGCCGGGCTTCGGACCGGCTAGCCGCATTAGACCCGCACAGTATGCGGGTGCCGTCTGCGATGTTCAAAGGCGCGATTGGAATTTCTAAGCTAATTATTGGTTCGAATTGCGCTCAATGTTCGCGTGATCTCACGCGCCTGTACGTTTTCCAACAACTTAACGGAAGCACTGACTATTCCAATCTCGCGCATGGTATTTTTTGCGCTAAATTTACTGCGCAGCATCATGTTAAGTCGTTGAATTTGCATCTTTTCTTCTGGACTAAGAACTGGTTTGTTTTTCATAAAGTCTCCGTTACTTCTTAGCGTTTCGCACGCCATGAATTGCAGCCGCCCGCCGTTGCAATTGTACCGGCTACTAAAGCAGAGATAATCACACCGTCATGTAAGTCGCTCGCAGCATTGGAGTTATGTGGTCATCGTCCCACCCGGACTGACTAGCTCCAATGCTCTGAGCGACCGACATTGGAAATATCGGCCACCCAAACTCTTTTATGCACGCATCTAAGGTGTTTTTCCTTAGCGGTAACTCAGGATGGCCTGTAGCGTTCCTTCCTCGTTTGTTCCCTTCCACTCTTGCCTACTCTATTCGGTTGTCTCTCCGAAATACACTCAGCAAGTCGTGGGGTTCAGTCTAACCAACGGAAGATTGCACCATCATGGTATTTGTTTTTCCGAGTTCTTTGGGTTCTCACTCCCGTCTTTCTCTTTCAATTGCCTGTGAGTTTTTCTTTCTGGCCTTGGTTGCTCGCCCTATCTCAGTTCAGGTATCACGGGGGTCGCTGCTTTCTCGTATTTCGTTCCTTAGCTAGCTTCCGCTCCCCGTTTTTCTTTGAAGGGCTTCTTCCTCCGCTTTCTTCCGCTGGCTTTCTCAAACACCCTTTACTACTGCATTCCGCCTGCCAATGTGTGCAATTATATGGGCAAGTCGTTGATATAGAAAGAAATATATTGTTTGCCGGTCGGCCAGCAGGAACGTAATCACATAAGGCCCCGGCCTGTGTGTGGGTTTCCCCTCACTGGAATGTTACCGTTCGGGTATATTTGTCCATATATTTGCATGGCGAGCCGGGAATGTTCCCGCTCGGGAGCCGGGGATTGTCAATGTAGGCCAGACGCTTTCTGTTACTGCCCTACTTAGTCTAGCCTCTCGGCTGTTTAAATTCAATAGGTTATCCTGTGGAAATGGGAGGCTAGGACAGCCTCTAATAGTGACCTTTTGTTTCCAATGCTATTTATTGAGTTAGGTATAATAACTATATTTGCTTTGTTTTGTTTAAGATAAAAAATAGTGCTTGACATTGGATTAAATCTGATGTAAACTAGCCTTTACGACGCCAAACGTAATGACCAAAGAGTATTACTAAGTCTTTGACTGTAACTCATAGTAATGACTGAGTTTAGCAACGAATTAACTCTGTCTTGCTACGTAAGTGACTGTGCCTGCTAGGTTTAACTATGTCAGACAGCATCATGCGTCGTTTTATACACTTACCACTATCCTATACTGATACGGTACAGGATACGAGCAGGATCTGGCTGAGTTCGGCGCTTGACCTGCCTATGCAATTGCAAACTCAGTCAACTCCGGCATTCCTGCGCCGGCCGGAACTAAGGGACCGAAAGACTTCTAACTTTGGCAGTCGGATTGCAGGTTAGTATGGTACTATGATGAAAAAGATGAAAAACACACAGATCGAATATAAAGAAACAGTTCAAAGAATCAAACAAGCGGGCCTTTACCATTTTCGGCCCCTTGCACCCCGGGAATTAGGCTCTCTAGAGTATATAGACCTACGAAACGACCCGCAATCCGTGAAGGTAGGCGACCGTGTTTATTGCACTGTCTCTGCTTGCTATGGATGGTCTACGGTTGTAGAAGTCAAGGGCCACGGTAATGGGCTGCGCGTCAAGACGGACTCTTTTAGAGGTTGGGGCTACGGGCACAACTTCACCCGTAAGCCCCCAGAGTATATGACTAAGGGCTAACAAAGGTCCGCCGCGCGCTGGGGTTTAGCTATCCCGAAAGTGGCACGTTTTGATTCTAACTAGGGGGTGGGGCCTTCACCATTTTCGGCCCCTTGCCTGAGTAAGGGTGAAACCACCCAGTGTGGTCTTCTGCACAGTGTGAGGAATCGCTCACCTGAAGGAGTATAATGTCTAATAAACTAGTCAGTCTAAAGGAGATATTGTCCAGTCCGGCCTTGCGTCGCAAGATTATGATGCGGGCTATGCGTCGCGAGATTATGGTGCGGGCTATTGTTGCGACACAGGCTAGGGAGGGCATTGTAACTACGTTGGCTCAGGCTGAGGCAGCTTACGATAAAGTTCAATTACAATTGACTGCAAAGCCTTTCGACACACCGGCCTGTGAAGGCGACGGCTTTACCGAGAGACAAGCCACCATTACCTCCGAGGCAGCCAATGAGAAGCCAAGTATATAGTTTTGCTGGAGTTATCTGGCTCACGCTGCTGTCTAAATGGGAAGCCATGTTGTTTTTGGCTATCCTACATCGTCTGGCGACGCACAACGCACGCTAGGCCCCTCCACGCCTCACGGCGACCCCTTCTAATCGCTTTCCCCGCCAGTTTGCACAATGAGCAGCCGCCCCGGAAAAGCCGTAGTCTTCCAGTGAGAGACAGAGCCGGGGAGCGGAGTCATGCGTCGATTGCTCCGGCCATTCTACGCAAGCTAGCCAGCCTTTACAACGTCATGCGGCGTCAGGCGTAGCTATAGCGCCAGTATCATACATAAACCACGTCAGAACAACGTAATGCGTCGTATGGCGTCGTCGCCGGGCGTGCTTGACATTATTTGTCATAGTCATACTTCCTAGCCTAACGCCAGACGTAGCAGGGCTACATCGCTCCATTCAGCAGCGTAATTACATCATTTTACAGCGTTTACAACGTCTGGCGTCAGCGATGCACGCATCGCCGTCGTCGAACGGCGTCATGCGTCGTATGTCGTCGTCCGGCGACGTGGCCATCGCTTAGCCTACACACGCTCTATGTCTACGCTCACCGGCGGCGCAAGGCAACGCATGACGTTGTAAGTACCTCGTAATGCGTCGTTTACGCTGGCTAGACACTTTGTGTCACTGGCAACGTATGGCGTCGGGGCGGGCCCTACTTTGTGACACTTTGGGGCACCACCGGCGGGGATTCCTACCCCTATGACATTTTTGGTCAGTGCCGCCCGGCGGACTGCCATACTCATACTACGCAAGACGTAGCAAAAACGTTGTCCAACATGGGTCCCATCCATAGCAAAAATTACATCATGATATTCCCTAACGCAAAATCCCCCGACTGAGGGGGTTATGTCGAACGCTGTATACTTCGCCTGCGGAGCCAAGAACTGCACACTAAACCTGAGAGGTTTATCGAGCAGGAACACTTTAGGGGCCCCTTTCCCGGCGATCCCTGCCACGCAGAGCGACGCCGGACGTTGCAGCCTACGTCCATGGGTCCCATGCGCAGAAAAAACGAAGTACGGCGCTGTCCTAACGCCGGATGACTGCTTTGTCAACCTTAGACGGGGAGATTGTCAACTTATAGCTGATATAACAGACAGCCGTAGGAAATTGCACGAAATGACTGTTATGATGGGCATTCCTTCTCACTGGTAGGGGGGTTCCTTCTCCGGGGAGCCGAAGGGTGGGAGAATCTGCTTATTGTGTGCGGGTATAACAAACAGACCCGGCGCGGGCGCTTGTTTCAGCTTTTCAGCGTTTGGTGAAATTAAGTATTGACTCTTTTTCCGTTGTATGATAAGCTGGGGGAGTATATAAAATTGGGACTTATATACATGACTCCCTCACGTTGAAAACAAAGGAAATTTGGCAAGCGAATCACCTACAAGGAGTTGACCGCATGAACAAAAAATCTCAGGACTCAATATTTCATATCTCCTGCCCCCATTGTGGCGAAGCGTTATTGGCTCACTGCGATGGCTCCGAACTTGTTCTTGAAGTTCGCTATGAAGTTGAACGTCCCACGTCGGCCAAAGCCAATAAGCCGAAGAAAGCGACAAAGGGTTAAGCGATGAAAAAAGTTCCGCCTGTGTTGGACCGTATAACAGACGTTGTTCTAGCCTATCATCCGAAGCGAAAGGCAAAAACGAACAATCCGAAAAAGAGGAAAAATGCGACACGTCGTAGCTCTTAGTGGAGGGAAGGACAGCACAGCAATGGCCCTGCTTTTGGCCGAAGTTGAGCCGAGAGATTACACATACGTCTGCACTCCTACAGGCAACGAGCCTCCTGAAATGTTTGAGCACTGGCTTAACCTTGGTCGCATCCTCGGAAAGCCGCTCCTTCCCATAATTGGGGGAACGCTTGTTGGACTCATTGAAAAACAGATGGCTCTCCCGAACTGGTGGCAAAGGTGGTGTACTCGACTTCTCAAGATCGAACCTTACGCAGCTTGGCTCTCCAAACAAGGCGAATGTACATCTTACGTCGGGATTCGCGCCGACGAGCCTGACAGGGAAGGCGGGGATTACCTTGACATTCCTGGCGTGATTATGGACTTCCCTTTGAAGCGTTTGGGTTGTGGATTGAGGGAAGTCTTGGCTATCAATCAACGCCACGGAGTGACTATCCCCAAGAGAACGGATTGCGACCTCTGCTTCTTCCAAAGGCTTATCGAGTGGTGGGAATTTTGGAAGCGCAATCCGCTTGGATGGGCTGAAGGTGAGCGGCTCGAAAAGCTCACTGGTCACAGCTTCCGCTCGCCAGGAAGAGATACCTGGCCCGCTTCTGTGGAGGGACTGAGGCTGAGATTTGAGGCAGGCGACATTCCAAAGGACACAAGGCGCGACCCGCTCAATGAAATGAAGTGTCGCGTGTGTCGGTTGTAAAGCGAGCAAATCGGCCTTATGGATGCTAGTCTCAAGCACGGGAGTCATGTATATAAGTCCCATAAAATTCAAGGAGGCTGAAATGAAGAAGATTTTCAGATCACTTTTGTTGGGGGCTTTGTTGGCGTTCGAGACTACCGCCGTCATCATCGCCGCCGGGGGATACACCGCCACCAAGCAATTTACGCTGACCGTCGTGGCTCCGCTGGTTATTTCCAATGTTTCACCGTTGCCTGAGGCTGTAGCGGCTCAAACCTACTCCGTAACCTTCACTGCCAGCGGAGGGATTCCGCCTTACGTCTGGTCCGTTACTACCGGCTCTACACTGCCTGCTGGATTAACTCTTACTTCGGGCGGAGTTCTGAGTGGGATGCCGACTACTGCCGGGACCTATACGTTCTCAATTACTGTCACAGACGGCTCCAATCAGAAAGCACAGTTTAAAATCGTAGGCCAGTGATGAGATTATTTACAATAATCTTGTTGGCGTCGGTTTTGTTAATAGAGACATTAGGTGGGTCCGCAAAGATTCTGCCTAGTGTCTCTATCACTACTTCATCGCTGCCTGTCGCTGTAGAAAGCAAACCTTATAGATTTCAGTTAACTGCGACTGGCTGCCGTGGGCCGTGTGTGTGGAGAATCTCTGGACTGCCAAATGGACTTGTTGCAAGCTACTCGGGACTTATTCAAGGCACTCCAATAGTCTCAGGCAAATTCGTTGTAACGGTGTCAGTACGATGAAAAAGATACTCCTGCTTTTTTTACTGCTGTGCTTTCGGCCGTCTGTGGCTGCAACAACAACGGCGTCTTTTCAGCTAGTCGTTGTGCACAATGTGCAGTTGTCATGGACTCAGAGCAACAGCCCCAATCTCATAGGTTACAATGTCTATCGTGGTTTACAATCAGGAAAAGAAACCCTCTACTATAAGATAGGCGTCGGAGCAGGCTGGACGGATACGTATGTAGACAGCTACACAACGTACTTCTATTATCTTACCGCAGTTGATTCTTCCTCCCAAGAAAGCGTACCCTCCAATGAAACCTCTGCGACCGTGCCCGGACCTTAACCAGTGAAGATTCTTCTTGACACGCGGGGATGTATATAGTACACTGGAAGGTATGAATAGGGATGCGGCTAACACGCAAGCTGCTCAAGCCAAAAAAGCAAAGGCTACAGGTAAGACCGTCCTAACGATGAGGGAAAGGAATGCCCGTGAAGTAGACCGTTGGCCGCAATGGATGAAGGGCGGAGAAGGACGCAGCCCGGTTTCCAGTGATGTTCTTCCCGACCCTCCGCCGGAGGAGTTCGATTCCCCGTTGCAAGGGGCATTATGAATTTCTCTTTTTGTGAGACCATAACCGCCGTAGCCCTCGGGCACTGGCATATCCGCATCCTGACCGCTGGGTGTTGTAGCTTGCAAAGTATGCAGTGAGGAATATCTAAAACTTCAAAGGAGATCACAATGAACATCAATCTAAACGAGAATTTGAACGAGACGATCCGCCGGGGAAACCCTGCGGACTTCCGGGTCAGTCTAAGGGCGATTGCTTATCAGGGCGACACCTTGGGGTGGTGCGGAATACCGGACCGTTACGCCGTGGTGCGCAACGACAATGACATGGCCCTTTCAATCGTCTCCGACCGTTATACCGTGGTCGAGCATCAAGACATCTTGGACGCAGTGCAATCGGCCATCTTCAATCTCGGCATGAATCGCGTGCCTTCCGGCGTCTTTGTGGACAGAGGCGGAGCGCGGATGCGGGCCTTGTACAAGTTTCCCTATTTGTCGCGGGTCATCTGCCGGGCGCAGTCTGACGCCATCTGCCCCTGCATCAAGATCGAGAACACCTATGACGGGTCCTCGCGGGTGAGTGTACATATTGGTGCATTCCGCTTCGTTTGCACGAATCTGGCTGTAGGCGGAGGCGGAGTGTTCGCTGGCGGATTCATGTCGATTCACGTTGGCAAGATCGACGTGAAGGAAGTCGGCCAGCAGTTGCAGAATTACCTGAGCGGGTTTGAACAGATCGTCGAGACTTACCGGCGCTGGTTCAATCAATCCTTGCTTTTTTGGGATGATCTGGCGGGCTGCGATACACTGAGCCTCTCTCTTGACGCTGTACCGAAGAAACACAAAGAGGCTATCATCAAGCGCGTGCCGACGAAGGCCACGGTCTATGACGCATTCAACGCCGCCACGGACTACGCCACGCACCAATGCCGGACTGCCCGCGTAGCCTTCGAGCTTCTCAGCCGCATCAATAGCGGATTCCAAAAGACGTTTCCGGAGGCATCAAGGTTATAAATTGCCGGTTAGTTTGCCGGTTATTTGACCGCTTGTTTGTCAGACCTATCCATGTGTAACAGATAGGCTTAGTCGAAATGTTCCCGTGAAAATGTCCGGTTAAATGACCACTTGGTTTGCAGGTGAATTGGAGCGTGTGGCGGGACTCGAACCCGGCCTCTTCAGTTTGGAAGACTGAGGCACAACCTCTATACCACGCCCACTTACTTGTGGAGTTGCCAGCGAAGATACTTCAACTTGAGCATGACGAGGATCACACGCAAGTCGGTGAAGTCGATGCACACTTTTAGCCAGATCAAGCGGAGATAAAGACGAATACTTTCCATCAGTCACCTAGTCTTCCGGCGTCATCGTGATCGTTGCAACAAGTTATGGTCGGCTTCAGCGGCAAGGGCTGGCCTGTGCTGCCGGACGCTCGCGGTCGGGGCATACTATGGTGAGGAAACGTTCGAGGTTTTCAAAGCGTTCTCTGAGAGCTTCGAGAACCTGTGTCTGCTCTTTCGTTACTTCCGTGAATCCGAAATCTGACATACGATCCTCCGAAAATTGGTCAGGGCTGAGGGAGTCGAACCCCCGACCTCGTGGTCCCAAGCCACGCGCCATACCGCTTGGCTAAGCCCTGTTATTATACTGGATGAGAGCGCATCCTAAAGTACACAATTCCTACGACTGCACATGCACAGAAGAATGCTCCCAAACTTGCTCCTGCTAAAGCAATTACCACGGGTTCTCCTATCGCAGTAGTCTATCTAACTCTGCCAAGGTCAGCTTTTCAAGCGGCGACCCGGCGACCCGGCGCTGAGGTCAAGCCCGCGTCTGTCGGCCTCCCGCCTCTCTTTCCATCAACCTACAGATTACCATACCCTTCGGCGTATGTCAAGCCTTTTCTGTGGTGTGACTGCAAGCCTTTTGTGCTGTGCGGATGCAAGTCTTTCCTGTTCATTTTTCTCGGATGTTCACACATAATGAACGTTCATGGGTGCGTGAACGCCGGACGATGCATGAACACGCAAGAGCTTTGCAAGTCAGGTTTTGACGAAGTTAGCGTTGTCTGGCTTCGTAAGACTAAGTAAAGACAGTATGTTAGCTACCTACTGACTCATATATTACCTAGTCTGGTATTTCGCTTTGCGTCGTTAAAGGCCAGTTTACTCCTTTTTTAGCCCGTTGTCAAGCAAAAAGTGAAGGTGTGCCAAAGAAAAACTATATTTGCTTTAGATTCATGGGTATGCCCGGAAAACAGTAGGATAGGAACCCCGATTTATGGAATAATACATAGAGAGAAGAAACGAAAGTGGTTGTACACAAGGGAAGCAAGAGAATCAGGGAAACCAAGGTAATCAATTTCAGTTGCAGTTGAACGATCCCCAGCCTACTGTGCCGGGATGAGCAAGGGAGCCGCAGGCAGTGATGCTTTGCGGCTCTTTCGGTTTTTCATGGGCTTGTAGCTTAATCGGGAGAGCACCTGCCTTGCACGCAGGGGGTTGCAGGTTCGATGCCTGTCGGGTCCACCAATCTTGAGTAAAGGTGCGTATGCTTTGACACACGAGCAAAATGTACGGTATCAAGAAAAAGCGCGATACGCGGCTTTGTCTCACTACGGTCCAAACGGTGTAGCTAAATGTTCTTGGCCGGGATGTGAAATTTGTGATACCGATATGCTTGTAGTGGGCCATGGGAACGGTCAAGGAAAAGCAGACAGATTAAAACGTACTGGTCATTCTTTAGGTTGGAGACTGTGTGTGGCTTTACGAAGGGAAGGATACCCTTCTGGCTATCATACGATATGTGAAAATCACAACAGAAAAGAAGAGCGTGAAAGACTTAGAAAGTTTTGGATTGAAAAAAATTCAACTGCACAGTGTGCGTAGGAGAAGTCGTGGGAAGTTCATTTTGGAAGAAGGTCGATGAAATTCTCCTAGCTGTTGTGCTGTTAGTCGCCTGTGTCGTCGGCGTCAAGCTGTACTTCGTTCTGGACAACACCGATAAAGCAGTGTCACACCTTGACACAGTTGTTTCACAAGTTAGTACTACGGTCGCCGGTATTGCTAAAATCGAAGACACGGCGGCTGAGAGTCAGCGTCACATGCAAGCACAGACGCTTGAGGCTCTGAAGAATGCGAAGGAAACTCTTCACGGCCTGAATAAGACTGTGGCTACCCTCAACACGGATGTCATTCCGAGCCTGAATGCTAAGGCCGGGAAGGTCCTCGACACTAGCAATCAATTGCTAGCCGACACGAACAAGAACCTAGCGAAGTTGACGGACACAACTGCGAAGTCACTGGAAGAAACACAGACTCTCGTAGAGGCTACAACGAAGAGCGTTAAGACGGCCAATGATCTTTTGGGCGATCCTGTAATGATTGGGAACCTACGGCAGGCGTCGGTAGACTTGAAAACTTCGATGACGCATTTGCCTCCGATCATGTCCGATTTGGAAGCAGAACAGCACGATGTGCGCGGGTATGTTCATCATCTGACCCGCCCAGCATCGTCAGCGATGGTTGCCATCAACTTCACACTGAAACAGGTTGAGACAATCGGTGGTGCGGCACTTGGGGTATTATCGAAATGACGCCGCTTGAGTTTTTGCACAGCAAATGGTCCGACTTGATTATGTTGTTCATCCTCTTGATTGGGATAGCCATTTGCGTGTTTAACCCCGTCAACAAGGACATCGGACGGGATTTGTACACCGCAGGCATGTTGGGCTTCGGTGGAGGCCGGGTCATCCATCACTATACGAACGGTAATGGAAATGGCAACGGCAACGGGAACGGCACAGTGAGTTCTGAAGAGAATCCAAAAAAGGAGCAGTAAAACAATGGGTATCCTGAGTTCAGCGAAGTCGGTGTTCGAGAAAGTCGGAGCCGAAATTGAGAAGTTGTTTGGAGGGTCAGCGTCGGTCGAGCAGAAGGTGCAAGCCACCATTACTTTCGTGGCCCCTCTGGTCAATACGGTTGTGGTTTTGGCGGACCCAGCGATTGCGCCCACGGTCGCAAAGGTCATCTCCACGGTACAGGCGGACCTTGCGTTGGTGTCAACGGTTGTGCAGGGAGCGACTCCTGCGCCCGGCAGTTCTGCGGCTACCACAGCAACGACTGCTTTGAACAGCGTCAAGACGAACCTGTCTGAGTTGCTGACTGACTCCGGCGTGAAGAACTCTGCCAACTTCAGCAAGATCAGCGCGGCGGTCAATCTCATCATTGCCGAAGTTGAGGCAGTGTTGAGCGGCCTATCGGCGAAGAAGTAAGATCGCCTGTTAACCAGTTACCAAACGGTGAGCCTCTCTCAGATGGGCAGAGGCTCCCCAACTTTCCTTGGAGTGTGCGTTCGTGGCGAAGGAATTGACGTTTGGAAAAGATGCACGTAATAGGATGCTCATTGGCATCAATGCAGTAGCTAGGCTAGTCTCGGCTACTATTGGTCCTAAAGGTAGATGCATTGTAGTTGAGCGGGTTGTGACTAATCCTGCTACGAAAGAAGTTGTAAAGCTGTCACCAGTGACTACAAAAGATGGGGTGTCTGTTGCGAGAGCCATTTCACTTCCAAATGCTACAGAAAATTTAGGCTGTGATCTTATTCGAGAAGCAGCCCTTCGTACAGTGCAAGAGGCGGGTGATGGCACCACTGCCAGCGTCATACTTTCTCAGGCAATTATTTCTGAGGGGATGAAGGCGCTGGAAAAAGGAGCCAGTCCGGTTTTCCTACGGTCAGGGATTGACAAGGCTACTGCGAAGATAGTTCAACAACTCGCGCAGATGTCAACGCGCTATGACGGCATGGGTCTGGATGTAGCCCGCATCGCGGCGAATGGCGATGAAGAAGTTGCTAAGATTGTAACTGAAGCCTTACAAATGGCTGGTAAGAACGGCATCGTTAGCGTCGATAGTTCGCGCACAGACAAGACGCACATCGAGTTTTCTGCCGGGATGAGATTTGATTCCGGGTTTCGGCATCCTGATTTCATTACGGATTTTTCACGAAATGAGTGCGTTCTTGAAAATCCGTTTATACTCTTGCACGAGCGCCGCATTCAGAGCATTGGAAAGATAGAGCCTTTGCTCGCCGCAGTAGCTCAGGCAGGCCGTTCGATCCTCATTCTATCAGAGGAATTTGAATTGCCGGTAATGGCGCTGTTATTACAGAATCGCGCTGTGCTGCGCTCGTGCGTCGTAACAGCACCTTGGTATGGTGAGCGCCGGAGAGATTTTCTTTCTGACTTAGCAGCCTTTACAGGTGGCATTAGTATTGTAGAAGAACTTGGTCTTGATCTGTCTAAATGCGACTTGAGTGTCCTTGGACAGGCCGAGCGCGTCGTGGTGACGCGAACTAATACCACGATCATCAAGGGTAAGAGCAAGGGCAATGAGTTGGCGCAGCGAATCGAATCGCTTTCCAGCGCCATTGCTTCGACGGAGAATCCTTACGACAAGGAAATTCTGGCTGAGAGGTTAGCGAAGTTGGATGGAGGTGTGGCCGTTATTAAAATAGGCGCTCCAACGGAATCTGAGGCTAAGGAAAAAAGAGATAGAACGGAAGACGCCGTGTTGAGTGTGAAATGTGCTCAGGAAGACGGCACAGTTCCGGGAGGAGGAATTGCTCTTTTACGTTGTCAAGAGAGTGTAAATTTCTCGGGTGAAAAACTACACAATGAAGAGCTTGTTGGAATAGGCATTGTTTTTCATGCTCTTGAGGCTCCATTAAAGCAGATTTTGGAAAACGGCGGTTACAATGTCAAGGATACGATGAAGTGCCTTAAAGGGCGGGCAGATTCAATTGGCTTTGATGCTTTGTCTGGCGAAGTTGTTGACATGCGGGACAAAGGCATAATGGATGCTTCAAAGGTTGTCAAACAAGCACTTATCAATGCAGCTAGCCTTGCTGGCACATTTTTGACTGTGGCAGGAAGCATCGTTAATTTGGAGGCAAAGGGTGCGTAAAATTAACGATGGATTAACTTCTGGTCAAAGATGGCGTAAAAAATATCCAGAACGCTATCGTGAGTCGGCTAGATTAACAAATCGAAAACGTTGTAGAACAACTTATGGCCGTTATCAAACGCTGAAAGGCAGCGCTAAGCGTAATAACCTTGTTCTTACAATTGTTTACTAAGAATATATTATATTAGTTAATCAACCGTGTTATTATTGTGGAGGACAGCTTCCTGAGACGGGGTATGGTCTTGATCGTATCAATTCTGATATTGGTTATGTGCAGGGCAACCTTCGTCCTTGCTGTGCAAAATGTAACACCGCAAAAAATGACATGACGGAGACAGAGTTTAGAGAATGGTCTCTTCGATTGTTTAATCATTGGAGTAGCAAATGAGGGTTGGGCGTGATAAAGTTCTAGTTGTTAGGGAAGCACCTTCTTCAAAGACAAAATCAGGACTTTTCGATGTCCCGGACGCCGCACGGGAAAAACCAGATTTTGGAGAAGTAATTGCAGTTGGTGTGGATGTTTCTGACTGGGCTATTGGAGATAAGATAATCTTTCCGAAATGGTCAGGCTTCGCAACTAGCCTACCGGACGACGACCGTGATCTTCTGATTCTGTTTGCCACAGAGATTTGGGCGGCAGTGTAATGAAGAAGTTAACCGAGTTCACCACGGTTGTAGAGACGAAGGCTCCGCCGAAAGCATTTGTGGGGTTTCGTATTCTTGAAATACCGCTAGGTCAGGTGCGCGAAATAATCAAGACGCATCCGACGCCCGGCGCGGTTGCTCTATGTGATGCTCTGGCATTTGAGAGTGACTTGGTTGCGATTCAGGTGAATGAGTTCGATGGCGGTCTTAAGCCAGTGAAGAATCCTAATGGTTTTGGTTACAAAAAATTGACATCACATACTCCTCTGTCTTAAACAGAGTTAACCTAGGAGACGAAATGAAAGGCGTAAGACTGCTGACTCTTGTAATTGGATTGTTGTTTTCGACTTTACTTTGGGGGCAAAGCATATCAGAAAAAGACAAGGTGTATGTTAATCAGACACTATACCCAGCTACCGCATTGCTGTATTCACAAAATTCAGAAGGCGGCATGGAAATGCGGTGTACGGCCACTGCGATTGATGAATCTGACAAATCATATACATTTGTAACGGCGTCACACTGCGGTTGCCAAGAGGATACAACTAAGAACATTGTGACTCCAGAAAAAACTTTTTTCTTTGTTGCGCCTGACATTGCAGGTAACAAAATTTACCTGCGTGCGCAGCCTGTTGGGTGTGGATTTCGCCATCGTGGGGATGATTTTTTTCTGCTGTCAACAGACAAGACTATAAAATTTCCAATCATTCCACTTGGCCGTGATCCAAAAATGTTGAATGAGTTTATCAATGTGGGCGGGCCTCTTGGTTTAGGTAAGCAGGTGTTTCTTGGGTCAGTGAGCCAGCCTTCTGTGGACAGGCCGATTATTGATGGCGATATTAACTGGACAAACGCTGTGTTGTTACAAGAGTTTGGTATAAGCGGCGGCAGTTCCGGGTCGTCTGTAATTTGCCTTGAGCAACATGCAATATGCGCTTTTGTAGTGGGGAGCGTGGCTGAGACTACCATGATAGCAATGCCTGTAAGCCGCTTGATTAAGTTTAGAGAAGATTTGGCGGCTGGTAAGTATAAATGGTATGTTGCAAGCCCTGATGCTCCGGCAAAGATTACTATTGAGTCGGACAAAGGAACTCCTCCTAAAGAAAAGTAGGAAGATCGCGTGTATACAAAGACAGAGAACGCGAAAAGGCAACGAGTCTGGCAGTTAAAACGAAAGTTGAAACGACTCTTTGCTTGGGGATGGTTCATGGCTCAGTTAGGGTCTAAAAAGGGAACACGGTCAATCAAAACCGGACTGCGCAGGGTCATGCGCCACAAGGACTCTTCACCGCGAGATTTGAATCGTGCGGCGGAGTTGTTGCTATGGATTGAACTTTTGGAGACGGGTAAGACCTCGATAGTTCATGCCATAGAACTAAAGGTAGAGCCTCCTCAACCTATGAACCCAGTGCCAAGCCCGTTGGAAGGACCGGCGCAAGCAGACGATGCTGACCCTGAATTGAGGGAATTGCTTGAAAAAAGCAAGAGAGACAGATGATATGAAGCATGTCATTTTCTTGCTTACTCTTTTGGTCTGTTTTTTATTTCCAACAATTGCATTGGCCCCTCAGCAAAAAGATGCGCTGTCGAGCATTGAAGTGCGGCTGGCTGTTATCAGTCAGACGTTGGCGGACCACACGAGTAGGTTGGACAGAATTGAAACTGCGCAGAACGCGCATGTTTTCGTGAACACCCCGAACGGCGAGACGATGACCGCAGGCGCGGCTGTGGCGATTACTTCTATCAATGAGAAGCTGGAGCAGATTGCAGAAGACCGTGCTTTTAACCGGGACTTGTTGATTGCCATCATTGGCGCGACGGTAGCGGGCTTCATAGGGGTGTTTTTCCACGGTAACAGCATCAAACGAAGTCAGCGAGTGACGGCGGAAGAGGTCAAATCGCGGCTGGACACCGTGGATGCTGAGAGAGCAAAGAAGCTCGAAGAGATTTCTAAAGCGACCAATGGAACATTGTCGGAACTGTTGGACCGCTACGAGCAGACGCAAAAGCATATCCGCTTGTTGGAATTGGAAGCGATGAAACATTGTCCAATAGAAAAAGGTTCGGGGCGGCAAGATGAAACAACAAGTTAAGATTTTGTTCATTGTTAAGAAGCGTCTTGGGTCAGGCGGGAATGCAACTTATGGCTCTTCCGGCCTTTTATCTTCAGCAGGATTTTTGGTTGCTTGGCTGAGGTCTGCAGGCATTTCAGCGAAAGTAGTAGCGGTTACGGACAACAACGACATCGACCGAGAGGTTACGAAGTTTCGTCCAACTCACGTTATCATTGAGGCATTGTGGGTAGTTCCTAATAAGTTTGAGGTATTACGTTGGCTGCACCCAAATGTTAAATGGATTATTCGTTGCCATTCTAATATGCCATTTTTGGCGCATGAGGGAATTGCAATGGATTGGCTAGTTAGGTATGCTGAAAAACCTAATGTTTGGGTAGCGTTTAACTCCGAACGTACTATGTTAGGTATGAAGCGTGTTCTTCCAGAAGGCAAGGCTTTGTATTTGCCGAACGACTATCCGATTGAAAATTGGCGAAGGATAAAGAAAAGGCCGTTTGACGATGTATTGAACATCGGTTGCTTCGGATCAATTAGGCCGATGAAAAATCATCTTTCACAAGCATTGGCTGCGATATACTATGCGCGTGAGAAAGGAAAGTTTCTTAGGTTTCATATCAACCTGCGCGCTGAACAGGGTGGGGAAGAAGTTCTTAAAAATCTGCGGGCGTTGTTTGCTAAGTCTAAAGCGCGGGCAGAGTTGATAGGACATCCATGGATGCCTCGTGAGGACTTCCTTCAAGTTGTAAATCAGATGGACCTTTCTTTGCAGGTTTCAATGAGTGAGACATTCAACATCGTTGCGGCTGATGCAACTGCCTGCGGGGTGCCTATGGTAGTTTCCAGAGAGATTGAATGGGCGTGCCCTTCGATTATGGCTTGCTGTGGGAAAGTTTCTGACATCGTTAACAAGATCAAGAAATCTCTTGGAAGATGGCAGAAAGTGTACATTCTGTGGAGTAGGAAAAGTCTTCGTAATCAGGTTAGAGAAAACCGCCTTTATTGGCTTTCTCTTCCTTGAAGTTCTCAGACGACATGCCGGACGATCTTGTTACCCGGTGGTCTGAGTTTTGGTTTCGCTGTTCGACGGAGTTTAGCATGCCGGTTTCTACCTTGGTTCCTTGCATTCTTACAAGCGTGAAGGATGTTGGGTTGGAAGTTTTTCTTCCGGCAAGTAAGGAATTTGTTTCTGTGGATTCAGGAGATTATCTGCCCACCTCAAACGAATTGTTCGCCCTTGCTTGTTCGTTTAGCGAGCTTGCTGAAGAAGAAGGTGCGCCGGACAACCTTATCTTGAAGACAGCCAGTGACGGGGAAGGCGGAACTATCATCTATTATTGGGATGGTACTGCGTGGGTCAACATTGAGGAAGAGATCGGCCAGTAAGTTCGGAGTAAACCATGCCTGCAAGTGAGATATTGAAATTATTTCGGCAACATAAGTTGCATTCGGGGTCTCATGAAGGGCCTATTGTGAAGAGTGAGGCGCAGGCAAGGGCTATTCAGATTTCGTATGCGCGTGCCGAAGGGCATAAAATTCCATACCCTAAAGGCGAGCGTCCGAGAGGTAAGTTCGGGACAATGAAAAAGAGGTAAACGATTATGGCAGACGTAGCAGAAGCCCTTGGAAAGGGCAAAGCAACGAAACCGAAAGTGCATACTATGCACATTCACGCCAAGAAAGGTGGGTATCACGTCCATCACTTCCACCAACCGCATCAGGAAGGTATGAAGCCGGACGCAACCCACGTGGTGCCACATGGACCGGCGGGCGAGGGCGACCTCGACAACCTGCACGCGCATCTTGAGCATCACCTTGGCGCACCGAACGCGGGTGAGTCTGAATTGGCTCCCGGCGTTGTACCAGAAGCCCCGGCTGAAGGTGCAGCACCTCCGGCTATGGCAAATCTCGCACCCTCAGTGCCTCCAGCACCGGCTGCGTAAAAGAACTGTTGTGAGATAGAAAATTCATTCTCACTACGGGTCTAGGAGTATAATGCCAAGTAAGAATCCAGAAGTTATACGTAGGTATCGTCAAAGCCCACGGGGTTTAGAATTGCATAGACTTCGTGAGGCTAAAAGACGCAGACTTGATCCTGAAAGAACTAAAAGAATTAACAGGAAATGTAATTTTAAGTGTAAATTGATAGTACTTACGCATTATGGAAAAGATGGCATTATGCAATGTTGTTGGCCAGATTGCAATGTTATTGACCCCGATATGTTGTCAATAGATCATATTGCAAATGATGGTGCTGAACGAAGACGTAATGGAGAGCCAAGCGGAAATGGATTTTATTCTTGGATTAGAAGTATGGGATTTCCCGGTGGACTTCAGACGCTTTGTTTTAATCATCAAATGAAAAAAAGGATTGAAAGTTTAAGGAGCAATTATGGCAGAGAAATATTCACCTGCTGAAAGGCATTCTTTTGCACGTGCATTAGGACATATTCACCACGGAGCCTTACACAGACACCTCGGCATCCCCGAGGGCGAGGCTATTCCAGAATCAAAAAAGGAAGAGGCTGCAAACTCTGAAAATAAACATGTAGCTGCCATGGGCAGGCTCGCATTAGCGATGAGTCATTGGCATCGGCATCATGGGGCTAAGAAGTAAGTTTGTAAGGAAGCATCGTTCTTAACTCGTCTGAGCTAGGAATGTAGGCTGAAAGTGTAGTTAGGGTTTAAGAGGTATTCACATGGCAGCAACAATCACAGGAGTTCCGAACGACAAGTGTGAGAGCAAGGGTTACATTTTCACAAGCGTCAAGGATACCGGCTTGGAAGTCTATAGCGGTAGTTCTTATGGAGCGGCGACTCCTATCGACAGTTACGCGAAAGTCGAACAGGTTCTTGGAGAGTTGCACGCTAATAGCGATAGCACAGTCCGAATCTTTACTTCTGTAAATGACGGTTATGGAAACGCTACTACAAAGCAGTACGTTGCTGGCGAGGCAACTACTCGGGCAACTCTTGCGGCAATTGCGTAAGCGCCGGGCTTGGACGGGATAGGTTATGACTGAATCGGAACGCAACGAACTTCGTAGGCGGTATCAGACCAATCTATGGCTGATGGCCACGGAGTTGTGCGACGTACCGTTGCGGCCTATCCATCGTGAGATTTGCGAGTTCTTCATTCAGAAGGACCCGGACAAGCCTATCGAGCAACAGTCCACGATTCGAGAACGTCTGTTGCTGTTTCCGCGCCATGGCTGGAAGACGACGATTGACGCGCTGGACGCCGTTAATTGGATCATTAACTTCCCTCTTGTACGGGTTGCGATTCAGACTGGCGATTCTGATCTTGCAAAAGCCATTGTAGGGACGATTAAAAGTTATTTCACTGTGTCGGGCTGGGATGGAGAGCGTGATGCTCGTGGAGAGCCTATTTGGAATGATAAGGCTCATCCAACGATGTTTCAACGGCTGTTCACAGAGCACTGCGTCTGTGAGAACGATAAGGGCGCAGAAGATTACTTCATCACTCCGGCGCGAAAGAATCCGAAGTGGAACAAGACTGGTCGGCATATCCCAGACCCTACGGTGTATGCGATCTCGATTGAATCGGCTACTTCTGGATGGAGATGCGATGTCTTAAAGAATGATGACATCCTCACTGACCAGAACATTCGTAGCTCGCAGCGTGTGGTGGTTATTCACCGCCGGTTCAACATGAGTCACAAATTGCTGCCGAAGTGGGGCTACCGCGACACAATCGGAACGCGGTACGAGAACGATGACACCTACGGCAAGTTGATGTTCGTTTGGGGCATCGGTCAGGAAGTTGTCTACGGAAACTTCAAGGACGAAGTGAAGGGCTTCCATTACCTGTGCCGACCGGCATGGTGGTTGAAAGGGACCGGGCCAGACGGTGTTGGAGAATTGCAGTGCAAGTACTTTGCTCCGACTTTGGATAGTCGGGAGGAAGATTGCGAGTATCTTGACACAGAGATTTGGGACTTCAAGTTTTTGCACGACGATATGTTGATGGACCCGAAGGTCCACTCTGGTCAGTACTTAAACAACCCAACCTTGGCCGGGGAAGTGGATTTTACCCGCGAAGGGCTTCTGAAATGCTTCATTGATTGGACTCAGATGCCAGTGTATGCCAAGACGTTTGCAATTGCAGACCTAGCCTACTCCGACAAGCGTGGGCGCGACTTTACAGTCGTTGCCATCGGAGCATGGCATAACGAAGCTTTGTGGATCAAAGATATCATTCGTGGTAGGTTTCGACCAGAGGAAATGCCAGAGAGCATCGTGAGTGCCATCCGCGATTACCCGGAAGTTCAACTCATGGGGATAGAGGAGTCAGTTGGGGCACGATGGTTGAAGACCGACATCTACGCCTCAGCCGAGCGGCAAGGAATCAAACTACCGCAGATCGTTTGGATTCCACTCGGGCAAGGCGAGAAGAACGCAAAAGAAAACAGGATTAAAGGACTTGTTCCGTTGTACAAAAATCACCGTCTGTTCTTTGCAAGCAACATGCAGACGGAGGTGGAAGAGGTCATTCGAGAGTTCATTTCGTCTCGCGGAAAGCGAGACATCCCCGACGCTATTTCGCGCTTCGTAGAATATGCCCATCAAGGAAGTCGGACGGAGGATAAGAAAGAGGCGATTGATCGTCGGCGTCAAGCTAGGGAACAGGCACAGTTTGATATGATTTTTGGTCAAGGTGCATATGCTTACGTTGAGCCGCCTGCGCCGGTTGTTGAGCCCGAGCCGGAAGACGAGATTGAGTACGATGAAGTGACCGGTCTTCCGATTGGAGATTTCTATGGCAGTCAGAGATACTGAGGGGAGGCTGTATGGTTGCTCTTTTTGTAGCATTTATGTTCTTATTCTTCGTATTGCTTGATGCCATAACATTGAAGGTCAAAGCTTATAAAAAACTGAAAGCAGGGGATGAAATATGTGATGTGAGATTCGTTCCTGAATTGGGCTTTGTCATGGCAGACGGTGGTAAGCCGTGTGAGAAGAAGAAATAATAAAGAATGTTTTTGTGTTTTGCCCCGATTACCTTTAGTGGCAGGGGCTTATCCCGAAGCCGATTGGGTTAATAGCGGCGAATGTGGGGCTAGATTGCCCTAACAATTTAGCCTCATATATTCTCTTTAGGGAGGGAATATGAAACTTTGTACGAAGTGTGGAAAGCCGGGGAAATTTTGTCATCGTAAAGGAACGCGAGACGGCCTAGAGTATCAGTGCTTGGTTTGTGCGAATGAACGAAAGAAGAAGTTTCGTAAATTGCATAGACAAGAAACGAACCAATATCTTTATGATTATAAATTAAGAATTAAGATAGAGGTTTTGACGAAGTACGGAAAAGAGCAACAGCTTTGTTGCTGTTGGCCTGAGTGTGGTATAACTGACGTTGATTTACTCACTCTTGACCATATAGACGACGATGGTGCCGAACAACGGCGTCTTGGGGAGCGAACGGGTAAGGCTCTTTATCTTGAATTAAGAGTAGGCGGTTATCCAGAAGGTTACCAGACACTTTGTTGGAATCATCAATGGAAGAAAAGACTTGAACATTTGCGAAGAATGGCCGGGAGATTGTAATGGCTATAATTAAAGATCAAGCTCCGAATGCACCAGCCCAAGTCTCAGTAAAGAAAGTTAGCAGTAGCGGAGAATGTGATAACGAGACAGCTCTTGCAATAGTGCTTAAAGATATTCGGAATGATGAAGCCTACGTTTCGGAGAAGATGTGGAGTTTGCGTTGGAGGGAGATTGACGCTTTATACCAAAGTCCCAGACCAATTTCGATGTGGGAGGGCACCTCGACTCAAGAGGCCAATGTACAGTCGTTCTTGGTTGCCAAACATACTAATAGCATAGTTCCAGCCGTAATGAATGGTATATTCTTTCAATCGCCATTCTTTCTTTTGAAAACAACTGCTGGTACTACGGAAGAAGTGATTCGTCAGAAAACCACGATCTTCTCCGCGATGTTTCGCGAGATGGAGTTTGAGGAAGCGTGTTGGGACGGTTGGTTCTACACAGTGCTGTTTGGCACTGCTGTTTATAAGTGGGGAACTAAGGTTTACCAAAAAGAACGTCCACAATATCGACGCCGGGGCGATACAGCTAAAGTTCCTATCGGTGGACGGTTGGGATTCGATCAAAACATTGAGACTGTGGATTATTCTGAGATTGGCGTGAAAGACAATGTTCAAGATTACTGGTGCCCGTATCTTGAGCATATTCCTAATGAAGAGGTGTTGGTTGATTGCACTCTGACAAAACCGGACATCCGAAAAGCGAAGCATGTGTCTCATATTCGATACATGACTGGCTACGAGTTGATCGAACTGTGCAAGGAACACCAAGTTGAAAACGCCAAGGGCGAAGTTACTGGCATGGAAGAAGGATGGTTCATTCCAAGCGAAGCAGAAATTCGCTCATGGTTTGAAGAACCAAAAGAACCTGTAGAAGCCCCGACCGCTCCACTTGCGAATATGGGAGCGGGAGCAATACTAACTCATGCACGCGAGGAACAGGTAGTTCAAAAAGGCGACCCACTTGAAAACGTGTTGCGGGTTATCGAGCATACGACTTCAAAGCGCATCACCATGGTCGTGCAAGATAAGATGGTTGTGCGTAATAGCAAGAACCCATGGGGTCGCATCAATTATCTTTCATCGCACTGGTGGAAAATTCCACGCTCGTTTTGGTCAATGGGCATCGGCCACTTAGCCGGGCAAGAACAGCGTGTTGACCAAGGCACGCGAAATGCCGCTTTGAATCTGCTTTCGATGGCGGTCAATCCGCCGATGCTTCGCGCATCGACGCAGAACCAGCCGGGTCAGAATATCAGGTTGCGGCGCGGTGCGGTCATTACAGTTGAAGGGGACGACGTTCGCAAGGGGTTCGGCATTATGGAGATGCCGAAGATTCCGGCGGAGTTGTGGCCGGTACTTCAGAATGCTAACCAATCGGCAGAAGAGGCAACAGGAGCGGATCAGAGGCTTTCTCAAGGAAACACTGGTGGTGCTGGTACTAGCATGGGCCGTACTGCTAGTGGTGCTATTCAGCTTGCTTCTGCTCAGTCAAACCGACTGCAAGGTCCGATCAGCAGATTCGTTAAGACTGTGCTTGAACCATACATCTATCTTCTTGACGAACTGATTAACGAAGAGATGCCCGAGAGGCAGATGAAAGAAATCTTGGGCGATGAGATGGGAGCGGACTACAAGAAAACGTGGGACCTCGCAAAGTATCTCAACGGTCGTACAAAGTTTGAAATTCTTGCTGCGCAACACATTGCTGCTAAGAAGGGGATGGCACAGATGCTTCCTTTGCTTAGTCAGATATTTGAAAATCAGCAATTGCTTGCTCAGCTTAATAAGACTGGCTGGACGATTGACGCGCTTGAGTTGGTTTCGATGTTCATGGAAATCAGCGAATGGTCTAACCGCAAAGACTTGGTGCGTAAGATGACACCACAAGAAATTCAATTCCAGATGGGTATGGCTCAGGCTGAGAAGGGCCAGATGGCGAAGGTCCATGGTCAGATGGCTATTGACCAGAATCGTGGTAAGATTCAGTCTGACATCAATAGCGAGAAGAACGACGCTAGGGCAACAGAGATCGTACTACGGCGTGCAATGGAAAGTGCGTTGCAGCCTGAAATGCTCACCGGAGCGGCAGGCGGAGGATTTGGCACTGAAGAAGCCACCGGGATGTAAAAGGTTGTGTCATGGGAAAAAGGTGGGAGAAATTTAAAGAAATAGTAGACGGCGCTGTGAAGGGCATGACGATGGCGGCTGGCATTCCTGCGGAAGACGAGCCAGAGCAACTTGAGCCTATGCGGTCGTGGAAGATGGAGATGTTGAATGACCGCCAGCGTCAAGATTTAGAGGAAGTTGTCAATCTTCCGGGATACGAAGTTCTTCGTGATCTTTACGAATGTGCTTTGGAAGGTTTCATTACAAACCTCGTCGAGACCTCTCCCGAAGATTGGGAGAAGGTGCGTGAGCGTCATCGGCTTGTTCATGCTGCATACTTATTTAACAAGAGCGTGGAAAAGCAAGTCGCTGTTTACATGAAGATGGCCGAGGCTGAGAACGAAGAATTGCGGGTTATGAAAACTGCATTGGCGCAGCCTGTTGGAGACCCTTTACAGAATATCAAAGTTCTTAACAAAGTACTTAACCCAATTCATCAAGAAGAAGCCCCTCCTCCGTCAGAAAAAACACGGCTGAGGGCGACGAAGAGCATCTTACCGACTCCCATGGATGAAATGCTTAGTGGAGAATAACATGAATTACGGAAAGCCAGTTGACGAATTAGTGAAAGAAAACGCGACGAAGGAAGCGCCGTTAGAGTTTGACGGAGACTGCGCACCTGTGCGGCATGTGGCTGCGAACGTTAGTGGGGTGCAAGCAACCCCGCCAATTGACCGAAAAAAGAATTACGAATTGAACTACCGATGCTCTAAACCGGGCGGAGGTTGTGAGGCGTAAGAGAGCTAGTAATATCGCTGACGAATAGGTCGGCGTAAATTCATTAGGGCAGAATGGCCCGAAGGAAGTGACTTATGGCAGAACCCGGTCAAGGCAGTCCAATGGACCGCATGACTTCTGAAAGGAACGTTGAACAGGCAGCGCCTTCCAAGGTTCCAGCAGCACCACTATCAAGTGTGGTTGCTCAAGATTTGGAAGATAGACGGAGAAAAAGACAAGCGATGATAGATCATCAACCATTCATTGGCAATGAAAAAGGTGATGATTTTATTCCAGACCCAAGTGCTCCTACGCTTGAGCCGATTAAGCCGACGCGGGAAGTTGTGCGTGTTGATCCGATGGCTGTAATGGAGGGCCAAGAACCGGCACCTCCGGCGGAGACTCCCGCACCTGTGCCCGTAGAACCAGCGCCAGTACCGGCTCCGGCCCCTGTGCCAGCACCTTTGCCTCCACCCCCGGCTCCGAAAGAAGTCGTGGTTGTTGAAGAGTGGCAGGCGACGGACGAAGCTGGCAAGCCAGTGGGACCGCCAAGCAAGGTGTTTGGAAAAGGACCTACTGAGGCGGCAGCGTACAAGGACCTTGCCGAACGGTTGAAGCAGTTGAACATCATTGCGGCGCGGAAGATCAAAGAATACCGCGACAAGTACCGCAGTTACGATCAAGAGTCGCAGAAGCTTACTTTCGAGCCTGCTGCGTTGACCACCGAGGACAAGGTTCGTATCGCTCGCTTGATCTCGGACCCGGAAACAATCGTCGAAGGATATGCTGAATTGTACAGGTTGCAATTCGGCGAAACCGTCGAACAGACGCGATCACGCCTCGCCCGCGAGCAGGATGCGATTTGGGCTGCGCGTGCTACGCAAGAGACGAACAAATTTTTGGCTGAACATACTGACTTTCCAGTCAGTCCTTCAGCGAAGCAATTGATGATGGACGAGATCACGAAAAGGAAAGATGCGGAGCAGGCTGAAGGAAAGTCGTTCGGCTGGACCGCACACAATCTCGCTATTATCTACGACGATCTTGTCGAGCGTGGTGTTATCGTTCCGCGCTCAATCGGTAACGAAGTTGTTACCACAACAGAATCAAAAAGCATTTCAGAGCCGACACCCGGTGCCCCAATAGTCACTGAGCCTCGGGCCTCTCAGGAGCCAGTGGTCGCGCCTCCGGCACCACCAGCGCCTCCTGCATCTGCCCCGCCCGTTGCCAATACAACGGAGTCGCAAGAGAACCTCAGACCGAGGGGAACTAAATTCGCTGTTCTCTCTACCCAACATGGTTCGGGAACCCCGCCGGTTGGTCAGAGTGACGACGATGCGTTCCTAAAGGAAGTAAACGAGATGCCGCTTGAGGTTATGAAACGGCGAATCCGAAGTGATCGTTACTTCGCGGATCGTTTGAACAAGATCAACCTCAGACGCACTTCGTAAACCACGAAAAACGTGGTTTGAGAGAACATCACCATGGGTTATTCACCCACTTCCGGTCTGGTAAGCAATTTGCCACAAGCGCAAGCGACTTACTTTGACCGGGACTTTATTCAGAACTTGAAGCAATTGACCCCGTTCTACCGTTGCGTCGAGCGCCGGGAATTGCCTCCACAGTCTGGTCAAAACCACCGGCTGTACATGTACGCTCCGGGATTGGGAGTTGCTTTCACGACTTCTACAGCCTCGGAAGGTACTGTGACTTCCGGCAAGGCTCCGGCTGTGTCAACTGACAGCGCCGTGATCGGGCAGTACGCCGATTACGTCAACGTGTCAGACTACGCTCTTGAGACCGCCATCGACCCTTGCGTCGAGAACTTGGAACGCGAGATGGCTTACCGATTGGCCGGGACCATCAGCACATTGGTCCGCAACGTCGCGGACGGCGCGAGCGCCATCGACAGCACTGTGTATCAGCCAAAGGCTTCGGGATCGCCTCTACAGCGTACCGACCTGACAGCGATTACGCAAGAACTGCGTCAACGCTCCGTGTTGCCTTTTGATAAGGCAGCGAACCGCTTCGTGGGAGTCATCACTCCGCTAGCGATTGGGGATACCTTGAACGACGCCTCAGCGCAAGGATTGGTTGACATCTACAAGCACACCACTGAAGGGCTGGACCGCCTGTTGGAACTGCCCGGCGGAGACGGCAAGGACCATGTTGTGCCCGTGCTTGAGTTTGGCGGAATGCGATTCTACGAGTCGCCTCTCGTCAAGCAAACAGCGGACTACGCCTCTGGCGCTTTGACCGCGTACCGTACGTACCTTTTCGGCCATCAAGCTATCGTCGGGATCAGCTTGGGCGTTAAGGAAAACGCTCAGATCGGCGAAGGCGATTGGTCCAACATGAAGATTTGGATCATGAAGCCGACAGAGCCTACGGTCGGGGACCCGACCCGCGTGATCGGTGGGTGGACTTCCTATAACGTCAAGGTTGTGTTTACTTTGCCTCCTGACACTACGGGTCGTCTGCGATTCATCGACGCGACTTCTTCATTGAGCTAAACTCACCAGCTCAAAATCTTGGAATAAACGAATGGCCATTCGTGAGTTCCCAAACCAAGGCTAGCATGGCCATGCAGGTCTTGGCTTGATTGATGCAGAGTGAATGGGGCGTTGCCCTAGACTTCGCCCCATCACAATTCTTCTAGGGAGAATACTATGCAAAAATATGTAAATGGAAGAAGAACGGCGGAATGGGAAAAAACATACCGCAATTTTCCAGAATGTAAGAAGCGCCGTAAAGAACAACAGGAAATGTTGAAAGTCGAAGTTCTTGCACATTATGGGGTAAATAATACTCCTAACTGTGTCTGGCCCGGATGCACCGTTGACGACGTAGATATGTTGTCTCTTGACCATATTAACGGTGGAGGGACGCAGCATCGTAAAAGTGGTGGTTGTAACGGTGGAGTTATTTTTTATAGAAAATTGCGTCGTGCTGGCTATCCAGACGGATACCAGACGATGTGTTTCAATCATCAATGGAAGAAGCAGTTAATGCTCCTCCGGGAGCGTAGTTAAAATCTGAAAGTACCCGCAGAATGGCGGGAGAGGAGAGTATTATGGCTACAGAGAAAAATATTTCTGTGACCGCGCAAGACCAGATCGACCAGTTGGCAATTGAATCTGCGCAACTTGAGAAAGAATTGGCAAAAGCGAAGTTGGAAGCGCAGATGCTTGAACTGGAAGATTTGAAGGCACGCAATGCAGAATCGAAGCAGCGCCGGGAGGCGTTGCGCGTCAAGTTGCAAAACGCCCTTGAATCTGACGCCAGACGGCGTGAGAACGAGGCGCGAAAACAGGAGTGGTGCAATCACTCACAGGGTGGAGAAGGTCTTGAGGGGCTGTATCAAGGTGAAGGCGTTCAGACTACTTTCCAATTAGAGACTGACAGCCTTGGTAAGCAAAGCTACCGATGCATCCGTTGCGAAAAGACGGTTGCTCAGGCAGATGACCCGGTGGAGTTCGCTCGCATTAAGAAGCTCCCTCACAGGGGCCTACGGGGTCCTGTTCCTGTGCTGTTCAAGTTTACCGACGCTCGTGGAAACACGGTCGCGGTAGCCTCGGGCACACTCACTCCTGTCGCTGCGTGATTGCCTTACTACAGCCCCCCATGTGAAGAGCATGGGGTTAGAGGGGGCTACGTGAGTGGCCTCCCTTATGATCTTCGCAGGCAGGAGCACCATGGGCAATAGCACTACGCGACTTCAAGATTGCTTGGACTACTGCCAGAGCCTTGCTGACCTAAACAGCGTCATTCCGGTTTCTGGCTACTCAGTCAAGCGTGTTCTACTCACCGCTAACGCTGTCATGAAGAAGTTCCTTTCCTCAGCGTTGAAGTGGTCCTTCAATCGAAAAATCTTTCCCATTGGCATTACGAACTCGTGGCAACAAGACTACGCCACAAATCTAGTTGATGTGGCCTTCCTTCAAGACGGCTACCTGCTAGAGATCAACAACACAGCGAATCCTCGCCCGATCTGGCCCTTGGAAGTGGCGCAGAATATCTCTGAGACAACCCACCAGTACGGTCGGCCCGGTCAACTCGGCGTCATGCTGAATAGGGACCTTCAGTACGCGACATGGGGTGCTAGCGGAGAAGGCACGGGTAATACTATGAACCCGCAGCCTCTACAGGTTATTGCCTCCCCTGTCGGTGTGCTAATCACCCCTGCTAATCCTTGGCTTCAAATTCGGGACAACAACGGCAATTTGTGGATGTTGACTACTTTTGGAACAACCGGTGTACTTGGTCCGGCTGATCCTTCATGGCCTTCCACAGTTGTCTTTCCTTCCTTCGACAAGCCCAGTGTTACGCCTACTGTGGCTATAGACGGCTCATGCAAGTGGACTGCCATCAACCCTAACAATTTTGGATTCAGACTTTCTCCGCTGCCTCCGCAGACCGGCGTGCCTTATCAAATCTTTCCAATTTGGCAGATGCGGCCTCCGATGTTTACGGCTCTATCTCAGACGATTGAACCTATCCCGGATGACTATGCGCTGTCTTTCATGGAAGGAATGGTTGCCCATTTCTATGGCATGTCGCCGGACCCGAAAATTCGCCAGAAGCATATCGACGCAGTTGCATTGTGGGAGAAGTCTTTGCTTGATTCAAAGAAGTCCCAAGATCGGACCCGTGACAGTGCGATAATGTTTCCAGCAACTTCAGTCATGGCTTCAGGAGATGTTTATTTTCCAAACCCGGCAATGCCCTACGGCCCAAGTTACTGATATGCCCTCGCAGAAATGAACAGGAAGGATAGTATGCTAGACAAAGTTGTGCAAGAAATGCGAAAAATTTATGGCTTGACGTGGCCTACCCTGATTGTCTTTTCAATCACTGTGTTGTTAATTGCAGTAGCAGTTTACAAGCTGTATGCAATGGCGATAGCGCAGATGGGTCAGTAAGACATGACTATGACCGTGAACGGCGTCAGATTTCGTTTAGGAGAATTGCATTGGGAAGACGCATTCGGTGTCATGCGTTCCGAACTGCCCAAGTTTAGCGTTTTGCGCAGAGGTGCGCCGCAGGGACGAATCATTAAAACGGCTGGCTGGGTTGCTAAGATAGGACGATATTGGCTGGTGCTTACTGAGCATGGGGCTGGTCCTGATATTTATGATTTTACTCTTGTGCCTGTGCGCCCAAAAGTGATAGCAAAATGGTCAGGAAAGAATAAATAAACTCATGCTTACAAAACTCAAAGCAATGCTAGTAAAACTTTGGGCACATCTGTTGCACCCTCCTCCGTCCAACTTGATTTTTTACACCCTAATCATCACTACGTTTTATCTGTTGTGGCAGGTTGAGATGCAGGGAAGGCTAATCAGCATTCAGTACAATCTCATCGAATGGCTCGTCACACATGGGATATTCATAGTTAGGATACCATCAAGATGATCACGATAACAAACGGACGATTTCAATACCCGGACGGCTCCCCGATTGCTGGCGGGACAGTGTTGTTTGAATTGTCAGAAGACGACCAAGAGCTTGTGACGCCGGGGCGCGTCGTGTTTCTACCACCAGTAAGCAAGCCATCGGCGGAGGAATGATGGCGGAGTCAAAAGGGCTGGGCGATACGGTTGCGAAGGTTACGACGGTCTTAGGTATTCCGCCTTGTCCAGGATGTACGAAGCGGCAAAAGTGGCTGAACCGAGTATTTCCGTACAGGAGTCCGAATATGGTTAAAACAGCAGTTCCACTGATTCCGGCAAAGATTGTTACCCAGGTAGCAGACGTGCTAGCGGGATGTGTATTTATCCCGACACCACAGCCGATTGTCCTCGGTTGTCCGGTTTGCGGCGTGAAGTTGGAAGTTCTACAAAGACCAGTAATGAAAACGACTACCATAACTATTCCCGGAGTTTTAACTTTTTCTTGTGGTTGGAAAGGTATGTTAGTGCGTGGAGAATGGGTGAAGTGGAATGCCGACTAACCTTTTACCTGCGATTGACGATGCCAACTGGGACTATATCAACCTAACTATAGTTGTTGGTGGCGCTCCCGACGGCTCGAACGCTTTTAGATTCGATGCTTGGACGGAGGGTCCCTTTGTTGACGCGCAATTTAATCTGAAAAATCAGTTAACCCTCGACATCACGAAGCCCTTTTGTCTTTTGTTGTACATCGATACAAGTCATTACGTTTTCAGCACAGAAGACAATTTCCTTGGTTTCACACTTTATTCTGGTGGTTTGACAACGGGTGTTCCGTTTACACTTGTCGAACCCGACAACGGTGTAATCATCTTTGATAGTGGTCCTGGTTTACTAGTGGCGGACCAACCTTTCTATAAGGGAAATGTATGCGGACCCAAGACGGGTACGGTTGGTTGGTATAGTGTTCCCATCTACCCCCAGCAGAGCCCTTGCGGTGTAGGCGGCGACATGTACGATACGCCTGGTTATGAAACATCCAATCCAGACACCGGATACTTACTAATCTCGAATGTCACTCTTTATCAGGCGGCAGATTGTTCGGGCACTACTGGATGTTCACTGAATTGCAACGCGATTGCACTTGAGCTTAATACTTCCTGTTTTGGCTAAGGGTTAATATGGCGTACATAGTATTCGTTTTTAATCATATACCGGTGGTGGTAGACCCCGACCTGCCCTATTGTTTCTCGGTCTACATGAACTTTGACAACTACACACCCGGTTCTGAATTAACCGTAAGTGCTCAGTGCGATAACCTGGAAAAGACTTGGCCCATTGATGAGCCGTTTCACGGGACGGGCTGGTACGCGGTAGGTGCGGGAATACTTGGTGGCAGCACCCCAGGAGTAGTGAACGAGATTCTGTTGTCAGCTAGCGATGAGGGTGGGGCAGGGACACTTTTAGTTTCGCATCCGACGCTCTATCAAGCTAGTGACTGTTCGATTATACTTTCTACACCCGCAGGATACCTGCCAGATTTGCCCTCTTCTAATTTATTACCACCCTTTTCTTCCAATATTGAGAGTGCTAACACGACGCCTCCAGGACCATATGGTCCCCTTTGGGAATGGAGTATGTGCGGGGATTATCTTGATTGTTGCGGAGAGTGTTTGGCACCACTTCCTCCCGTTAGTCAGCGTATTATTGTACGTAAAGTTACGAGTCCATCAGGTTCACCACAAAGTTTTACATTCACACCCAGTTGGGGCACCCCCTTTGCATTAACTGACGGCGAATCGAATGACAGTGGGACGCTTGAGCCGGGAACCTATTCGGTAGTGGAAGCACCTATCACCGGATGGGAAACTACCGTCAGCCAAGATCCCTCTACAATCGTACTGCGTACCGGGGAAACCGTCACCATCACGTTTTTCAACTCGACTATTCCTCTAGCTGGAGGGTGGGTCTGCGCGAATGTTCCGATCAAGTTTACGTTGGACAGCAGCGGCAATGTTCCGTCGGGGTCGAAAATTTGGTCGAATGCTGAGTTAGTGCAAGGTCCGTTTGATAAAGTAACGCAGCGGGGAACGTATTACACTGTCAAGGTGTTTGATGCAAACGGTCTTCCGGTGTCTGGATTCCCAGTGGTTTGGATTTTTACGAACCTTACTGGAGACATACAGGACTTGAGTGGGATGGTAAACCAGGTAAGTAGCGTTTAAAGGGTTGTGGGGAGGGATGACGAATGATAGGGATTTATGGAGGCAACTTTCAGTTCTTCAACGGAGCGGTGGTTGCCAACGGAACATTAACGTTGCAGCTTTCGTGGGACTCATCAGAATCCGTAACTACACCGGGCGGTATTGTTGTGTCCGCTGAGAGGGTCTCATATACGCTTGACCTGACCGGCAACCTTCCACTTACGCAAATTTGGTCTAACGCCGAGTTGTCTGTGCCAACTTATTATGTGGTGAACGTGTACGACAAGAATGGCGTGCCTGTATTCAAAGCTCCTTTCATTTGGGTGTTCCTCGTAACGACTGGAGGAACGGTTGATATTGGAACCTTACCGAACCAAAGCGGGGAGGGTGGTTTGACGTATGAGCCTCTTGAAGGACCCACAGGGCCTACTGGACCTATAGGACCAACCGGACCACAGGGATTGCCCGGAGAAGCAGTCGGGGGAGGCGGTGTACAGATAAATGGCGGAGTAAGTTCATCGCCTTATAATGAAGCGCCGACGCTCGTTCAAACCGCGCAGGTGCAGGGTGTCACCAATTCTTTGACTTGCACGCTTGGCACCATGCCTACTGTTGGGAACACGCTTGTATGCTTTGTTCAAGGGACTTCTCTTGTTGCTTTCACTGCAACACTTCCAGCGGCCTTTACTCAGCTAGCGAACCTTGGCAGCGGAACGTGTGCAGGCGTGGTTGGTTACATGGTAGTGACGGCCGCAAATAAAAGCCTGACCTACACGATGACGAACACGTGGCCTGACTATCCTCCGTACAGTGAAGGTGGGTATGGGGGAATGCAGTTTTCGATTGCGGAGATTCTTGGAACGCCTTTTATTCTTGCCAATGCAGGGGATGCGGGCGAAGGTTATTTGCCTTACGGTTTTTACACACTTTACACCGACACAGTGTTTTCGGCGCAGCCAGTACTTGCGATTGTAGGGTTTGAAGAGTATTTTACTGGCGGTTCAACTGATGTGTGGAGTCCAGACAATTTCAATGTTGCAAATCGTTTGGTTTCGATTGGTGGTTCGTTTAATTGGATTTTGGTCGCAGCGGATTGTCCTACATTACCCGCAGGACCTATCACCTCTGGCTGGCATACTACGGCAGACGGGTATAGCACATTTGACACGAAGTACGTTTTAGCTCTGATTTACAATCCAATCTCCGGTCCAGCAGGGCCGACAGGTCCAACCGGAGCATCAGGGTCGTCTGAGATTGAAGAGACTCTGTTTTTGGGCTACTTCGTACATGGAACTGATGTAAGTTTAGCTAGGTTAGGAGCAACTAAGTTTACTAGTCCTATTGACAGTTTTGTATACACGAGCCAGAGCCAGATTCTTTATTACCAAGTGGAGTTAGTCAGTACGCGGTATCCGGCAACGACTGGTACTGGTGGAAGTGTATCTTTTGTAAATGGACAAATGACAGACCCCGGACCTTCGAATGTGAGTGCTCTTTCTTTTCGTGGAGAGTTGTGGTACTTCTATTCCAACGTCATTGACGATCCAACGAATGCGGCATACAACACTCTTTTTTTGTATCAGAGCTATTGGGACGGTGAAGAAGAGCAAGCTGTGAATGCTGGATATGCTAAGGTCTTTGCCGTGTGTGCTAGGAGCCTATAATGATTGTGATTACAGGCGGACATTTCCAGTATCCGAATGGGACCCCAGTAGCTTTAGGTACACTGGTTTTAGAGTTGTCTAGCGATAGTACTGAGCCGGTTGCAGCGCCAGACGGTACGATTGTGGCCGCAGTGCCTATCGAGATTCCGCTTGACGACTCGGGCGATGTGTTTCCGACTTACATTTGGTCAAACGCTGAGTTGAGCATTCCGACCTATTACACGGCGCGAGTGTATGATGCAAATGGCGTTCCTGTTTTGAAAACTTCTTTAATTTGGATTTTTACAGTCGCCAGTGGGGGCACCGCTCCTATCGGAACACAGCCTCCGGGGACGGTCCCGCCACCTTCTACGGTCTATGTCTACGGACCACAAGGGGCGTTTGGACCGGCTGGACCTACGGGGCCTACTGGACCTACCGGAGCATCATACGGGGCTACGCCGCCGACGATTGTGCAAGTGGCAGAGATCATCTATCAGACTGACCCGGCCTATCCGACAGCCGTGGGATGGACTGCACACTTTGCGGCTACTCCTACTCTAGGCAATCTGCTTATTATGGGGATTATTTCTTCGGGCGGAACTCCTCCGTCTTCCCCTTCGGGATTTTCTCAATATTACCTATCAGCGGAGATTACTGGTGGAGCGTTGTCAGGCTACGCACAATCTTGTGGACGCCTTGTGCAGGCCGGAGACGGCCCTACGTGGACCGGCACAGCGCCTTCCACGGCCTTCACTGTGTTTATGGTGGAAATGCACGATGCGGTTTTGTCGAGCGATGTGGCTGGCGGGCTGTCAGTGGCAGGTTCCGTGGCAACACTGGCGTCGCCGGACTTCCAATATGCGGCTGTGGTGTTTGTGCAGACTCTAGCCGACAAGACTGGCGGGACGCAGTATTTGACGGCAATGTCGCCTGCGTCGTATGACTACGTTTACGCTTATGAGACGGTGACGAACGCTGGTTATGGGAGTTTTGGAGACGACACGAACGGACATGATGCTTATGTGTTCTGGTCTTCGTTCTATGAAGTGCCCGGTGATGTAATTAGAGAGACGTACACGCAGATCACCGATGGACTTTATCACATCGTTGTTATACCTTCTTCGTTGGGACCCGGCGGGTCGTCCGGCGCACAGGGCGCTCCGGGAGAAGGTGGGATGGTCTGGAAAACTGAGAAACTCTTTCTAGGCTATTTTAAGACTGGCGGTAGTGTTGCGGTTGCAGACATTCCAGCGAATTATACCAGCCCGATTGATGGCACGGTGTACACGGACCAGTCTCGTGTGTTGTATTACATTTGTGAGTTCGTTTGTCCGCGTAATCCTGCGCCGCCTTTCATCAATGGGCAGGGAGCAACTCCGAGTATTTCTTCAAGTTCTCCGTTAAATTTTCGAGGTAGGTTGTGGTACTACCACGCGAATGTCCAGTACGATGATCCGTCTGCGGATGATTATCTGACGGTGCAAATCTTCTCTGGCTACTGGAACGGGGAGAATGAACAAGATTCGACTGCTGGTTTTTGCAAGGTTTACGTGGTCATGAACGCAGACGGTATGCCGCGCACGTAATGGTGAATCTATGGCAACTCTTTTGAAGATTGTTGAGTGGGCACGGCCCTTCATCTCGAATTTGTTTTTGTTTGTGGATGGAAGCATTGAGCCTGCAATCACAAACGCCAATACTATTTTGGGAACGATGCTTGGCCCTCCTTTCGTGTGGCCGTGGAATCGGAACACGCTCACCTTCACTTGCACAGTTGGAGAAACGGACACCGAAAAAACAGGCGTTAACGATTGGGGGTTTGCTGAGTCGGGGTATTTGAGCGTACCAGCGTCGGCTGCTTCCGATGCGAAAAATATCTACCAGCTTCAACCTCAGCGACAGATCGAGATGTCATATCAGCCCGGTCGCCCGAGTTTGGTGAGTGAATTTTTGGATGACCAAGCTGGCACGATTACTTTCCGGCTTGGGTCTTCATGCCCTGATCTTGCGTACCCGGTTGTGATTACGTACCAGAAGGGCGTGGAGTTGTTGACTGCTGTAGGAACCGGTTTGCCGTTGCCGGATAAGGTATTGCACATTTTTCGATATGGATTTTTGGCACTGGCAATGTTGTACGATCAAGATTCGCGGTTTGCCGAGATCAATCAGAAGTTCATCGCTACTTTGCTTGGCTCGCAGCAAGGTCTTGACGAGATCACACGCAACATTTTCTTGAATGATTGGATGGGCTTGCTTGCTACGCAAGCATCGCTTGGTCCACATACACAGCAAGGGCACTCAGCACGAGGTTCAATGTAATGGCAAATGCTCTTCTAGCAGCGGGTGCTGTCCCGAAGGGGCAGACCCATTGGGCACCTATCTTTTCCAATGAGTTCTTTTCCGGCCTTTGGACAAACCGAAATCCTCTTCGTGACCCTGCTACACCTTTCATCTACGGCAAGTTTTATTCGGCGTCTCGGTATGAGGCTTTGTGGGACGGCTTGAACACTGAAGTTTCGCCTCGTTTGACGTTGATTCGCGCCCCCGGACATTCTGTTTTCAATGCCAATACTTTTCCTTTCCTAAATGACTTCTACAGCTACCAAGTCGATGGCGTTAACCGTCCGAACTTCGTGCGCCTTGTGGCGGACTCCGCAGACTACGTGTACGATCTGTACGACGCAACGACAGAGACGGATTCTGTAGCAGGGACTAACACTGGTCAAACGATACTTTTTACTAAGTCAGCAGGCGCAGGCCAGACGCGGTTTTTGAGCGTAGGCAACACCTTGTACATAGGGAACGGTGTCGATAAATACCAGTATTTGACCTCCGGTTTTAAGTGGAAGGCTGGTTATGCGATGCCTTCCGGAGCATTCATTGTTGACGGAAATGGAAACATCCAGTTGGCGCTTGGCGTCACTGTGCCCTGCACAAACATCGTCATCAATGGTGGAACGCTGACAGCGACCGTCAACTATTTGGAAGACGGCCTCGGGAACACCTTGCTTCAAGCGGGAACGCAGATTGTTTTGGAAAACATGAACTCGGCGTTTTTGAATGGTATGAGTTTGGTAGTGACCTCTGTATCGGCGACCGGCCCTACTATTACAGCGACTATCGCGTCCAGTGCAATTCCGAGTGGTGAAAATGAGAATCCCGGAGCGGATGGTGTCAATACTGGGTTTGTTGTTATCCAATCTTTGAATGGGACGCTAGGTTCTACTGCGCCTACCTTCAATACGAATTTCAACGGGCTGACGCTGGACAACAATGGTGCGACTCCGGGAACAAATCTGTGGCAGATGAAAGGCCCGGCGCTGCGTCGGTGGGGGATTGACGCTCCGACAACGATCATTACGCCGACAAATGCCATCAACACTTCGGTAGCTTCGACATGGGCAGCCAACACGTATTACATGCCGTCCGTTTTGCCTCAGACCGGACCCATGATCGTAGTGGGAAACTACATCTGGCAGTTGATTGCAGGCGGAACCACAGGAGGAACTCCGTCTTTTCCGGGCAGTCCGACAGTTGGAAGTACGACTTACACAGATGGTGGGGCTACTTGGAAGTGTGTGGCGGCGAAGACTCGGTTGCTTTCTCATGCTTATGCGCTTGGTGCTCTCATTGCGGTGACGTGGACTGTCACCAACTTAGTGACGGTGCAAGTTCCAAACCCTCCAAGTTATGGTCCTTATGGTCCTTATGGAGGTTCAGGAACAACTACTACTTATACTTATACTTATACGTACACAGCAGTTTTTCAATGCACTACTGCTGGCACTACGTCAAACGTGGCTGACAGCGGCGTTACTGGAAACAACCCTTCTCCGGCGTGGAACTCCGCACTAAAGGCGTATGTATCAGATGGGTCCGTGGTGTGGCAGAACATCGGGCTAGGCATCACACGGACAGATTCGGCGACAACCGGACCTGTGATGACAAGTAGCGATGACTATACTAATGTTATGACTGTTGGTAATATTGGAAATAGTATAGCGGTGTCGTTGCTCGGGCAGGTTCTTGACTCGAACGGCGCAATTGAGATTGTAAACATTGGTGGGCTGTCAGGCCCCGGACCTACAGCACCTTCTAGTGGGTGGAGTCAAATAGAGGGTGGTTCTACAACCGATAATCAGATTACATGGATTAATGGTGGGTCTAGCGCTGCCGTTGGGGGCATTGCAGCAGGAACGGCTAGCTGGTACTATACCTATGCCTATGTAGACGACATTACCGGATCGGTAGGGCAAGCAGCGCCCTTGTCTCCGGCGATTGTGCTTGCGCAGAACAGCTATGTCCAAGTTCAAGGTGCGTACTACATTCCTCCGTCTGGCCCTTATAATCGAATCGGAACCATTAATATCTATCGGACTCCGCAAGGTGGGCCAATCGCATATTTGATCGCGCAAATTCCAAACGTGCCTACTGCGCAAGGGCCATGGACGTACAACGATTACTCGCCGGACCAAGGATCACCGGGTTCGACGATGAATAATCTTTTGAGCGCCGATCTGATTGGCTACAACTCTCCTCCGCCGGATGGTTTCATTCCGATCTGTTTGCACTTGAGCAGTATTTGGGGGTTTGTTGACAATGTGCTTTACTTCTCCGCAGGCGGAGATGTGACGAACATGAAAGGCGGATGGGAGGCGTTTCCAGCAGGAAACAATCTGTCTTTCCAGAGTACGGGCCATGTGGGTTGGGGAACAAATAGCGGTTTGTATGTTATCTTGGAAGATAGCATTCAATTGATTGCTGGAACCGCACCTCCATTCAGTCCGTCTCGCGTTGTGGGAATTGGTATTCGTAGCCCGAACTGCTTTACGTTGAATGGGCAGAGTCCTTTCTTGTTCACATCCGACCGGCAAGTAATTGGCATCGACCCTAGCGCCGGTTGCACGGTTGACGGCTTCCCGATTGCGAACTTGCTTGCAGTAGCTCCATTTGATCCTTCGACTTCATACTTGACATGGCACGTTGATGGTACAGACCAGCGGCTCTTCATTGGAGACGGTGCCAAAGCTGCATCCGGTTCACAGGGCTATTACAACATGATTAACAGCATTACACCCGAGCCTCCAGCGGCGGTATGGTCGCCTAAGCGTGTAATCGCGGCAGGTTGTGGCTGCATCAAGTCCGTGGAAACATATGCCGGGAAATATCAGATGCTTGTAGCCCCAGCTACCAGTGGGCCTATTTTGTACCGCGATATTACAAAGGCTACGGACAATGGTGCAAAGTATGCAGCATGGGCGATTGTAGGCTCGAACGTTTTGGCGCATCCGGGGCAGATTGCTGAGATAGGTTTTATTCATCTTGAAGCAGTTCGTACTGGAGGAGTTCCGAAGGTTGCGGTCTTGGTGGGTGAGGTAAGTGGTTGGCCGGGGTGTCCGCCGTTCGACGATTTGGGGAAGGTAGTGCATGATCCTCCACGGCTGCCTGAGAGTAAAAGTTTGCACTCTAATCGTTATTACATGACGCAAACTGGCAAGCCTGCGTGGTGTAGGCATCTCCAGATCAAAATTGCATTTGCTATAGAAGATGCTATGAATGAAGTATTATCCTTCACAGCATATGGTGCAATACATTTAGAGCGGTCGGAGAGTGGAAGATGATTGTTTATCTTATTACTAACCTAATCAATGGTAAACAATATGTAGGAAAAACAACAAGATCATTAAAGGTAAGATGGGCACGCCATCAGTATGAGGCTATTAGGGGTCGTAAACAGGCTCTTTATTATGCAATTAGGAAATATGGAGCCGTATGTTTTAGTATAGAGGTTTTAGAAGAGGCAGACCTTAAAACAGAACAAGATATGAATCTTTGTGAGATTCTATATATCAAATTTCTGAATACTAAAGCGCCTAATGGTTATAATTTAACAGATGGTGGTGAAGGAACTATTGGAAGAGAGGTAAGTCTTGAAACTAGAAATAAACTTAGTAAAGCACTTACAGGAAAACGTGCTTCTCAAGAAACTAAAGATAAAATGAGAAAAATTTCTTTAGAACGTGGCGCACGTCCTCCGTCTAGAAAAGGAATTGCTCCTTGGAATAAGGGTAGAAATGCCGACACTAGATAAGTCAACTCAGAAGCCGAAGGGAGTAGGCCCAGCAATTACACCTGTGGCACCTACTGCGTTGCCTCCACCAAGTGATGCTAGTACGGTGACGCGCACTACCTTCCCTACTTCTACGCCTGTTAGCCCGGACACTTTGAATTTGTGGAATGATCGAAGCGCCGGGCTTCCTACACGAGGGCGGCTGATCCCAGTTACGGCGGCTGGCGCTGGCGGATCGGGGTCCGGCTCGCAAGGTAGCCAAGGCAACCAAGGTAGTGCTGGAACATCGGGTAGCTCTGTTACAGGGTCGCAAGGCAATCAGGGCAACCAAGGCAATCAAGGCGGAAGTGGAAGTCAAGGCAATCAGGGCAACCAAGGCAATCAAGGGAACCAATCCTCTGTCGCTGGGCCTCAAGGGAACCAAGGCAATCAAGGTAACCAAGGACCCTTTGCGGGAACATCACTGGTTCAAACTACTAATCAGAACTCCCATGGGCTAGGGTCTCCCGGAGCGTGGGTCGCAGTCTACTTCGACGAAGGTTCTTCGCTTTGGAAGAAAGCCAAGGCAGACAACGCCAACACTCTTGGCTTCGCAATTGCTGTCATCATCGACAGTAATAACTTTTCTCTGTATACCGAAGGACAAATTACTGGCGGCTCTGGTTTGACAGCCGGTGAGTATTACTTCGTTAGCGACTCTGTTGCAGGCCAATTGACGACCACAGAGCCTACCGCCTCGACGAGCTATTCAAATCCGTTGATGCAAGCAACGTCATCGACGACCGCCGTGATGGGGCAGTTTCGGCCAAGTCAGATCGCGCCCTTGACTCCTCAGCCTGTGCCGGTGTTGGTTCAAGCCGGTGCTGGCCCAGTGGCCGACCCCGGCGGGAATGATTATTATCTCGCCAACAATTATGGAGTTTTGACATTCAATGTTCCAGCGGGCAGCGTGGTCGGTATGCAGCGTTGCTACTACAACTACGTTGGAATTTCCGGCGCGATTACGTTGCAGATGGCAGCTAGCAACAAATGTTCTTTATACGGCGTAGACAGTGGAAGCGCAGGCACAGTTTTTGCAAGTGGTGTCGCGGGAGATTCGGTTGTTCTGGTCTGTGATGCAACAAATCACTGGACTGCTTTTGTTGTGGCCGGGACGTGGAGTAAAACGTAATGGAGCCAAGGTCAAGAATTTTGAATGCGCTCAAACACAAGAAGAAGTCAGTAACGGTCATTAGTAATGGCCTTTTCATGGGAAACATTGCTTGGGCTATAGACCTTGGAGCCGTACCAACTTCTGGCAATCTGTGTATTGCTATGTTTTCTGTTGATGACTCGGTTTTTCCTTGGGATGTGTTTAACGGATGGACACAGCAGGCTTCATTGAATAGCGGATCGACGGGCGACAATTATTCAGCTTCTAAAGTTGCCGTGCCGGGCGACCCTAGATACCCAGAGTTTCAGGCAGGCTCAAACATTGGCTCTGCGGATGGTGCGATGGGTGGTTGGCAGTTCCTTGGAGCGCCTACTGTTACATGGGGATCAGGAATTTGCACGGGTGGTGGTGGTACATTTTACACGCCGACGATTGTATCTGATGCGCTGAGCTATGTGATTATATTCACATCTTGTGAGGGGGCTGCTGTAACAGGCTGGTCGCCCGCAGGCTTTTCTCAGTGGGGGTATTACCGGGGAAGTTGGGTAGGAGTCATGACAGGAGCTATGAATCAGCCGTTTTCTATGACTTACACCGGCACGCCAACGAATGGGAACATGGTTTATTTGTACGCAGTGGTAAATTGGGGAATGTAAAGACGATGGCACAGACAGCTATAATTCGCGCTCTTGGAGGCTCGCAGGGCTTTCAGGGTAATCAGGGAAATCAAGGTAATCAAGGCGCAGCGGGCAGCCAAGGTAACCAAGGCAATCAAGGGACGGCCGGCGCGGCAGGCTCACAAGGTAATCAAGGCGCAGCGGGCAG
>Ga0208687_1000096_pt1 | contig 90212 bp, 94 predicted proteins | sample June2015DPH_6_10_FD_184695 | JGI IMG/M metagenome (GOLD analysis project Ga0208687, IMG submission 184695) | Peatland microbial communities from SPRUCE experiment site at the Marcell Experimental Forest, Minnesota, USA - June2015DPH_6_100... | ecosystem: Environmental > Terrestrial > Soil >...
CTTCCGACACGTCGTTTCCTACATGTACGCGCGGGGCGAGGGCTACATGCGCAGCCTGAAGCGCGCTCCGGCATTCCGCGCGATAGCCGCTTCACTCAAACGCGCACAGGGCCAATCAAGCATCGTGGTCGTTTCTGACCTCGAAAACGACTTCAGCCCGCTTACTGAGGGTTTACGTCTCGCGGCAAGCCGCGGAGCCCGCGTGCACGTCGTCGCACTCTTTTCAAAGGTATTCGAGCAGTTTGCGGATCCGCTTCTCTCGCTTGAGGAGGTCTACGCGGCCTACGACGCACACCTGAGGCGGATGCGAAAGCTTGAGCAAATCCCCAACGTGAAGGTCATCGAGGCGAACACCGCCGAAACGCTGCTTCCAGCACTGCAGGAGGCGAAGATAGCGTAATGGCACCGAGCGGCATCACGCAGCCTGTCAAAGCGGCGCTTGCACGCCCCTCTGAGGTCCTCCTCCTCATTTCAGTGCTCGCGCTCATCGCCCTTGACCTCGGACACCTCACCCTCGGGACGTTAGCGGGGGCAGCCGCTCTTGCCGCTTTTGGGGTGGCGTACGCCACGCGGTGGCATACACCGAGCTTCGGCTTTTACGGGCTGGTAATCGCGGAACTGAGCGCTATTGGTCTGAGGGCGGATCTCACCACCGTCGTGGCGTACCAGGCGCTCTGCCTGCTTCTGCTCACGTCGATCATCGCGCCGTTTCCCCGCCTTGGGAAACTCCGCACATACGCTGCGCCCGCCCTCATGACGGCCGTTCTCGTAGCAGCATCGCTCGTGCCAGGCATTGCTGCGGGGTACGCGAAGTGGCTCACGGCGGCTCAGGCGGCGGCGCTTTCAGGTGCCATTGTGCTCGGCGTGGCGTTTGCACTCACACGGATCCGCCGACCGGCACTCTTGCAACGCCGTATGGAGGCCTGACATGGAAGCGACCGATGATCTTACCTCATACCGGCTTCGAAAGCGCATTCACGAGCTTGAGGCGGAGAATGCCCGTTACCAGAAGAACTTGGACCTCGCGCGAAAGTGGGAATTCCGGAGGACCGGCGTAGCGCTCCTTGCGATTGGGGCGGTGATAACGCTCGTCGGATACCTATTGTACAACCTGTCGTCCATCGCCAACGTCCTGTTGATGGTCGGCATCGGCGCGTTGTTCGTTGGCGCCGTCACCATGTTTCTCAACCCCGGACGTTTCATGAGCCAGAAGGTCGCCGAAGACCTAAACCTGAGCAGCATCATCGTCGTTGATGACCTGCTGCGCGACCTTCGGGTGAAGAACAGGGGCGTGTACCTGCCATCATCGATGACCGGCACGAACGTCAAGCTGTTCATTCCGCTCAGACGGGAGTACGAGGTGCCCTCAAAAGTGCACCTTGCCGAAGACCGTGCGTTTTTGATCGACCTCGCCAACCCCGCACAGGAGGGCGTGCTGCTCAAGCCGCTCGGCTACCACCTGTTTGCGCACACGAGACGCGACCTGAAGGTGGACTGGAGAGACGCCCGGACCGAAACGGAGGGCTTGCAGGGGTCGGAGAAGGACCGTGAACAGCAGGACGGCCACACGCTCGCCGACAAGCTGCAAGACGTCCTCGTAAAAGGCCTGGAACTCGCTGACAAGGCCGTTGTCTCACAAAGCGACGGCGAACTCAGCGTGCGCCTCCAAGGCACTCCTTACATAGGGACGTGTCGTTCCGTCGAAGAAGAAGCCCCACAAGTCTGCGAGCAGATCGGCTGTCCTCTGTGTAGCATGATCGCGTGCATCTACACGGAATACGTCGACAAGGAAGTCGTGATCGAAACGGTGAAGCGCGACGATGACGCGATCACCGTTGTGTGTAAAACGCAGTCTGCAGCACTGGCAGCGTCACCGACCACGGCGCGAGCGGAACCCTAACTGGCGAATCCAACGTCTTGACGCCTTCGCAGCAAGGTAAGTGGCGTTTGCAAAACACATTTTTTGTGCGCAGCTTCGATCTTCGCTGTATGTTATAGGGGGCGGCGTTCCGGCGTGAGCCAAGCTTCCGGGCAACGCGAGCTTGATTAAGGGCCGTTTGACTATTTCAGATGCCTATGAATCCGAGAGAACGTTCCTTACCGACGATGTGTGGATATGAGTTTCTGGACGATTGTTTCAGGCAGCTGACATCACGATCGGCGGGTCGGACGCCGTGTAAACGACTTCTTGTGCGTTGGTTCCTGCCGGTAGGGAGAAGAGCACATAAAGGTTGCTCGTGAAGCCTGCGCTCAGCGTACGGTTTTCAAGCGCGTGCCAGCAGCTGGTGTTACATACGGCAAAGCCGGCATAATACGCGGTGTCGTTGGGCGTGAGCAGTGCAAAAGCGGTGTAGCTAAAGTGAACGTCCGTGGGTTGCACGTTCGTCGCGGTGACATTCGCGACAAGGTAGCGCTCGCCAGGAGGCGGCGCCAGCGTGAGGTTATACGTCCCAACTTCAAGGGTGAATTTGATCCACGCGTCGCTCGTCGCGGGGTCTGACGCATCTTTGATACCATTCAACCGCAACGCAATCGTATCACTGCGCGCGGTTTCGCCCAAAGACGCGCGCACCGCTGAAGCCGGCGCTTTATAGGTAATCTCGTTAGCCGGCGTAGTCGCAAGAAACGTGCCTACGGTCGCTGCTCGTTTCATCGTGCACGTGCTCCCCCAGTCCGACACGCCGATCGCGACGGACTTTCAACGCACCGTACAAGAGGAGTGCGGCCGCCACCAAGATGGTTGTTCCCAGCCAATAATCAGGCCGCACCAACTGGAGCTGCCATCCCCCAGCTCAGCGGCCACAGTAACGGGGACCCGCCACTTACGTGTATTAACAGCACGTCGAGTGCGTAGTGCGTGGCCATTCCGAAGGTAAACAACAGGAACACTCGTACACGTGTCCCCTCTTCAAAGAGCAGGGCACACACTCTGCACACGAGGAGCGTGCCGATCGGGATTTGGAAGAGCATAGCATAAAAGAATCTTGCGCATAAATGCCGAGCAGCTACAACGGCAGGTGCAACTTGAAGGTATCCGGCAACGGCAGGTGCAACTTGAAGGTATCCGGCAATACCGCACCGATCATCACGAGCAAGGTGTTACGCCCGCCAAATTCGGGCCACCTGAGCGCAAGGAGCACACAGAGAATAAAGACAAACGCGATATGCGCCATCCAGTTCACGGCTGCTCACTCCACCTCTCTTTTGCTGATCTGATCGTATTTTCGACCCTTTTCACGCGGCCTAATAACGAACGCTCGCCAATCAAACCGCCAGTTCACTAAAAGGAGCACGGCCACAAAGATGAGCGCAATAAAGGAGCGGACATAGACGAGAACGCCCAGCAGCTAGGGCGAGACGAACATCGTCTCCACGCGTAGCTGGCGTCCGGGCTGGAGCGTACCGACGACGGCACGTCATCCTGTCGCTGCACCGCGTGCGACGAGAAGATCATATAGGTGTCGTACAACCCCTTGAGCTGAAATGACCCTGCGCCTGTCGCGGAGACCGTGCCTGTTTTCGTGACGTTCTGCCCCACGTACTTTGCGTAGTCCATACACCTCGTTTCGTGCAGGTAGTCGAGGTGCTGCGTGACATTTGCTTGGTAGTATGCCGCAACGACAACAAACGCAGAGATGAGCCACCGCAATAATCCCTCGCCGCATGCTCGCGAGGTGCCAGTCGTTCGGATCTATACCTTCCGCCGCCGGGCAGCGTTTCATCTGAATACTGCGAAGCACACGCTGCGAGATAGCGAGGTTTGTATCTACTCGCTTCAGTTCACGCGCGCTACAGTCGGGGGCAACGGGTCGGCTGTTCAATTGCTCATGGCAGCGGGTCTCCAAGATCCTCCACGATGAGCGACGGGAACTCATCCTCGCTCAGTTCGTCTATCCGTTCGCGTGGGCTCGCCGCTTGGTACACAGATAAAATCGCATCCCATCTTGCGCGCCATCTACACGTAGGTATATATTCGGTCGCCGACGACCACTATTTGGCCTGGGCAATATTGAGTGGTCACGCTCCAACGACAGCGAGTTAGGCTATCCCAAAAAACCGTGTCCAGTGTGCGGGCGGTTGCCGGTTCGAGCACCGTCAAGATACAGCCGCTGTCGGGGACGAACTCTTTCTCTGTGGGACACATGAGATCGCCTCGCCTCGCGAGAAACGTCAAGCGATAGGGGCTCACACGCACGATCAACGTCAACGGCGCTTCTTAAATAGTCGCGCGACAACCTCAAACGTTCATCAAAAGATGACAACAGCTTTCACTCTTTCCACAAACCACCCGTCCGCCTTATTCTGCGTCACTCTTAGGATTCGGCGCGTTCGCAAGCAACGACGTCGTAGCTCATCACCCATTGTTGGCACCCACCCCTCTATAGACAAACCCCAACTTCGTGACGGCCTCTGTGTCGAAAAACCGGCGGCCGTCGACAATTACCGGGGTGCGCATAAGGTTCTTGATTCTGCGCAGGTCGAGCCCAGCGAAATCGCGATGTGCCGTCATCAGGACAAGCGCGTCGGCCGCGGCGAGTGCTTCGTACGCCGTCACTTCGGGAATGGCCAGTGCTCGCAGGGCCAGCTCGCCGACGTAAGGGTCAACGAGGTGAACGTGAGCCCCCCGCTTCTTAAGCTCCCCAACGAGTACCGCACTTGGACTCTCACGGGAGTCGCCCACGTTCTCTTTATAGGAGAGGCCGAGGACTGCTATCTTCGAGCCGTTCACGGAGCGTTCCTGTTCGTTCAGGGCGTCCACGACCAATTGGAAAACGTGGAAGGGCATATAGTCGTTTATCGCCCTGCCGGCCGTGATGACCTGGGAGTGGTACCCCAGGGCTTCAGCCTTATGCACAAGGTAATACGGGTCAACGGGCAGGCAATGCCCCCCTACCCCGGCTCCCGGGTAATACACGTTGAAATTCCACTTCGTCGATGCGGCTTTAATGACATCCAGGATATCGATGTGCAGGCGTTCAAAGATCAGCGCAAGCTCATTCATCAACGCGATATTGAGATCCCTCTGAATGTTCTCTATGACTTTGGCGGCTTCAGCTGTCCTGATATCCCTGACAATGACCACGTCCTTCGCGTTGCTTGCGTATAACCGCGCGGTTGCTTCAGCCCATTCCGGCGTGATGCCGCCGACGATCCGCACGACGTCCCTGATACCGTGGTCAGCGTCTCCGGGATTGTATCGTTCCGGACAGTAGGCAAGTCCAAAATCAACCCCTGCTGTAAACCCCGGCTCTTCAAGTATCGGTTTGAGCACCTCATCAACGACCCCCGGGTACACGGTCGATTCCAAGACGACGAGCTTCTCGTGGCCTAAGCCGCCCGCAACCGCTCGACCGGCGGAAGTGACGAACGATAAGTCTGGTTGCTTATCTGCTGTGACAGGCGTCGGCACGGTGATGATGATCACGTCGCTTTTGCGTGTGGCTTCTACGGTGTCGGTAGTTGCTGTGAGTTTGCCAAGTTTCACCAGTCTCCTTACGCGCTCGTCGAGGTTTAAGTCGGTGAGGTAGCAGCCTCCCGCATTGATGAGATCGACTTTGTCTTGCGTTCTGTTGACGCCGATGACGCTGAATCCATTCTCAGCGAAGTTCACAGCGGTCGGAAGCCCGACATAGCCTAGCCCTATGATGGCGATACGCGCCGTTTTGTTCTTAATTTTCTGATCTATCTCCACGTTCAAACCACCTCACGGTCTCTTCAAGCTCCTTTTTGAAATTGCTGTGTGGCTTATAGCCCAATGACCGCGCTTTTGCAATATCAGCCAGTGAATGTCGGATATCTCCCGGCCGCGGCGCCACATACGTCGGTGCGACAGTTCTGCCAGTGATTTCAGAGAGCAGGGCAATCAACTTGTTCAGAGTAATGTTACGGCCACAAGCAACGTTGAACGTCCCGGTCTTGCTGGATTCGCACGCGCGAACATTTGCCTCAACCACGTGCTTCACAAAAGTGAAGTCTCTGCTCTGCTGACCGTCTCCGTGTACGGTCGGCGGTGAATTGTTGAGCATCGCGATAATGAACTTGGGAATTACCGCTGCGTACTGGGAATAAGGGTCTTGCCGCGGTCCGAACACGTTGAAGTAGCGCAGGGATATGGTACGCAGACCGTAGACGTGTTGAAATACCGTGCAGTAGAGCTCTCCGGCCGCTTTCGTCACTGCGTATGGAGATAGGGGAGCGAGACACATGTCCTCCCGTTTCGGGAGTGCTGCTGCATCGCCGTAAACCGATGACGAAGAGGCATAGACCACCTTCTTTATGCCTGATTCTTTGGCGGCGACTAGCACATTCAGCGTCCCTGTCGTGTTGGACTCGTTTGAGGCCAGCGGATCGTTGATGCTGCGCACAACGCTTGGGAGTGCAGCTAGATGGAAAACATAGTCACAACCGTCGAAAATTTCCCGTAAATTGAGTGCGGCGACGTCTCCTTCGATCACTTCCAGGCACGCGTCGGCGAAGTCACGGAGATTCTCCAACGTCCCTGTCGACCTGTTGTCGATTATGGTAACGTCATTATCTTCGACCAGCGCTTCAACCAGGTGGGAGCCAATGAAGCCTAAACCGCCGGTGACGATTACTTTCTTGCCTTTCATTGCGTTCACGGATAGCTATCCATCAAAGCTATTTAAGGCTTTCAAACAATGTCTTGGGCAGTAGAAGAGGTGACCTCCTTATGCGGCTCAAATGGCTGCTGCGACGGTTCTTCCCGCCAAGCGGAACGGCCCTTCATGCGCCGGAGGCGTGGGCCACAGCCGACGACGTGATCCTTTCTTAATCTGGGGCCTGCATTAGTCGAGGAATATAACGGCAACTAGGGAAGCAGCATTCGGACGAGCTCCGCCAATGGCTTCAATTGGCGCGAAGCAGTGGCGATGTTGACCGGAACCGAGAATCGCTCGTGCATCACCGCGTAGTGTTATGGCCTGATCGGGTCGGCCCACAACCTGCTTAGCACCGAAGTGGAGGCGAATCTCATCGCTACGCGACAGTCACGACGATAGGCGGACTTGACCCGTAAACAAGCTTTGTTGCCTCTGACGTTGCTGGTATCGAGAAAAGTACGTAAAGATCGCCGGTGAAATTACTGCTCAGCGTACGATTCTGCAGCACGTTCGCGCTGCAATAAGCGCCACAGACGGCATAGTTGGCATAGTATATCCTGCCGTCCTTTGCGACAAGGAAAAAGTCGGCATAGGAAAACGGCTCTTGCCGGTGCGCGACATTCGTCACCGTCACGTTCGCTATGAGATATTGCTCTCCGGCAGGGGGAACGAGGGTATGATTGTACATGAACGACCCGTTGCTCTGGTTGTTGAGCTTTGCCCAAATATCGCGCGCTGCCGGATTTGACGCATCAGTGAGGTTGTTTACCTTTAGCGTAATTGCGCCGTTCGTTACGTTCGCGTGCGACGGCCCCTGAATCGATCCTGCGATCTCGCTGTAGGTACCGTCCGGAGCAGTCTGGACGTTGGCAAAAAATGCTTCTATGGATACGATTGCCCCTGAAGCGACAATAACTACGATGAACGCTACGATTACAGCTCGTCGGGTGTTCACGTTGCGCTGATCCCCCTACATATACACCGCTTGCACGTGTGTATCTCCTGTGACCACCTGCTCCGCCCCCACGTTTTCAGAGCGGATGAAGGTCGCTCCGGTCGGGAGCTGCACCGCGGCGTCTAATGTGTATGCGTCAATCCCTGCTTGTTTTTGGATGTACAAGTCATAGTGCTGTCCCAGCCCGTTTCCGTGGACGTTTCTGGGCTGCGTGTAGGTGTACGTCACAGAACAGGTGCCGTTGGCGGGCACGACGACGCGTGCGGAGAGTGCGGTGAAATCCGGGCCACGCGCTTTGAGCGGTCCTTCAAACGTTTGAGCGTGGTGGCTCGCCTCGGTAACTTCGGCTTTGGCCGGAATGAGAACGGTCGTGAACACGTTATAGTCCCACCAGTCGTTGTTTGTCCACGTCACCGTCAAGCGTGAGATAGTTGAGCCGTTAGCGAGAATTTCGACGTGGGAGTCGATCGACCTGTGTATGCCGGGATCGGCTTTACCGGCACCTAAATTGTAGTCAACGACGGAGACAAAGTCAGCCTGAGGTGGGATGCTCGTGCCGCCGAAGGCTCGTTGTATGAAATCGCCTGAATCTCCTGGCACATAGAATTGGAGATGTTTCTCGCTCACTAACTGGCGGGCCGTACTGAAGAAGGCCACTTTGAGGGGGAGGCTTGAATCCTGGATAGTGCGAGCGATCGCGAGACCGAGCTCCGACAGCAGATTCGTTAGCTCGTCCTTAGACTGTACCGAATAATAATACATTATGTCAGCGACGTTCCTGCTTGTTAGAATGTTATCAGACACGCTTATCGGCCCGGTGAGTTTGAGGAACTCTTTTAGCGCGGTGAAGTCGACTGCGATGATGCCGTCGACGTGACGTCCCGTCACGTTATAGAAGCTTGACATCATGAACGGGGCAAAGGACGCAAAGTCGTATTGCACGTTTGCAGCGTAGAGTTTCACGTTCTCGGTGCCGAAGAACCAGATGAAGCTCTGCGGTTCATGAATTCTGACTATTGCATTCGTCTGTCCCGTGGACGAATACCAGACTTGCAGACCTTTGACGGCCCCATCGCGCATGGTCAGCAATCCCATGCAGGAGATGGTCCCTCCCGTGTCTCTAAGCTCACCGTTATCTTGCAGGATCAAGAGATAGGTTTTATCGCTCAGGAAGCCAACGGCATTCAGGCCGTCCAGAGCGGGAAACAGGAGTGAAACCAGCAGCAAACCGAGTATGCATAGAGCAACGTACCTGGTTGTATGGCCGCTCTCCCCTGACTCCATCCACATACGCTACGGTGGTCTCCCTATTAAGCTTACCTTCCGCCGTTATGCCCACGTAACGACAAACCGGCTGAATAACGCATAGATTGCGTCTGCGACACGTTATTGCAAGCGTAAACGCGTTGCCGGGTCGCCCCTATAGCCAGCAATTAAGTGCGGCTGCCTCTCGCCTCTCTATTGAATGTAGACCCGAACGGGCGTTGCGGCGTTGCAAAAGAGGTCGGTCACCTAAGCGGCAGAAAGCTGCAACCGGTGCCTCGCAGCGTTAGGCTCAACAAAACTGCACCCGTTGGATCCCTACGTTGGGGTCGATCTTACGTCGCGCGTGGTGCTTTGTGCAACGCCTCACGCGAACTCCGTCGCGGTTCTTTTTGACATCGTCGGGTCTCGATGCGAAAAAAGAGACACCTTGCCATTCAAATCAAGCCACCGTGCAACATAGGTGCTGTGCTCACGTTCGACGATTTTTTTTGCGCACGAGCAATCAGATCGCCGCCATCACAACTAGCAAAGTATTTATAGCCTCATTCAGCTTATAAGTACTAAATCTCGTAATCTTAGCATATAGATCAAATTTGCGCCAAAAAAGCAAACCAGCGTTCAGGGCTGACGAGAGGTTTATGGCGATGCTCGATTCTGACTGGGAGAATCAAGGTCATATATAAGATTAAAAGGTGTCCTTAATGAATAGAAGATTGCTCGCAGCATTCCTCGCCGTGGTTATAGTGGCTACAGCTGTTGGCGTCACCACGATGACGAACTTTGGCGCACAGGGTCTTGCGGCAAAGCAAGACGGCACAACGTGGTCTTTGCAGGCAAACTCACAGTCATGTCCGCAAACGGTAACGGTGACTACCTGTCCCGTAACCACCTGCCCGGTCACTACCTGTCCGACAACGTGCGCCTGCGCTGCCGTAACGTGTTGTAACGGCGTCACAGCGTGTCCCACAACCTCCTGTCCCACAGCGTGCCCCACGACCTGCTGCGCCTGCGTCTGCGCTGTCACGTGCTGTAACTGCAAAGCCCCACTGGCTCCTGGGGTATGCCAGATCGTGGGTCCAAACGGCAACATCATCTATGTGCGCCAGGTCCTTGATAAAAACGGCAATCCCGTTTATGATCAAAATGGCTCCCCTGTGTTTCAGGTCGTGAATGCAAATGGCAGCCCCGTGTTAGATTCATCTGGCAACCCCGTGTTTGTGGATCTAGCTGGCAACATCGTGATCCGCACGTTTAATCCATATGGCAACCCCATATATACGGCTGGGTAACGCAGGTAGCTGCTAAGATCGGCTGCGCGTCTGAGGTATCAACGGTTTAAACGTTGATTGTTGTCACGGAACACCTAAGTGGTCTATCATCATCAATACCCTTAGGTCGTTTTTTTGTTGGCAAATCGACCGAAATGCCGGACGTGCACGTCTCGTCGTTAGCCTCCCCAAGTTGAAAGTGCAGGATTAAGCCCCTTCCTTTTTGAGGCTCAAGCAACGTGCGCGGCTTTAGCCATCGCCGCCGTTCTCCGGCTCAAGCATCGGCGCCGCGTGCCCGGCGCGGCGAGAGCTCCAGGCTTTTGCCACAAGCCACACGAGGATAGCAGCGGCCACCAGGATTGTCGTCCCCAGCCAATTATCAGGCCGCACGAGCTGGAGCTGCCACGTCTCCCAGCTCAGCGGGTACAGGAACACGATCCCTCCGGTCACGTGCATCAATAGCACGTCAAGGGCGTAGTGCGTGCCCATCCCGAAGGCGAACAACAGGAACACGCGCACCCGCGTGCCCCCTTCAAAGAGCAGGGCACACAATCCGCACACAATGACCGTCCCGGCGGGGATGTGGAAGAGCGCCAGGCTGTCCTGCGCGTACACGCCGATCAGCTGCAACGGGAGGTACAGCTTGAAGATATCCGGCAGCAGGGCACCGATCATCACGAGCACCGTGTTGCGGCCGCCGAATACCGGCCACTTGAGCGCGAGGAGCGCACAGAGAATAAAGGCAAACGCGATGTGCGCCATCCAGTCCACGGCTACTCACCCCCCTCCCTCTGTCTGCTTTGTTCGCGTTCTCGACCCGGTTCCCGCGGCCTGAAAGCCCACGCCCGCCAATCAAACCGCCAGTTCAGGAAAAAGAGCACGGCCAGAAAGACGAGCGCAATGAACGAGCGGACGTAGACGAGATCGCTCAGCAGCCGTGGTGAGACGAACATCGTCTCCGCGCGCAGCTGATGCCCGGGTTGGAGGGTGCCGAGGACCGTAACGCGATCCCCGGGCTTGACGGCCTCCGACGAGACTATTACATAAGTGCTCTGGTCCCCTTTGAGCGTAAACGACTGAGCGCCCGCTGAAACGACGACACCTGATATCGTGACGTTGCTCCCGACATACTGCGCATAGTTCACGTTCACCTCGCTTTCACGTGGGTAATCGAGGTGTTGCGTGACGTTTGCCTGGTAATACGCTGCGAGGGCAACAAATGCGCAAATGAGCACCGCTGCGAGAAGCACGCGCCGCATGCAGGCCAGTGTTAGTCGTTCTGTTAAATATTTTTTGGCGCCGCGAAATTTCCAGGACAACGAGCGCCTTCGTCACTCCATAGCGCGGACAGGTAACGCCAAAGCGGGCCGTTTTGTACGCGCGCCGATAGCGGCCCGCGCAGTCTCTTGCTGAGCGTTTCGCCACTCATGGTTCATCTGCACCGGTAACCGTATAACGTGACCACCGTAATAAAGGTTGATGGGCGCTGAAAAAGATGCGTGCGGATGACGGACGTACCCAATGAGCAACCGAAAGGGCGCGCGGACCGGAAGCACCGGAAGGCGCCGACAATGATCAACGCGTTTAGCGTGCGAGAGCCTATGGGCCGCCGCCCCCCAACTCCTCGCCATCCATCACAAAAAAGGCCTCTCTTTGCTACTTCTATGGTGATAGCAGGTCTGTTAGTGTCGCACAATAGGGTTTGTACGGCCCCTTCTGGAGTATTAGATCGTCAATGTGCAACACCGTGTTCGCCATTTGTCAGGTTTGCGACAAGAGGCAACCATCGTGCTTAGGAGAGTATTGATGGAAGGAGGCGTCATATCGCATATTACTGCGTTTCGCACGATCGCCCACTGGATGTGCGCGACGCAGCCCTCGTAATGAGTTTACCTTGGCGCTTCTGCGCGAGCGACGGCAACCTGTTCACCGGCGCCCAGCGCGGTATTAGCTCCGTTATTCCGGTCGAATGCCACTTTGTGCAACTCAGCATGCGACTGCAGCGTCTCAAGAATCTTTTGCGCGAGTAGCAGAAAACGCTTTAAGCGAAAGAGGAATGGACTAAGTGAAACACAGCGCATCTTCACGCGCGTTGTGAGAATTATCCGAGAGGTGGATGATGGCTGCACGTGAAAGCATCTTACTCGATAATACGGTCGTCGCGTCAAAGGAGCAAGCCTCCGCCGATCTCGGCGATGAAGCGGCAATCCTAAACCTCAAAGACGGCGTCTACTACGGGCTCGATCCCGTTGGTGCCCGCATCTGGAAGCTCATTCAAACGCCACGCACGGTGCGCGAGGTTCGCGATACGCTTCTTGCGGAGTACGACGTGGATGCCGACCGCTGCGAAAAGGACCTCATCGTCCTCCTCGAGCAGCTTGCGCAGCGCCAGCTCATTGACATCGTTGACAATGTCTAAAGCCATTCGCTTCCTCTCCTTAACGTCTGCCGAGCAACGACGACTCGTTCGAGCTTTTCTCATAGTCGTAGGTGTGAGGATAGGGCTTTCACTCGTGCCGTTCCCGCGTTTTCAGGCGTTGCTCGCGCGGCTCAGGGCCCGGGCGAGTGTGAAGAGCGGGGTAGTGCCTACGACCGAGCAGCTCGCGCAGGACGTACTCGTCGTCAGCAGTTATGTGCCTCGCGCCACGTGCTTGACCCGAGCGCTCGCGGGGCAGGTCTTGCTTGCGCACCACAGGTATCCCACCACCGTCCACATTGGGGTGACGAAGGAGGAAGGAAAAGGGACGTTTCAAGCGCACGCGTGGCTGGAGAGCGAAGGCAAGGTGATCATTGGCGAATCAGAGGTTGCATACGTGCCACTCACTACGGAGGGCAATGCTGCAGTACTCTAGCGTAATCAGTCAACGTGCAGCAACCGATAACAAAGCATCTACATAATATTATATATTCTATATTATAAGATTAAATAAATAAATGCTGAGTGTAATGCCTTAGCGGTTCTCTACCGTCTCGATATCTCGATCGGCGACGATTCCCTGTGAAAAGCTACCGCCGAGGCTCACGACGGTGCGACGCAGAGGAGATATCTCTAAACGCTTTCCTGAAAACACGGCTTACTTTTGGCTTACTTTTGGCTTACTTTTTGTTAACTTTTATCGCTCGGCCACACTAAACAGCAGGACATCACGCGGCGTTGATGGATCATCCTTGTCAAGGCGACGTGCGATGCACGCAACTGCCCACGAGCTGCACCGTCGTTTCTTATCAGAGGTACTTTTGAGGACGTTTTTGTCATTGGGACGCGGCACGCTCAAATTTTCCGAGGTGAAGGAGTCGTAAGGCCTAAAAACCGCGTTACTGATCGATATTCTCCTTATTCTTTAAGAGAAGTGCTTATAACCTTAGCAGCCAATGATGGTGTCACCACTCGCAAACCAAGTCGGACCCATCAAAACGGTCACGCGAAAGAGAAAGAGAAAGAGAAGGGTAGACGAAGGGCTTCAGCTAGGGATTGAGAGACGCCAAAGCCCTCACACCTCCGTTATTTGCACCGTCTACCTCCTTTAATTCCTTTTCGTTTTTGTTCTGACCAAACGGGAGGGTTGATGGCACAGATTCACAGAAAACGGCACGTCAAGCTCGCGAAGTTCGGGTGCGTGCGGTGCGGACGTTTTCTATTCGCGCCGCGCTCGTACGAGCTCGATCACGACGTAGTCGTGTGCGCGTGTGACGCGTCACGGTATAAGACGATAAGCGTGCGCGCTCCGCGTCACGTCCAGGCGTATTGGGACGCTCAATGTCGGGCGGCCTATTCGTCCTACCGACGGCGACTAAAGCGCTATGCGCTGCCATCGGTTCACGCCGAGCGTTTAGCCAGCGACGTGCTCGGCTGGAGCGTCATAAGCGTTGACGATGAGAGCGTAAACGAGGCAATTCTCGACTACGCCGCGCTCTCGGTCTCCAACCCCGATAGCACTGCCACGCCAACGAGCTTCCAACAACAAACGTTCTCCATATTGCACGCGTGCCGCTCAGCGCTTGTTTCAGGGCTCAGCCGTGTGGCGGACGTGGAACGAGAACACAAGGGAAAAGCGTCATAAATTCTTCCAAAGCTCGCACGAGCAAGGGAAGCGTTGCTGTGGTCAGAGGAGCCGCAACGACGTACAGAAGGTTTCAAATAGCTCATGACGAACCAACTACCGTGGTTTGTGAGCGTTATACATGCGAAGCAAATCCCAACATTGATTTACTATCGCGTCGTATGGAATAACGTAATAAGCATCAACTACTACACCGTTTGCAGGAGCCATATTCGACGGGAGCTTGTCCCCGTTATGCATCGACAGACCGTTGTGCAACCTTTCGTCTAAATGCGAATTTGACATGTATATCCAAACGAGTCGACTGCGTTTCGCTCCTGCAATAGTAGTCATCGAAAAGGTGGGCTAATGGCCATATCCACACGAAAGAGAAATAACTACCCGAAGAAGTCATTGCTCCCGATGCTTCAGCCCCGTAGCCTCCAGACGACGCTCTTTGGCGAACAGGCCGAAGACATGCCCAACGTCCGGACGAGTGACGGGTTCATCCTTCCGTGGAACAGCGAAGCGATCGTAAGGCAGCTCCTTCGTGAAACGGCGCTCGCGCAGACATTCTATGGGAAGCGCGGCATGAAGCGGGCCGAGGCGCGACGCATCGCGGATATCGTTGAGAAGAAGATCAAGCGGATGGACGTGCACGAGCTGAGCGGCCCGCTCATTCGCGAGTTCGTCAACGTCGTCCTGCTCGAGGAGGGGTTCGGCGACTGGGCGCGTGCGTGCTCACGAGTGGGAACGTCTCTTTACGATGCCTACCGTATTGACCACGGCGAGGGGTTCGAGGCTAATGAGAACTCCAATCTGACCGCAAACCCGGAAACGTCGGCCAAGAAGAAACACGACACGCTAAGCAAGCAGCAAGTGCTGCTCATGCTCCCCCAGAGCATCGCCGACGCTCACCGCTCGGGGGACTTTCACATTCACGACATGGAGTACGCGAACGTGCGGCCGTTCTGTGCCGACTACGACCTGCGGTACTTCCTCTACTATGGCCTGATGCCAGACGGCACCGGAGCACAGGCATCCGTCGCCGGCCCTGCGAAGAGCCCCGAGGTCGCCATCCTTCATGCGGTCAAGGCGCTCGCCGCCGGGCAGACAAACTGCGCGGGCGGGCAGGGCTTCTACAACTTTCTGACTTTTTTGGCCCCCTACCTCGAGCACCTGGATTATACCCAGATCAAACAGCTCATGCAAGAGACGGTCTACGAGCTCACGCAGGTGTTCATCGCGCGCGGCGGACAAATGGTCTTCAGCAGTCTTCAGCTCACCCCGGGCGTCCCCGAGCTGTGGAAGGACAAACCCATCGTCTTGCACGGGAAGGTCTGGGATGGTGAGCAGGCGCCCCTGCGGACCTACGGCGAGTTTGAACGCGAGGTGCGTCTCGCATTCAAGGCCATCATGGAGGTCATGACCGCGGGCGACAACTGGGGAAAGCCCTTCAACTTCCCGAAGCCCGAGGTGGCGATCGAGCCCTCATTCATCGTGCCACGCACCGAGGACGTTTTTTACGGCCACCCGGAGATACCCACCCTTGAAGATAACTACGAGGCCGCCTTCACGCTCTCTGCGGAGTTTGGCTCGACCTACTTCGACAACATGGTTCCGGAGTACCGGGGCGCGGGAAAGGGCGTCTCCTGCTATCAGTGCTGCGCTTACATGTTCAAGGTCGACAAGGATGAAGACCAGCACTTTGAGGACAAGCTCCACTTTAGAAACGGCGCCCACTTCTCGATGGGCTCGTGGCACGTCGTTACGCTCAACGTCCCGCGTGCGGCGTACCGCGCCGAACACGACACCGACGCGTTTATCGACAACCTCAAGAACCTCGTCGACTGCGCCGTCAAGTTCTTCTTGATTAAGCGCAAGTGGATGGAACCGCTCATCAAGGGCAATCGACTTCCGTTCCTGCTACAGCACCCGCGCGACCCGAACACGGGGGAGCGAGGACCACAGCTCTACGACTTCGACAGCCTCGTCTATACCATCGGCGTGGTCGGGGTGAACGACGCCGTCAAGTATCACACCGGATCGGCCATACACGAAGATCCCGCCGCGTGGGAACTCGCGATACGGGCCATGACCGAGCTCCAGGCATACTGCCGACAGGCCGGAAGCGAGCACGGCATTAAGATCGCCCTGGCACGGACGCCTGCGGAATCGTGTGCACAACGCCTCGCCGTTGCCGATCTCCTCAACCCTGAGTTTACGGATAAGTGTCGCCGCGTCGTTGAGGGCAACGTCTCTGAGGCGATCAAGCGCTATGTAAAGAACAAGTCCCGCGATCTGCCCATCTACTACTCAAACGGCACGCACATCCCGGTGAGCGCTGATGTCGACCTCTTTGATCGACTCCGTTACGAGGAGGTCTTTTACCACTGCTTTGACGGCGGGGATCTAACGCACGTCTTCTTAGGGGAGACGAAGCCCGACCCTGTAGGGCTCATGGAGCTCTGCTTGAACATCGTCAAGAATACGCAAATCGGATACTTCGCGCCGGGGCGAGACCTGACGCTGTGCCTCGATGACGCACACGTCGAGGGCGGCCTTCACGAAACGTGTGCCAACTGTGGTTCGGACAACGTTGAACACATCGCCCGCGTGACTGGCTACATGAGCACGGTTTCAAGCTGGAACGAAGGCAAGAAGCAGGAGCTCAAGGACCGCCATCGGATCGCTCTCGGACGCACCGTCTAATCGAGCTAACTAAGCAGTCGGCGTCTCGCGTTATGCGTCGTGCGCGGCATCCCATCTGCTTTTTTTTAGCTTCTCAGCGCTCTACAACAAGGCGAGGACCGCAAATAAGTCCGAGTGCAGCGCTCCGTGGCGCTGCAACCGTCAGCTGCCCGAGCGAAGACTTTGGCCCAAGGCACGCCCCGTAGACTAGGACGACGGCAAAAACTCCCTCAAACCTGCGATTGAGTATTGCCGCTTCATCGCCGAGATCGGCCGAGGCTTGTTCGGAGGAGCGGACGACGGTGGAATCTAGTGAGATGGGTGGGTGAGCGGTCATGTACGTCGGTTTCATCGCTTGACGGATATATAAGCAGCGATTGATTCAAGGGATTGATTAGACATTTGCTGTCGGCGAGTGCTCGCGTCCGCGGTGCGCGTTACATTGTTCGCAGTGTAACTGCACCTCACAGATGCGAGCTCGCGTCATACGAATCGTAGTGGACAGGGATTGTGAGGGGTGCTTCTTTCCTCCAAATGGCGCGGCAGATCAGCGGGCTCTATTTCGCGATACGTCCCTTGCGACTTGCGCGGGAGCTTGCATTGAGGGGTCCACAGCTAACCGAATATCGCTTATGAGTTGAAATACAGCAAGCGTAGGCGGCACCTCAGCAGTTCAAGCTGAGACTTGGCTCGCCGTCTCAGGCCGGAGCGAGTTTGCGAGCACGTCCGTGAGGGGAGGCGTCGGGACAGGCTCATTTGTGGTCTCACTGTCTCATCGTCAAGCGGCCTTTCTGAGTCTAATCGTGAGCGATGATCCCTTGCACCCTCACGCACACATTGACGACATAATGGTGGTTTTCGGGGCCTGCATAGCTGAGATTGAGGGCAATGATGTGAGGCTCCTCACCAACGAATCGCACGCCCTCGTCATGCTCGATCACCTCGACTACTCTCTCGCAAACGAGCACGACATCGCCGGAGCAGCAAAGGCAGCGCACCAGTACGACGTCCCCATTATGTACAACGGGGTGTATAACGTCGGCATAAAGCCAATTGACGGCAAGGTACTCAGCGTGGACTTCGTCGTTGGCAGCGGGCACAAGTCGACGGCTACGGGCCCTTGAACTCGCTGTCGCCCTGACGCTCGAGCGTTCGGCTTTGAGAGGGTCGTCACACAATGGGGGAATCGTGCTCCCCCCGCGGGAACAACCACTGCCCATATATCTATAAAAGTGAAGAGGAGACTAGTAATGATCTTACAGAAAAGGATCTCGGTAGATACTGCGGCAGGGCGTCGAAAGCACAAGCTTGCAGATCTTAGCGGGAGGCTGCGATGCTCTACCTCCACACGACGTCTGCCGTGCGTTGGAACCCTGCAGGAGTGCGCATCTGGAACCTCATCCGAATGCCGCGCCGTGTCTAAGAGGTTCGTGATTTTCTCGGCGAATACGGCGTGTATGCAGAGTGCGAGCGAGACCTTTTCGTCTTGGTGAACGGCTTACGGAACGTGTCGCTGCAACGGTTGACGTGACGACGCCTAGCTTCCGTAGGCTACAAAAGGGTGCGCACGCTCGCACGGTCAGAACGAAGCCCGCTCTCAGTCTCAAGTTCAGAAGTAGCGAATGGCGCAAGCGCCTGCAGCTGAGTTCCTAAACAAATAACGGCAGATTCGCGATGTTCAGAAAGCTTACCCCTGAAGAAGAGCTGCTTTTATGTTGCGCGCGCACGCGCCTTGAACCTCAGACAGCCGCCCGCGTTTCCGAGCTCCTCGAGGGAGGCGTCGACTGGAACCGCCTCATTGTCCTTGCGCGTCGGCATTTCGTTACGCAACTCCTCTATTGGCATCTAAGCGAGCGGGTCAAAAAAGTCGCACCGATGGTCTTCACGCAAGAACTGGAGCGCAATTTTCGCGCGAACGTCGACCGCAACTTCTACCTCGCTAGCGAGCTACTGCGGCTGCTCCCGTTGTTCGAGACGGATGGCATCCCCGTCATAGCGTTCAAAGGCCCCGTTTTCGCTGTGAACGTGTACAAGAATATTGCGCTCAGGACGTACGGCGATCTCGATATCCTGATTCGGAAGCAGGACATAGCCCGTGCGACGAAGTTACTCTCGTCAGCTGGCTATATTCCAAGGCATTCAGGCAGTCACGTCAAAGACGCCATAGACCGCCGACAGGACACAGAATACCCGTTCGTCAGTATGGCGCAGAAGTGGCTCGCAATAGACCTCCACTGGGATTTGGCCGGGAAGCGAGCCGCCTGCAAGCACGATATTGCTGACTTGTTTAGCGACGCACGCTTGATGCCACTGTTCGGCCGTACGATACACACGCTCTCGCCAGAAGACTTACTCCTATACTCCTGCATACACGCCGTAAAACATCCCAGAATGCATCTCCGTTGGATCTGCGACATCGCGGAAATCATTCGCGCGTTTCCACTGATCAATTGGGAACATCTTGAAGAGAAAGCGCACCACTCACACTGCAGCAGAATGTTCTATGCAGGTCTTCTTTTAGCAGCCGACCTTCTTGACGCACCTGTGCCTAAGGGCGCATTGCATAAGATAAAAAGTGACCGATCAGTGCAGAAAGTTGTTACGCGCGTGAAATGGCAGCTTTTCGAAGAAACTGAGGCACTACCGCAGCACATTTGGATTCTGCAGAATATTGGCATGAAAGAACGTTTTAGGGACAAGCTCAAGATTTTCTTGTTTGTCGGCCTAGTACCCTCACCTGACGATTATGACGCGTTGCCCTTGCCGGCGCAGATAACGGGGCTTTATTTCGCGATACGTCCCTTGCGACTCGCGCTGAAGCTTGCATTGGCGAGTCCGCAGCTTCTCAAATATCGGTTATGAATGGTAAATGCTGCGAGCATCGGTAGTAAGCTCAGCTCAAAATTGGATTTCGCTTGCTCGTCTCAGACCAAAGCGAGATTTGAGAATACGTCGATGATGTCCCGCTGCCTTAGCAGGAACGCGCATCACGTGGTTCGGACACAGACAAACAATAGACGGAAGATTGCCGTGAGTCCATCATCCAATCTCACATCGCGCGACGAGTTGCGTTCGCTCTCTAGCACACAAACTAAAACCGACAGACCTTACCCATCGTCGACGACGTCGATGAGGTCACGCTCACAGCGTTCGGCGTTGACGTCATACTCGTCAAGGAGCGTATCACGCACCGCACGCACCGCGTGGGGGGTTTCGATGAGCTCCCAGATTCGGGCGCCGACCGTGTCGAGGCCGTAATAGACGCCGTTTTTGAGGTTGAGAATAGCGGCCTCTCCGCCGAGATCAGCGGAAGCTTGTCCGGTAGAACGGACGATAATTGTATTGAGTGAGATGTGTGCGTCGGCGGCTATTTTTCGTTCTCGTCGCTTTAGGGGTATATAGGCAGCGATTGATTCGTTCTTCGCTGGGTGCCTTGAAGCACGCTCCCTCGATCTTTGCCTATGGTTTTGCCTGCACAGATGGCAGTCTCCTTTTCAACAACTCGTACAGTTTTTCAGCGCCCACGATCTCTTTCTGGTCCAGATCCCATTCAGCGGGAAACAACACGAATGGCTTGCACTGGGTCCCGCCCAAGCCTCCGTGACTCCCGACCAGCTCCTCGAATGCAGCGACCTCGTCTCTCTGGGGGTCGTACGCACTGTTGACCAAAATGTCCGCGACGTAACGAAAACCGTCGGCGCGCCTCAAGTGTTCGGCAGCGCGTGGGCCGAAATTAGTTAGCGGGTTCTCTCCTTCATAACGTTCATCACGCAAATAATAGGTGCCTTTGGCGCCGATGGCGATGGGTCCGTGGACATGCGATCGCACCATGACGAAGCCTATCCACTCTTGGCTGACCAGTCCTGGAACTAGGTGGGGAAACGCGTCGTTGATCTGTTCGTAGCTCATACGCTCCTGCCATTCAGTCAGGTAGACGAGGCCCAAGTTGCCCGACGCCAATACGATAACCTGCGCCTCTTCAGCAGACGTTTTTTGGCTTCGCGGTTTACGCCCAACCTTTTCAACGGCCGGTTTGACTTTTTGAACGACGTACTGCTCTCGTTGAACAATTGGATCAGCTATGGCTTGGCCAAAGTGGTCTTGATTTGAGTCAAGAGCACTGAACACTTTGATATCCTCGCCAATAAGTTTCTTCACGAGGCTTTCGAGGTCGAATCCACACCGCTGCTTGAAGGTCGCTCCGTTCGCCTGTCCGTGATCAGATAGCACAACAAAATGGTAAGGCCGCGGAGCATAGTTCCCCGCCTTTTCAAGCCGGTAAAACTGCTTGTCCAACTGCTTGAGCGCGTGAAACGCGGCGCTGTCGGTGATGCCATTGTGATGGGCTATTTCGTCGTACGCTACGTAGGTCGCATAGGCCACGTCAACGCGCCCCGTAATAAGGTCGCCTACTAACGTATCAGTAGTAATCTCGCGCAGAAAAACGTTGGCACCGGCGCGAGTCAGATAGTAGATGAACAGCCCCTTGCGCAATCGCGGCCTGACGTTTAAGACCAGTTGTCGCGCGCGACCGAAGAACTCTTCGATAACGTCCCAAATAAATAGTGCGATAATGCGCGGAAAGTTAGAGGGATTCGAGTAGAAATAATACCACGATTTCGTGTAGAAGCGCTTCATATCTTTGAGCCGGCTGTAGGTGAAAATACTGTCCTCGGCGTCTCCAGAAAAGAGGTTTGAGCGACTCGCGCCGTTAATCGCTAAAAGTCCCTGCCCATTCGAGATGCGCGCTTCGATCTGAGGTGCATCAGATAGGCCCGTGGAGACCATGATCTTATTGTTGTGTTCTTTCTCCACCCAGCGAAACGCGGGAAGATCTTTGTTTTTCCCGTGCAAGATGCCCGCTTGGCTTGCGCCGGTCTGACTCGACAAGTCGGTTTCCCACGAGGCAATCTTGTGGCTTCCTCGTTCCAGCCAGCTGGCGAGCGTCGGCACGTATCCCTCGGCGACGGCTTTGCGCAGCACCGATTCTGCAAGGCCGTCGATCTCTAGGAAAATGGTGCCTGCTGTGTCTGTCTGCATCGCGCCCCTCGCGTTTTTGACCTTTCTTCTCAAGACGTTGCGGTAGTACCACGCGTCATCATCGCTCGTCAGGAGGCTCGCGAGAACGACATTTATTGCTGCTAACCCGATCGGCGTCAAAATGAGCGCTCCCAGTCCTTCGACAGTTACACCGGAGACGAACTTGCTCGTGAGCCATATCAATAACGCGTTTAGCAGCAGCGCTCCTACGCCGAAGGTGTATGCGAGGAACGGAAGCGTGAATCGGGAGAGAACTGGCCATAAGATCGCATTAGCAATGCCTAGCGCCGCTACGAAGGTCAGTGCAGTAGCAAAACTGTTGACGCTCAGTCCGGGAATCAAGTATATCAGAAGGAGGAGACCAACGGCCTCGCCGACCCAAATCACCAACGTTCGATACACGTAGCGCAAATAGGACCGTGGCTTGCTATCCACTATGAACTCTCCTTGCTCGCCAAGGTAAAAACAGTGATTTCCGGCGGGCAATTAATCCGTATCCAGAACACGTTGGTTCCGAGGCCACGACTTGTGTAGTGGACCATTTCGCCGATTAGATACCGACCAAGCGGGTATTTCTTGGCGTGCGGGCCGCGTACAAGCGTTCCGATGCCAGGGACGATCAGCTGGCCCCCGTGCGAATGCCCTGAGATCTGCAGGCTAAATCGCCCAGTCGTCGCGCTCACGTCAGCAAAGTCTGGCTCGTGGGCTAACAGGATTGCTGGGCCCGACGGCGGAAGCTTGGCGAGCACGACGTCCAAGCGATGTTTGTGGAGGGTAACGCTATCGACGCCGGCGATGTGTAGCGCTGCATCTCCTCGATACAGGGTGTGAACGTCGTTGCTTAGGTCGATGATACCGCTGCGCCGCAGTATCTCTCGAACGGTTGCTTCGCCGACCCAGTGGTCGTGATTCCCGAGAACCGCGACGCTCACGTCCTTAGGACTGAGTTTATTCAGTGATGCAGCCATCTCCGCTGAAAGCCGATCAACCTCGTAAGAGAAGAGATCGCCGATAATGGCGACCAAATCAGGATGCTGCTGGTTGATCAGGCCAATAACGCCGTCTAAACGTTTTGGGGTGAGCCATTGGCCTAAATGAATATCTGCTATGCTTGCGACCTTGTAGCCGTGGAACGCGGGGCTCAAGTCGGGAATGATCACAGACACCTGCTCGATCTGAAAGGCACTAGGCTCGAACTGATCGCTTCCTATTTTTTCTGACAACGTCGCCATTGCCAACTGCAGGTTCCGCCTGAAAGCGCGATGTCGTATATGGCGCGGCTTCTTCATCCTCATCCTCGCTCTACTCGCCGTGTGTCGACGACGACTTCTTTATCGCCGAGTCTCATGTGATAAGGGCATTTTAAGGTTTTTTGGTGCGTTGGCGATCCCACAAACGAATATGGTTGAGAACAAAGACAAAATGAGATTGGACTCGGTTAACAGAGTTCAATCTCGCGGTTTTCGTCTTGCGACAGAATGTTTTTAGATTAGCCGGGTTCTCTACATTCTGAAGTTAGAAATCCGTAGCGTACGGGACGCGCCAGCTGGTTATCTCAATCCCCTCTTAAGCCGGCGTCCAAATCGAAACTTCCGTGGAAAATCCCGGTTTAAAGCAAAGCTGAAAACAGGCGTGAGATCGACTCCTTCAGTTTAATCGTCAAAGAGCGGTCCGCATAACGTTCAGGGGTAAGCTCGGTAGAACAGTTCAGGTCTTTTAGGAACGCCTCTTTTAAGCATCGTGCAACAGTGGTATCATAAATAATCGCGTTCGTCTCAAAGTTGAGCCCGAAGCTCCGCAAATCCCAGTTTGCACTCCCGACTGACGCTGCCGCCTCGTCCACCACGATCGTCTTTGCGTGAAGGAACCCGTTGTCGTACGTGTACGCCCGAACGCCCGAGTCGAGCAGCTGTCCAAGGAAGGAAAGCCCTGCCCAATAGACGAAGGGATGATCTGGTCGGTTTGGGATCATAATTCGGACATCAAGGCCAGAAAGTGCGGCAATTCGGAGCGCGTCGCGCACGCTGTCGCCAGGTATGAAATATGGGGTCTGAATATAGATCGTATCCGTTGCAGAGCTGATCATCTTCAGGTAGGACTCCTTAATTGGATTCCAATACGTGTCTGGCCCCCCTGAGACGATTTGCACGAGCGCCCCAGCGGACGTGGAGATATCAGGGAAATAGCGGTGCTCGAAGTCGAGCTGCAGCTCCTTTGTTGCGTAGTTCCAATCGAAGAAGAAGCGGAGCTGGCACAATAAAACCGCCGTTCCGGCAATTCGCACGGCGGCGTCGCGCCAGTACCCCCATTTCCTGACCTTTCCGAGGTACTCTTCGCCGATGTTGAATCCGCCGACGAAGCTGGTCTCGCCATCAATGACGGCAATTTTTCGGTGATTTCTGAAATTGGACCGTAGGTTTACGAACCGCACAAGAGAAGGGAAGAAGAATGCTACCTGCCCCCCGGCGCGCTTAAAGTCGTCAAAAAAATGTTTCGGGAGGCGGGCACAGCCAAGCCCATCGCACAGGAGCTTGACGTCAACTCCTGCTCGCGCGCGCTCCGTAAGTGATTCTCGCATCTCGCGGCTGAGCGCGTCATTCCTCCAGATGTAGTACTCGAGATGGATATGGTCGTGTGCTGCTTTGATCGCGGCAAACAGATCAGAAAATTTCTCCTTACCGTCCGTGTACACTTTAATCTGGTTGTTAGTCGTGAGCATAGAACTGTTGTCTTCGACAAGCATTAGCACCATACGGCGGAATGCGGCAGAAAGATGCTCCGTCGCAGGTATCTCGCTTGCTTTCAGTTCACTTTTCTGCAATTCGACGAGGCCCATGAAAGCCGTATCCGCGTCTTGCTTCATCCGAAACATCTTTTTCTTGCGATAGTTCTGGCCGAGGAACACATACAGAACAAACCCTATGACGGGTAAGAAGAAAAGGACCAACAGCCAGGCCCAGACAGCGGCCGGATTCTTCCTCTCAAAAAAGACAATGGTAATGGCGAAAAGAAGATCCGAGATAAGAATTGCGATCAGTATGAGGTCAGTAATACTCATGTTTTCTTTTGAGGACGTTTTCGCGATGGCGCGCTTTGGCCGTGGTTTGAATGGTTTCAGAGCAGATATTCTCTTTGATTGTGTTCGTGCCACACTGTTCGTTATGGAAATAGCAGCTGCGCCGTGAGTCTGAGGGGCTCATTTTGCCAGACGATTGGCACTTTGTTCATAATCAGCCCCACTATCATCTTCCGACTGGACCGGCTCGAGCCGCCGAAACTACTTCGGCATCAATGCTTAGTGAGCGTATCATTCTGGAAGGAGTTGATCCAGTCACTCAACAGCTAAGGCTGCTCCAGCAGGTGAGCAATGTGGGCTCCGAATTTGCGCGCGCTCCGCTCATCAAGCTTGTTGACTTGCGTCATCGGTACCCCCATAAGTTTAGCAAAATCCTTTATGAGCTTCCTGTCCGTGTCGGAGAGCTTGTCAACGTCGAGATATCCCCCAAACACCTCGATTGCTCGAACGCGCCCTTCAGCGCGCGCTTGCAAGTCTGCCACGTACCGATGCACGAGCTCCTCTTTAGGCACTGCCCCATAGTCGACGCAGACAACGAAAAGCGCCACGTCTTTGTCGTTTAATTGATCGCGGTTCGCGGCAAGGAAGCTCACTACACTAGGCAGCGGATGCTCTTCGTAAATCGGAGAGCCGATCACGATGAAGTCGAAACCGCGCAGATCAGCTTCGGCGACGTTCCGTACAACCACGTCGACGTGTCCTTTGCTCGCTGCCCCTTCAGCTATCCACCGCGCAACGGTTTTCGTAGAGCCGTATCGCGTGTCGTAAATGATTAGAATGCGAGCCATACTGCCTGTTACACTGTCCACATGAGTTCAAGCAATCACGCGTGCAGCTTCTTAAGGAGCCACGCCATGTTCTTGCCAAGGGTGGTCATCGTGGCCATACCCTCAGCATCATTTTGCACTTCGCCAATGGCATGGCCGATACCGATATTCCAGTAACTCGAACCGGGAACGATCATTTGACCGATGAAGAAGAAATGATTGATCGAGTCGAAGGTGTGAATGGCGCCAGCGCGTCGCATCGTTACGACTGCAGCCCCAACTTTGCGCTTGAACATGTCGCCGTTTGCGCGAGCTACCATGCCAGCGCGGTCAATAAGCGCTTTGAGTTCGGGCGTGAGGTCAGCGAAGTACGTTGGCGAACCCAAGATGATCCCGTCTGCTTCGAGCATCTTGGCGATGTAGTCGTTTACCGAATCGTTAGTTACGACACAGCGCTGATCGAGCGTCTCGAAACACTCCGAACACGCGATGCAACCCTGGACCTGTGTTCCTGCGAGCTGAATCAGTTCGGTCTCTATGCCCTCTTTTTCGAGTTCGCCAAGCACCTGCTTAATAAGAATGGCTGTGTTGCCATCCTTGCGCGCACTGCCGTTAAAAGCTATAACCTTTATCGAAATCCCCTCCTTATCCTGAGGTCTCGTGAACGACGTTTCATGACGAGAACTGAAAGCCGCGCTTATTACTGTTGCGTTAATTTCATGCGGCGCTTAATAGCAAAGCCTATTGACTGTGCCTATCTTAACTCAAAGAAAATAACGCTGTCTCCACAAGCTTTGTTTATTTGTTTGGCGAAGAAGCGTCGTGTTAGGAGAATTCACCGGGCTCTAGCCATTCATCCGTCTTTGTGGCTCGTTAGTCACTCTTAGGGCGACTGCTGCTTAAAAAAGGTAAGACTGCCTATGGCCACTGGCTGATGCTAGCTCGAAACCTTGCTGTCGACGGACCAAACCTCATCCTTTGCCTTGTGCTCATTCTTTGAGATGCAAAATGGGCATAGGCTGTAGCCGTTAAAAGGATTCATTCGTAGCGGCTTGCCGCAGCGGGTACATATCAACATTTCTGCCTCGGTCATGTCGTGACCCCCTCATCGTGCGGGATTTAATTTCTGTAGATTACGCGTTTACACGACTCTTTGCATTTAAACTTTTCGAAATTCAGTTATTTCGCGATAAAAAACGCAAATCGAGGTCTTCTTCCAGTCATAAGGTCGTCGATGAGCACGAAGCAGTTTTTTCAGAGAAGTATTTGACGTCGGCTTTCGCGAGTTTCAAGAGCCTCAAGCGCCACTTCGAGCACCGACAGCCGCTGAAAGAGATCTGCTTGGATCGTGCAGGAAGCACACGGTGTGGCTAACAGCTGCTCGTGGTAGCTTTGATGCTGCTGAGTTACGCGTAGCGAAGTCCGGTATTTATACGACGAGTCGGGTACATGTAATACTAGTATACAGCGAGAGTGGCAGGTTTGCTCAAGAGTGCAGCTAAGATTCCTCGCGCCACGTGTCAGCTCTTTGGCACCATAAAGGCGATCAGCAACATTAGAGACAGCGTCATTTTGGTCCACGGCCCGAAAGGCTGCGTTTATCATATCAATTACATCCTGGGCATGCGGGGTGACAAGACGACCAATGTCTATTCGACCTGCATGGATGAAAAAGACGTCATTTTTGGCGCCGGAGAGAAACTCAAAAGTGCGATCATTGAACTGGATGATGAGTTTGACCCCGCCCTCATCGCCGTGCTCTCGTGCTGCGCTTCCAGCATCATCGGTGAAGACGTTGAAAGCGTCGTAAAAGAAGTCCAGACGAAGGCAAAGGTACTAGGCATAGACTCTGGTGGCTTTGAGGGCGATTACCGATCTGGCTATAGCGAGACGATCAGGCGACTCGTTGAAGCGCTCGTTGAGCCCCCCCGCTCCCGTGACAAGCTTTCCGTGAATCTGGTCGGCCTGTTGAGGGCAGGCCCTGATCTGAGAGAGCTCAAGCGCGTCTTGGCGCTCATCGGTGTTCGTGTCAACGCGGTCCTCACGGCAGGTGCCACCGTGCGTCAGATCGAGCACACGGCCTCGGCGGCCCTGAACGTGGTCCTCTGTGAAGCTACCGGTAGGGATGCTGCCGAGCAGTTAGAGAAGCAGTTCGATATGCCATACCTTATAGAAGAGCTCCCTATTGGCTATGAAGCCACCTCGCGCTTTCTCGCCCATGTCGCCGATGCACTTGGTGTCTCACTGGATTTGGACGCAACAGTGCCAACGCACCACGTCGAAGCTCCCGAAATAATGGGGAAACGGGTCGCGGTGATCGGTGGTCCGACGCGGGCAATTTCCGTTACAAACTTCCTTAAGGAGTACGGCGTTGAACCAGCCCTTGTCGTATCAGATTTTGACGTTAACACGGCCGCACGACTGAGCGGACTCGTTAGTGAGCGATGTGAGGTACTCATCGCTCCAGAACACGAGATCATCCTGGAGCGATGCAAAGCGCAGCACATTGATCTCATCCTCGGTGGGATGCTCGAGCAACCGATCGCGTCGCATCTCGGCATCGCGCATCTCGACATAATGCACGGAAGTGAAAAAACTGTCGGTTTTGCCGGCGCCGATGCGCTCCTCAAACGGCTGCGGGGTGAAGAATAGACGTGATCGCAGAGGGGTGCTTAGTCAAAAGCAAAGCTATTCGCGGAACGGTTGGTGCGATCATCCCGTACAATGAGCGCGTGTGCGCGATTACAGCAGGCCACGTTATCCGCTACGGGAACGGTGCGGTCGGCACCAAAGTCGTTGTTGACGGGTACGAAAGCACCGTCGTTCGTCTCTTGAATGACTACGATCTGGCGCTTATTGAGGTCTCCTCTCAGCACGCAACGCTCTCTGCAATCGGGCGTGCCTGTTTTGGTCCAGCGGAGCTCATCACTTACGATCGGCGCATCGCGTGTCGAGTTATTGACACCGGAAGAAACCTCAACCGATTCGCATTTCCGTGCGCGAATATGCCCTCACCTGGGGACAGCGGCGCTCCTATCCTGCAGAAGGGCGAGGTCATAGGGCTGCTTTCATCAGTTTTGTATAACAACTGCACGGGTCTGGGCATCTCCTCTGAAGTCTTCGGCAACCCATCGCGCTTGAGATAGCCAGCCCGCGACTACACCCGCGGTCCTGAAGCAGTCAGGTGTTCGTACCCTTCGGCTTTAAGCTCCTGCACGACCCCATCGACTTCGAGCTGCATTCCAGATTGCGTGACCTTGCCGATGATGGTGTACGGAATCGGGATAGCAGCTAATAACCCGTCTCTCGCTGTGAACAAGAGCTCATAATCGCCACCGCGGTATATGGCCAGCGTCAATTCTTCCCATCGGTCGTGACTCACCGATTTTGCCTCCTCGCTTATAGGAAGATCAGCCGCTCGCAGATAAAAGCCGCAATTGCTTGCTTTTGACAGCTCGTACAGGGAGAGACTGAGTCCGTCACTCGTGTCGATGAGTGCGGTTACCGCACCCGAATCGGCGAGCGCTTGTCCGTAGACGATTCTCGGCTCAGGCTCGAATAGTTTCTTAAGAGCACGTTCCCGCAGGCGATGGTCTGCAAATCGGCTTTCGAGCAACATTTTGACGCCCGCGGCAGCGAGGCCTAGCTCCCCTGTAACACACACAACATCCCCGACTGTCGCCCCCGCCCGCGTTAGCATCTTGTCCTGCTGCACGCTGCCTATGGCGGTGCCAACGAGTGTGAGCTCGTCGTGCTCATCGGTGTCGCCAGCGAGAAGCGTGGTTCCGTTTTGCGTGCAGCACGCGTTACAGCCACGCATAACGTCAAGCGCAAAAGCGACGTCAGTATCGCGGGGAATGCCGACGGCCATCGTCACGCCGATGGGCGAAGCCCCCATCGCAGCAATATCACTTAAGGTCGCAGCGGTGGCCATCCATCCGACCTGAAAACCGGTCATCTCGCGTGGAAAGTGCGTTTTCTTATGCAACATGTCGGTTGTGACGACCAAATAGTGGTCGCCGTACGCGATCGCCGAACAATCGTCAGCCCCTGGACAGAGCACCGCCGTGCATTCAATCAACTCAGCCATCAGATTCACTAGCGCCCGCTCACCAAGTTCGCCGACTTTCATCGCTTTCTCACGTGAGCATTTATACCCGATAAGCGCTTCTACTCTTCTGCGCAGTGCGCCCCTGGGTCGATTCATATGAAGGTATTTCCCGAGTGTATCCCGTGTCTCATATCACGGGTGCTGTATGAAGCGAAGCTATCAACGAATGATCTCGCGACGCAGCTTAAAGCAGAGGAAGCGGCAGTTAAAGCGATGTGCAGCACGGGATTTGATGGCCCTATAGCGCTTCTTTCGACTCAAATGCACAGGGCGGTGTACCGAGTGCTTGGCGATGACGATCCGTACCGCCAGGTGAAAAAACTCGCCAACGAGACCGCGGTAAAACTTTTGCCCACGGTTCGATCAATCATTGAAATGAGCAGCAATCCCTTTCGTAGCGCCGTCATCGCCGCGATTATTGGAAATACCTTTGATTTTGGCGTACTCGGTTTTGAAGTAGCAACTGATGATTTTGAAAAGGAAGTCGCTACGATCTACCGGCACGGGCTAGACGTCGATGATACGGACGCAATAAAGCCGCTCATTAAGGACGTCATATACGTCGCCGATAACGTTGGAGAGATCGTATACGACGGGTTGCTCATAGAACAGCTGCGCAAGCTCGGCGGACGCGTGACCCTCGTCGTACGCGGAGGAACCATCCTCACGGACGCCACGATCGAAGACGTGTGGGAATCCGGGCTGGACAACGTCGCCGATCGGGTCCTCACGACGGGTTCAAACGCAATCGGTATAAAACTCGATGAGGTCTCGGCTGAGTTGAGAGAGATGTTGCCCCGTGCTTCGCTTATTATCGCTAAAGGGATGGCTAATTACGAAATGCTCTCTGAATATCCCTTTAAGCCAGTCGCCTATTTGATGCGGGTAAAGTGCGCGCCAGTTGCAGAATCGGTGGGCGCCCATGTCGGGGATTTCATTGCGAAACTCGTGCAGTGAGACGGGCATCTAGCGCACAAAGAGGAAGGCAACCGCGTTGTTGAGCACGTGCAACGTAATCGGAGCCATCAAAATAGAAAATGGGCCAAAACGGCACAACATATAGGTCCACCCGCCCCGCATCTTCTGCTCTGCAGGCAGCTCGAGACAGAACTCTAAGGGAGGTAGCTCCCATACGGGTCGTCCGCTGGGCTGTCTCCTTCCACATTTTCCGTCAGCGTTTGGATATCCCCCAGCGTCACGAGATGCGGCGTACTCCAGAGGCGTTTGTCGTTATCCATATGACAATCTAAGCAGTGGCACTTGCTGCACTTAACTCTTATGCTTTCACTCTGTTGGCGATTGAGCGGGGCTTACGGAAATCCAAAGCGCGACGTTTACAGCGCGCCATAGAACCATCGCATCGCCCGTTGTAGGGTGACACTTAAAGCGCTCAAAGACACGGCGCAGCTTGGACACGTCAACGAATTGCCCAAGGTGGTACGGGGGGTTCGTCAAGACCGTTTCAATAAGGGCCCCGTCGTGTGTTGCTAGATTGCGCACGAAACCCGGACCGAGGTTTGACTTGCTCGGTCTCCACTGAATCTCTCGCGGGAGAAGCTTGTCCATCGCGTGACGTAGCACTACGCGGGTCCACCCGCCCCGCATCTTCTGCTCGGCAGGCAGCGCGAGACAGAACTCCACTAGCCGTTTGTCAAAGAACGGGTGGCGTAGCTCGATGCCAAAGGGAGCAGATATTCGGTCTTTTTCCTCCAATGCGAGCTCGATGTAGTCACTTGTGAGACTCTGGTAGTGTCCCTCTCTTACGGTCTTATCCGGTTTTAGCATTTTCTTGTGCGCCTCTTGAAGCGCAGCGAGTCCGACACGACGGGCAAATGTAGGGTTGATACACTCTGCATCGACGTGTATGGGGGCGTGCTGCCGCCGCACGAGGTGCCACACTCGGAGGAACGGGCCCGGCGCGATGGGCGCAAGGACTCCCATTTTGAAGACCTTCCACGTGGTCAGATCGGCGCGGAGCTTTGAGAACTCGTAGACGTTTTCGGCAAGTGTCTTCCACCGCCCGGTGCGGGCCAACTCCAAAAAATACTCAGGCGCGTGATACACGGTCGTATCCCCGTCGAGGCCGGTTAAGAGGACTCGGATGCCCGCACGCTGGGCCATATCCGCACTGGCGTGTGAAAGGTATAAGTTAGGCGCAGCGGTAAGCTCCTCATTTTGCTGGGAGACGATCTTTAATACCGCTTTGAACGGACTTAAGGCTCCAGTGGGGATCCAATGTGGCACCACTCCACCTTGAGCGACTAAGGCGTTCGCATAAGCGCTCTCGTCGCACTCAGGGGTCGAGTCAAAGGTGAGGGAAAATACGGGGAGAGGAGGCCCCCCACCTCCTACGAAGTGCTGTCGCGCAACGCAGGCGACCGAGGAGGAATCTAGGCCGCCGCTGAGCTCTGCCCCAACGGGAAAAGCGCTCCGGAGCCGACAGCGGACGGCTTCGGAGAAGATATCACGGAATGCAGCTGCGTAGGCATCATCAGAGTCTAGGCGGATTTCACGGGTCGGATCGAGAGACCAGTACTGACGCACGTCTGCCTGTTCGCTCGTGATGACCATAGAATATGCCGCAGGCAGCCGTCGAACATCTTTGTAGGCGGTGATCTGCTTGTCCTTCATGATCGCGGCGAGGTAGCATGCCACCCGCACCTCGTTTATCTCGCGGGGCACCTGAGGCAGGCAGAAGAGGGCCTTAATCTCAGAGGCGAAGGCGAAGAGCGTATCAGAGCAGTAGTGGAAGAACGGCTTGACGCCCATGTGGTCGCGGGCGCAGAAGAGGTGCTGTTTGTCGTCGTCCCAGATCGCAAAGGCGAAGTCGCCGAGGAGGTGGTCGACGCAGTGCTCGCCCCAGCGTTCATAGGCGTGGAGGATGAGCTGGCTGTCGGTGATCTCTGCTGGAGGAGTAACGAGTCTCAAGCCGGTGATGAGCTCGTCGCGGTTGTCGATACGGGCGTCGGCGGTGATGGCGCAGCGGTCGTCGTCACTGACCAATGGGAGCTGCTCGTGCAGGGACTCGGGGGTGGTCCAGAGCATGCAATGGCCGAGGCCAACTGGACCGCGGTGCCAAGTGCCCGAGCCGTCCGGGCCGCGGTGGGCGAGGCGGTCGATCATACGGTGTGGCTCACTTGAGTCGATGATTTTGTTATCAAAGCGATAGATGCCGATAATGCCGCTCATCTAAAGCCTCCAGTGAATACTACAACTTTATATAACCTCATATTTAAGAATGATTTCGCGGCTAACGGTCTCTGATTGCCATCAGCGAGCTTATCTGGCCTATAAAGCTAGCTCAGCCGTGCAGCCCTACATCGATACGCTTTATTGTTCAGCGTGGATAAATGATGCAGAGATGCCTCTCAGTGGCGGGCACCTAGCGCACAAAGAGGAAGGCAACCGCGTTGTTGAGCACGTGCAACGTAATCGGAGCCATCAAATTGCCCGTCTTCTCGTACACGTACGCGAGAACGATACCGATGACGAACAGCGGAGCAGCGGCCAGCAGCTCCAAATGGATGGCCGAAAAGAGTGCGGCGCTCAGGAAGATCGCGTATGAGGGCTTAAAGCGATCTCTGAAGGCTTTGTAGAGGTACCCCCGAAACACGATCTCTTCCGCGATGGGGGCGATGATGACTCCAGACAAGAAGAGGAGGGGTAAAAGTCCCGGGACGCTGGCCGTTTGTGATAGCGCCTCCTGCGTCGGATCGACGCCGAACTGTTGTTGAATGGGATAGCCGACGATGCCTGCGATGATAAAGGCAACGACGAATCCTATAACACCATAGAGAAGCGCTTTCGGTATTTTTTTCGTGGTGAATCCAAGTGAAGCGAGCTTGTCCTTGTAGAAACCGAGAACGACTGCTATGATGAGCGCAATGGAAACGATATTCGCAACGTTCAAAAGCCATAAGGTCGCGGGAGTGACAATTCCAGAGGATATGTTGAGCGCTTCGCGCGATGCGATTATGCCCGTGCTGATGAGAAGGGGCGGCAAAAAGAGCGACACGCTAAATTGGCCTATGAGATACAGCAAGATACCCAGGACGATTGACCATTTCTTGCGCTGCGGCGTGTGCGGCACGTAAACGTCATATGGAGTTGTAGGATGGAACTCATCCCAATCGATGGCTTCAGCGGGCGTTTCTTTTTTGAAATCCGTAGGCATGTTGCTCCGTGGTAGCTAACGTGGCTGCCTCATTATAAACCCTTGCTAAGTGCGTGGCAGGACGCTCCTCGACGTGCAAAGCGGTGGCAGAATACGATTGAACCAACTGACGGTATCTTTATGAGCTCAAGCGCGCATATTAATTGTGATAAACAGACAACCGGGTGATTACAACATATGAAAGGTAAGTGGGGCAGTGACATCGGGCTTTCAGCCCGCATGTTGCTGACCATGATTTTGCTTGGGATCGTATACGTCGCGTTCATTGGCATCATCTTGCTCTACGTGCAAAACATCGCGCTCATAGCCGTTTTTGTGGCACTGTTTCTTGGAGCGCAGTACTATTTTTCAGACCGGGTAGTGCTCGCCGCGAGCGGCGCCCACATCGTCAGCGAGGATGAGGCCCCGGAGCTCCACAGCGCGATTGAACGCCTTTGCGCTATGGCCGATCTACCTAAGCCAAAGGTGGCCATAGCAAACAGCCCCGTTCCGAACGCCTTTGCGACGGGCCGTAACCAAAAACACGCCGTGGTAGCCGTCACCAGTTCACTCCTTCAACGACTCGAAGAGCCTGAGGTGGAAGCGGTGCTTGCGCACGAGTTGTCACACGTCAAGAACAGAGATATGCTTGTTATGACCATCGCGAGCTTCGTCACGACGATTGCGGGTTTCCTCATGCGCTACTGGTTCTTCATCGGGGCAGGTGGCAACCGAAGGGACAATAACATCTTTCTTTTCTTCATCGCGCTCGCAGCGATATGGATCATTAGCTTTCTCATCACGCGGGCGCTGTCGCGCTACCGCGAGTATGCGGCCGATCGTGGCTCTGCCATTATCACAGCACACCCGGCAAACCTTGCCAGCGCACTGCTTAAAATCAGCGGCTATGTCCAACGCGTGCCAACCGAGGACATCCGCAAAGTTGAAGGCATAAGCCAATTCTTCATCATACCGGCAATATCGAGAGGCTCCGCGCTAAACCTCTTGTCGACGCATCCGCCCATTGAAAAGCGGATAGAGCGACTGCGGCAGATGGAGGCGCAACTTGCAGGACAAAGCGCCTAAGGACGCGTGAGAATCAGTTACGATCCTTGCATCACGACTTGCATTCCACGATCTCTAGGATCTCTGTCATATCGCGGATTTCAAAATCCGGGCGTATTTCGGGCTTTGGAATGCGCTGTTTTTTGTTGTACCAGATAGCCGTTAACCCTGCTTTTTTTGCTCCCAAAACATCAGAAGTGATCGTATCTCCGACAAAGGCAGCGTTTTCGCGTGCTACGCCCATTTTCTGAAGGGTCTCGTTGAATATTCGCGGATGCGGTTTGTAGACTTTGAGCTCTTCAGAGGTGATCACTACGTCAAAAAGGTCAGAGACGCCGTCGAGATGGGCCGAAAGCTCCTCGTTGTCTCCGTTTGAAACCATTCCGAGCCGGAGTCCGTTTGCATAGAGCGTATCGAGTGTCTGTTTCACATTCGGAAGAATAGAAACCGCTTCGTCGAGCATTTTTTTGTACGTATAGTTTAGCTCTGCAACGTAAGTGTCCGGCACCTGTATCCCGTAACGATGAAAGACGTTTCTTGTGCTAATCCCATAAAGATCGCGCATATTTCTAAACTCGCCACAGTAAGCGATCACGTCATGAAACGCGAATTCAAACTCTTCGCTCCAGTACGCGTTAAACTCGTCAACTGATGTGGTGATGCCGAAGAGCGTATTCGATTGCTGGACGACGTGCTCGGTTATGTCCCGGTGGTACGTGCCGACGTCGAGCACGGTGCCATAAGCGTCAAAGAGGACCGCTTCTGTCTCAATCATCAACTAACGGTTTGTCTAGAAAGGTAAATACCTATTTGTGCGGTGAAAAAGTCGCGCCTCCGTTCTTGTTGAGCAGCTAAGCCGAACGTCATATGCTTGCGCGCGCAGACTAGTGCAGTTCCGGGCGCTCTAACGCCACGGGACCGTGCGTATAGAGGTCCCAAGCGCGACACTCAACACGCGGAACATTGTGCAAGAGGCATAGAAGAAGAACGCATTTGAGCGTAACAGCACATGTCTTACAATAATAACGTATGGCTCTTACTGGTATACCTGTAATTCTATCTCTCGTCCACGTGGAAGCGGAGGCGATCGTTCGACCACATTCTCCCTGCTTTTTTTTGCAGATGCCCGTGGGGCAGCGAGAAATGTGGCAAATAACGCTTAAAGATAGAAAGGGGGTGAAGAACGGCTGGATCGCGCATCCAAGCCGTTTGCTGGCCCAGAAAAGATGGCGGACCGAAGTTTTTTTTGTCTACCGAGGTAGGCCCGCAACCTTGGACGCACAGCCACAACCGAGTTGTGACTAGTCCCTTTTCGGCGTGTGGAAGGTTAAGCGTGTCGCAAGGAGAGTCTAGAGAGTATAGTTATTTGCACAAGGGCGTCGTAAGCCGGCATTTCGGCGTGATGCGCGACACAGCAGTATCATCTCTTGCAAAGACCCGACTCGGGAGCTCTATATAGTTTATGAGGCAAGCGTTGACGTCACTGTCCAGCCACTATTAATTTTGGAGGTGAGAGAAGAAGATGCAAGCGAAAGATAAACTGGAGAAACCCCTCAAGTGGTTTGTCCTGCCGAATGAATCGTACAAGTGGGATTTCATCCTAGAGAAGTACGTCGTTGAGGATTTTCAGTAGGAGGTCGTTGACGAAAGCGCGGGGAATAGACAACTCGCTGATGATGGCTTTGACAAAGACTACATCATCACGCATAAGAGACGAAAACAACGAGACCGCTACTACTATTAAGCGGCAGAGCAATTTTTTCTTGCGCAACGCACTCATTTTTTGTGATAAGGAGGCGAGAAGCGTCGGATCGCAGCCCTTTTCGCTCTGCCAATTCGCTAAGGCCGTTCTTCTGCATCTTTTTCTGGACCTAAAATACGGATCTTAAAACTAAACCTTTGCTGCGGGCAACTGAAAGTCACGAGTTCGGGCTGCTTTTAACGAATTTCTTCACTCGTGCGCACCGAATGCAATACAGTTCGTGATCACTGAGCACCCACCCCTTCGTAAGGGTGTAATCGCCACAAACTGAACAGCGCGGTTTATCGGTCTTCATTATCTTCACGAGCCGTTGCAAAGCGTAATCAATGGAAAAAAGGTGGTTCGCGAAATCCGCTAAGTATCGTCAGAGTGGAGAGCGAAGCGAATATCATCGAGGGCGCGTTCAAGACAGTAAACGCACGCCTCGTCCTTCACCCTCAGACGGCCTTTCGCGCATTCCCCGTACAGGTGGTAATAGCAGTTCACCACTTTTTCTACCTGATCTGCATTTATCATGATTCACCTCCTCAAGCGAGACTTACGTGAGACCGCCGATATACATTTCTTCTGTGCTCTCCAGAGTCGTATTTCCTCTCCTAAGTCGTCTTTCCTCTCCTGATGATACAGCGCATTGACACGACCGTCGACCTAAGGAAGAACGAGCAGTATCGAAAAACGGTTTTTCAGTGGTGAGCGCGGTGAAAAATGGTCAACAGCACAAAGAAGCAGTCAGTCGATATGCTGTTACGTTCACCACGTGTAGAAAGGTTATAGGCGCTCCAGAAACTAACGCTCGGCTTAATTTGCAAGGGAGAACGAGAGAGCACAGCGCGGTTTGAATCCGCTTCCGTTCTCCCGAGCTTTTTGCAGAGCAGGTTGTTCTTTACGACCGTATCCTTGTTCGCGTTGTGCCAGAAATAGTCACTGTATAGAGAATAAGCAGCCTCTATAGTTGTTCGATAGCCGTCTAGGCGGCCCCCTCTGTTTGCGTCGGAGCTCTTTCCGAGCTAAGGGTGAGCAGGAAAGAGGTCGGTAAGCGATGATCACTAAGGTGGGGTAGGCACTTGCTCAGGCATCCTAGATGCCTCCAGGAAAGGAGTTCTCTATTCGTTCACTGCAATATGCTCAAGCGGAGGGGCCACCTCATATGAGCGGGGTTGAAAAACAGAGTTCACTCGAAACTCACTACTCTCGCGAGATTGTCAACATCTTCTCATCTTCCATCGGAGGAAAATAATGAGCGATACTGAAATGAAGTGTGTCCCCCGTCACGAGATCGGTGCCGGAATGGCCAATGCGGACGATGTAAAGACGAGCGTCGCGGAGTGCTGTACTGGGAGTGCGAACGGTGCCGGGGGACGACGATCCCGCTTGAATTGTGGGAGTAGCGTCGACGCAGGCGAACTAGCACCGTTCCTATCATCGCTGTTATGTGTTGAGCGTTCGAGGTAATATCGGAAGGTGCCCGCAACGACATCTTGCAAGCTCCCCTCCTCGAAGATTATTACAAATGACTTCAGATTCTGGAGGAGTTCTTAGCAGAATAGAAAGCGTGGGGCTTTATACGAGGCGACGTTGATATCCAATCGCTGTAGTTGAGCATCAGCGCCATGTTTTACAGTGGCATGATCAGCCAAAAACATCCCGATTTAGAAGGAACCTGTAGAAAAAGTATGGATGGACACAATCAACATCATATATCCATCACCCGTGCAAGCAGCTATGGCTGCCAAAAAGTGCCCCCTTCTGTCTGAAGCTACGAATCAACCGGCGTTGCGTGTTCCACAAAATAGAGGCTCAGCGAGCGAGGGAAAAAACGAGAAGATGATACGATTGAGGATCTAGAAGCCGAAGCAAGTGGCCTACCACATAACTAGACAGAACAAATGATTCAAGAAGCGCCTCAATCCCGACGACATAAGCCGCCTAGGCCCGCGGCTGCGGCAACGTTGGCCGATGCCGGCACGCCGGCGGACGACTACAGCTACATTCCCGCTCTTAACGACGCCATTTTAGGCTATTTCAGGGATGCCGTCCGCATCACCTTAAGGGAACCTGCGAAATCCATCTTCTTTCTCCGCACTATTTTGTGGCAGAGGAAAGCGGCGCTCGTGCGGCGGAAATGGCAGAAAAGTGACCTGCACGTGCCGGCCCTCCTTATCGTTAGCGTCACAAGCAAGTGCAACCTCCGCTGCAAAGGATGCTACGCCTTTGCGCATGATAAGGGCAAATCAAAAGGACCGGAGTTGAGTGACGCTCGGCTTCGTACTCTTGTAGCTGAGGCAAACGAGCTTGGCATCTCGGCAATTTTATTCGCAGGCGGAGAACCACTGATCCGTAAGGATCTCTTGACCATTACCAGAGATTTCCCTTCCGTTATATTCCCAATAGTTACGAACGGAACGCTCATCGATGAGGGCACGCTTGACCACTTTCGAAACCAGAGAAACGTCATCCCCGTTATTAGTGTTGAGGGCGACGAACGCGACACTGATGAGCGTCGAGGTGTCGGGATGCATAAGCGCCTGCAGAGTGCAATGGAACGGATGCGTGCTAAACGAATCTTTTTTGGCTGCTCTTTGACGATAACGCGGTCTAACTTCGCGACAATCACAGATGAACGCTTCATCAAGAGCCTCACCCAGGCAGGGGCTAAGCTTATTCTCTTCCTAGAGTATGTCTCAGTGGAGGCAGGCACTGAAGACTGGATCTTAACTGATGAGCAGCGGAGCGCGCTGGCGCACAAAACAGAGCGATTTCGCACTCAATTTCCTGCAATCTTCATTGCAATTCCCGGAGACGAGGACCAGTTTGGCGGGTGTCTTGCTGCGGGGCGAGGATTCGTTCACGTGAGCCCTGAAGGGGATCTTGAGCCGTGCCCGGTTTCGCCCTACTCCGATGCAAATGTGCGACAGCTCTCGCTTAAAGAGGCGCTGCAATCTAGACTTCTGCGGGCAATTCGCCAGCGTCACGAGACACTTAGCGAGATGGAGGGCGGCTGCGCGTTGTGGACAGAGCGTGAGTGGGTGCGATCTTTGCTACGTTCGGAAGAAGGTTCCGCCACTCCACTACGAGGGTTTGATTTGACACGCCACGAAGTAGAATAAACGCTTAAGCGAGGCTGGGTGCGAGATTTCCGAAGCGACCGATCTTCCGACGTTGTGGCCACATTAGCGCTTCCATCTACAGCGCGCCTGCCAATTGCCGCGCTTCTCGCTGTACTCCTCGTTTTTGACCACTGCCATTTGAGCACAAGGACGCTAACGGGGCGCCTCTTGTATGGGGCTTCCATATCGCTAAACAACTGTTTATTCTCGTTGCCTCCTTGACTGAAACTCGATCAGACCGCCAACATACACTCCCTCTGTGCTCTCCTAAATCGTGCTTCTTCTCCTAAATCGTATTTTCGCTCCTGAGTTGACGGCGCACCGACGCGGAGAAAGGTGGGCGGGCAGGAAGAAGTGGCATCAAAAAACGTCTGTCAGTGGTGAGCGCGGTGAAAATGGTCAGTGCACGATGACGAGGCAGTCGATGTGCCACCGCGCTCACCACATTGGAGGTGAATGAAGTTAACAGTCGCTTTAGAAATGCGCGCTCGGTCTTAATTGCAATGGAGAACGGGAGAGCACAGCCTGGTTTGAACGTGCTTCCGTTCTCCCGACCTTTTCCGAGCTGTTTCTTATACACGACCACATCTATGTTTGCGTCATGTCAAAAATAGTCAGTGTATAGAGAATATGCGTTTTCTATACTTGTTCTACTACATTGTGAAGTGCTGGACCTGGTGTATAACGCTCCAAAACGAGACCCGCTGACACCTGCGTTATCAATGCCCCTGACGCACGCATCTTCTTCTCCGCCCTTTTGAACGATCTTTTTTGGCGAATTCTCTAAAGCAGTTGCAAAAACGGTCGTTTGCCATTCCAGCAAACGGAGAATGCTAACGGACGAGAGATCTTCGTGGGCGGTATCGCAAGAATGAACTCCAAACTGCAAGCAGAACAAGTGCGGCAAGCATTACTAAGGGAAGCAAGTGGACAAGAACGGTGATCGCTACAAGCGATATTCCGATAATGGATAGTACTGCAAGAAGATCTGACATTTGTGCTGACGACGTAGCAGGCCTACCGTTGTACGCAGTACTCGTCTCTTGATCGCCTTTTTTTATTCAGCGTGTATTGAGAATGCTTCTGAGGAACCTACTAAGCACCAGGTCTGTCCTACTCATAGGTGCCAAACGAAATCGTCCCAGCACCATTCAACTCCCAGTATAGCCCCATAGCGCTCGTCTTTGCACCCATCGTATTCTACTATTTCAGGACCAATCTGCTGGCGGATGGGGTTATCCGTTTCTATATTGCGCTCGAGAGGGCTCGAGATCAAAGACGTCGTAAACCCACTTGGTGCGTTTTTGCCAGTCCTGCCACAGCGCCGGTTTGGATATGTTATACTTGGCCGAGAGCTTATCGAGAATCTCCGCCATGTTCAATTTTTGCACGTGAAGATGGTACATCTCCCGCCTTCTCGCATAAAGCTGCGCTTTGTTATTCATAATCACACTCCTTTGCAGCTCGTCACGATTTACCGAAAGAAAGAGAGTGTCATAGACAATCTGCTAATAATGGGTCAAGTGACTTCTATTTCTTCACGCATATGGAGTGGTTTCCTTTCTTTACCTTATTCTCGAGAAAGAATAGATTCTCCTTTCATGCGGCATTGGAGATCTCATTGAAATCACACACTGTGTCCCTGCCGATGCAATTGTTGCTTGGCGACCTCTTTCCTGCTTTGAGATGTTGCTTTCGGAAAGAGCTCGAAGAGAACCGTTGTTTGATCCGAACGGCGCTTCATTCAACCGCAGGTCATTCGCAGTGCCCTTGCAAGCGGGGCTATTCCGTTTCATATGGTAGCATAAATCCGAGAAGGGATCACCAATGCGGATATTCGACCCTTAGGGGGACGAGCATCTTAATGGCAGTTCTTGCTTTGTGAGTGCGATGATCTAGAAGCAGCCGTGCGCTCGAGCCTCACCTCACGCACAAAGGATGGGGCATTTTTATCTACTGATGGAGCAACATACGAAGCAGACTCATGAATGCTGATGAGAAACACGTGAAGAGGGTAAAAATTCGCTTGCACGAGCTGCGGGAAGCCTCGGATGCGGCCGAGCTCGACAAGTTCCTTGCGCGGCGAAAAGGAATCATCAATGTCGAGGTAATCGCTGATTCGTTCAGCGTCACCGTTACTTACGATGAACGCCTAACGTCTCCAGTGCAAATCATTGCTGATTTGAGCAGCCTCCGTTTTACCCCAGAAGGCTCCACTATCCTCAGTGACTAGCGATCAAGGAACACAGCGAAAAGCTACTTGGCCGCGCACTAGCGGCGCTTTCTCTCTGTGGCACGACGAATCCGAACGGAGCGCTCTGAAGGTCAAACTGCCATGGGATTTCTGGACTCACTGCTCGGAAGGACGAAAGGGATAGCTCCGAAAGTAAACGATCTATTCTCAATGGCTACTGCCTATATTACGTTAAGCACTGAGTTTAGCTTACAGCCGACGGGGAAGGCGGGCATCTGTTTCAAACCCGTTGAATCGGGCGGCTTTGCCCAATGCGAGACTGAGATCACTGAGCTGCTCAAAATTAGCGAAACCGTTTTTGAGCTTAAAGAGGACGCGTTTGGTTACGCGTGGGTCAATGTGTCTGACCCGCAGTTCGAGAACGTAGTCTCTGATATCCATGCAGTAAGCTCAACGCTGATCGATGGAGGATATGGCGAGCAGATCTTGTGCGCGGTTTTCCCTTTTCGAAACCAAAAAAGCGTCTTTTGGATTTACAACTACAAGCGCGGTAAGTTTTATCCTTTTGTGCCCGTCGACGCGAAGCAACATAAGCGCGACTACGCCTACGAGTTCAGACTTCGATCAGTCCTAGGGCCTGAGCTACCGATAGAGCAAGAGCTCGAGCGTTGGTACCCTCTGTGGGATGTGCCGCTTTAGTCTCGCGGCTACTCCGGGAGGACCCCCTCCTCTGTGAACAATTTTCGTGCTTCTTCGGGCGTCATGTCGGGTGACGGGACGATCAGATCTGAGGGGCGTATTTCTGCCGGATCGAGCGGCGTTCCCTTGTCTCGAATGATGTGAATCATGTCGCGTAGGCAGCTGTGGAATTCGTCGACCTCCCCGCTGCCAAGATGGTCGACCATGCAGTTATCGAGTTCATTGAGTTTGTCGAGATACTTGCTGTCGAGCACGTACTGGTTATCGCCAAGGATGCGCACGATCATTGCTGTGCCTCCTGTGTCTCTTCCGTTTTGGCTTTCTTCTTAACAGGAACCTGTTGCTTTAAGATTTTGAGTTCTTGATCGACCTCCTCGCTCGACTTGATCTTGCTCAGCTCCTCCTCGACCTTTGTCTGATCGCCAGTCAAATCCTGGAGCGTACCAGCGTCAATAAGCTCATCGAGCGCCTGTGATCGTGCTTTCATCGATTCTGTCTTCTCCTCAGCACGTTGAACTGACATCCCGACGTCGGCCATTTCCTCGGAGATCCCAGTCACAGACTCGGTAATCTTGACCTGCGCTTCTGCTGCCGAATATTGCGCCTTTATCGTTTCCTTCTTCGTTCTGAACGCCTCGACTTTGGCAGAGAGCCGCCTTTCGGTGTTTACGAGCTTGGTCTGTTCATTTTCGAGATCGGCAATCTGCGCAGTGAGTGACTCGATCTGCGCCATGGAGTCTTTTTTCCGCTCGAGCGCAACACGGGCGAGATCGTCGCGTCCAAGGTTTACCGCCTCTCGGGCCTGATTGTTTAGGTCTTCGATGTTTGATTCGAGTTTTGCTTTCTGAAGTTCAAGCCGCTTCTTTGCAGTAACGACATCGGCGACACCGCGCTTTACATTGGTGAGCAGCTCGAGCTGCTTTTCATATGAGTAATCGAGCGTTTCACGTGGGTCCTCGTGTCGATCAAGAAACGAACTGATTTTTGCCTTAATCATCGTCGTGAGACGATCCAATATCCCCATTTTTTTCCTCCGTTTTAACCAGGGTGTCGTATCCTAACAAGTTCTTATTTGTAAATTGTACTCCTCGACTAAATAGCTTCGTTGTTGCACGAGCGGGATAAAATCGAAACGGCTAAGCTCAAGCGATTCATGTGTTCCTCTATGGAGCCCTCACGCATCGCGAAGGAAGCGGCTGGAAGATCGATCGCCGAATTGGTCGACGACGGAATGGTTGTAGGGCTCGGAACGGGGACGACGGTCGCGCACGCTATCACATATCTGGGGAGACGCATCACTGACGAAGGGCTTTCCATTGCGGGCGTTCCCACGTCCCATCAGTCGCTGCTGCTTGCGGTTAAGCACCGCGTGCCGCTTACTACTCTTTACGAGCATGAAGCCGTTGATATCGCACTCGACGGCGCCGATCAGGTGGATGCACGCCTTAACCTCATCAAAGGCGGCGGAGGGGCGCATACGCGCGAAAAAATCGTTGCACACGCGGCGAGGCGATTCTGTGTTGCCGTCGATGCTTCAAAACTGGCGCCGCGTCTGAATCTACCCGTGCCACTCGAAGTGCTGCCCCTTGCGTGTCCACTCGTTCAGAACGAGGTCAGTCGAATGGGGGCCAGTGCAAAACTTCGGCGATCTGAGCAAAATCGCGTCTTTGTTACCGATCAAGGGAACCTTATCCTCGATGCGGACTTCGGAATTGTTAATGATCCAGAAAAGTTAGCGCGAGAGCTGTCCGCTATTGCAGGGGTGGTGGAACACGGCATTTTTACCCAGGTCAGTGAGGTGCACGTCGCGCGACTCGCCGGAAAGGCTGCTACTGTTGAAATCTTGATGCAGTGATTCACGCGCTGAGTGAACTATTTATCTGCTCCCACGGTTCGGGAAAGGCTCCGTAGCATGGCGATGGTCTCTTCGTCTTGCTGTGCGTCGCGTTTCCGTGAGTCGTCGAGAGAGTCGATGATGTCGCAGAGTTCTGTGGAGAGACGGTAACACTTAAGCGGGCGGCCTTTGCCCTCTTTCTTCTGTTCCCACTCTTCAATCCAACCGCGTTCCCTCAGTTCGCGCATTGCTATGCTCACTTCAGGTTGTCGCAAGCCGGCACCAAGCTCAACATTGCGGGAAACCGATTCAGTGACGTTAGCTAGGTACACCAGTGCCTTCGCCAAGTTCCTCTTGACGCCGATATTGCAAAGAAGGTTGGTCATCACTTCTTCGTCTTGGTCGAATACCGGCACGGATTGGTCCCTCATTATATTACCCTTACTATTTTTATCGTATAAATTATATCGACGATATAAATACGTTTTCAAATTATTTCTTCAATTTTCGATCAGAAACGCCTTATTTCAATTATAGAGGAATATTTATATTATTTTTATTTAAATGTGGCGCATACTCACGTCGGCTTTGTTGCATAAGCCCATTCTGTTGCAAAAGTAACGATTGTGTTGCAAAAGTCTACATGGGTTAGGGTTCTGTTAAACCAAGCGTTGTTAATTTTAGGTTGTTAAGAAAGGGTTGGTGGAATAACTGTCTTTCTGTAACACTTGCACGTTACATAGGATTATGTTATCGCAATATGGGGTAACTTGCATTGTATTACAGAGGTATGACTTATGTCACTAGGACTTGTTGTAAAAGTGCCAGAAGGGTTAGTTCTGGCCGCAGAAAGCAGAGTTACTGTAACTGTAGCAGACAAGGAAACAGGAACGCCTCGCGGCCAAGCCGCCTACGACAATACCACAAAGCTTTTTTCATTTAACGACCCGCACGACTCCATTGGAGTAGTTACTTACGGTCAGGCTTTTATAGGGAACAGAACTGCCTATGGGTATTTCACTGAATTCAATGAGCAACTTAGTGAACAACACCCAGAAAGGATATCTGTTTATGACTTCGCGAAAGAGTTATCTCAGTTTTTTAAAGCAAAGTGGGATGCGACGCCACCACCACCGCCGCCAGCAGGAATGATTCAAGAACCCATTTCATTTTTAATTGCAGGGTATAATGAGAATGAAGTGAATGGACGTAAATATGCAGTTGTAATTCCTGATAGCCCAGAACCCGTTGAGCAACACGAAGGAGACTTTGGAATAACTTATGGTGGAGATGGAGGTCAAATCGTCTATCGTCTAATAAACGGATATGACGCTAATCTCAGAAACACAATAGAAAACGCGGGAATTTTGGGTGAAGAGCAAAAATCTTTTTTGCTGAGCGAGATGCCAAAATTAGAATTGCCATTTCTTTATTCTGCGCTGCCACTGCAAGATGCAGTTGACCTTGCAATTCTACTAATCCGAGCTACAATCAACGTACAAAGGCTAGCCATGATGCCGCGAACCTGCGGTGGGCCAATTGACGTATGTACTATTACTAGCGTAGAAAGACTACGCTACGTCCAACGCAAGCAAATCACAGGTGAAAAGCAACCCGCGAATTGATTTATTATAGGTAGTTAGTCTCTACCTGACTAAACCAATATAGAACCCTCTTACGAAATTCGTCCCAGTTCTTAATACTAGTATTCACTATTAGAGGCATTCTATTCTTATAGTCTTTATCAGTCTTATCCATTAATCAGTCTCGATGTTGCTCGTCGGTTCGTTTTAAGGGGCGCACGACGATTATTAGTTCTTTGTCCCTCACTTCAAGCTGCCAATCTAATGAATCATCACTCGTCAGATTCAACTGTTGCACGATGCTTCTCGGAACGGTTGTTCTCAACGATTCCTTCTTCGATACCGCAGCCGTAAGTTTGGTAATTGCACCCATTGTTTACCGTTGAGTAGGTATATGCCTACTTATTTATATATTTACCTATTAGTTTTCCCACCATGCTACCCAAAAGTATATCTATAGGTAAGTATATAGGTAAACTTGTAGGTAAATATTATGTTAGCTCAAGAATTGCTCGAAGCTCGAAAGGAACGGGGGTTGAACATAGCAAAGACCTGCAAAATCACCAAGAACGGCAATGGTTGGATAGTGCCCTCTCAGTCAAACGGAGCCACATACGACGTAGAATTCTCAGAGTTTGAAAACACGCAGTCTTGCACTTGCCCTGACTACCAATACCGGAAGATAAAGTGCAAGCATATCTTCGCGGTTGAGTTAATCGTCACGGAAGAGATTAACGAAGAAGGAACAGTAACGCAGACAGTTACGAAGAGGGTAAGCTACGCGCAAAACTGGCAAGCTTACGACCACGCTCAGATACACCAAAAGGAGCTGTTTATGCAACTGCTTGGAGACGTAACAAGCACCATTCCACAACCTAAATACACATTTGGCCGACCGAAGTTACCACTGGCAGATATGGTGTTTTCTTCGGCCTTGAAGGTCTTTTCAACATTTTCGCTAAGGCGATTCGCTACCGACATGGAAGTTGCAAAGGAACGCGGCCTCATTGACAAAGTGCCTTATTACTCAACGGTAGCGCGGTATATGGAGAGTCCAGAACTAACGCCCATCATCAAAGACCTTATCACCATAACAAGCCTCGCCTTAGCTTCAGTCGAGAATGACTTTACGATAGACAGCTCAGGATTTGGAACCTCGCGGTTCATCAAATGGTTCGACCACAAATACGGCAAAGACAAAGACGTTAGGACGTGGGTAAAAGCGCACGTAGCTTGTGGGGTTAAAACAAACATCGTCACCGCCGTTGAGCTGACGATGACCAATGAGCGCGACAGTAAGTTTCTGCCGGAGCTCGTAATGCAGACGGCGCAGAATTTTACGGTCAAAGAAGTTTCGGGGGATAAGGCGTACTCTTCAAGAGCTAATTTGGAGCTGATAAACGAGATAGGAGCTGTGCCTTACATTCCCTTTAGAAAAGGAACAACGGGAAGAGCAAAGAACGCTCCGACGTGGAAGAAGATGTACCATTACTTCGAATACAAAAATGCGGAATTTCTAGAGCACTACCACAAGCGGAGCAACGCCGAAACGACGTTCCACATGATAAAGAGCAAGTTCGGGGATTCGGTCAGGAGTAAGATGGAAGCGGCTCAGGTGAATGAAGTGTTGCTAAAGGTATTGTGCCACAACATATGCGTGGTCATTCAGGAGATGTTTGAGTTGGGGATTGAGCCAGAGTTTTTTGACGAATATTAGTTCTAATTATTAAATCATTGGAGATTTCTTTGTCAGAATTTGGGAGTTTATTATATACACGGGCTCCCGTTGAGGGTCATATAGTTTTGTGCTTGCAAACTCTATTGCAACAGCTTTTAAGGAGAACGTGCCTCCGCTGTCAATCCGATATTCATTCCAGGGCTCATTTATGATGTCAAAACCTATGTTTATCTGAGTCAGCTCGTCCTCCCAACCCTCCGGGGTTGTAGGGAACGGTGTTTCAGAAGGGGTTCCCCTATGACCTCGTGGAACAAATGCAGTTTGAACGAGCATGGGACTTAAAATAATATTGTTACCCCGTTTTAAAAGTTTTAACGGCACTGCTTTTAGTTTTATGATTGCGCTGTCTTTAAGGTGATACACGCTCCAATTTTCACTACCTATCTGCTCAAAACTTATGTAATCATAATCTTTGAGCATCTCTTCGATATCATTCTCATCCATTAGAAGGGCCTCAGGTTGTGCGGTATTCAGATACTTTTAACTTGTCTGTACTCTCCTCCTGTTAACGATTTGCGAGGTTCTGTTTTTCCTTCTTCTTGAAGAGATACATATACGGGCTTTGTTATGGGTTTAACATCTATTTCTTGATACTCACCATTTGTTGCTACTAATTGAGGCATTGAATGTCCCTCCCTGCCGTTGAGGTGTAAATATATAGGTATGCTAGTCAAGAAAAGCCTTTTGTTTTTTGCTTCTTTCATTTTGTCACCTCCTGAAAATTTGAAAGATTAAGAAAATGTTGCAAAAGTCTGCAGTCTGTTGCAAAAGTAAGCAGGAATAGTGAGTTATGCAACAAAGCCACTCACGTCAAAAGCCTTTTATAGGGCGCTCGTAATAGCGGGAGTGTCTGAAGGGGTTGCTGTAGCCTGTTACAGCACCTCGCGGCGGCCGGGGTGGCCTAGTTAGTTGTTGCACACGCAGGCAACGATCTAGATGGCTAAGGTGTCAGACTCATAGGGTATTCCGACACGACACCTGAGATATCTGAAGAGCGCGGGTTCAAGTCCCGCCCCCGGCATACTCTATTCTTTGAGCAGCAAATATATATGTTTGGACTTTTTATATAATTCTTCGACTTTTATGGAGATTCGGAAGATTCAACTGACCGGCAAATCAAGCTACACCGTTTCCCTGCCTAAGGCGTGGGCCACACATCTCGGTTTGAAGGAGAAGTCTCAAGTGGGATTATCAGCGTTACCTGACGGCTCGCTGCGCATCACGCCTAGAGAGCAGGTGAAGCCGCAGGAGCGTGGGATTGTCAGCATTGACGATCTTTTTGATGATGCGCTAGCGCGGCAGATGATTGCTATTTACATCGCGGGCTACAAAACGTTCGAGCTGCGCGCACAGAAGATCCGGTCCGATCAGCGAAAGACCATACGTGACATGTCGTATCGCCTCATCGGTATGGAACTCGTTGAAGAGACTGCAAATTCAGTCGTGATACAAGATTTTCTCAGTCCCAACGAGCTTCAAGTGAAGAAATCCATTCGGCGAATGCATCTCATTATTGAGTCGATGCACGCCGATGCAACAAAATCCCTGCTGAAAAATGACATCGATCTTGCCAATGACGTCATATTGAGAGATCGTGATGTCGACCGGCACTACTTGCTCGTGCTCAAACGCTTGCAGGCGATGATGAAGACTCCGTTCGCGGAAGCTTCCGACATAGGCGCGAACGAGAGTCTTGAGTACTATCTCACCGCCGTTTCGCTTGAGCGGATTGCGGACCACGCGACGAAGATAGCGCGCTGCGTGTTGACGCTCGCCGGAGGATCTGTGCCCAATGAGATTCTCGACAGCATCAGTGAAGCAAGTACTCTTTCAAATGACATCATGCAGCTTGCGATGGACGCCCTTTCAAAGCTTGACGCAAAGCTTGCCGAAAAAGCCATTGGGACTAAAAGTAGGCAGCTTTCGGTGCTTAAAAGTGTTGAAGAAAAGGTGTTAGATCTTGATGCGCACGTCGCGCTGCCGCTATATTGCGTCACTAACAGTATTGACCGAGTGGCAGATTATAGCATAAACATAGCTGAGGTTGCAATCAATCTCGCGGTCGTCAAATCAAACCAGTAAGCCTCTCGCCTTCCCGTTATGTATAGGGCTGCTACTTGATCTATATAGTCTATATAAGATACTCATATAATCTATATTCACTCCAGGGAGACTGGTGAACCCATGAAAAAGATTTTGCCAATTGTGTTAGTATCATTGCTCGTCGCAGTGGCGGTGTTCGGGGCAGGATGCACTTCCAGCACGAACAACTCGACTACCGGCAGTACATTGAACCTTGCAGGTTCGACATCAGTGCAGCCAGATGCGCAAGCACTGGCGCAGGCCTACATGGCAAACAACTCAGGTATAACGGTAAACGTTGCAGGCGGTGGAACGGCGGCGGGCATTACGGCCGTCGGTACAGGCACTGCGCAGATCGGTGACGCTTCAGCCAATCTCACAGCTAGTCAGCTGGCGCAGTATCCGAATCTCAAACCTCAACCAATTTGCGTTGACGCGATCGCCATCATCGTTAATCCGAGCAATAATGTGGCGAACCTTACCCTAAACCAGGTGCGTGACATCTATACAGGTAACATAACCAACTGGAACCAAGTCGGTGGAAACAACGCGAAGATCAATGTCGTCAATAGGGAACAGGGATCCGGTACGCGAGATGGGGTGCAAAAAATTGTGCTCAAAGGCGGTAACTTCAGTACTAGCGGGATCCAACAATCCTCCAGCGGAGCGGTCAAATCATATGTCGCCGGGGATGCGAACGCAATCGGTTACGTCGCTGTTAATGAAGTCGACCACACAGTCAAGGCACTTAATATCAATAACATAGCTCCGAGTTATGCCAACATAGCAGACGGAAGCTACGTTATTCAGCGGTATCTCCTCTTCGTTACGAATGGGGCCCCGACGGGACTTGCGGCGAGCTTCATAAACTACACGCTTAGCCCTGCAGGACAAGCGATATTGAAGGCCCAAGGCGAAGTATCACTCAACGACGTGCCAGGTTACGTGTCGCCGACACTAACAACAACGACAGCAACGACAGCAACGACAACCGCTGCAACAACATAAACGACTAAATATCCCCTCCCCCTTTTTTTTACAAAGGAGTGATAGGCCACGTCCGACATAGCGGAGCGCTCTCTTCGGAGATCAAGAGCGAGGGGCATAGGCGAGCGTCTCGTACAGATAATCCTGCTGCTGTGCGCGATCTCTGCAATCTTTGCGATTTTCTTGATTATCGTGTTCGTCTTTAGCCAAGGAGTGCCTTTCCTGGCTGAAGCGGGTTCAAGCTTTTTGACAGGGAGCGTTTGGTTGCCTACTGATAGCTTCGCCGCTGGCGCGTGGGGAATATTCCCCATTATTCTGGGCTCGCTGATCGTAACGTTGGGCGCCGTCGCGATTGGAGCGCCGCTCGGGATCGCGTGCGCTGTGTTCTTAGCTGAAATTGCACCCCCTGCGGTCCGGCGCGTGCTGGTCCCCTCCGTAAGTGCCTTGGCCGGTGTCCCGTCAGTCGTTTACGGGTTCTTTGCCCTTCTTGTCGTTGTGCCGTGGATACGGGGGCAATTCGGCGGATTTGGGACGAGCGTTCTTGCCTGTTGGATCATTCTCTCCGTGATGATACTACCTACCATCATCAGCATATCTACTGATTCTATGCGCGCTGTTCCTCGTGAATACAAAGAGGGGAGTCTCGCGATGGGGGCTACAAGCTGGCAAACAATTAGGAGCGTCTTGATCCCTGCAGCGAGCTCGGGCATCGTGACCAGCGTCATACTCGGCATGGGGCGCGCTATAGGCGAGACGATGGCGGTATTGCTGGTGGCTGGAAACTCTGTAACCATTCCCGATTCTATATTCGCTCCGGTCAGCACGCTTACCGCGACAATAGCGCTCGAGATGGGTTATGCGACAGGAGCACACCAGCAGGCACTCTTTGCCATGGGCGTCGTACTTTTTGTATTCATTATGATTCTTACAGGGCTCGCGAACCTTGCGAGCAGGAGGCGAGTGACTTTTTAATGGCCGCCAAGCGGAGCGAGATGGTGCCCATGGGATTGCTCTGGGGGGCGGGTATTGCGACCCTCGTCATCCTCATCGTCATATTGGCCTATATACTCTCAAAGGGACTTCCGCTCATAAGCTGGCATTTCTTAACAACAAATCCTGGAGTAAGGGGGCAGGCAGGGACCGGAATCTATTCGACGATATTGGCGACGGTCGCGGTCACAGGAGTAGCCTTGCTTGTAGCTGCGCCGCTGAGCGTCGGTGGCGCGATCTACTTAAACGAATACACACGAGAGAACCTTCTTAGAAAAGTAATTCGCCAGGCAGCAGAAATATTGGCAGGCATACCGTCTATCATTATCGGCCTCTTTGGGTTCCTCTTTTTTGTCATCTATTTGCTGCCTTACACTGGAGGATGGTCTGTACTATCAGGGGGGCTGACACTAGCGTTCATGGTGCTTCCCATATCGCTCAGAATTTCTGAAGAGGCGTTGAAAGCAGTCCCTGGAGAGTTGCGGGAAGGCAGCTTGGGCTTAGGTGCGACGAAATGGCAGTCGATTACTACCGTGGTCTTGCCGACAGCGCTCCCAGGAATCGTCACTGGACTCATTCTCGGCATGGGGCGTGCTATCGGCGAGACTGCGGCCATCTTGCTTACTGCAGGAGGTGCCCTGGGTGTGATCCACAGCCTGCGCGATCCTGCGTGCCCAATGACATTGTATCTTTATAATATACTTACTGAGTATAACGACACCACAACAGCTTATGGTACCGCCGCTGTGCTGATTATTGCGATCCTGGCGATTACATTTGTTACTGACTGGCTAATGAACAGCTATACTAAGAAGCTCAAGGGGCTGTAGGGGCCGATGAATAACGCTATCGAAATCAGCGTGAAGGACTTGGACCTCTGGTTCGGTAAATTCCAAGCCCTTAAGAAGATTAGTATCGACATTCCAAAGAACAAGGTGACAGCGCTTATTGGCCCATCTGGGTGCGGAAAATCGACTTTTATTAAAACGCTTGACAGAATGAACGACCTCGTGGATAACGTCAAAATTACGGGCGAGGTGGTATATCAGGGGAGGAACATACTCGATTCGGATACAGACGTCGTTGAGCTGCGTAAGCAGATCGGAATGGTCTTTCAGAAGCCTAACCCTTTTCCGAAGTCGATCTTCGATAACGTTGCGTACGGCCCGAGGGTGCACGGGGTTCGAAAAAAGGCGAACCTGAACGAAGTTGTGGAACGAAGTCTAAAAGCAGCGGCTCTCTGGGAAGAAGTTAAGGATCGATTGAACGAATCCGCGCTGAGGCTGTCAGGCGGTCAGCAGCAGCGGCTCTGCATCGCAAGGCTCCTCGCCGTCGAACCTGAGGTTCTCCTCATGGATGAGCCCGCTTCGGCGCTCGATCCGATTGCGACGTCAAAGATCGAGGATCTGATATACGAACTCAAAAAAGACTATACGATTGTCATTGTCACGCATAACATGCAGCAAGCAGCGCGCGTCTCATCAAATACTGCGTTTTTCTACCTAGGCGAGCTCGTAGAATTCGCCTCGACGATAGACTTATTTGAACGACCGCGAGATAAGAGGACAGAAGACTACGTGACCGGCAAGTTCGGATAAAGAAGGAAGGTATGGCTAGGAATCGTTACGTTAGGAAGTTGAAAGAGTTGCGGCAAAACGTCGTAGATATGGGTGTTCTTACCAGGCGATCAGTGGAGGATGTGCTGACCGCGCTTGAGACGAGTGATACTGCGCTTGCTGAGCGTGTAATCGCTAACGACGATGAGATAGACAAGTTCGATCGAAAGATCGAGTCGCAGTGCATGACGCTTCTTGCACTCGAACAACCTATGGCAAAAGACCTGCGAGTGATTGCCACCTCGTTAAAGATGATAACTGATTTGGAGCGCATTGGTGATTTCGTGGTCGACATTGCCGAAGAGGTCGTCGCTATGGGAAAGCCCATCCGCATACCCGTTTCCGCAACGAAATTCGACGAGCTTGTCGCTGATGTGAAGTCGATGGTAGCTGATAGCATCGAAACGTACGCCGGAGGCGACATTCAAAAGGCACGCAGCTTTGAAGCGCGTGACGACAGAATTGATTTCTTGTACAAAAACATCGTTGAAAATATGGTAAACGCGCTCGCTCAAGGCAAATGCTCAACGGAGACCGTTTCTGACGTGGCCAGCTTACTCTACATCATTCGATACCTTGAGCGTATCGCCGATCACGCGGTAAACATTGGCAATCGTGTCTGCTACATGGAAGAGGGCGACCGGCGCTATTTGAAATAGTAAATCTTTGCATAGCGCTTACTTCAAGCCGTTGTTTGTTCACGGGGGTGATTACGCCCTTATCGCATCACATGGTCGGTTCTCACACCGCCGTTACAGGACGTTTTTAACAAATGCTCCGCCTCGGAGTTTAACGGTGTTCGTTCCCGTTGCATCGACTCAGATGCACGATGTCACTCCAGAAGGAGCAAGATCCGCGCTACGATGGCGACAATGCAATATGTTAGGGCGCCTGTTAATGGAAAAGGAAGAAATTCGCAGATAGGAGGTATGACATGGGTTTTTCATCGACCACAATAAGAGCTCCGTTAGACGTTCCCGAAGAGATGCGAACACAATACGTAAAAAATCTGTTCAACATAACCAGAGGAAGCGGCCGTCTGATGCTATTTGCGGGGGATCAGAAGATAGAACACCTAAATGACGACTTTTTTGGCGCTGGTATCTCGCCTGACGACAACGATCCTGAACACCTATTTCGCATCGCGAGCGGCGCTGAAATCGGGTGTTTTGCGACCCAAATGGGCTTGCTCGCTCGCTACGGTGAGGATTATCCGCGCGTTAACTACCTTGTTAAGCTTAATTCTAAGACGAACCTCGTAAAGACAGAACAAGCAGAGCCTTTGAGCAGCGCCCTTTATACCTTGGCCCAAGTCGATGAGTTTCGGCAGCATTCGGCCTTGAGCATTCCTGCCGTCGGGTACACGATTTACGCGGGAAGCGAACACGAAGCACACATGTTGCGAGAGGCGGCCCAGATTATCTACGGCGCCCACAAGCGTGGCATGATCGCGATTGTTTGGATCTATCCGCGAGGCGCTGCCGTGAAAGATGAGCACGACCCGCATCTCATTGCCGGAGCTGCCGGGTTGGGCGGCGCCCTCGGCGCTGATTTTGTGAAAGTAAACTATCCAAAGCAAGAAGGTGTTGATTCCAAAGAGGCCTTCAAGGAGGCCGTGCAGGCCGCGGGCCGATGCAAAGTACTGTGCGCCGGGGGCTCAAGCGTCGACGTAAAGCTCTTTCTCGAGCGCCTTTGGGAGCAGGTGTTCGTTAGCGGCGCCGGTGGCAATGCGACAGGCAGGAACATCCACCAGAAGCGGCTCAAAGAAGCCATTCAAATGTGCAATGCAATTTCAGCCATCGTGGTGAATGGGGCAGGCGTACAAGAAGCACTGGACATCTACACGGGAAGAAAAGAGTTTAAAGTGAAAGACTATACCATGCCCTGAATCGATGTTGCCTAGTCTTAAATACGCTGTTACGTACGTGATCTTTGCGCGCGTGGAGGGGGGAAGTCATGATATACACGATCACGCTAAATCCTGCGCTTGACCGCATACTCACTGTTGAGTCTATTGAATACCATAACCCTAATCGGGTGGACGGCGATGAACGATATGCAGGCGGCAAAGGCATCGACGTTTCCAAAGCGCTTACCCGACTGGGTGTGGATAATAAAGCGATAGGGTTTGCTGGCGGGTTTACTGGGCTGGAGCTCGAAGGATGCCTTTTCAATCTCGGCGTTGACTGCGAATTTGTCAGGATCTCTGCTGAAACCCGCACCAACGTGTATATTCGCGAGACAGCAAGAAACCGGCAGATCTCGTTCAACCTGCGCGGGCCGTTGATCCAGTCCTTCGAGCTCATGGAAATGATCGACGTAATCAAAGGGCTCAAGGATGCTGATTACATTATCCTCAGCGGAAGTGTCCCCGCAGGGGTTAATCCGATCATTTATCAAAAAATCGTAGAGATCGCAAAAGCCAAAGGAGCGAAGGTCGTTCTCGATTCTGACGATGAGCCTTTTAAGGCAGGTTTGAGAGCAAAGCCCCACATCATCAAGCCGAATGTTCACGAGCTTGAACGATTGATGGCTAGGCAGCTTAAGGACATCGGGGCGATCGTCGGCGCCGCGGTAGAGCTGCACGAACAAGGCATCGAAGTCGTCCTCGTTTCCGTGGGCGCGAAAGGCGTGCTGCTCGTGACTGAAGATGAAACGTGGATGGCGCACCCGCCCCGAGTGACTGTCGTTAATACCATCGGCGCCGGAGATTCAGCTGTTGCTGGGTTTGTTCACGGCTTGGTCTTAGGCGAGAGCTGCAAGGAGGCGGCAAAACGGGCTGCAGCGACTGGAACGGCGGCAACTCTCATCAATGACGTCTCTATAACCCAAGAGAGCGTGGACACGATTCTTGCTCAAGTGAAGGTCCGTCGGGTCACCTAGACAGGATGTGTTCCCCTCTATCGCGTTCGGCAGGCGTTGATCTCATTTCGGAATTCTGCTGCCATCTTGTGTGGTGATTGCGCGAAAATTACATCCCTCGATATGGCGATGATGCCCATGCGCCCTTGAGCATTCATTCCGGACGTAACTGCAGTCTGGAGGTTGCCGCCTTGCGATCCAACGCCCGGGATAAGGAGCGGGATATCCTCACCTACAATATCGCGGATTGTTTTCAGCTCACTTCCTTGGGTGGCGCCTACGACGAAGCCGAGATTGCCGTGTACGTTCCATTCCAAAGCCTTTCTAGCTACGACCTGATAGAGCGGCTCTGAACATGATAGGTTCTGTATCTCGGTCGCTCCCGCGTTAGAGGTCTTGCAAAGAACAAAGACACCCTTGTTACGCCGCTCGAGGAAGGGCTCTATTGCATCGAGTCCCATATAAGGGCTGACAGTCACTGCGTCGCCCCCTATGACCTCATAGACGTATTTGGCGTGCGCCTTTGACGAATGTGCCACGTCGGCCCTTTTTGCATCGACAATGACTGGCACGCGCACGAAATCTTTGATGTACTGCACTGTCTCAATCAAGGCTTCTACGCCGGGGGGTCCGCGCGCTTCGTAGAACGCCGTGTTCACCTTGAAACAGCAGACTAAATCGAGCGTGGCGCTTATGATGCGCTGATTGAAATCAAACACATCATCTACAGTGCCGTCTGGATCAAGCCCTACGCAGAGCCAGCTGTTGTTCTGACGCGCCGTTTTTTCTAAATCTCGTAAAAAAGCCGCCATGTCTGGTTCCATCCGGAGCGTACGGGGGATGTATTCTTCCCTCTATTTACCGCTTGTGCTCCCTTTCAGCCACTGCTGGCGACGCTAACGTCGGTTACGCGAATCGTTGGCGTCGTTAAGCCAAAGTACGTCGTAACATCTCGACTCAGGCCGTCGATCTGCTTCAGCAAATCGAGGACGTTGATTCCTATGTTCGTTTGCTTGAGGGCGTGTTTGCGTTCACCGTCTTCGATGGCATATCCCGCGTATACCATGCCGGAGAACTCTCCCGTACTCATGTTTGGTCGATCGCCAGTTGCACGAACATAGATACCGCGCCGCACGTCTTCAATGACATCCGTCTCGGCACCGTTTGCGATCACCAGGTTTGTCGGCGATATAGAAGGCGGCTGTCGGAAGTCTCCGCGAGAGGCGTTGCCCGTGCTCTTTCGGCCCTCTTTGTTTGCGGTGTAGCTATCGTACAAATATGAACGCAAGACGCCATTTTCGACGAGCGTGGTTCTCTGTGACGGCACGCCTTCGGCATCAAACGGGCTCGTCTCCAAGCCGCCGCTCAGGAGCCCGTCGTCCACGATCGTGAAACCGTTCACAGCGATGTGTTCGCCGATTTTTCCGGTAAGGAACGACCGATCTCGTTGTGCATCTTCGGCGCTCACGGTTGCAGCGGCGGCAATGACCGGCCCAACGGCAAGCGGGTCGAGCACGACAGGCATCTTGCCCGATTGAATCGGCCGTGGATTCATGCTGCTCAGCGCCATTTCTCCTGCCGCAAGCCCGACCAACTCGACATCTAGATCAAAGCGCCGGGACGCGGCGTACTCGAAACCGTTCCCGCTAGCATCTCCCTCGTGTGCGATGACGTCAACGTCGAGTGCTGCTTGCGTCCCACTGTCCATCCCTACCACCCCGAGTGTATTCGCGATGGCACCACTCCACTGTCCGACCGACGCGCCGGAATTGATGATATCGACGCGCTTATCAATGCGGGATGCATCGGCGACATCAATGGCAAGCTGCGCTACGGTTGCGACGTCGAGAGACGCGATCGTATGATCCCAGGTGCCGGTCACAGTTGAGTAGCTCTCGGGGAGCGAAAGCGACTTGAAATCCTTGTCAGGACTCCCAGCGCGTGCTGCCGAGATCGCCTTTTCGACAGCGAACTCAACCCGCTCCAGAGACGCGTGCGCGTAACCCATGCTGCCCTCCTTGAAAACTCGAATGCCGATGCCACGCTCGAAGCCGCTTTGACTCGATTTGATCTTTCCTTTTTCGAGCTCTGCGCTAATGGAGTTCGAATGGGTGGCGAACGCTTCTCCTTGATATATTGACGTGTCTATGAGCGCCAATGCCCGCATACACACGTCGAGGAGAGCGGTCTCTCGCTCAGCGGCGGCCGTCACCTACATCCCCCCGACGACGACATCGCTGACTCGCATGTAGGCGCCGCCTGTGGTGTTCGGTGTCATTTGCCCGCCTTTGCCACATGTTCCTGGATCGAACGCTAGGGTCTTTCCTATGGCGCTGATGTTGTGGAGTACTTCGAGCGTCATCGCACTCAGCGCTGCGTCCCTTAAATGATCGCGCAGTTCGCCACGCTCGACGACGTACGCCTCTCTGCTTTTAAACGTCAGCATCCCTGTTGTGGGAGTTGTGTAGCCGTATTGCCAACCGACAAAGTATATGCCACTAAACCCATCGAGCAGCTCCTCAAAGGAATAATCCCCAGGCTCAAAGAACGTGTTACTCATCCGCACTATGGGCGGAGCGTCGTATCGTTGGGCCCGGGCGCTGCCGTTCGATCCCAAGCCAAGGCGCGACCCCGTCTCGAGGTCGGTAAGGTAGCTTTGCAGAATCCCACGCTCCATCAGTACCTTACGACGCGTCTGTATGCCCTCATCATCGTAGGCCATGTAACCATAGCTCTGCAAACTTGGATCGTCCACAATCGTTACCGCATCAGAGCCAATCTTCTGTTTTAGCTTCCCTGCGAGGATGGACGTGCCCGAGATGATCGCGTCAGCTTCGGACGCGTGTCCAAACGCCTCGTGTGCAAAAACGCCTGAAAGTGACGGATCGAGCACGGCTTCAAACTCACCAGATGGTGCCGGTTTTGCATCGAGCAGCGAAACTGCTTGCGATGCAGCAATTCGACCGATTTCCGCGCCATCCAAAAACAACTCAAATCCCTTTGAGTCGCCTCTCGCCTTGTAGCCCGATTGCCGCAGTGCGCCCTCTTTAGCGAAGATCATAGCGCGCGCAATCGATCGCACGACGGTCTCATCAATGTACGTCCCTTCAGAATTTGCGATTATCTTATGCAGCACAACGTCATTGTACCCGATCTCTGTGCTGCTGACGCGCTTATCTGTCTTTTTGGCTTCTTGCTCTTGAAGCAGCACGTAGTCGAGCTTATCGGCGATCGAAACTCGGGTCGGAAGTCGTTGCACGGTCGGTTTGACGGTGTTTTCAAACACCGGCACGTCGATCGAAAACTTTTCAGCGCGCTCATACACGGCTTTAGCGAGACTAACCGCACTTTCAGCGCAATTGGCCAGCCCTTGGTGATCTACTTGCGTGGTGTACGCAAACCCCCACGCGCCTTCCAAAAAAGCCCTTATTCCAGCTCCGAGCTCATTTGAGCTGTTTATCTTCGTTATTCCATCTTTCGTTGAGATAGATGTGCCTTCGGAGCTCTCAATCCTGATATCAGTGAATTGGGCTCCTCGCTCGCGTGCCTTGCTTAAAGCCTCTTCGATGTCTGCCCTTTTTTCGCTTAATTCTTGCATCAGCGACCGCATCTCCGTACGACTAACATTGGGCTTACTTAAATGGTTTTTCCACGAGATGCGCTCAGGAGGTGAAGCAACTTTCTCGGGGCAAATACCGTCTGCTGGTAGCGGAGGAGCACTGCCAAAAGTACCGCGACGAGGTTCGCTGCTCAATTAGGTCGCCAGAGTTCAGTTTTGTGCTTTACGCAGAAGCAATGAATTCCAACTTCTAGGGTTCTCGGTTGCCGGACCTTCAGTACTGCTGTCGCAGGTTTGGCACGGCTACGCAAGTTATCTGCGCCAATCCTCAATTCTCGGTAAGCGCTGCGCAGATACGTCGGTTAGTCGAGTCAGCGCAGACGCGTAGTATATAAGGACAAACGTCTACCTGACTACGAGGAAACATGATGCTAGTCAAATGTCAGACGAGGTGTTCACCTGATCGAAGAACAACCAAGTAAGGTGAGATTGCCTAGAAAACATAACAACGAAATCTTCGGGACGGTAGAAAAGATGCTCGGTGGAAGCCGAATTACCGTTCGGTCTCAAGATGGAAAAACCCGCATGGGGCGAATTCCGGGTAAAATGAAAAGACGAGTATGGCTCCGCGTGGGCGATGTTATCATTATCAAACCGTGGAGCATCCAAGATGAAAAGGCGGACGTTGTGTGGCGATATCTTCCACCACAAGCTGACTGGTTAAGAAGGAAAGGATACATCTAGGCCGCTACGCGCATTCTCATTGATACTTTTGTATCTACGCTGTTTTTCGTTGAGGTTTTTTTTCTAAGCCGTGAGGCTGATTTAGGAATGAAGACGAGATCAGAAGACTATGACGTTGTAGTGATAGGAGCAGGTCCAGCAGGCTCTTTGGCTGCACGAAAAGCAGCTGCCGACTGCGAAGTCCTCCTGATAGAGAAACGCCAGGAGATCGGATCGCCTGTCCGGTGCGCTGAGGGCGTGCCCCTCATTGAAACGCCATTCGTTTTTCACACGTCATTCGAGAAATATGTTGAGCCTGACAGTAAGTGGATTGCAAGCGAAGTCAAAGGAGTCCGCGCCAACGCCCCTGATGGTACGAGAGTGGAAGTGTCGGGGGAGATGCTTGGAACGGAAAAACCGCTTGGCCTCATCCTCGAGCGTAAGCTCTTCGATCGGCAGCTTGCGAAAGACGCCGCTCGCGCTGGGGCGCAGGTTATGGTGCGCACCCGCGCAACAGGGCTCATTTTGGAAGATGGCAGAATAAGAGGCGTCAAACTCAACCAACTTGGGGAGAACTTTGAGGTTCGCGCTAAGGTAGTGATAGGCGCCGATGGAGTTGAATCGCAGGTGGGCCGCTGGGGCGGCATAAATACTACGCTTAAGCTCAACGACATAGAGAGCTGCGCCCAATATCATATGCAAAACGTCGAGCTAGAGGAGAATACGCTCGATTTCTACTTTGGCTCACAGGCGCCTAGCGGCTACGCTTGGGCATTTCCAAAAGGAAACGGGGCAGGCAATATTGGGCTTGGGGTGCTAGGAAGCAAGTTGAATGGCAAGCGGCCACTAGATTACCTTAACAAGTTTGTTGCGACGCACTTTCCTGACGGCAAGCCAGTCGAACTCGTAATGGGGGGCTCTCCTGTTAGCGATGCGCTTCCAACCGTCGTAGGAAACGGACTAATGCTTATAGGTGACGCTGCACGTCATACTGAGCCGATCACCGGTGGAGGAATTATGGCGGCGCTCCAAAGCGGGACGATCGCAGGTGGGGTCGCGAGCAAGGCCGTGCGCCAAAACGACGCTTCAGCTAGAGTGCTGCGTGAGTACGAAACTGAATGGAAGCACTCTTTTGGCAAAGCGCGGCGGCGTATGTATAAAGTCAAAGAGTTCGTTATCTCTCTCTCTGATGACGAAATAGACAAGCTTATTCGCGCATTTGCAGGGATCACAGCTGAAGAGTTGAACCTGAAAGGGGCTATGAGACGGCTGTTGAGATTGGATCCGAGGCTTCTGCTCAGAATACGTCAACTGCTGTAACCATTCAAGGCTTTTCTACAACGTTTCTGGGCCAAAAAAGTGATCGATTGGTCCGCGAGCAAGAGCTGGTAAGAAACGTTGCAAATGATGCGAAAAAAAAACCAACGTTCGGCTAGACAGAAGAGTTGGATGGCAAAGCCTGCGAAAAGGACCAACGGCTTTAGCTCTTATAGTCTCCTCACTTCTTCTGTTTTTGGCTTACGCCGAAACAGTCGCTCCCTCAATGATCGTTTCGATGACTCCTCCTCGAGCTCTGGCAGGGGTGCTTGTACCTCCTCAGCTTCCCCAGCATCCTGGATAGGTTGTGAAGTTGAAGAAACAGCCTGCGGCAGCAGGCGAGTAAGGGCCTCGCTTACATCTGCGAGTCGGTCAATAACCTTGCTGGACTCATTCCCGTAAAATCCCGCGATGGTCTCATACCGCTTTATCTCATCCTCTCGGGCCAGTTTGAAGCTTTCGTACTGCGCCGTCAGTCGCTCTATCATATCCGTCTTCATGAAAAGGAGCTCCTCTTTATGGCGCAGCTCCCGTTCCCGCTTTTCCAGCTCTGCTTCTAAGCGAATTACCGTGTCACGGGGCACCATTAGTGTTTCGAGGTCTTTCTCGGCACTACGTTCGCTCGCACGCGTTTTGCCTAGATATGCGTCTAGTGCCGCAGCGACTATCTTACTCCGGCTGCTGTTTTCTGACCTCGCCTGCTTATCAGCAGCGGTCAAGAGCTCGTCTGAAATGGCTATTGTAACCTTGTTTAGCGGCATACAACTCTCCACCAATCACGACATAAGGTCGGATGTGGGTTTTGCGTTGATTAAGTCACACCACAGTGTGAACGCTTCATACTTGAGTATATCGCACGCCTACGCAGCTTTCCACTCAATAGTTTCTATCGTTTCCTATGCAACGTCAAGGTGCGGCTTCCCCAAAAAATTTGTTTTAGTGCCCTAATCACAAAAATAACGCAAAGAAATAGCCAATCGCAAAATCGAAATTAATAAATGATTCTGTTGGGCAAACCGGGCGCAAGAAACTTTTTGTTGTTGCCGCTCGCTGCATCACGAGAAAACGGCAGTCGAAATGAAGCTAGAAACTATTTATAGCGGCTTTAATATCGTCAACGGAATTTGGTTCTGATCTATAGCTCCAAGAAGCGAGCTTCATCCGCAAATACGGGCAGAAAGTGCTGCAATTGCCAAAATAGAAACTTTAGCGCAATAGAAGACCTCTATTTCGAGTCCAGATTTTAAAAAGAAGGATAAAATAGAAACGAAATCGTTAAATATTATCAATGTGCGGTTTAATGTGTCGATGCAGCGGGAGCCGGGCCTCGCCTTAAGGCCCTACCTCAAAACGCGCTCTTTTCGTTGGCGGGCCCGTGCTCCTCGTTGGTCGCCGCATTTTTCGACTATATTTTTCTTCTTCCTTCCGTTATACCTTTCGATTTGTGATAGCTTTGTCACGATTGCGGCTTCTGAGTAATCGGCTCGAAATCGACGACGAAGCCTTGAAAAAACCGACAGAGTTAAAAACGGATTACACATAGATTCAGACTGGAAGAGTCATACGCAGCTTGATTTACGTCGCGACTGGGTGCGATCCTAGGAACGTCCAATCATTTGAAGTAAGCCGCATAATGGGCATTGAAGGTGTTAGATACCAAGGTCGCGCTTTCGAGCACCTCGCATGAAAAATGAAGAGAATATCGGCTATAATTAGACCAAGTAAGCTCCAAGTTGTCGAGGAAGCTCTTAGTGATATAGGGCACCCCAGCATGACCGTCACGGAAGTGAAGGGCCGAGGTCGACAAAAAGGAGTCATCGAAATATATCGAGGTCGCGAATATCAGATCGATCTGCTTCCTAAAATCGAAATCAACATCGTCGTTCGAGACGACGACGTTGGGAGGGTGGTCGAGACCGTGGCGACGCGGCTCGAACCGGAGAAATCGGGGACGGCAAGATATTCATACTACCGTTAGAAGGGATTATGAGGATCCGCACAGGCGAAAAAGGCGAATACGCACTTTGAGCATTGTTTGACGTTGAAGCGATTGCGAGAGTATACGTACCTAACCGTTCGGGAGGGTGAGATGATTCTACTGGACACAAAGCTGGGGCCCTCCGTCGGTCAAGCTAGCTTTCGTTGCTAACGACGGTTCCAAAATCGTGAAAAGCTGCTCCACGATCGAGCTGGTTCTTCAAAACTGTGCATGAAAAAAAGCTTGAAGTACGAGTTGTCTACCTTTTTTCGCATGATCATTTTGAAGCCGAGCTTTTCATACATAGCTAGTGCGGCTTTGTTCGTCTCCCACGTCGTTATGAGTAATGAGTCCATCCCGTTCTGGAAGAGCTTCGACATCGCGAATTGCACGAGTTTCTTGCCAATTCCGTGTCGCCGTGACTCGGGGAGCACCGCGAGCGTTTCTATGAGGCCGAGCTGCGGACGTCTGTAGTGATAGATAACAGCTACAACGCCGACCATTCTCTCGCCATCGACAGCCTTGATCCAGCCCCGCCGCCGGTCGTTTAAAATCCGCGTAATCTTGACGCGCAGATTCTCGCTCTCTGCGAGCGGCGGCACAAATTCGTTATCGACGGTGTTAAGCAGGTTGAGAATGGCGTCAAAGTCGTTCCAGTTTGCCTCACAAATCGTGAGCGTCTCGAGTGGTTCTAGCAATCGCGTTACCATCCATCAATTTTTTTGCAGCTCGTGCGACTAACAAAGGAGGACGAGTGCGTTCAATACGACTCGTTCGGAGGCAGACTCTTCAAAGGGTACGCCGGCGTTGCGCGCCGTTTCACCGACATCGATGCCCATCGCTTCCATCGACGGTCTTGCCTTGTACGGATTGCGGCAGCGATTCCCGACACCTGCGCATACTTCACAGTGTGTGCATTTCCCCGCGGAAAACGCTGTGGCGTACTTGAAGCCCTTTTTAAACGCAGCGGCTTCGAGACGGTCGGCGATCGTCTCGAGCGTGTTCTTAGCGACCAAGTAAGTCTGGTCCCACCCTTTGAGGTATATTTCGTCCTTATAGAGCGCTGCAAGATCCTCTGCCGCGTGGATCCGCTCGAGCATCCAATCAGGCACGTCGTACGCAATCTGGACGAGAAGCGCCTTCTGGAATTGCGCTAGGACGTTCCTAAACTCATCAAGGGGCATAACGTTAGGAGGGCACATCAGAGAAACGCCGTAATTCTTGCACACAGGCACGCTGCATTTCAGTCGGACCCGTCCATCCACTACCACGTCCTTCGCGTCGAATACTCGAGCAGCGGTTGCGCCGAGTTCGCGGGCCGTTTTGAGAAACTCGCGAAATAGTGTATCGTCATTACAAACTGCTTCCATTACTAACCGTTACGCAGATAGCGATCAAAACTATAAGAAAGTTGTCCGGGAGCAAATTCGAGTTCGTTGACGTAGCTTGCGCCATCCACCGTATTCTGTTTGCAGCCCCGAAGACGAACTGAAAACGGATATAACGACAATGCCAACCCGCAGCAACTGCGATCCCTCGCGTGTTCAAACCTTTAAGTGGTTCAGAAATGTGGGACGCGTTTTTGACCTCATTAGCGACCTGCGAATCACTATCGATTCAGTCAGGCGAGGTCAAGTTCGACGGCTCGCGGGTTCTGCAGCTCCTCAATTTCCTTCACTAAGATGGCGCGCTCGTCCTGCAAGGCTTCTAGATCGGCAATATGTGTTCCTTGTTGCACCTTCTCAAGATGCTCTCGATTTACCACGGTCGTGGCGCGTATTTTCTCATAGCGCCCTGAAGTCACGAGCTTCTGCATCTCCCGCAAGGACGTCAGTAGGTCAGTCGCGGCACCTAATTTCGACAAAAAGGCGATAATCCTGGGAATCTTGACAGCAAGTGATACACCGGGCTCTTCGAGAGAGATCTTGAGAGCTTCGCGGCTTCTGATGTCCCCAAGCGACTCAATCCAGACGATGTTTGACTCTAGGACCTGTCTAAATCCCGTCGGATCTCCCACGTAGTGCGGAAGTTTGCTATCTGAGTATCTGGCATATTCGAGAAATCGATAGAGAGTAAGCGAAGCGAGACCCTCGCTTAGCACGAAAGAGAGCAGTTTCTCAGCGTTTTCATAGCTCGGCGGCTGTGGGAACCTCAGCTCAGGGTGGTAGCTCGCGTCAAGGCTTACTTTGAGCACATCCATCAGTGGGGCCTCTTTGAAGAACGTCTCCAAAAATGTGCCGACGCCGTTGTTGTAAGCAGCAATTTTTTCTTTCAAAGAGGTGAGCTCATCAAACGAGCTGACGTCAATTCTTTGTAAAGATTCGTAGTATGCGGTCTTCTCTTGGATTTTTGCTTCCAGACCTTCACAGCGAGCGCGCAATCCGGCGTAGCTTTTCTTGTATTCGTCAAAAAGCCTACGCTGCTCTTTCAAAAGCCCTAAGACAGGAATCCGGTCAAGCTCTTTCGTTGCTGCTTCGAACCGACGTTTCTTGAGCACGGAGAGGGCCTTGTCAAATCGCTCCGTGTAGTCGAGAGAGTTATCGGCGTGCGCTTTTTCGATGCGTCGGGCGGTTCGCTCAAGGCGTTTCTTTAGGTCAAGATACACTCGAAACGTGTCAGGCGTACTCTCAAAATCACGTATAAGGTCCCGCAGTTCGTGATTAAAACGCTCAACGAGCTCAAGCCGCTCGCGCCCCACCTCACGTATTTGGTCATTGGTCGCGCCGATTTCCGAAAGAAGGTCAAGGGGTTCCAATCAAAGCCCCCCTGGCAGTTAAGTCTCGCAAATTGCTTTGACTTCAACTTCCTGCTCGAGGGCAAGCTCTTCGCGAAGCTCCTCGAGCGACGCCACACGTTCGGCAAAGGCGTTATGACGGTGAATACTTTCTTCGTTGAGCTGCTTTATGGTAATGATCGAGTCGTCGGGCAAGTAAGGAAACGCCTCGACTACCTTGTGGGCCATGACTCGAACGCAGTCCTCGACGAACTTAGGGTTCTTGTGAGCTGTTTCGACGACGACGGCTTCGTCGGTTCTCTTGAGCAGTTCGTAAATCTTGGAGCTCATCGATTCTTCCACGATTTCGATGATCGTATCGAGTGGCACCTCGTAGCCCGTGCCGACCTCGATCGAGATCGTTCCCCTTCCTCGCTGGTTGTGGGTTGCTAGCGGGATATCCCGAAGAAACGCCTCAATGTCAGCGGGGGCTACGTTGAGCTCCCTTAAACGCCTCTCAGCCAACTCTCGTGTATGCTCCTGGGCACAGGGGCACGCGGTCATTCCGACGACCTCAGCGCCGATCATCCGTCGCGTCTTGTGTTGCTTGTCAGCGGTGCGATACGTCGTCGTCTCGGCGAAGATCTTGGTAATCTCTTGGGTAGCTATCCCAGTGCTCGGCGTTTCTCGTTTGACCATGTATTCGCTGCGCATGCGCACTTCAGCTCGTGACGCGTACTCGTGTCGATCGAGCAGCTTCTCTGCCACATCCCCACAAAACTGCTCAATTTCGTAAACAGGGGCGTTTAATGCGTCTTCCAGCGCCTCGTCCATAACCTCAAAGTTTCTGCTTAAGTTGGCGCCTTTACGATCCGACGGCAAATCAACAAACAAATCGAATTCGGAGACTAAGATGATGGGGCGTTTGTCACGTCGTGTCACCTTGATCAATTTCTTGACGTTTGTCACGCCGACGCGTGTGAGATTTATGGAGAATTCCGGTCGATTTGCCTGTACGTCAATTAATGCGTCCATCACTGCACCTTCTCTTTTATTATGAAATAATATTTGCGACCAACCTTTAAATAGAGACTGTTGACTCTGCGCGCGAGCAGTCGTTATGCGCACTTCAAGCTCTTTTTTCTTTGATATCGGCTCTATGAACCGCTTTTTGTAATCCCGAGCTTGATCATCGGCTTGATGAGCTTCAGTAAGTGTGGTGCCTTAGTGCTAAAGAGCAACTTGCGAATGACGATTGAAGGACGATCCATATCACCGTACCTCGAAATGATGTCCAACATCTTCTCATCATCCAGGGCCCCGATGACGTAGTTTAGGTCATCATCGCTGAGCTTGTTCAGCCCCTCACGGATGCGCAACCCATTAACGAGCTCGCGCCCGACTTCGGACCGCCACTGCGCGTCGTACGCCATTAGAGCATTCTTTGAAGTGTCGCTCTCCGCCACTGCTTGCCCGGCTACGGTACCCGCTATTTTCGCGCACAGCGTGCCAGGATAGATCCCCCCTCCGCTCGTCGGCTTGACTTGGCCTGCGGCATCTCCAACGATTAAGACGCCGTCTGTGACCGTACAAGCAGGCGGCCCGATCGGTATGGCCCCCGCCGAAAACCGGACGAACGAGGCGGCAGAGCGCGGAGAAACGCGCTCTATGAGCGGATTGAGTAAATCGATTGATCGGTCGGACGAGCAGAGTCCGACCCGCACCGTACTCCATCGGGTGGGGATCGCCCATGCGAAGAAGCCAGGGGCTACATCGCGCCCCACATAGAGCTCAACGAAATCCGGGTCGACGATGTCGGCATAGACTTCTGCCTGTGCGCACGTGAGCACCCTTTGCACGCGCTCTAATCCTGCAAACCTCCCCACAGCGCTTCGTAAGCCATCGGCTCCAATGAGCACGTGCGTCTCTATTTCAATCGGCTCCCCGTGGCTGATCGCGGTGACGATGATGTGGTCCCCCTGCCGTCGAAAACGGCTGAATCGCGTTTTGATCAGCGAGGTAACCCCTGATTTGAGTGCTTCTAACGCCATCGCTTGATCGAGCTCTCCCCTGTCGATAACGTAGGCCATCGTTCGCTTGCCATCAACGCTTAAAACGCGGCGGTCGGGTGCGTGGATATGCGCACCGCGGATGGCATGTTTGCTGAGCGTTTCGGGTATCTCGCACCCCTCGTATGCCCGGGTGCTGATCAGACCAGCACACTGCACCGGTTGGCCGATGGCTGTGTGCTCTTCGATCATGAGCACGCGTGCGCCCGATTTTGCGGCGTATTTAGCGGCCATTGAGCCTGCGGGCCCTGCTCCGACGACAAGGACATCGTACTCCATGTTCGTAACGCTTACGAGTTTACTATTTATATACTAAACCAGTCCTAGGCTCTCGTATCAGAGCTCACAGTGAAGCACCACACGAAGGAAGGACGAATGGAGTACAAGCAATGCCTCATCATTCGCTCAGACCTGAAGCTGACTGCGGGAAAAGCAGCGGTTCAGCTCGCGCACGCCGCAGTCTCTGCTTACGAGCGATCAGACCACACCACAAAGAGCCGATGGTTCAATGAGGGGCAAAAAAAGGTCGCACTCAAGGTTCCGACGCTCAGGGATCTCTATGAACTCAAGTCGATAGCCGAGGCGCGCGGCCTGGTCACCGCACTCGTCGTCGATGCCGGGCTTACCGAAGTGCCGCCTGGAACGGTTACCGCCCTCGGTATCGGTCCTGCAAAGGAGGACGAGCTCGATAGAGTGACGAGCGATCTCAAACTGCTGTAGTGGCACGAAGATGACCGGTCCAATAACGGTGCCAGACACCGACGCAATTGCGGGGATGACCCTCTACCTGACTGCTTCGCGTGGCATTGGCGGACGGACGCGGCAGCTCGCTGAGGACTTTGTGGTGAACGAGGTCTATGCAGAGCGCTCCGAGGTAGAGGGGCGTTACCAGCTTGTCAAAATCACAAAGACCGACACAGAGACGCATCACTTCGTCCGTAATCTATCGCGATCCTTGAGGATTAGCCAAAAGCGGGTCAGCTGGGCAGGAACCAAGGACAAACGTGCGATCACCACGCAGCGCATGAGCATCGATTCGATTCGCCTTGAAGCACCGTTCACCTTAGGAAACGCTATCGTGGAGCCCATCGGAAGATCCGACACACCGATCTCGCTCGGCGACCTTGACGGTAACGATTTCTTTGTTACGATCAGAGCGGTTGAGGGCACTCAAGATGAAGTCGCGCATGCCGTTGCAAGCATCGTCGACGAGATGCGCAACGCACGCGGGGCTCCGAACTTTTTTGGAATTCAGCGTTTTGGATCAATCCGCCCTGTAAATCACCTCGTGGGACGAGCACTGGTCGAAGACGACGTGGAGCGGGCGGTTATGACGTACATCGGAAAGGCGTTTTCCGATGAGCCTGAGGATGTCAAAGAAGCCAGAAAACGCATTTCAGACACATATGACTTTAAAGAAGCACTCCAGCGTATGCCCGTTCGGCTGCGCTACGAGCGCGCGATGCTTAACCATCTTGCGAAGTATCCCAATGACTTCGATGGCGCCCTTGGTGCCCTTTCCATGAATCTGCAGAAGCTTTTTGTCCACTCGTTTCAGTCATATCTCTTCAACAAGATGGTGAGCAGCCGCCTCGAGCGCGGCTTTTCGCTTGCGAGGGGATTTGACGGTGATCGCGTGTGGGCACCTGATAAAGGGCGCCTAAGAACGGTCGTGCCAAAGAACATGCAAGAGGTGAACCAAAGCCTCGCAGCAGGAATTGCATCAGTTCAAATGCCGGTTCCTGGGTACGATACCGAGCTGTCAGACGGCGTCATCGGTCAGATCGAGCGAGACGTCCTTGTGTCTGAGGACGTTGATCTGGACGCTTTCAAAATCGAAAGCTGTCCCCGACTGGCATCAAAGGGCGTTATGCGCAACATTCTTTTGCCGGCAGATATTAAAGTCAGTGTACTTCCCGACGAGCTTATAAAAGATCGAGTGAAAGTCGAGCTGCGCTTCTTCCTACCTAAAGGAGGCTACGCAACGACCGTTCTGCGTGAAATCATCAAAACGAGGTTGCTTTAGTGCGGGCAAAAACATCCTTACTAGTCGTGCTCGTATGTGCGATCGTGGCAGCGAGCGTGCTGCCGGGGTGCGTTACGACGCAAACTAGCACGTCAAACAATACGAGTTCGATATCGATTGCCGCGTCAAGTCGCGCGGCTTCGAACAGCAGCGCGGACAACAGTTCATTGACAACACCCACTCAGTACGAGGTCATTATTGGAAACACGACGGTGCAGGCTGAGGTAGCAAACACACCTACAGAGCGCGAAACGGGCCTCATGAATCGGACGGCTTTGAACGAAAATGCTGGCATGCTATTCGTCTTCCCAACGGAACAACAACAGAGTTTTTGGATGAAGAACATGCGCTTTCCGCTCGATATCGTGTTTATCACAGCAGACATGCGCGTGCTCGAGATTTACCGATCAGTCCCGCCGTGCACAGGCGATCCGTGCGCGCTGTATACGTCGAGTGCACCGATAAAATACGCGCTTGAAGTAAATTCAGGTTTTTCTGAGCGAAACGGTATCGTAAGCGGTAATACTATCCGTATAACTCCCTCAAGCACTCCCTCGAGCTAGGGTGCCGTCGATTTGTAACGGTTGTCGAGCGAGGGGCACTCTCGGCGAATCGGACAGGCGAAGCACTCAGGGGCGGTCGCGTGACAAAACTCAAAGCCGTGCTGGATGAGAAGCAGGTGACTTCTACCAGGATGAAAAAGCTCTTTTTCAAGCGCTTCTTTGGCGATATCCTTTGACCTGTCGCTTCCACGAATCTCCTCGACGTTGATGGCGAGGCCACGCCGCAATGCGCCGCGCTCGATGAACCCGAGTCTGCGTGCAACCCGTTCGATGTGCGTGTCTATGGGAACGATGTCGTGTCCTGCCGCGTAGAGCAGGACGCAATCGGCGGTTTTTGGACCGACCCCGGGCAGAGAGATGAGCATCTCGCGCGCGCGATCTGGCGCGTCGTGTACCCACGACATGTCGCCGTTCCACCGGCGCATGAGCTCTCGCGCGATGGAAACAAGGTAACCTGCCTTGCGGTGTGGGCCACATCGGTACAAGACGGGCACGATGTCGTGTGGATTTGCCACACTTAAGGTCTCGGGGGTGATCGTTCCGAACCGCCTAACCAGCCCATAGAAAGCCGCCCGAGCGCGCTCGGCGGTTTTGTTCTGGGTGAGTACGGTGAGCGTGAGGCACCTGAAGGGATCCTGCCCGTTCATGAAATATAATCCTGAAAAGAAGTCTCTCAGCTTACGTATGCAGGGATCACGGCTTTTTAGCTTGAGCAGCGGCGTCCACTGCATCTCGCAAAGCTGCACGCCCCCCATATCGAGGTCTGACGTTAGCGGGCTTTGAAAGGTGTGGGGCCTGATTCGCTGCGTGATACCATCAACGAGTCTGAGATAGCCCTCTGAGTTGTGAGTCCACTCGAGAGCTGGAATCTGAATCGTCATGGTGCGTTCAAGGTCGATAGGCGGCATCATCGTGAATCGCACGTTGGGACACCTCGCTGGCCGCCCTGGCCAACGGTTTGCACAGCCTATTTATGAAAATACATGGGTATATATCATCCGCGCAAACATCTTGTACCGAGATCGACTCTACCGGTGACTTGCACATGGCTTCACACAAGACACTCACGACGTTGGTGACATGCGCCGCAAGGAAAGTTGGGGGGCATCAGTTCGCATCGCACGCACCAAGACGCGGCCGGAGGGTCAATGGCACTAGCGCGTGACCCGGCATGGCGCATATTCGCTTATGAGTTCAACAAGTCCACGCTTCAGCTGAAGGAAGAAGATGGCAACGGTCCTACGTACGTCATATCCCCTACCGGCGCCAAAATCAGCCGTTTGTTTGTGGTTGGCGTGCTCACTGAAGTGGAAAACGTTAGCGCGAACGAGGGCCTTTGGCGCGCACGCGTCGCTGATCCGACCGGGAGCTTCACGGTCTATTCGGGAAAATATCAGTCCGAAGGGGCCGCATTTTTTGCTAACGCTGAGGTGCCTCAGTTTGTCGCTGTCCTTGGACGAGCACGCCTCTATACACGTGACGACACCTCATACGCATCAATCTGGTCAAACGAAGTCAGCGCCACAACGGAAATCGTCCGCAACAACTGGGTTCTGACTACTGCAGAACGCACACTTGACAGGCTAGACGCGCTCAAGATCGCGCTGAGTGCAGGATTGGAAGGCGATGCGCTTCGCACCAAGCTCCTCAATAGCGATGTTAATCCCTTGCTCGCAGACGGCGTTATTAGTGCGAGGCCCTCGTATAACGGATCGGACGTAATAGCCGATTTGGCCCCGGTCATCGCGTCTGCCATCGATGCGGTTGTCGAACCCCGCGGGTTCACACCCGCAAACGAGGGGCCGGCCGCGCGTAGCATAACTGAGGGTTCGACGATCCAAATAAACGAGCCTGAGCACGAGCGAACGGGTGAGGTGACCCAGGCGCAGGAGGCCTCGCCCGCAACGGACGCGCTTGCGAGAAATAAGGAACGTGTGCTTCTCACCATGAACGAGCTCGACGGCGGTTCGGGCGTTCCCTACGACCGCCTCATAGAGACTTTGGAAGCACATGGTCTGGAAGAAGAAGACGTTGAAGAGGCCGTGCAGGAGCTGATGGATGAAGGGAAGTGCTACGAACCTAAACTCGGTATCCTCAAGTTGATTTAGCCGTCGGCGCACGAACACTCCGCTGCGTCACCGCTTTGCCTGTCGTCTTTTTTTGACAAACGCGTGACTCACTCAGCGTAGTGCGGGATCTCGTCTCTAACCGCAAGCCTAACAATAGCTCTACGCGACGCACAAACCAGTCCGTCGCCCGCAGCTGTCGTTGTGACGCGCTCAATAGCGCTGCCACTTGTCAGTGGGGCGCCTTTCGGGGATGTGCTCAGGGACTTTTTTTGCACCCTTAGCGCATTCCTCGCTTACGTATAATCCACAGTAACATGCGCCGAACTCTGCAACATCTGGGTCACAGTACGCGCACGGGCAGATAATGTCCTTGTCCCATTCCTTGTCGTTTGCCGCCATACGACACGGACAGTTGTGGTATCCGTAGCGCTCCTTGTTCGTAAGTATCCCATCAACCAAAGCGTTTACAATGTCTTTGTCGGGGTTCAAGTAACGTCCCATGCGCGGCGCCGCCTTTGTTATCGCTGCAAGGTATTGTTCGCGATCCATGGTCGTCCTTATTACCTCACTCATTCTTTAATCTTGCTTTGGAACGATTGCGACGAAGTCGCCGGACAAAGCCTGACAAGCTGATGAGGAATCACTGCTGGCAATAGATCGAAGCTGCACGTCGTTGGAGGGCACGACGTCTAGAATCTCGCTGATCTACACAAACTTCTTAAACATCATTGCTTGGAGCTGACCGACGTCAAGATGCTTGGCTAAAAGCGCAATGTCATCGCCTGTAACAGCGAAGGCTTTAGCAGGCGGCAACGCCTTCGCGCCACGCGCGTAGATCGTGCCCCCTCGCTTGTTAGCCCCAAGGTAGCCTTGAGGTGTGCCGCCCACGACAAGTACACCCGACTTCATATCGATTCCGGCAAACGCGTCTGTATTTCCGCGTATGATCACTGTGCCCCCACTCAAAAGAGCGCCTGAGTTCATACCTGCGTTGCCCGTTACGATGATCGTCCCGCGCTTCATGAGAATGCCGGTGCTGAGGTCAACGTCTCCGGCAATGCAGATACGCGCGTCGCACGTACACCGCGCGCCAACTGTATCGCGCACGATCGCGTCAAACAGCTGAAGTTGTGTTTTTGAAAGAACGTTAGGGGGGATAAGCGCGTCTTCCCCGAGACCGTTGCAAGCGACATCGGTGATCGATCGATATTTCCTATACCCCGTTCGATCGGACGCAACCTCAACGACGTTGCCGATCGGCTGCTTTGCGACCCCAGCCACGTACACAGCTCCAGCGACCATACTGATTCCCATGCGGGTGTCAACGTTGCCGTCAACAATGACGCTTCCCACGGGTATGTTGCCTCCACTGCCCGAAAAGAAACGCAAATCAACGCCGAAACTTGAACAAAGCCGGTGACCAACGTCTCCGCAAATATAGACGTCCTCTTTTCGTTTTAAAGCGTCAACGACGTCGCGATAGGAGTACGTGCTCCCCTCTTGATGTGGAATCGGTGCGTCAGGCTCTAACTTTGCACCCCGATGCTGCCAGTAAAAGTTGTACGTAAAATCAGCAACACAATCAACGGGTGCACTTAACTCGAGCTGCATAACGAACCCCAGCGCCGTTTGCACAAAACTATCGAAAAGGCTTGCGTTCAACGGTTAACGAGTCGCCGCCGCGAAGCACTACGGACCCTTTGGCAGCAACAATTTCGAGTCCGCTCAGTCCAGCAGGGCCACAAAGGACGTCCTGTTCTGGATGCGTCCCCTTCTCAATATCGCAGCGCAAGACCGTGCGCTTTCCCACAGAGGCAACAACTCTCAGCCGTGATGATGCAGGATGGTCTTTCGGGAGCACGATGAGGGGCGAACCAGCATCGCGGATGAGTGAGAGCGTACAAACAATTGCTTTCGTGGTGGTGCTATCGTTGCTAAACCCCGACGCGACAAGAAGATCTTCGGCACTCACTGCCATGACGATCTCATCATCTACTGTTTCTATGAAGATTTGCCGAGCGCATCCTGACTTAACGACGCCGATCGCGCCATCGGCACTGCGTACGAATAAGATCTCGCCGGCGTCGAGCGGCACGCGCTGTTCCATGCTACGCACTCTTGATGTGTCCTCGATGAGAAAAAGTGCTAACCAAGGATCAGATGATAAGTGTTACTCTTAAAGCTCTGTTATGTCTTCCGATTGGCATGACGGACACATCGGGTTCTTGCCGATGCCCTTGAACTTTGACCCGCATTCGTTACAGGCGTATTGCTGTGATTCAAGTCGTTTAATGTCCTCATTTCCAAACGGACCGCCGACGGTACACATGGTGCGTTCTCCTTACTACATGTATGGTAGTGACTGCGTATAAGGGTTTCCTTAGCTGCGCAAGCAGTTTCAATCCGTTTAAGATAAGGTTATATGCGGTTGACGGGAAAAACATGATAGCACCGAGAGCGTGTGGTATTATCCTATCGCTTAATATTGCTTCTAAATAATAATTTAGTTTATATTAAATTAGGTTCACATCCTGTACGACAATGTCTGAATCCAAGTTCATCGTAAGTTCTTCGTTCAAGCCGACCGGAGATCAGCCTAAGGCAATCGCCGAGCTCGTCAGCGGCATTAACGGAGGCGAGAAACACCAGACGCTCCTTGGGGTCACGGGCTCTGGAAAGACGTTCACTGTCGCGAACGTGATCGCGCATGTACAGAGGCCTACACTCGTTATCGCGCACAACAAGACGTTGGCCGCCCAACTCTACAAGGAGTTTAGGGAGTTTTTCCCGCAGAACGCGGTTGAGTACTTCGTGAGCTACTACGATTACTATCGCCCGGAGGCCTACATACCGCACACCGACGTTTATGTGGCAAAGGAATCGCAGATCAACGACGAGATTGACCGACTGCGACATTCGGCTACCAAGTCGCTGCTCACGCGGCGTGACACCATTGTCGTGGCAAGTGTCTCGTGCATATTCGGCATCGGCTCTCCTGATGACTATCAGGAATCCGTGCTCTCCTTACAGGTGAGCGAGACCGTTAAACGAAGCGAGATCTTACGCAAGCTCACCTCCATGCAGTACGAGCGTAATGACGTAGACTTCTTCCGCGGAAAGTTTCGCGTGCGAGGCGACACCGTCGAGGTGTTTCCCGCGTATGGAAACACCGCGTATCGCATCGCGCTTTGGGGCGATAAGATCGAGGGACTGTATGAGTTTAATCCGGTCAACGGAAGAAAGACGGCAGCGCTTGATTTTCTCCCGATCTACCCGGCGACGCACTTCATCACCAACCGCGCAAGGCGCGACGAGGCACTTTATTCGATCAAGCGTGAGCTCACTGAGCGTTTGGAGTACTTGCGGGGCCAGGATAAGTTACTCGAGGCCCAACGACTTGAGCAGCGCACAAAATACGACCTTGAGATGTTGGGCGAGGTCGGCTATTGCAGCGGCATAGAGAACTATAGCCGCCACCTCAGCGGGCGTTCTCCAGGGGAGGCGCCCACGACCCTCATCGACTATTTCCCAGATGACTACCTCCTAGTCATCGACGAGTCGCACGTCACCATCCCCCAGCTTGTCGGCATGTACGGCGGAGACCGCTCCCGGAAGTATAACCTGGTGGAGCACGGGTTTCGGCTCCCTTCGGCGTACGATAATCGTCCCCTTACCTTTAGCGAATTTGAGAAGCGAATCAATCAGGTCATCTACGTGTCAGCCACCCCGGGACCGTACGAGTTGGCCCGGTGTGAGCACGTAGTCGAGCAGATCATTCGTCCTACCGGGCTGGTTGACCCCGCGGTGGAGGTTCGTCCTGCTGAGAATCAAGTCGACGACCTCATCGCAGAACTTCGAAAACGATCAAGCGAGCGAGTGCTGGTGACGACATTGACAAAGAGGATGGCTGAAGATCTTTCCGAGCACCTTCGCGAGATTGGCATCAAGGTGCAGTACCTCCACTCCGACATAAGCACGCTCGATCGGGTCGACATCCTGTACGACTTACGACGCGGCGCGTTCGACGTTCTCGTCGGCATCAACCTCCTTCGGGAGGGCATCGACCTGCCCGAGGTCACCCTCATGGCCATACTCGATGCGGACAAGGAGGGATTTTTGCGCTCGGAGCGGTCGCTCATTCAGACGATCGGCCGTGTCTCGCGAAACGTCAACGGTCGTGTTATCATGTACGCGGACGTCACGACCGACTCTATGAAGCGCGCGATAGGGGAGAACAATCGTCGGCGTGAGCTGCAGCTCGCTTACAACGAGCGCCACGGAATCACTCCGCAGACCGTGGTCAAGCCGATCGAGGAGCTTGTCGAGCGCCGCCGGCCGGAGCTGGTAGCCGAAGAAGAACCCGCTCTAAGCGTCGCTCCAGAGGAGCTCGAAGAGACGATCGCAGGACTGCAGGCGGAGATGCAGCGAGCGGCGCGCGGATTGGAATTCGAGCGGGCAGCGCTCATTCGTGACATGATTCGATCGCTTGAAGAAGGGACGTAGCGTGACTGAATCCATTCGTATAAAGGGTGCAAAAGAGCACAACCTCAAGAACATCGATGTTGAGATCCCGCGCGACAAGTTTGTCGTCATAACGGGAATCAGTGGTTCAGGCAAGTCCTCTTTGGCATTTGACACGATCTATGCTGAAGGACAGCGAAAGTACGTGGAATCGCTGTCGGCGTACGCCCGTCAGTTCCTCGGTCAGATGAAGAAGCCAGAGGTGGAGCACATCGACGGCCTGTCCCCGGCGATCTCGATCGACCAAAAAACGACGAGCAAGAACCCCCGTTCCACCGTGGGAACGGTCACGGAGATCTTCGACTACCTGAGGCTTATGTTCGCGCGCGTGGGGACCCCTCACTGCCCCCAGTGCGGCAAGGAGATCGCCCAGCAGACCGTGCAAGAGATCGTCGACCAGGTGATACGGCTGCCAAACGAGACGAGGATCACGATACTCGCCCCTGTGGTCAAGGATAAGAAAGGGGAGCACCGGAAGATCCTGGAGTTCCTGCTCAGCGACGGGTTCACACGGGCGCGCATCGACGGCGAGGTGCGCGAACTCGACGAAGCCACCGATCTCGATAAGAACAAGCGGCATTCGATCGAGGTCGTGGTTGACCGGCTTATTATCACTCACGAAGAACAGCAACGCCTCGCCGATTCGCTTGAGACCGCCCTCGTGCTCGGTGACGGCGTCGTCATCGTCGACGTTGCCGGCACTCAGGAGCTCCTCTTTAGTGAGCACTTCGCGTGTCCTGAGTGCGGCATTAACATGGGAGAAATCGAGCCGCGCATGTTCTCGTTTAATAGCCCGCACGGAGCGTGTCCGGCCTGCCACGGTCTCGGGTTTGAAAAGACGCTCGACGAAGATCTCGTCGTGCCCGACAAGTCCCTCCCCGTACGGCGCGCGATAGCGCCCTGGGGAAAGCCGACGAGTGACTATTACCCGCAGTACCTCTTAAGCGCCGCAAAACAGTTCCAGTTCGACCCTGAAACGCCTTATGAAGAGCTCTCCGACGAACAGAAACACCTCATCCTGTACGGCTCGGGGAGTCAGAAGATGCTGTTTGAGTACGTCGGCAGACACGGCCACTTGCGCTCTCTCAGACCGTTTGAGGGAGTGATAAAGAACTTGTCGCGTCGCTATCGCGAGACTGACTCTGAGTACATTAGAGAAGAGATTGAGAAGTACATGCGGCTGCGCGCGTGCGACGCCTGTAACGGCAAACGCCTCCAGCCGAAAGCCCTCGCTGTTACGGTCAGCGATCGCTCGATAGCCGACGTGTCGGCCTTGTCAGTCGACGCCGCCTACGCATTCTTTGATAACTTGCGTCTCACGAACGGGAAAATGACCATTGCAGCTGAAGTCATCAAAGAGGTCAAGAAGCGACTCAACTTCATGCAAAACGTCGGCCTTAACTACCTGACGCTCGATCGAGCGAGCGAGACGCTTTCGGGGGGCGAGGCTCAGCGCATACGGCTTGCGACGCAAATCGGTTCCGGTCTCGTCGGTGTCCTTTATATCCTTGACGAGCCGAGCATTGGCCTCCACCAACGCGACAACTTACGGCTCATCGGAACGTTGAAGAGCCTTCGGGACCTCGGAAACACGCTCATCGTGGTTGAGCACGACGAGGAGATGATTCGCACGGCAGACTACGTTATCGACATGGGGCCCGGCGCCGGAGAGCACGGAGGAGCGATCGTGGCAACAGGGACGCCGAGCGACATCGTGAGCGATCCTGAGTCTATCACGGGCCAGTACCTCAACAGGGTAAAACGGATCGAGGTGCCACAACGACGGCGTACCACGAACGGCAACGCTCTGCGCATTATCGGCGCGCGTCATAACAACCTCAAGAACATCGACGTGGAGATCCCGCTAGGGATCTTTACCTGTGTCACGGGAGTCTCCGGTTCAGGAAAAAGCACTCTTATCAACGATATTCTCCATCGCAAACTCGCCCAACAGCTGCACCGCGCGTACGGAAAGCCCGGCGATCACGACGACGTTTTAGGCATCCAACACATCGACAAGGTGATTACGATCGATCAGTCGCCCATCGGGAGGACGCCGCGCTCAAATCCCGCCACGTACACTGGGGTGTTCGACTTCATCCGGGCCCTCTTCGCCCAGCTTCCCGACGCCAAGGTCCGAGGCTATCGCCCGGGCCGGTTCAGCTTCAACGTGAAAGGCGGCCGCTGTGAGGCGTGTAGGGGTGACGGAATCATAAAGATCGAGATGCACTTTTTGCCCGACGTTTACGTTCCCTGTGAGGTCTGCGAGGGGAAGCGCTACAACCGCGAAACGCTCGAAATCCGTTACAAGGGCAAGAACATCGCTGAAGTGCTCGATATGACCGTAGAAGAGGGCGTGCACTTCTTTGAGAACATCCCGCGCATCAAGCAAAAACTCCAGACGCTGTTCGACGTTGGCCTAGGCTACATCAAGCTCGGGCAGCCCGCGACGACGCTCTCTGGTGGGGAGGCACAACGCGTCAAGCTGGCCACGGAACTCAGTCGGCGGAGCACGGGAAAGACGTTCTACATCCTCGACGAGCCAACGACGGGGCTGCACTTTGACGACATCAAGAAACTGCTCGCGGTCCTCGGCAGGCTCACCGACGCGGGGAATTCGGTGCTCGTCATCGAACATAACCTCGACGTGATCAAGACGGCCGATTACATCATCGATCTGGGCCCCGAGGGAGGCGACGAAGGGGGGTACGTCATCGCGCAGGGAACGCCCGAGATGATCGCCCGGTCGGGCACGTACACGGGCGAGTTCCTGAAACGAGTGTTAAACGGGTACTAAGAGCGATGCCATCATCTTCAGTCACCGAACGCTTGGAAAACTTACCAAGCAGTCCTGGCGTCTACCTGATGAAGGACACGGGTGGGAAAATCATCTACATCGGGAAGGCCATCTCCCTAAAGAACCGAATCAGAACCTATTTTCACACCACGCCAGTGGCGCCGCGAACGATGGCACTCGTCGAGCGGGTTGACGACATCGAGTGGATCGTCACCAACACTGAAAAAGAGGCGCTCATCCTTGAGTCCAACCTCATCAAGCTTCACAAGCCGCGATATAACGTGCGGCTCACCGACGACGGCAGCTTCCCGTACATCCGGATCACGAGCGACGCGTACCCGAGCATCACCGTGACGCGTGCCGTGCGAAATGACGGGTCAGCGTATTTCGGCCCGTACACAAGCGCACAAGCCACACGCCAAAGCGTGAAGGTGCTGCGTAAGGCGTTCCCGTTGCGCAGTTGCAGCAAAGACCTGCGGCGCGTCCTCAGGCCGTGCCTCAACTATCAGCTCAGGCTGTGTGTGGGCCCGTGTGCGGGGAAAACGGATCCTGACACGTATGCCCAGCTCGTAACGGGCGTGCAGCGGTTTCTCGAAGGGCGCCAAGACGACATTGTCAACGAGCTGAAGCGCGAAATGCGCGACGCGGCGACAGATATGGATTTCGAGCGTGCAGCGACGCTACGCGATCGAATTGCCGCACTCGAGAGCGTCCGAGAGCAGCAGTACGTGGAGCCGCGACGCGGCGACGAAGACGTCATTGCCATCGCCCGCAGAGGTCCGCAGGTATGCGCGCTCATACTCATGGTGCGCGGGGGGAGGGTCACAGGGCAGCAATCGTACGCGCTTCGGGGAACTGAAGGCGTTGAGCCGACTGAACTGATGACCGCGTTTGTCAAACAACATTACTTCCACCTCGAGGGTCCCTACGTTCCGAAGGGGATTCTTCTCGAGCATGCGATTGAGGAGGCGGACGCCATTGAGAATCTCCTCACTGAGATCAGAGGAAGTCGCGTGCAAGTGAGCGTTCCCCGCGCCGGACTGAAGACAAAGCTCGTCGCGCTCGCTCACAAGAACGCCGAATCGATGCTTAAAAAGCCAACCGCTGCCGACGCGTTGTACGTGCTCAAAGACGCCCTCCGACTGCGTTCGTACCCCTACCGCATCGAGGCGTTTGACGTGTCGAACCTCGCCGGTGCCGAGGCCATGGGCGCGATGGCGGTATTCATCGACGGCGCACCGCAATTTAGCGAGTATCGCTCCTACAAGATCAGAAGCGTCGCTACGATTGACGATTATGCGATGCTCAAGGAGATTGTCGGCAGGCGCTACCGAGATCGTGAGGGCCGCGCGGATTTCATCGTGGTTGACGGCGGAAAGGGGCAGGTGCGCGCCGTCAGGGATGCCCTCACGATGCTCGGCTTAAGGATCCCTCTTGCCGGCCTTGCAAAGCGTGAAGAGCTCGTTTACGTGCCTGGTCGGTCAGCGCCCGTCGCGGTGCCGCAGATTGCACTCAATGTGCTGATGCGCATTCGTGACGAGGCGCACAGAACGGCCATCAGGAGACACCGCAACTTCCGTTCGCGGAAGCTCTTAGAGAGCACGCTTGATCAAATCCCGGGCGTCGGCAAACAACGAAAAGTCGAGCTCCTCAAACGTTTTGGATCTGTGGCTCAGCTCAAAAAGGCGAGTGTGGAAGAGATCCAATCCGTACCTGCCATTGATAAGACAACCGCTCGCAGCGTCTTCAGTTTTTTTAACGAGCGAAGCTCGACCACTCGGGTATCCGCCGCAAACACGTAACAGACGTGGCACGAGGAGACGTTATGCAAGCCTAGCGATTTTTCGCGTGATGAAACGGTGCTTCGACTATAACGTAGCTCCCCAACGCAACCTCCTATTGCGTCCCTCTTTCCCCAAAAAAGGCTGGTGTGCTGCTTGCAAGCCAGTTCAAACGGCTTTGCTGACCGTGTTGCTAATGTACGGGTACGCGTCAAACGTCTGGTTGAAGGAGACGTTGACATCTATGAAAAGCGGATGCGCTGCGACGACTCCGTTGAGGTTCATCATCACACTTTTCGTAAAGATAGTTTGGAACGCCGCGCTGATGGCAGGTCCGAAGTTTATGGTTGATTGTATCGGGATTTCGACGCTCCCTTGCGCCGGAATTTGGATCCCATCAATTGTGCCTGTGCTCAAGACTTGGTTTCCCTCGACGAGTACGAGGTTGTAATTCACGGAATTGACTTTCACGCCAACGATGTTCGGGTTGTACAGCTTGATCAAAAACGTTAGGTTGAAACCCGAACGTGACACGTTATCGATTGAGCGCACTGACACTCCTTGGACTTGAGGAGCTTGGAGGGTTAAAAAAAAAGCGGCACCTGCAACAGCAATAACGATAATAACGACGCCTATGATGGCGGCGATCGTTCTTGTCCGCATAGCCAAAGAATTAGCTTCTCCCTATATATAGGAACCGAAATAGCGCTCAATCTTGACGATCTACGCAGTGAGCCAGGCGTACCGCCTTCATATGAGTTAGAATTGCGGCACCGATGGCATCGAGGGACAGACACGCAAAGCCAACTGCTTTGGGCGCGACGCAGCACTTGGCGGGAGGACAAATGTAATATTATGCTTCTGCGCCACAGTAGATACGGCGCTATTGTTTAGTCAAATGATAGGCGCCGGATTCGTGGCGTCAAACCGCTAACGCGCGTGGCGAGCACAAATGTCATATGAGGAAGTAAAAGGGCCCGAATGGGAGCGAACTGCGCTTTATTTTGCCTGTGGCATGCTGCTTATCGTAACAGCTGCAATTTTTCTTTTTGCCATCAACCGAATTATAGGGGCGATCCTGTGGTTCATCCTCGTCGGTGTGGTGCTCACGTTTCTGGTCCGCTGGCACACGAAAACGTACGCGTATCGGTGTACACAGTGTGGAGAGCAATTCGAGATATCACCTGTGACGAATTTCGTTAGTCCCCAAGGCGTAGGCAAAGAAGGTGCGTGGAAGTACCTCAAATGTCCGCGCTGCAACAAACACGAGCGCGCCGAGGTTCTAAAGAAAGTGAAACGATGATGGTACTGCTGCTGGAGCGCTGCTCGCTGCAACAGACACGCGTCCGTTCGTTTCTGTCGCAGCTGTTTCGGCTGTTTCGTCCCGATATGCCAGATCAAAGCGTTGCTTCCACTTCCAGCCGGACCATTTGCACGTGGACGCCTCCATTTTCATCCGGCGGATGCCTCTCGAGGTACGCACTGGCCATCTCTCCGACAAAATCCTCGCGCAACGCTTCAGGAAGACGTGCTGTGTAGGGAAGGAAGACCGTGCGCAACCAGCCCATAAGCCCTTCTTTCCCGTCGTGCACCATATCCTTTGGTATCAGCTGAACGCGTTTTGCGGAGAGGCCAACGTGCTTTAAAAACCCACTGTACTCTTCGACACTGTAGAAGAACCACGGGTAGGCGAAGCCAACAAAATAGCCGTTCCAGCGTCGGTGAGTAGCGATCTCGTTTGCGACATCCGAAATCAACGCAGCATTGCCTTTTCCGCCGAACTGAAGCACCGCGCACCCGCCCGCCGTGAGGCCCCGCTTGATTCCGCTGAGTACGGCGAGGTGATCGCTTACCCAGTGCAAGCTCGCAAACGACACGACGAGGTCGAACTCGCGGCGATAACCGAGGTGGGTCGCATCACCCCACCGAAACTGCAGGTTAGGGAAATGCCCTGGCGGGAACCGCTGGTGGGCAAACTCAACCATGCTTTCAGACGAGTCGATACCGAGGACCGAACCCTCTGGAACGAGTGCTGCAAGCTCAGCGGTGACCTTTCCATCCCCGCAGCCGATGTCCAATATTCGTTCGTTACCCGTAAGTTTCAGGGTTCGAATAACGTCGCGCGCCCACTGCTGCTGCGGGCACGAGTTTTTTTCGTAGTCTGCTGCGTCCCACTGGTAATTCATAGACCGTCCCACCGTCTTCACTTTTCAGTTAGTTACACTGTTCCAACAGAGCACGCCACCCATCCATCGCTCTCTTCTACAAATCGCTGTGGTTTCCCTTTTCGCAAACGCTCCATGTCGGTCAAAAAAAAGTGCCGTACTTCAGAACTGCGCACGCTGTCAAAGAATTGCTCCACCTCATCAGGATTGTAACATCGAATGTTCGACAGGCCCGCGTAGTCTCCGATGGTTCGGAAGATCTTTGAAGGTATCGGTTGCGTCGCCTTTTTAATGAAGGAGCAGGGAAGCAGGTACTCGACGACGACTAGATTCTGCTGCCGCTCAGATTGAAACAAACCTATGGCGCGACGGAGGAACTCTTCTTTTATGTAGTAGCTTATACCCTCAAAGAGCACGATAGTGGGCGAATTGGACTCGTATTCGCCTTCTGCTTTGAGCATTTCGATTGAGAACTCTCCCGCGGTGATGTCTGCGGTGATACAGGCAATGCGATCAGCTAAATCGGGCGCCACCTCGGAATACAGCTGACGCTTCTCGGCCATGCCCGCGATATCGACTTCAATGACTCTCTTGACGCGGAGGCGCTGATTGAGTAGTAGTTCGAGCGCAAGCGGGGAGCTTCCAGCAGCGGGTATCACAACTTGACAAGGCACAGTTCGAGACGTCAGCTCATCTTCGATCAGACATTTTACAAAGTGCTTCCGGTTGCGAATTACTTCGCCGTACCACGGGCATATGTCGTGACAACGCGCCAGCAGTTCCTCCCCGTCCGAGAGGTCGAGCTGACCCACAAATGCCGCGCTCGGCCCGTCTTTGTACAGAGGGGCCGCCCACGACATTACCAATGCGGCCGTATGGTCAAGTCTCATGTTTCGCCCTCGGTACCATCAGTCTCCACGCGCGCGAAGCGTGGTTACGTTTGCAGCACGACTCGATAGCGTGCTTCGTTGTTGCGGACTCGCTGCACAGCCCCGTTCAAGTCCTCGCAGGAGAACACCTCGGCTCTTGCCGCAATGTGATGACGCGCGGCGAATGCGAGCATCTCTCGCATCACGTCCCTGCCTCCTGTTACGCTTCCGCTGATCGATTTCTGACCGGCAACGAGAATAGGTGCGAGGACGCCTATGCTGCCTTTGTCGCCGTGAGAGCTCAATCGACTGACGATTGTCAACTCTCCGTTGGGTCGCAGCGCCTCCATATACGCGGACCACGGGAGCGCGACGGTGGCCGTCGATATTATGTAGTCGAGTGTCCGCGCAGTCGCTTGCATTTCCTTCGCGTCGCGGCTGTCTACAAAGTGATCCGCACCAAAAGTATATGCGTCGTCTTTCTTTTCAGGGTTCGTTGAAAAAGCGGTCACTTCGCATCCCATGGCGTGCGCAAATTGCAAAGCGAGATGCCCGAGTCCGCCGATGCCGACGATGCCTACGCGATGATGCGGGCGCAGGCCAAAGCGCCGCATTGGCGAATACACGGTCACCCCCGCGCACAGAAGCGGTGCCGCACCCGCCGAATCGATCGAATCTGGAATCGCGAAGGCAAAACGGCTGTCGGTGCGAACGAAATCAGCGAACCCGCCGTGCCTCTTAACACATGTGAGCACCTTGTTTCGGCACAGGTTCTCGTAGCCGTTCAGACACCACTCACAGCGCAAGCAGCTGCCCGATTGCCATCCGACACCGACTCGTTGGCCTATGCTGAGCTGCTCAACCTCTGTGCCAGTTGCTGCCACTGTGCCGACGATCTCGTGTCCCGGCACGAGTGGATAGCGCGAGATGCTCCAGTCATTGTCGATCAGGTGGACGTCGCTGTGGCAGACCCCACAGTGAGTCACTTCGATGTCGACGTCATGAGGACCTGGTGCTCCAAGCTCATAATCAAAAGGGTGTAGCGCCGCTCCGGGCTCTAGCGCAGCAAATGCATGAATGTGCATAGGTAGCTCTCAGTGGACTCTTTATGCCGTTCGTGGCATTTGACTGTTTGCCACCGCCGAGGCTGCCGCGCGGCGGTTTTGCACCGTCCCTAAACTCTTATATATCAAAAAGCATAGCTTCAGATATATTGTAACAAGGCGAGGTTTCCAGTGCCGAGACGAATATGGAAAGAATGGGCGCACGATCAGTTTCTAGGCATGGCGCAATTCGGGCCCCTCAAAATGGAGCGCGGCAACATCAAGTTTTTCGTGCTCATGACGCTCCAAAACCAACCACTCCACGGTTACGGCATTATCAGAGCCATTGAGGAAAAGAGTGGCCACGCCCCGAGCGCAGGTGTGATCTATCCGACGCTGCAGATGCTTGAGGATCAGGGTTGCGTGACTATGAATGAGGAAGACCACAAGAAGATTTACGCTATCACTGAAGATGGGCGATACTTCTTGGAGAAACACCGCGAAATGGTTGAGCGATTGAGTACGAGGGCGGCTCAGCCACGGTGGAGCTCGCTTCCTGGCGTCGGTAGGCGCATCGGGGAAATCGCGCGCACGATCTTTACCAATTACTCGTATCTCGATGACGAGAAGACACAACAGATCGAGAACATCCTCGACGAGGCGAGGAGACAGATTGGTGAAGTGATTTTTGCGAGACAGCGTTGACGAGGTGCAGCGCAAGCCGTGTCATCAGCCCTATCAATCACGCTCCTCCTGCTGAACGCGCCACGCAGCATGGTAGGCCTTGTGATGAGCATTAACACGCTCGTGATCATGGGAATACGACCGCTTGGCGGTTTTCCCTTCGGCGTTTTGAGTGCGGTTATCGGCGTTTCTGCTGCAATTGCGACAGGCGCAGCGATAGCGTGTGCGATAAGCGTCTATCTATTTGTCGTCAACAAGAAGCTGCGTTCAGCGTAGAGGCGCAGCAAAAAGAAGTTCCTATCGGCTTTTTTGAAAAGTTCAAACAGACGGAAAGCTGCAAGAACTGGGTGGCTGTATGTCCGCGCGACCGATGACTCGAAAGCTGATAGTGATAACAACTCAAACCAGTGCTTGAAGACGTTGTTTTTGCAGCGCTTATGCTAGGCGGGCTGTTTGTGCTTTTCGTTTTTAAACCGCTGCACACCAAATTGGTCGCTCGGGACTTCGTCAGAGCAGTCAAGCAGGGAAAAGCGCTGCGTGCGTCACAATTCAACGCGGGATGGCGAATTTAGGAGGACTGTATATTGTCGCTTGCTTAAGTCACACCGTAGTATGAATCAGTAACACCCGAGCATATCACACGTTGGGCCAGTTTTTCCACTCAATAGTCTCCGCTGTTTCCCCTGCACTTTATGGCACATAGCGAAACGGGATAACGCATCTGAATGCTTGGATAACGAAATCAAAAAACACCACCCCACGTTTGTTTGTCTGATAGTGAGTACAACGCTTCCCGATTTAATGGAGCCCGTAGCGCGCTTTTTTTCGTAGGGGTAGAGGTGTGACCCCGAAAATACAGTCGCAACTAAGCTCGAAACTACTTAAAGCGGTTGTCTGGCGTGCGATGCAAATCGTTTCTAATGGAGCGTTGGCGAGCCTAAGATCGCCTTGTGAACATGCGCACAGCGTCTTTCGTTTACAAAAATAAAAATCTTGGCAGGCTTGAATACCTTTATTTCGAGTCCAGATTTTAAAAAAAAGCGCAAAATGCGAGCGAAAACGTTAAACACGATCGTGTAGAGCTTGATCATGTTGAGATTAAAGGGAGCCGGGCCCGTGAAATGGCCTGCCTCGAAAAACCGTCTTCTCTTACGGCTAACGGGCCCGTGTTCCGTCCTCGTTTGTGAACCTAAAGGTTTTACGTCGTTTGCGTCGCCCGTGGACTTTGGGTGTGCGCCCGACGCGAAATGCTGTTTTATTTGTAGATGCCACCCCGTTAAACGCCTTGCGATTTTTTTCTGTTTGTTTCGGTCGCGGCACTCGTCAGAATACGTCAAGAAGTTGCGTGTCTGCCAAGAATTGTCTGGCGTTACGCTCGACTAAGATGCTCTGGACATCATCGTTGCTGCGACAAGAACAAATTTTGGAGTCGGCTCGTAGCTGTTTCGCTGAGTTTGCCGGAAAATAGACTTAGATTCCGATAAAACGCGCATTAAATCTAAATCGATATATAGCGCTACTTCTTAACGTAGAACGAATAGACACAACGGGAGGTGATAAAATGGGAGACATAAAAACGATCACAAAGATTCCGGTTGGGGCGGTCGCCTTGATGGGTGCCGCAATCGAAGCCGTTTTAGGGCTCATTTTTGGGATCATAGCAGCTATTGGCATCGGAGTTGGGCTCTCCACTTACGGAGGTCTTGCAGGAGCGGTCGGTGCGGCTAGCGCCATTATCGGAGGCGTTATTGGCGGCTTTATTGGCGGCTACATCATAACAGCAATTATAGCACTGATTTACAACTGGTTGGCGCCTAGAATTGGCGGCATTAAGCTTGAACTTGAGTGACAGCAAAGCATACGTTAATCGCCTAAATCGTAGAGTTCTGACGTTCAACGCAAGGCGTTGGGCGTCACTTTTTTTATTTTTTGAGACAACAGCTAGTAGTCTCGCCGTGCGCCGTTACTGCGCATAGCGGCTACCCATAGCTTCCTTGTCTTGTGTAAGAAGAGTTGACTAGTAGAATTATATTAGCTGCCTTTTTTTGCGTGCATTCCGACCCTACGTCTGCTGTCACGGTACAGCGCGAAATTTCGAAAGCCGAGTTGAAGTGCAGTCGGCTCTTGGTTTCCTTTGTAAGAAGTGTTTGCGCAAACGAGGTTCGCCTCGTCGTTGTGCGTTTACTAAACCCACCCCCGCCAAGCTGTGACACAAACGCTGTGTCACGCGTTTACACGCAATTCCTGCCTCACGCGGCCTTATAGCATTTTTGTGCGCACGCACGATCAGAGGTGAACGTTATGGCGACAAATGTTGACTGCTCAAAAACCGACGAACCCCTGTACGCGGGTGCAGCCTCCGCGCTGCGTATAAACAGGCGCATAGAAAACGACGAGATTCCGCTCTTTGTGCAACGGTGCGTCATTGACGCAACGTGCTGGGAAGTTGACGGAACACGATACGAGCAGTGGCGCGCTGAAAACGGCAACGGCAACGGGAACGGCAACGGGAACGGCAATGGTGACAATCGAGCTGCTGAGTGGCGCGACGAGGTCGTTATCCCCCATCTCCAGCAGCGATTTGACGGGCTTGAACTGCGCGACGATGACCGTCTCTACGGCATCCGATACGATACTGAAGAGGAGATCGATGAGCAGATCGATGAGCGCTTTTACAGCCCGGAGCAGCTTCGGGGCTCCATGCTCGCGAAATGCCCGGGACAGCGATGGCTGTTCGCTCTCGGGTGTTGCCGAAGATACAAGCCGCAGGAGCGTGCGCGTCTCTCTTGAAGGTCGGATGGCGTTGAAAGGCTGCAGTCGCACCACCGA
>Ga0208687_1000099_pt1 | contig 87594 bp, 80 predicted proteins | sample June2015DPH_6_10_FD_184695 | JGI IMG/M metagenome (GOLD analysis project Ga0208687, IMG submission 184695) | Peatland microbial communities from SPRUCE experiment site at the Marcell Experimental Forest, Minnesota, USA - June2015DPH_6_100... | ecosystem: Environmental > Terrestrial > Soil >...
GAATCACACAAAAATACAGCAATTAAAATAGGTTAGATTAATTTTATGACTCAATTAACCTTTGGTGGAAACTTCTGCAGAGGAGGGAAGCCAAGTGAGCTCAACCCTTTTTCGACAGTCTCGCAAGTTACGCGCACCTTCACCCCAGCGGACTGGCTGATAAGGCTGCTGATCAAAGTGGGGCCAGGAGTTTCTTGGCACGCCCGGCGGTGGTATGTTCATGTAGCCTCGGTTTTTCCTCTATCGCACCATTACAGGTCGGTGCTGGCCTGGCGTCCTTAGGCTTCCCAGCCTGTTAGCATCTGGTCGCCGAGGGATTGGTATGCCCGAAATCTGGGTAGAATTGACTTTCCGCCCCAATTTGTGCTATTTTTCCACCTTCGAGAAGAATTGGCTTCGAGAAGAGGATCGTTTGGGAGATTTTATTCGGGCAAAGAGGCTCCAAAAACCATTTTGGGACAGGGATAAGCCGTGGCTGCCGCATAATCTCGGGTCAGGAGTCTGATATCCGTCCTCGAATCCAGGGTTGGCAAGAAAGAGGCTGATAATGCGAACGAAATTCTGAGCAAGGTTTTAAGCAACAGGGTCGGCTAAGGCTCCGGCAAAAATAATCTATCGGACTGGACATTCTTATGCCTTATAGATGAGGTGAGCCTACGGATGGTACCTCGAAGGAGAAACAATGCAAAAACGTAAATTGGGAACAAATGGCCTGGAAGTTTCGGCTATCGGGCTCGGCTGCATGGGAATGAGCTTTGGCTATGGTCCGCCTGGAGACAAGCAGGAGATGATCTCTCTTCTTCAGACAGCCGTCGAACGCGGCATCACATTCTTCGATACGGCTGAGGTCTATGGTCCATTCACGAACGAGGAACTCGTGGGCGAGGCCCTCGCCCCCTTCCGAGGGCAAGTGGTGATTGCCACCAAGTTCGGTTTCGATACCAGGGTCGATCCCAGGGGGACAAAGGGTGCGCCAGCCCTTAACAGTCGGCCGGAGCACATCAAGGAGGTCGCCGAGAGCTCGCTCAAGCGACTCAAGGTCGATGCCATTGATCTGTTCTATCAGCACCGTGTTGACCCGAACGTGCCCATCGAAGACGTGGCGGGGGCGGTGAAGGCCTTGATTCAGGAAGGCAAGGTGAAGCATTTCGGCCTTTCTGAAGCGGGAGTGCAGACGATCCGTCGCGCCCACGCCGTCCAGCCGGTCACCACGGTCCAGAGCGAATACTCGCTGTGGTGGAGACGCCCTGAAGCGGAAGTGTTACCGACCCTCGAGGAGCTCGGGATCGGCTTCGTTCCCTATAGCCCTCTGGGTAAGGGCTTCCTCACGGGAAAGGTCAACGAAAACACTACGTACGACAGTTCCGACTTCCGCAACATCCTCCCTCGCTTTACGCCAGAGGCCCGGAAAGCGAATCAGGCCTTAGTTGATCTGCTTGGCAACATCGCAGCACGGAAGAGGGCGACACCTGCTCAGATAGCACTCGCTTGGCTGCTTGCCCAGAAGCCGTGGATTGTTCCAATCCCGGGCACCCGGAAGCTGGAGCGCCTGGACGAGAACATCGGAGCAGTTGCAGTCGAACTTACATCCGACGATCTTCGTGAGATCGATAGCGCCGCCTCAAAGATCACGGTGCAAGGGGCACGGTACCCCGAAGATCTGGAGCGAATGACCGGTCGCTAAGCGGCAAAAATGTGTTCTCTGGTTGCATTTCGGTCGCCGCAGCAGCAGGCTACGAACGCGAGACTAACGACTGCTACCGTCAGCTAAAGGAATCCAGAAAATGGACATCAAAAGAAGCGGTTCACAGCCCTCCGGAAAAGGACCGGCCGAGTATTTTACCGGCACTGTACGCATTGACCCCCTGTTCCAGGCAAACGATCCGGCACGCGCGCTTGGCGCAAGTGTCACGTTCGAGCCCGGCGCTCGGACGGCATGGCACACCCATCCGCTGGGCCAGACCCTGATCGTGACGGCTGGCTGCGGCCTGGTACAGCGCCGGGGTGGCCCGATAGAGGAAATTCGGCCGGGTGACGTGATCTGGATCCCGCCGGGTGAGAAACATTGGCACGGCGCCACGGCAACTACGGCCATGACGCACATTGCCATTGTGGAACAGCTCGACGGCAAGACCGCCGACTGGATGGAAAAGGTCACCGATTAACAATACCAAGCCTGATTTAGCGCCTAAACGAAACCAATAGGAGGATAAAAATCCACTCAAATATAAATCAGTCCTGAGTTCCAGATGGTAGCGATTATCCTTTGGGATGGCCTGGAAAAATTTATCCAGCGTAACTAGAACGAACCCTGGCAATGGCTTCGACGGCTCACGAGGAGATCAGGCCATGTGCATGAACCAGCGCCGTTTTTGCGAATGCGGTCAAAATTCCGTGTTTCTCAGCTTCCGGGACAATATACTGCCCCCGGAGATTCTCCTCCACCTTTACTGCCCCCACTGCCGCCCGCCGGCCACTGGGGATAAGGCCAACATGCTGGAGGACTGCGGCTGGGCTCTGGAGTATGACCTGGAGCGGGCCCAGGCTTATTTCGAAAGGCGCGGCCACCTGAAGCGGGCCACCCCGGAATATCTTTTTGACGAAGGTTATCTGAGCTGGCAGGGCCTGGCCCCCGGGGACCACGAAGTGAACGCCGGGCTGCACCGGCGCCTGGCGCCTCTCATTGAGCAGGACCTGAACCTGTACCTCAAGTCCCTGAAAGCCGAGTGGACCGCGCATGTGGCCGGCCTCAAAGCCGCGGGTTGGCGCAAGGCCCAGGCCACCTGAAGCGAGAAGATTCTCATAATCCTAACCGTTGCCAAGGAGGATGCCCCGCCTCCCCCATGGACTCTTTCTGGGCCAAGACCTACGGCTGCCAAGCGGAAGACTGCTACGAACTCCTCAGGGCCCTCCTGCAAGACCGGAAGGAAATCCTGGGAGCGGAAGCAGCCCGGTATCTCGGCTTCGACCTCGAAGTGATTCAGCCGTTGCTCCAGCGGCTGGTGGAGGAAGGGGTGGCGGTGGCGACAGGGCAAGGCGCCGCCTGTTTTTATCGCTGGCACGAAGCTTCTCGGGCGGGAAAATAAGATCACTGGGAGAGGGTTCCCAAAACCATTTTTTGAATGGGTTAACTAAGGAGGCACATAAGCTCATGTTTGCCAAAAAAGTCTTGGCCACCATTTTCGCTGTGCTGATTCTGTTTAAATTGGTTGCTTTATTATTGGTAAATCCCAATAAATGGCTGAACTTTTCTGGTTTACTATTAGCGCACCATGTCATCCTTACTTACGTATATCTGGCCTTGATCGTCATAACAGGATACTATATCTTCTCCAGCCTTAACTTAATTGATATCGCTTTGGTAATGTTCTTTACCTCCATGCTCACCGGTCTTAGCCTTATCCCCTATTCCACCCCGTTGTTTAAATTTGGGGAAGCCATGGCCACCATCGGATTAAGCAAGGCTTGGCTTGCCATGGCGATTTGGGGTGCGCTGGCAGTGGCGGTGCTTGCCAGGGTCTTTAGCAAACGGCGCTAACTGGCGCTTCCTGTGATCTTTTCTTCGCTAACCTCTGAAAGCTGAATAAGGTCATGATCGTCTACCGAGAAGTGGTGATCATCGGGAGTTTTAATTTCACTCGGGCTGCTGCTGAGAATTTGCTGATTATCCGATCTAAAGAGCTTGCGAGAGAATATTTGGAGAACTGGGAGAGGCACAGGGCGCAATCAGAGGGGTATATGGGGAGATAGGATATGCGGAAGACTTTCTCGAGGTTAAATCCGGAAAGGGAGGTCGCCAAAGTCGTTTTGACTGTAGTGGCCAAGGCTGCTGCATAATATTCGGATATTACAATCGAGGGTATCATACCATGGACCAAAACGATGGATTGATCCTGAAGGTTTTCTCCGATTACGTCTGACCCTGGTGCTACTTCATCACCGGGCGTGTTGAAAGGCTAAAGGAAGAGTACGAGATAGGGATCAGGTGGATTGCATTCCCCCTTCATCCGGAAACACCGGAAGAGGGCATGAGCCTCGAGGAGCTTTTCAAGGGACGGGGCATAGATCTCCCTTCGTCCATGGGGCATCTGAAGAAAGTCGCTGCCGAATTGGGACTTCCCTGGGGTATGCGCACGAGAACCTACAATAGCCGCCGGGCCCAAGAACTCGGGAAATGGGCTGAGGCATTGGGAAAAGGGGATAAGTTTCACAAGGCTGTATTTCAGGCATACTTCGCTGATGGAAGGAACATCGCCGATATTTCAGTCTTGAAAGAGATCGCCGGGACAATTGGCCTTGATGGTCGGATGGCGGAACAGGCCCTGGCTGAGAGGACTTTCAAGGGAGCAGTAGACCGTGACTGGGAGTATTCCCGGACCTGCGGCATTACAGCAGTTCCAACTTTCATGGTTGATGGGCGGATAGTGGTCGGCGCCCAGCCTTACCAGGCTCTTGAAGACCTTGTAATTGCCGCGGGAGGGAATATGCGGAAATGATGGGCGCAGTCCAGTAGACCTTATGGCCCATTGCCTTTTTTGGCGGTAAGATAGCGTTTTTCAAAAATGGGCACCTGAAATCATCCTTCCCACAAACGCCCTTGGAAATATGAAGATCATATATGCAGTTTTTGCTGGCTCGGTGATAAGAGAAGGGGTTGGCAAGTAATCCGCATATTGCATATGGAACATTAGAAGGACAAGAAAAAGGCGGCCTCCGGGCCGCCTTATGGGACTTACCCGAGTTTCGACTTAGAAGTGGTAAGCCACGCCCAACTGGCCGCTGAACAGCGAGTAGACCGGGTTAAGCTTGAAGGTAGCCGGGGCATTTAGCTGGAGAACAGCGTCATCAATCCCGCTAAAGGTATAACTGGGCTGAGCATAGCGGTACTTGAAGGAGATGTCAAAGGAGACATTCTTCAGGGCCATGATACGAATGCCGGCATCCACCGCCAGGGCGATGTTGGTAGACGCCTGGCTGCCACCGCTTATATTCGAATCTTGAAAACCGTTAATCGGTGGACCCACTAATAAGGTGTTGACCTTCGGGCTCATGGAGGAGAACATGATGGCCGGGCCCACCGCCACATAGGGCTGGAGGCGGCCGAAGGGCACTTCCGAATCCGGAAAGAAGCCGTAGCGGCCGGCGAACATGAAGGCCCAGGTGACTATTGAGCCTTCGCTAGTAAATGCCCCGGCATTGGGATAAGCAAAGCTGAAGGCACCGGGAACCGTAATATTGGTTGTGCCGCTGATGCTTTGGCTGCGCAGCTCCAACTTTTGGTAGCTGAAATCGGTATAGAACCCGAAATACTTCATCCAGTCGGGATAGCCGCTATACCCGGCGAAACCCTCTTTGACGAACCAGGTGCCGAGCTTTAGGCCGCCCAGCACGGTCGCATCGGATGTTCCAGGAAATTGCAAGTGGTTGTCTTGGGTGACACCGTTTATACCGGCGCCCGGAATGTCCTTGATGGTCAAAGCTTGACCCATATTGGCTGCCGCCGTTCCACCCAGGTAACCTTCCACGTACATCTCGGCGTTGGCCGCTCCCACGAGCAGGAAGGCCGTCACCAGCGCTACTGCTAAAACTCCAATCTTTTTCATTAGGTATCCCCCCTAAATTAATAATAGTTGAACGCTTTTGGGCCAATCGCCAAAACCCCCTTATGTACGCAAAGCACAAAAATACCTATGGGTCAATAATGATAAATTATGTATATCCAGAATTCATTACACAGAAAAGTTTTCCATGGGTTATTTATGCACCATGAATGCTCACAAACTACTTCATAGTAATACAAAAAGCAACAACATGGATCAACTTTACGAAAGAATGCAGATATCTGCTATGGTCTGAAACTTATCACGGCTCTAAAAACTTCCCATATCCGGTCCATATCAACACATTAAGCTCATCATCGAGGGCGCCAGCCTGTAAAGGTCGGATAGCCTCTCCTTGGATCAACCCCACCCAGATCTGATATTTAGATCATATCTGGAATTTTCCCCACCTCACCGATAACTCAGGAGTTTGGCAAGTTATTAGCTATCTTGCAGAATCTCTTATAAATTTTATTTTCGGCGAAAATTCTGCTATCATGCTCTCGGAAGGATTCGGCTCCAAGAATAGACACTTTCGGGGATTTTTCCCGGGCACAGAGGTCCCCAAAACCATTTTTTAACTGCGGTAACCAAGATTGCCGCTAATCTCGGGCTAAGCTGCGCCAATATTTTGGGGCGCTCCCGAGCCCCAGGGCTGGCCCTGGACTCCGGCAAGCTGATGCGGAAAGGATGAACCATGTACGCGAGGGGTAGGACAGGCAAGGTGGCCCTCCCACTGATTTCACTCCTTTTGGTGGCACTGGCCCTGGCAGAGGGCTGCTCCGGCCCGCTGTGCCGCCATCACCTGTATATCTTTCGGGAATCACCTGAAAAGAGCCCGCCCGAGGCGGTGGCCCTGGTGATTACCGACCCCAACCTGGCGGTGGCGCTGGTGCCCGAAGCCGCACCCCAGGTCAGCAAAGGGCTACCGTGGGCCCCGGAGCAGCCTTCTCACGAGACGGACGCCTTTCGCCTCTCTCTCACCAAGGTAGATGGTCGCGTCGTTTACCAGGGCCTCTGCTTGGACACCCTGATCACCGATGTTTGTGAGGTACGGCCCGGCTCCCGGCGTCTGTCGTTCAAGGTGGAACTCTATGGACCCTGGGGCCAGCGGAGCCTGCGGCAGGAACTGGGGATGGAGTTGAAAGCGGCAACGGTGTATTTCTTCGGCATCAGCGGGACCGGAGGCAGAGAAGGGTCGGTCCGGGTATCGGCAGAACCGCTGGGGGCATATACGCCGGAGTTCCGGCAGCGCCTGCTCGATTGGCAGCGCCGTCACGCCGCAGGACGTTCCCTGGATTGAGTCGCCCGGGAGGTTGCGGGTGGGGCGGCCCTGGCTTTCGCTCACTGGATGTGCGGCTCGAAGGCGTCCGCGGGCCACGGAAGCGGCTCGGGCGGAATTTTTTGCCGTAGAGGTCCCAAAAACCATTTTTTGACTGCGGTGGCCAAGGCTGCCGCATAATCTCAGATTAAGTTATTTTTTAAAAATATGATTCTCAGGAGTCAGGCCCATGAAAGTGACCGAGATGTGGAAGAAAAAACAGCCGACCGTATCTTTTGAATTTTTTCCTGCCAGGAATGTCGAAGCCGCCGAGAAACTGGAAAGGGTAATAGACCAGTTGGCCATTATGGAACCGGATTTTGTCTCGGTCACCTTTGGGGCCGGGGGCTCTACCCGGGAAGGCTCCCGGCAGCTGGTGGACAGCCTGAAAAATGACCTAAAGCTGGAGGTCATGGCCTACTTTGCCGGCTACGGCCTGGGTCCAGATGATATCCAGGGCGTCATGGACAGCTATCTGGATCTGGGAGTGGATAATGTCTTGGTGGTGCGGGGCGATCCACCCCACGGGCAACCCGATTTTAAGCCCCATTCCGCCAGTTTGCCCCATGCCTCGGATATGCTGGAGTTTATTCGCCCACGCTATCACTTCTGTCTGGGAGCGGCTGGTTATCCGGAGGGCCACATTGAGGCCGAGAGCAAGCAAAAGGACCTGGAGTACCTGAAGCTCAAGGTGGATAAAGGGGCTGAATATATCATTACCAATTATTTTTACGACAACCGTTATTATTTCGATTTTGTGGCCACCTGTCGCAGCCTGGGCCTCAAGGTCCCCATTGTGCCCGGCATCATGCCGATTTTCAGTCTCAAGATGATGGACAATCTGGCCAAACTCTGCGGAGCCAGCATCAGTGACGATTTGCGGCAAAGATTGGCAGCCTTGCCGGAGGGCGATATCCGGGCGCTGCTCAACTTCGGCATTGACTTTGCTTTTGAGCAATGCAAAGAGCTGATCGGCGCTGGTGTGCCGGGGCTACATTTTTATACCATGGACCGGAGCCAATCAACGGCCGGGGTCGTGGCGCGCTTGCGTCGAGAGGAGTTATTATAGCCGGTGGAGTGCCTGGATAAAATTTTCCAGTGCTTGTAGTATGATCGGAGTTTAGAAGGTATCTGGGTTTATAACTGAATCACTGATCACTGGCAACTGCCTTTCCCCCGGCCCCCCCTTCAATCGCCTCTCCTGGGGCTTCTCAGAGAGTCGTTTTCGGGGGATTGGGGCCTAAGAAGGAGGTCAGCCTGGGGGTACGGGCTGCTGGGCCACCTGGGGCCTCCCAGGAGCAGGCCTTGGGCATCTCTCAAGGTCGCTGAGAATTTGGCTCCAATTGGAGCCTTATGCACTCCTTGTGAAGTTTGGCCCTCTGCCCCCGTGGGGGTGATACCTGGACCGAAGGCATCGCACGGTGCCACACCGACGGCACCCTACGCTGGCGGTGTTAGAAGCGCGGGCCTGACCCGCGGCGTCCACCATCCCCACTTACCTCGGGGATGGGACTCCTGTCCCCCCCCATCTTAATATGCCCCGTGCGGAGATTTTTTCAAAATTTCATTCCCGGAATAATTGGAAGTACCCCCCATGATGGGACCCAAAGCCAAAATTTTTATAAGCAAAATCTGGCTGGGTGACAGGGCCTTCATGGGGCGAATTAAGCATTTTAAGGCTACCCTGTACTTTCCCCTTAGGTGGGCCCTTTGCGGGCTATTGGAAGGCTATGAGTAGCCCCCATCACCGTGGATTAATCTTTCTGAGGGAGGTTTGAGGTGCGTTTTTGGTTGCAGCTGCCCTCGTTGGGCGAGTTCGGCCAGAAGAAGGGCCACGGCGCCCCGTGCCTATTTCTTAATACGCACTGCTTCCGGTGTCAGTACCGCTAAGCTTCTTCCATGAGGCAATAAGAGGGGGGAAAATAATTGACGTTGATCAGGGATTTTTGATTTCTCTTCCGGTTTAGGATATATTTTCTCCCGATGAGACGCATCAATCCTATTCATGGGCTGACCCTTCTCTTTCTCATCGGGCTGATCTTGCTGGTTCTCTTCTTTCGGGACCAAATTCCACTCTGGCGGTCTCTGCTCTGGTGTTATGCCCTGGGTGCAGGCGTCCTCTTGGTCTTGAAATGGTGCTCCGACCGAGAGGTGGGGGGCCGGGTAGGTAAGTTTATTAATGATTTTTCCCCCGTCCTTTACATTATCCTCATCTACCAATCCCTCGGTGATCTGATCCATTATCTCCACCCCGACATCGATCCCCAGTTGATCCGAATCGATTTCCTCCTCTTTGGTGTCAATCCAACGGTTTGGATGGAGCGCTGGATCGTTCCCTGGTTCACTAGCGTCATGTCCATAGCTTATTTAAGTTATTTTTACCTTCCGGCCAGACTCGTTCATACCCTCTATCTGAAGAATCCGAGGCGGGATTTCGATCTGGCGGTCTTTGTCTTGCTCTTGGGTTGGTATCTGTCATTCGTCGGCTATATTCTCTTTCCGGCGATTGGCCCTCGGTACACCCTGACCCACCTCCAGTCGGTTCCCCTAAACGGCAGTTTTATTGGCCATCTCGTGAGCTATCTCATCAATTTGGTGGAGAATAACAAACGGGATTGTATGCCCAGCGGTCACACCGTGATCGCTCTTATAGTTTTATCTCTATCCTATCGTTACGCCAGGGTGCTCTTTTATCTCTTTTGCCCGATCGTCGGTGCCCTCATCCTCTCCTTGGTCTACCTAAGGTATCACTATGTCATCGATCTCTTCGCCGGAGCGGCGTTGGCAGCAGGGTGCAGCATCATCGGCCCTCGACTTTACCGCTGGTGGGAGGCGGAAGGCGGCCAGGAGAAAAGAGAGGCTTGATGGAACTGGACCAGCTCCACGAAAACTGTACCGGAAAAAATGGGAGAATCTCCTGAAGGCCGTCAGATGAAGCCCAATGATTGTCCCATTTTTTCAAAAACTTCCTGGTGTCATGTTTCAGAAATACCCTTAAAAATATCGACATGTTCTGGTAGGCGCAGGCTTTAGCCTGCGCTCATTTTATTACGGATTTCGCAAGCCTTAGCTTGCGGCTACATTTTAAATGCCTATGGATGATGGAATTATTTAATAAAAGTACATCCGAAACACGATACTAGGGTTCACCTCTTATTAATGGGAGTGGAAAAGAGATTAAATTCCCCCTTACCCTAACCCTCTCCTCCATCGGGGGAGAGGGGATAAAGCTGGAACCCCTTTCATGCTCCCGTTAATATGTTGGCAGTCCCGACAAATGGCTGGGGCTTCTTCAGGCCTTTGAAATAACGCTTGCGGGTAGATATATTGATGCCAGCGTAAAATAAACAACCCCATAGAGTCCGTTTCCATGGGCTCATGCCAAAGAACCGTTTGATCATGGCGCCAAACGAATAGGTTTGCCGGTTCAAGCGGGCGTAGCCACTAAGGAGCTCGTCAGCAGTCATGCTCTTCGGTTGAAAAAGGAGTGTATCAGGAGGATATCCACGGAGCCACCAGTCAGGCTCAAACAACCTGCCTTCGCTTAAGAGACGCGTATATAACCGAGTCCCTGGAAGAGGAGTGAGAATCCGCGGCTGGACACTATCCAGGCGACCTTTTATGATAAACTCAAAAGTCTGCTCGAACACATCCTTGTTTTCGTAATCGAAGCCAAAAATAAACGCGCCGAGGATGCCGAAACCTTCGCCATGGAATCGCCGCATGGCCTCATAAAAATCGATCTTCAGGTTCTTTATTTTCTTAATTTCATGCTGAGTGCCTTTTTGGACCGATTCGAATCCGATCAAAAGTCCCCGGCACCCCGCACGTCGCATCAATTTTAGCAGCTCCACATCCTCAGCTAACGACACGGTTCCTTGCCCCATCCATAGCCGCTGCAGGGGTATCATTTCAGTAAAAAGCTTTTTCCCTACCTCCCGGTTCAGTCCAAGGGCGTCATCGACGAAGAAGAATTGAGGGGAATTGAGAGACTCGATCTCGGCAATCACCTCTTGAACCGGCCTGACTCGATATTGCTGCCCCATGGTCTGGCCACTGCAACAGAATTCGCAATCATGCGGACACCCTCGGGAGGCCTCGACGCCGACATAAACAGGAGCAGAACCCCGATGTGCGGTTCTGGGGAAGAGATCTCGCCGCGGCCTTGGCAGGCCGGTGAGCTCTGTCTTTTTACCGGCCCGATAGAGTCTTTGCAGCTGTCCCGAGGCGGCATCAGATACAACCCGGGGCCAGACACCCTCCGCTTCTCCCACTACTACCGCGTCTGCATGTCCTAAAGCTTCGTCAGGCAATATGGTGGGGTGTATTCCTCCCATCACCACCTTCACCCCTTTGTGGCGATAGGTGTCGGCGATATGATAGGCCCTTGGCACCAATTCTGTCATGACGGTGATACCCACCAAATCCACCTCTTGATCGAGGTCATCGGGAGCAAAAACTTCATCGACCATGGTAATCGTGTGGCCAGGCGGGGTAAGCGCTGCTATCAGAGGAAGATTAACCCTCTGTAGCCTGAGATGACTTGTCTCTTCATTTTGTTTATGGGGGGCGATAAGCTTTATTTTCACGTCTTCACCTTCCGGGAATCATCTTTGGTTAAACCAATCAACGTCTGGTCGGTCAAACCTTCGCCCTGGAAATGTGGGGCAGGGTATGGGGTCCACCTTGCCGATCTTTTCCAAGAAAAGGGTCGCGAAATTGTGCGGACGGGAAACCCGGATGCCGGGGGGAAGGCTGGGCAGCAGCCCCTTCTTGCCACCGCGCTCACTGAGCGTGAGAACGGCGGGTACAGGCGGTAAGGGCGCCGGGGAAAGGGTGCTCGAGGGCTGGCGCTGCCTGAGGCGCCTGGCAATCACTTACCCTCTTCCCATCTGGTGGCCATGATGCCCAAGGCGAAGACCACGGCCGCGAAAATCCCGATTATGGCGGCGTAACGCAGGGCGGCCATGTTGTCGCCAAATATCATGGAGGCCCGCAGGCCCTCGTTCACGTAATACAGAGGCAGTAGCCTGGCGAAGGTCTGCAAAAAGCCCGGCATCATCTCGATGGGAAAGAAGCTCCCCGCGAGGAACATCATGGGAAACGTGATGGCGTTTGCAGCGGCGGCGGCGCTCTGCGCCTCCTGCACAAAGCGGGTGAGTATCATCCCGATGCCGACGAATGCGAAGACATCAAGCAAAATGAACACCAGGAGCCAGACGTTTATCTTGAGGTCAATGTGAAACACGCCGTAGCTCACCAGCAGCATCGCAGCCGTGGAGATAAGGGCGAGTGTGAACTGGTACAGGATGTTCGACAGTATCCAGTCGGTACGAGTGATGGGTGTGGTGGATAGCTTCCTGATGATACCCTTCTGCAACAGTTCGGTGTTCATGTTCACCGTGCCGAACAGGGATGCGGTCATCACCGCCATAGCGATGACCCCGGGGATGAAGAACTCGATAAACCGGTACTTCCGGTTGAGTATCGAGGTCTCCTCCCACCGGTAGAACGGCGGCTTCCCGGACATCCTCTGGTTCATCCCCGTAAACTCCATGTCCAGGTATTCCATCTTCGTCTTCACCGAAGTAGAGCTGGGGTCGTATATATACATAAGGGTAACGGAGGCATTGGGGGCTTTGAGGTCCACCCTCTGATTGAGCAAGTTTTCAAAGTCTTTGGGAATAACGAGGATAAGGTTCAGTCTGTGGTTCTTGGCGTACTCCCTGGCGTCGCTGGCGGGATCGACCTCACTTATCTTGAAGTTCCCGTTTAACTCAAGGGCCTTGACGAACTGCGCCGAGGCGTGGGTGTGGTCGAGGTCCTGCACGTAAAGGTCTAAGCTCAATTTGTCCCGATCCAGGAAAATGGTGCCGAACACGAGAATCAGGATTATCGGGAACGCAATCGTGAAGAACATCGCGGTCCTCTCCCGGTAGAAGGTCTTGAGCTTCACGACGAGATTGGCGCTAATGACGCGTAGCTTCATCCCACCTCCTCGCCCTCGGCCGGGCCTGCGTGGAGCGCCTCGCCGGTGAGCTTAAGGAAGACCTCTTCGAGGTTGGGCCTGCGAACGTCCAGGCTGAGAAACGACCCCCCGGCGTCCTTAATGGCATTTAGTGTCTTCAGGATGTCTTCCGTGTGCTCCACCCTGACCTTGAGGTCTTGGTAGTTGTCATGGACCGGCTCGAAGCCCATCTTCCGGATGATCTCAACGGCGTTAGCATCGACGGACTGTAGCGTGAGGACCAGGTAATTCGTGTTGTTTTCTATGAGCTCCGTGGGAGAGCCCGTGGCGATTATCATCCCCTTCGAGATGATGGCGACCGTGTCGGCCAGAATCTCCGCTTCCTCCATGTAGTGCGTGGTGAGAAATATCGTTTTCCCCTGCTTCTTCAGGCCCAGCAGGACTTCCCACACCTCGCGCCTGGCGCGGGGGTCGAGCCCTGTCGTCGGCTCGTCGAGAAACACGACCTCGGGGTCGTTCACGAGAGCAATCGCGATGCCAAGGCGTTGCTGCAAGCCCCCGGAGAGGTTCTTATACTGCTCTGCGGCCTTGTCCTTGAGGTTCACGAGTTCTATCAGCCCGTCGATATCGGCGTTCCGCCGGAGGCGACTGGCGCGGGAGAATAGTCGCGAATAGTACTGCATGGTTTCCCTGACCGTTATCCGGTCGAAGGAGCTGAAGTCTTGCGGGAGGACGCCGATCCGGGGGACGATGGCGCGCTTCTTCTTGGTGACGTCCATCCCGAGAAGTCTCACTTTTCCCGACGTGGGCGTGCGGATCGTATCGATTATCTCCACGGTAGTGGTCTTGCCGGCGCCGTTCGGGCCCAGGAAGGCGAAAACTTCGCCTTTCCTGACGGTGAACGAGATGCCGTTGACCGCCAGCAAATCACCGTAACGCTTGGTCAGGTTCTCGACTTCGATGGCGTGTTCAGATGGTTTCGCCATGGATTTCCATTTTGCCTCTATAGGGCGAGATTAGCCGGACCTAAATGTGCCTGTTCCCAAGGGGGTGCTGCGGACATCTTTTCTCAGGCTCAAACCAAAGTTAAGCACTAAAACCCCCGGTGCTGCGCTTCACATGGAAAAATCCAGGGGAAAGCGATTTTCCAATGCGGAGACTTGAAAAGAGTTCAGCCGCTGGGCCCCGGCGCTTCTTACCTGCCAGCCGCCAGTTCTAAAAGGAGTTTTTTTATGGCCTCAAACCGGCTGTTATCTATCCGGCCGGATGCGGCAAATCTGACGATGCCCCTCTTATCTATAATGATAAAATTGCTGTCTTTATCTCTCATGCGGTACGCCGCAAACATGTCTCCGGTCCAATCCCCGTAACAAGTTATCTTCAGCTTCGCGGAAGTTTCCCTTAATTTTTCTTTCCAGGCTGTTAAATCCGTTGCCTCCATGGCATTTACGACCAGCAATCTGAAGATTTGATTTTGAATATTTTTCGGTTGAGTATCGTAAAGCGCATCCAGATAATGTTGCAAGTCATCGTTAACATGGACGGTATCTCTGGTTGCATAAAACAATACGCCAATCTTTCCACTGAGCATGTCGAGCGTGAGTTTTTTATTATCTCCGGATACCAGTGAGAAAGATGGGGCCGGCTCACTTGTGCCTAAAATAGCCTGCGCCCCAGTTGGCACCAGACTCCAAACCAGGAGGGCTGCCGTGATCAGGGCGGATTTAGCCATAGCCTGCTTAAAGTTCTTAGATAGATTCTTGGCGTTCATTTCTGAACCTCCGCTAGCAGAAATATACGAGGCCCTCAAAAAAGCCAGACTCCCGGTACTCCCCGCAGACCGCGCCGAGCCCGGAGCCCATCCCTAAGAGTGGACCTGCCGGTGCGCCGGCTTTCGGGTTGCGGTTAATCCGGAACCGGCGCACAGTCCGCTGCCGCCCATCGCCTCATCGATCTTGCCGATTCAAGAGTGCGATGGAAAGCCACATCTTCGCCCGGGGAAGCGAACGCACCCAGATGGACCGGCCGGGGTTGAGGGGAAACCGCACCAGCGCTTTCCCTGATAAGCTCACGGGAAAAGTATACCCGCCGTCCCTGCCTACCGCCGGATAGACGTTGATTTGCCGCGGCGAAACAAGGTGGAAGGCGCATCCCAGGGCCTTGGCCACGGCTTCCTTGACAGACCAGAGCAGGGCTGAGGCCCTTGCCAAATCTCCACCCGCCAACCTCAAGGCATGGTGCAGCTCATGTCCATGGAAGACCCGGTGCACGGGGTATTCTCCTTGGAATTCATCGGTTTCGGCCACATCGATGCCGATATCAGACTCATCCCCACAGAGGGCGGCCCAGATTTTTCCACCACCCTCGCTGCAGGAGATGGCCGCGCCCCGATTTTCTCCCAACCGGAGATGGGGCCTGCCCAGCGGGTCGTGGACCACCTGGATCGGGACAGCCGCGCGGTTGGAGGCATGACCGCCTTTCCCCGGAGGAATTTCCCTTGCCATCAGTGCCACCAGGTGATCCCACAGGCTGGAAACTAAGCGTTGCTGGTCTCCGGCCCCGTTCGTCCTGCAACCCTTGAGGGTTTCGGGGGCAACTGGCAAGGAGGCATAGAAGACCGGTCCCCGGCGCTCAAGGAAACTCACGGCCTGGACAGTTATTTCTTGGCAAGCCTTTGCCACATCCACTCCCATCTTTTCCGAGCCGCGGCTCAGTCCGAAAACCAGTGCATCCGCATACCCCAAACTTGCATGAGGGGACGGCCTTGATCGTCAAGCCCTCTGGCGTCCCAGGTGTGGCCTGCCTCGTCCTGCGCCCGCAGGCGGGCCTCCACGGTTATCTGTTCCCCCACCCGGCATGGTCGCAAAAACCTCATCTCCCCGATCTCTACGGGAAGCATGGATCGTCGCTCCGACGGGTCCATGGCGACGATGGAGAGGTAAGCCGACTGCATAAGGGCTTCGAAAAGGTAGGGAGAGTATTGGTACCGCGCGTTCCGCAGATGGGCGAAATCACCGGCCTCCCGGTAGGTGGTTCGGCCCCGTGCCACCCCCGGACCGGCGCCGTCAAACAACTCTATTACCCTATACCTGCCGTTGAGGCCGCTGCGGTCTTCGTACCAGGTAAGCACCTGGGCATGATCCATGGGCGGCGTCTGCAGTTCGTCCAGCCGGACCGGAAAATCCGTAAGCCCCTCCCCGAGATAGCCGCCCCCACCATCGAGGATCACCTGGCCTTGGCAGTGCGGGGTGAAACGGTCCGTCAATCTTCCGGTGGGAGAAATCGCCGGGGTTGATAGAGAGACCTCGCACCATACCTCCCGCAGGGAGGTGTCGGCTCGGCGGCAGAAGATTTTAGCAGTCCGCGGCGCCCCAGGAGGACATTGGATCATGTCCATGAAGCGCACCTGGCGAACTCCTCGCACCTGCAGGTGGGGATACAAGATCCGGGCGGCTTCCATGAAGGTCTCCAGAACCATGGCGGCTGAGACCAGAGGATGCTCGACGAACTTGAGGGGTCGATGATCCTCGATCCAAAGGTCCTTCTCCCGGGAAAAGGATCTGAAGGCTTCCATCTGTCCCCGGCGCAGGTCCAAAGAAGAGATGCGGTCGATCAGGGGGAAGTCCTCGGGGCTAAAGGCCACGGCGCCGCCAGCCAGTTCTCCCCGGAGCGCCGGGGGGATTGTCTTATTGAGCCGCGCCGTTTTTACGGATGGCAGGGTCCGCATGAACATCACACAATCGTCGTCGGCCGGGGCTACCGAGAGCTCCCGGCAGAAAAGCCCGGCAAGCTCATTTACCTGGATGTACGCCACGCCATTCCGCCGCATCATCTCCCGAACCGCCGGATCCTCGGCCATGCCCGCCCCTTCGACCGGAGGCAGCATCAAGGCCTTGAACCGGATGGCGCCGTTTTGCCGCCCGAGGTATCTGAATAGCGCCGACATCATCCGGTTGGCGGCCGCGTAGTTGGACTGGCCAGGATTCCCCAGGATCGCCGCCCCCGAAGACAGGCCCACGAAAAACCTCAAGCCCGCCCCCTCCGCCGCCGAGAAGAGATTCCACGCCCCTAAAAATTTTACGTCCGTGACCATGGAGAGGGCATCTAAGGTCATTTGGCTGAGAGGACCGTCCCTGAGGACTCCAGCCCCGTGAATAATCCCGTCGATTTTGCCATAACGCCTTGCCACCTCGCCCATGATCGCCCGGACCGCCTCGGGGTCGGTTACATCGCAGGTATGGTACGTTGCCTCGATCCCGGCGGCATGCAAATCCGCCAGGGTCTGAGCCATCTCCACGGCCCGGTTGTCGGCAGTGAACGTCTCAGCAGGCGCATGCCTGGAGCGCGGCTTGACGGGATTGATGCCTGGATCCAGCGGTGTCCTCCCTAGAAAGACCAGGCAGGGCATGAAGGGCGCCAGGCTGCGGGCCAGGTGGGCGGTGATTCCCGCGGCGCCCCCGGACATGACTACCACGTCTCCAGAGCTCAGATGCAGACTTGCCGGACCATTGAAGACCGACGGGGCGACGCGCCCCTCCGAAGTGAAGACCCTGCCATCCCGATGAATCATCTCCACCACGGTGTAGCCTCGGTCCAGAGCTCCGCCCAAGGCGGAGCGCAGGTCGGTATCTTGGTCGATTGCCAAGGTGCGAAACTGGACCGATGGGTGTTCCTGGGCGGCGCACAGAAACAGTCCGAGCATCCCCTCCGCTGGCAGCCCACCCAGAGTTTCGGTATCTTCCCTGGAATGGATCAGCACGACGAATTTTTTAGCCGGTGATTGGAGAAATGTCTTCAGGACGAGAAAGAGCCCCCTGAGAAGCCGCGTCACCTCCCCCATGTCTCTTAATCTTGCCGATCCGCCTTGAGGGAGGGTGATGACCATCCCGGCGAGGGACGCCAGGCCCGATATTCTCTTGGCAGCCCGGGAGGACCCGGCATCAGTCAGAAGGTTGTAGCTCTCTACGCCCGGACCCAAGTTCCCCGGCATGAAGAGCATGGGAACCGTCTCAACCCCGTAATCCAGTCGGAGGATGTCTCCCACACTTCCGGCCATGCGGTCATTCCGGTCAGGTGAGAGCAGGAGGACTGACTCGCCCGGGCTCAATTCCATGGGAATGGAGGCCACCGGCTCCACCTCGGCATGGTGGAATACGAGCCGCTTTAAACTCGCCTCATCCGGTGAGGGCTTCAGGATTTCGGCCCGCCCCTGGCCGGGGTCAACCGCCTGAGCGACCGGCCGTAGGCCGGCGCCTCCCTGCCTGGCGGTGATCTTGGAGATCTTCTGGGCGATGTCCTTCACGGTACGGACATGGATAAAATCCTCCAATTCGATGGTGATCCCGAATTGGCGTTCCGCCGCATCCATGATGATCGGAAGACGGCTGGAGCGGATGGAGAGGTCCCGCCTGAGATCCATGTCTGGTTCGATCTCGTCCCGGTTGAACCCGGTAGCATCCATGATGATGTGAATAAGCGTCTCCAGGTGATCCTGGTGCCCAGGCGCCTCTTCGAGGGCAGGAGAGGCCGGTTCCAGAATCGCCGGGATAGGATCGGGAGGCGGGGATGCCGGTTCCCCAAGAGAGATTGGCTGCTGGCCTTCGGGGGGCCCGGAACCCCGGAGCATGGACTGGATAACGGCGGCTAGCTCGCCTTCTTGGAAGGTTGGGTCATGCTCTTGGCGGATGGCTGCCAGGATGTTGGGTTCAAAGAAGCGGCCGTAAGTCTCCATCACGAATCGGTTGATTTCCCTTTGAATGATCCTTTCCACCGGTTTAAAGCCTACAGGCCCAGGTTCCAGGGGTCGTAACCCGGGTGCCGGGGCGTTGCGGGGAGATGCGGGAGCCTTCCCGAATCCGGGCAGGGAAACAAACCTCGGTTCCCGGTGAACCGGCAGATGCCCTTGGATGAAGAGCTGAGCCAGGGCGCTTTTGCATGTGAGGCCCTCGGCGGCGGGCAGGCAGGTCTGGATGCAGGCCGGTTCAGGGAGCGTGTCATAGATGAGATTGCTTAAGATATCGCCGGGGCCCACCTCGGCGAAAAGCCGGACTCCATAGTCACTCCAAAGGGTCTGGACGTTATGCATCCAATGGACGGGAGATTCCAGGTGGGCCATCAAGATTCGCTTGATCTCAGCGGGATCGGCTGGAAACGGCGCCATGGTCGTGTTGGAGATGACGGGGATCTGTGGGGCATGAAAGGGGATGGGGGCAATGTACGCCTCGAGCTCATCCCGGATGACCCTCATGATGGGCGAGTGGAAGGCCATACTGACCCGCAACCGGGTGGCCCGGTATCCCATCTCCTTCAGTCGGTTACCAAAATTTTCCACCGCCTCAGTCTTGCCGCTGAGCACGACCTGGTTCGGTGCATTGATATTGCTGATGTAGACCTGCTCCTGTCCCTGGATCATCTCTTGCAGCAGGTCCAGGGGGGCGTCCACGGCCGCCATGACGCCGGGGTCCATATCCATAGTCGCGGCCTTATCCATGCAGAGGGCTCTCTGGTTCACGATGCGGAACCCGTCCTCCAGGGAATAGACCCCGGCCAGACACAAGGCGGTCAGTTCGCCCAAACTGTGCCCGGCCATAGCCACCGGGTGGATGCCCAGGGTGATGAGGTATCGAGCCACGGCGTATTCCACGGCGAACAGGGCCGGTTGCTGCCACCGGGTCTTCTGAAGGTTCTCCTCTTGATCGTGGAACAGCAGGTGCAGAAGGTCGAAGTCCGCGGCTGCGGCAGCCCGATCCATCCATTCCTTGATGACGGGAAAAGACTCGTAGAGCTCCCGCCCCATGCCGGCATAGTGTGACCCCTGCCCGGGAAATACCAGGGCGAGCGGTAGCACCGGCTGATCTTCACGGTTCATGAAGATCCCCTGGTGCGCCCACGACCTCAGCGCCTGGGGTGAGACCATGCCGCCCCCGGCAAGCGAGGCTGACCTCTCGATGACCGTGAGCGCCTCGGCTTCGGATTCCGCTACCACGGCCATCCGCCAGTTATGGCCGCCCATCTCGGTCTTGAAAAAAGAGACGCCCTGGAGTGCGGTAGAACCCAAACCCTTCTCTCGGCTGGGGGCGACCAGGATCGTATCCGCGGCATCCATGGCCTGCTCCACCTGCACGACGTAGTTGGAACCTCCAAACCCGAAGGCGTTGACCTGAAGCCTTCTGGGCCGGCCGGCCCTGCACTCCCAATTAAGCGCCTCCGGGGCAATGATGAACCCCGATCTTTCCAGGTCGATTTCCGGGTCTGGATGCAGATAATTGAGGGTGGGAGGAAAAATCCCCGCCTGCATGGCCATCACGCCTCGAATGAGGCTGTTAATGCCCGAGGCGCCCAGGGTGTGTCCGATCTGGGATTTGAATGAAGTGATCACGGTGCGCTTGGCGGCATTGAAGCAAGCCTTCAGGGCCCGGGCCTCCTCCACGTCTCCTTGCCGGGTACTCGTGGCATGGCATTCCACCAGGTCCACGGCATCGGGCCCATACGGCAGCCCTTGGAAAGAGGCGCGGATGGCCATCTCTTGGGAAACCCTGGAGGACTCCACCATGCCCAGATGGTTGTTGCTCGCGCCCATACCGGTGATAACCGCGTGGACCAGCGCGCCTCGGGCGCGGGCCAGGCTTTCCCGCTCGATGACGATTATGCCCCCGCCTTCGCCGAGAACCATCCCCTCTCTTTGAGCATCGAAGGGGCGGGAGGTCTCCTGCGCAGGTCTTTCCTGTCCGGACAGCCCGAAAAGTGCACCCAGACCGGAGAATTCCAAAAAATGCAAGGGCTTGAGAATCTCCTCGGCCCCTCCGACGACGGCTGCATCGATGATGCCGTTGTGGATCATCTGGATGGCGCTGTACAGTGCGACCAGTGAGGTCGCGCAGGCGGCGGAGACCGAATAGCTGGGCCCCATGAACCCATAGCGGTTGCAGATGAACCCGGCCGCGGCGCAGTTGAGTCTGCCCAGGAGGGTAGTGTCGTCCGGAGCCAGGCGTCCAGACTTCATCTCCTGTTCGATGGCGCTCTCCTGATCCGGCGTGAGGAGAACGGCCCTTTTGATGTCGGCGAGGATGTTGCAAATGTTTGCCCGGATGATAATACCGGTGAAGGTCCCCGCCGCCTCTCCCGAGTTCTGGGAGATGAGGACCCCGATGCGCTCCCGGGGGATGTCTGACGAAAGGAGGCCGGATGTCCGGATGGCCTGGTCCGCTAGCCACATGGTGATCCTGGTGGCCTCGGTCATGGTCCGGAAATCATGTGGGGGGATCCCGAGTTCAGTCCGGGAGATTTGAAAATCTAGGAAGGCGCCCACCTTGCAGTAGGTCTTGTCGGGAACGTACGGGCGCGGATCATAATAAAGCTCGTGATTCCACCGGGAAAGCGGAACCGGGGTAATCCCGCTCTTCATGGCCAGGCTTGCCGCCCAGACCTCCTCCGGGCTCTTCCCCAGGGCATTTAAGAGGCTCATCCCCGTGATGGCCACCCGGTCAGGCGCGTCTCTTTGGGGGGTAACCCTTGGCAATCCATGGCCAATCCCGAAGGATGGGGTTTCTCTGGCAAGCCCGGAGCCGGGTGGAGATGGCGAGATTGAGTCGGTCGTCCCCGCAAAGGGCTGATGCAGCCTAAGCGGGCCCGCGGCCAGCTCGCGATGAAAGGACTGCAGCTTCCGGACCTTACGGATGAGGCCGGCGCAGGCCCCACTCATGAATTGCCCGCGTTCACGGCAGGCCCGCTCCGAAAGAGGCGCCCCACCTGGCCGGTCCAGACCCCGGGCCGCCGCGAAAAGGCTCCCCGCCGTCATCTCCTCCATTTTCGTCCGAAAGGCGGCCTCGTCCTGGCGGCCCGCGGCAAACTCCCTCTCCAGGGATAAGATAGCCGCCATTCTCGGGGTTCTCAGGGATCGCACCCGAAGCCCGGTGTCCTGGCCTGAGACGACGGTTTCCCCCGGGGGCGATTCCAGGATCATCTGCTGATAGAGCGCCGTCAAGGCGCGGGTTTTCACAATCTCCTGGGTGGCCAGATAGGCGGTGCCCATCTGGATGGCGTCCGCCCCGAGCAAGGCGGCTATAAAGGCGGTCTCCCGATTGAAGATGCCTCCTGCCAGGATCACGCGACAGTTTTGGCACAGAGATGGGTGGCGCCGTTTCAGATCCACCACCATTTGAGCCAGGGTGAGGGTGCTATGTGGCCCCACGTGGCCGCCGGCCTCATACCCTTCGCAGATCACGTACCGGACGCCGGCTTCAAGGGCGAGCCGCATCAGGGCTTCATCCGGCGCGATATACATGACCTCAAGGCCGCATTCCAGCAATTCTTTTAAGAAGGAGAGATTACCTCCGGCGATCACCACAAAATGGGGTCGGTGTTGCTTTATCCAGGCCAGATGCGCCTGACGGCAAGGGTTTTCTGCCAAAGACACGATGTTTACGGCATACGGGCGCCCCCCCATAATCTCCGGCAGGCCTCCCAGCCTCCGGTCCAGGGCCGCCGCGTCCATCAGGCCAAGGGCGATGGTGGGCAGGCCCCCGGCATCGGCAACCATTGAGGCAAACTCCGGGACCTCGGTGATCCAGGACATGGCGCCCTGGATAAAGGGGTAGAGAGTTCCCATCTCCTTGGCTACCGGGCTGTCCAACCAGCCATCCTTTTTCATCTCAGCCAAGCGGCAGGCGTGGCGAATCTCGTCCATGAAGGCTTGAACGGCCCCTTCAGTTCCGGCCCCAAAACGCTCCACAAACGACGCCGCAAAGGTAGCCTCCACCCCCAGGGGGATGACCTCATCCTGGCTGAAATGGCTCGCCAGAGGGTGGAGAGCCCTTACCTGTACCAGGCTTACGAAGGCACGGCGGCTTTCCTCCGTAATCTCTGCGCCGCACTGCGAGTTCTCGAACGTCTTGATCTCCTTGAATGCCAGAGAGTTGCCTTTATTGAACAGGCGACAAGGAACCTGCAGGTCCAGGCCGACCAGATCGGTGGAATCCAGGCGGAGTCTGGAGAGGCGCTGGCGTTGCCGATCATCAATGGCAACCAGGTCGGTCAGCCAATGGACGCTCTCGAAGACGATCCCGGCGGCCCCGGTGGCCAGGAAGGCCGAAGCCGCCTCAGGGGTGGCTACGCCTCCCCAGATGAGGATGTCCAGGGAATTCGAGACGGTGTGCCGCATTTCCTTGACCGCCGCATAGAGAGCCAGGGTTGTCTCACCGCTCGCGAATCCAGAGGCCTCACAGCCTTTCAGGACGATGCGCCCGATTCCCAAACTATCCTGCAAAACCGCGGCCAGGAAATTTAAGTCCCCGATGATAGGGAAGCAACGGTGGTTCTCCGACAATTCCCTCAATCTCTCCAGAACGGTGGAGGGATCTCCTCGGAAAAACTGGGGGTGGCATTCTACCCAGATATCTTGGACCCCGGTTTCCTGCAACCATGGTCCCAAAGATGGATCCATCAAGGTAGCAGCAGAAATCTTAATATCCCTCACTTGGCCGGCAGGGTCAGCCTTTCGTAAGAAAGGACGCAGAGCTTCCACCCCCATCGTGGAAACATCGAAGATAGCCCGGCTACCGGTTCGATGAGCCATTTGGGTCACCGGTGGGATGATCTCCTCGGGCCGCCAGACGAAAGCGATAATGGGGGCTCGATGCTCAGCCACTAGGTCCAGACCTCCGCGTCAACGCCAAACATTTAACTCCTGAACTATGAAGACTTTCTGTATAGGCGATATCTCTTGTGGGGTTTGCCCCCGGCTTCCTCTATCAAAAAGTTGATCGACTCGTTGTCCTCCAGGCACCAGCCCATCTCCAGATAATGATATTTCCCTTTTTTTCTCACAATCTCATGGAGGTGGTGGGTGGCTAACATGGGGAATCCCAGTTGCCGATACTTCTCCTTGACCCCGAAGATCAAACACCGCAATCCCCTGATCTCTCCCCGATACATGAGCAGCTTAAGCAAACCCAGCAGACCGATCCGCCCGTTGAACCGCTTGAGCAAAGGGTTGATATCGGGTAAGACCACGCAGACTGCGACAGGTTCCTGCTCATAATAGATGAAGAAAGCCAGGTCGGGATCCGCGAATTTCATCACGTTCTTTTGAAGATCCCGTATTTCATTATCGCTAATGGGGACGAAACCCCAGTTACCCGACCAGGAGTCGTTGTAAATCTCCTTGATCAGCTGGAACTCGGAGTCCTGATCCTTGGGACGGAAGGGCCTGATGCGAACCCCCTTTTTATGCGCGAGCCCTTGAGCCAGTCGATCCATCCACTCGGGAAATTGGTAAGGGGTTTCTATCAGGAAAGCCCACAGGTCCTTCTCTTTGATGAAACCGCACGATTCAACCAACCGCGGGTAGTACGGCGGGTTGTACGTCATCCCCATCACCGGCGGATAATCGAATCCCTCAATGAGCAACCCCACCTCGTAATTGGGAGAGAGGTTGAGCGGGCCTCTTATGAAGGTCATGCCCTTCCGGCGTACCCATGTTTCCACGGCAGAAAAAAGGGCCGCCGCCGCCTCCGGATCGTCAGTGCATTCAAAAAATCCCCAAATGCCCATTTTTTCGCCGTGGAACTCGTTATAATGGCGGTCTATGATGCCCGCGATCCTTCCCACCGCCTTCGAATCGCGTCGGGCCAGAAAAAGGCTGCGCTCGGAAAACTCCCAAAAAGGATGCCTGCGGGGGTCCAACATCCGGCGAACGTCCTTCTTAAGAGGGGGCACCCATTTAGGATACCCGGCATAGATCTCCCATGGCAGGTCAATGAAGTCTTTTAGTGCCGATCCTCCTTCCACAGTAATGATTTCCAGGCCGGCCAAGGTGGTTCCTCTCGAGAAATTAGTACGCAAACCTTATATGAATCAGCAATTAAGTCAAGATACCCTTAATGAAACATTCGGAAGAGAACTTTAATGCGCTGAAATGCTGATAACCTCGAATGGTTATAGTTATTATTGTTAGATATTCCACGCAACGGTAATGGACTTTATAAAATCTCCATACACTACTCCAGATACAATTAATAAATGTACAATTAATATTTTTTTGGCTGTAAAAACTTCGGTAGGAGATCACGAGTTAAATTGTATAACCCCTCGGCCATCACATTCCCTAAGCAGCGCAGAAAGTATCTCATATGGTTCCGCAAAAGTCTATTGTTGACGATCAGGGATATGTTGAAGTTGCTCTTAAAGCCCAAGCCTCTCATCAGGTGGTAAAGTTCATCCCTGCTTAGATGTCGGGTGCGAATGTTACAATGGAAGCCGTCGTACTTACTATAATCATCCACGTTGACGACGAGGCCGGCCTCCAGGAGTTCTTGGCGCACCGGGGTTTTGGGGTACGGGGTCAGGTACTGGGAATAGATTAAATCCGGTTTAAGGTCCTCAATCATGCGCCAGTTACGAATCACGGTTTCCCGGGTATCCTCCGGATACCCCCCAATTAATCCGGCGATCACCGCGATGCGGTGCTGCCGTAGCATAGCTGCGGCCCGCCGGTTGATCTCCGGATTCGTGGGCTTCTTCATGCCCTTCAGGGCGTCTCGATCCATGGACTCGAACCCCACAAAGGCGATGCGAAAATTGGCCTGATCCATTTCAGCCACCAGTTCGGGATGGTGGGCAATCCCTGCGGCGGTCACCTGAGTCAGATAGCACAAGTCATTTAATTGGTGTTGGACAATGGCCTGACAGACTTGGCGAAAATGATCAATGTCATACGTAATGTTGTCATCGACAAAAAACACCGCCTTGAAACCCTTGTCTCGAATAGCCTTAAGGTCGGAAATGATGCGCTCTACGGAAAACCGCCGGAAAGTATGGCCGTACATCTGGCCGATGGAACAGAATTTACAGTTATTAGGGCAGCCCCTGGAGGTTTCGGCCACCTCCATGTGCATATCTAAAAAATAAAAGCCGTTGGACAGTCTGGCCTGGCGACGAGGCAAGGACAGGGTATCCAGCTCCAGCAGCGGGTGCTTGGGATTGTGTACCCACTCCTGGCCCTGGCGATAACTGAGGCCCATGATGGCGCCCAGATCGGGGGCTGGTTTCTCCAGTTCAGTAACCAATTCCCTAAATGTGGTCTCCCCTTCACCCCGGATCAGGAAATCCAGGGGTAATTCTTCTGCATCCGCAGTCAGTTCACGGGCCATCAGGCTGACATGGTAGCCACCCGCCACCAGTTTAATGGTTGGGTCAAAGGCACGGACAAATCGGGCCACGCGCAATAGGGTATCGAATTGGAAGGTCATGGCGCTCAGGCCCACCACCTGAGGGCGTAAATCGGATAGAGCTTGGCGAAGCGCGGCCTCGAAGTGCGGCTTAAAAAGTATCAGGTCAAGGACCCGAACCTCATGTCCCGGCAGATTACCGGCCAGGGAAATGATCGCCAGGTTGGGAAGACGGGTGAAAAAATCGACAAATTGAGCGCTGTCAGGCATGGACAGAAGCAAGACTCTCATCAGTTATTAGACCGTCTCGGTTTTCTAAACGTTACGGATAAAAAAATAAAATAAAGCAGCCTGGCCTAGATTTCAAGGCTCAATCTCTTCCTATCTATAACCAATTTTCTTTTCTATACCAGTCGAAGGTTAGTTTGGCTCCCAGGGTAAGAGAAATTTGGGGCTCGAAACCCAGGAGAGTTCTGGCCTTGGTAATGTCGCAGAGCCAGTTCGGCTGGATCATTTCCTCTGCCTTGCCCCGGCTGATGAGGGCAGGCTTCCCGGAGAGTTTAGAGAAACATTCCGCCACCGCGGCCATGCCGAATAGCACCGCTGGAGGAAGGCGGAGGCGGAACGCGGTTACCTCCATCGCTCGTGCGAAGATGTCGTTAATTTCCTCCATCCGGTAGTCTTGCCCATCCGACAGAAAAAATATTTCCCCATTCTTGGTGCGGGTCTCGGCAGCCAAGAGGATGGCGCCGACCAGATCCTGGACCGAGCACAGGCTGAGGTGTCGAACTCCGCCTGAGAAACAGGGCTTGATCCTTTTGGCGAGACACTGAAAAAGAGCCAAAAAGGCTTTATCCCTGGGCCCATAGACCGCAGAAGGCCGGAGGATCAGGAGAGGAAGTTCATGGGCCCGGGACAGGGCCAATTCCTCCCCCCGCCGTTTGCTTCTCCCGTAGGGAGAGACCGGTTCGCAATGGTCGGATTCCTTTTTCTTCCCACCGTTCCGCCCCGGACCTGCGGCTGCTAGGCTCGAAAGATAGATAAATTTTTGGAGTCGGGTATTATGTTCGAGGCAGGCCTGGACGAGATTCTTCGTGCCCAGGGCATTCACCTCGAAATAGGTCTTTGCTTCGATGGCCCGGGTCACGCCCGCGAGATGAAACACCAGGTCGACATCTTTCACACCTGGTCCTAAAGAATCCTTCTCCTGACAATCTCCATAGATAATCTCGACGGGAAGACCCTTCACCCACTTTAAATGACTCGTAGGCCGGACGAGGCATCTGACCTGGACTCCTCGTTGCAAGAGGGCTTCCACCAGATGGCTCCCGATAAATCCTGCAGCACCGGTTACCAATGCTTTCAATTATCTTTTCCTCGCGCTAACTTTTAAATTTATCCATTTTCCGTGGAAATGTCAAAGAGGACCCCGATCCCGGGTCGAGGCTAATGGATGGGAAGTCAATCTGCAATTTAAGGATGCACTGGCTCATTGATGGTCTGGCACGCCTTAACTCCGGGAAAATCTTGACTTTTACAAAAGTCAGGTCCATCAAGAGAGCATTTTGTGTTATCATGGCGTGGACGAGAGGATTCGGCTTCAAGAACAGAAACCTTTGGGGATTTTCCCCGGGTTAAGAGGTCCGAAAAACCAATTTTTGGACAGAGACAATCACTTTTTTCTGCGGTCGCTAAGGTGGCCGCATAATCTCGGTTTACCAGAGAGAGGGCAGCCATGACTATTACAGAAAGGATTCGAACAATTGGGGAAAAGGTTTTCTTGCTATTTGTGGCGCTTTGTCTAGTGGGGGTCTTTTCTTCCGTCTCTTTTGCGGAGGAGGCAGCAATGAACAAGGCGACTCCAGAAACTCCGCCAGCGGGAACCCCTCGTAGTGGGCCTCCGGAAAAGGACGAGCACGCCGGGCAGGCCGCGGGCAATGGAATTGAGCGAGGTGCGGATGCCACTAAACGGGGAGTGCAGCGTGCAGGCGAAGCTACCGGCAATGGAATTGAGCGAGGCGCGGATGCCACTAAGCGGGGAGTGCATCGTGCAGGCGAAGCGGCCGGCAAGGGAATTGAGCGAGGCGCGGATGCCACTAAACGGGGAGTGCAGCGTGCAGGCGAAGCGGCCGGCAAAGGAATTGAGCGAGGCGTGGATGCCACTAAACATGGAGTGGAGCGTGCCGGCGAAGCGACCGGCAAAGGAATTAAAAAGGCCGGCGAAGCAATCGAAAAGACCTTTTCCGGCAAGGATGAAGAAAGGTAACCACCGCAACCACAATAATCAGTCCATCTATACTGCACCCCTTGCAGGCGAGACATTTTGAGAAGTGAGGACTAAAATGTCTCTCGCGGCATAATTGCGGCTAATATCGTCTGGTCGCAGGGACTTACTTCGGGGTGCGCCCTAAACTGGCCCGGGCAACCGCGCGAGAGGAAAGAGAATATGGTCTATCTCGGGAATCCCGGTTTAGGGCGATCCGGGCCGCAAAGCTTAGGGATGGGCCGGTCGGAGAACGAGTGGTGACGCGCTCACCGGTTTGTTCCTACAACGAATGGGACCCGCTCGAGGAGGTCGTTGTCGGGCGCCTCGAGGGCGCCATGATCCCGTCCAAACACCTCACGGTCAGCTTCAACATCCCCCAGCGGCTGGCGATGATCTATAAGCTGGTCGCCGGGCTTCCCTATCCCAAGTTTGTCGTGCGCCCGGCACAGCGCGAGCTGGACGAGTTCATTCACATCCTCGAGGCGGAAGGCGTCACCGTGCGCCGGCCGGCGGTGACGGACTTCTCCGTCACCTACAAGACGCCGCACTGGCAATCGAAGGGCTTCTGCTCGGCCTGCCCGAGAGACGGGCTTCTCGTCGTCGGCGATGAGATCATCGAGACGCCGATGGCATGGCGGTCTCGTTACTTCGAGGTGAACGCCTACCGCCCGCTGCTCAAGGAGTACACGGCGAGCGGGGCGAGGTGGACCACCCCGCCGCGGCCGGAGCTGGTCGATGCGCTCTACAACCGCGACTATTGCCTCCCCGAGGCGGGCGAGCCGATCCCTTTCGTCGTGAACGAGTATGAGCCCGTCTTCGACGCCGCCGACTTTGTCCGCTGCGGCCGGGACCTGTTCGGCATCCGCAGCAACGTGACGAACGAGTCCGGCATTCACTGGCTCCGGACTCACCTCGGCGATGGATTCCGCATCACCCTGCTCGAAACCCGCTGTCGCCAGCCCATGCACATCGACTCGAGCCTTATGCCGCTCGCACCGGGGAAGCTGCTAGTCAATCCGGACTACATTGATCCGAGCCGGCTCCCACCGATGTTTGCCTCGTGGGACATCCTCATCGCCCCCGAACCGAACCCCGTCCCGTGGCGCATCCCCTCGATGTGCAGCCGCTGGCTCAGCATCAATGTGTTGATGCTCGACGAGAAACGAGTCATCGTGGAGCGGTTGCAGGAGTCTCTCATCAAGAAGCTCAAGGACTGGGGCTTCGAGCCAATCCCCTGTTCGTTTGCCAACTATGCCCCCTTCGGCGGCTCCTTCCACTGCGCGACCCTCGACGTGCGGAGGAGAGGCGAGCTCCAGTCGTACTTCTGAGCGCCGATTTTTCAGGTGAGCCGCCTCAGACGAGCAATTCGGGGCGCATTCTCGGCAGCCCTAAATAAAGCAACAGCCCGTATCTCGAAAGGGGTTCCTCCTTTTCTCCATGGCCTACTAATGTTTTTCCTCTTCAGGTTTACCCGCAGGTGCTTTTTGAGCAGGAGCCTGTTTCTGTTCCTGACGCGGGGCTGCTTGAGCAGGAGCCTGTCTTTGCGGGGCCGCTTGAGCAGGAGCCTGTTTCTGTTCCTGACGCGGGGCTGCTTGAGCAGGAGCCTGTCTCTGCGGGGCTGCTTGAGCAGGAGCCTGTCTCTGCGGCGCCACGCGAGCAGGAGCCTGTTTCTGTTCCTCACGCGGGGCCACGCGAGCAGGAGCCGGTCTCTGTTCCTCACGCGGGGCCACGCGAGCAGGAGCTGGTCTCTGTTCCTCACGCGGTTTCACTTGAGCAGGGCCGGGTATCCGTCCCCCTGGTTGGGCTGGAGCAGCGGGGCGACCCTGGAATCCTTTCTGCCACCCTCCACCCTGGCCACTATGGTGTTGTTCATAAAAATTCTGGTCATAACGCTGACCTTCTCGGTGTCCGCGCCAATAGGGATACGCTTGCTGAAATTGCTGATAGTACTGAGGATTTCCCTGATACCACGCAAGCCACCTCGGAGCATACCAGTCACCGGGTCTCACGATATAAGTGGGAGGATAAGAGTAATACGGGGCCCATCCGTATTGGGGGCCGAAAAAGTAATACAGGATGCCATTCAAAAACCAATCACCGTTGTAATAGACCCACGGCGTATTAGGCCCGACCCAAGGCTGCGCGAAAATATCCGCGGGCGGGGGTGCATACTCATAGCCCTGAGCATAAGAAGGTGCTGACATTGCGGCGACCGCACCTCCAGCCAGCAAGATAGCTATCACCAAAATAAAAGTTAACTTTTTCATACGGACGACCTCCCAGAGCATTTTTTTTAAAAGGAATGATAATCATGCTTGCCAACAAGTCAATGATTAATACCCAAAATTGGTAAAATTTCCGACTTGAGAAACATCTTCCCTTAGTAGACTCTTGAAAAACTCAGCTTAGGCGGGACTGCTGTCGGACGAGCAGTTCACGCTGGACGGCACCATGATTGAAGCCTTGGCCTTCATGAAGAGTTTTTCGCCCCAAGGACAACCCGGCGCCCCCGGCTAGCGGCGCCGGTCGCAACCCAGGAAGTGGATTTTCATGGGGGACGGCGTTTAGAACCAAAACCATGCGTCCACGGATCCGGAGGGTCAGCTAGATCGCCAGGGGCTAGGCAAAGAAGGCAAGGCCTGCATCGTGGGGCAGGTGCTGATGGAGAATCACCAAAGAGCAATATATGTGCGCGGCGCTAAAGTCGCCGACTACCTAATTATTGCATAAGCATTATGAAACTCTCAGTTTTTCTGCGGCCACCTGGAAGGCCCCAGGATAAATTTCCACCTCCAGGGGTGTCAAGCCAACCAATTCGCCATCGGCCTCCACCAGGGCGGGAGGCTCAGCCGTCAACTTCACCTTCCGGGCAAAGCGGGTCTGGACTTTGGGGTGCTTAAGGTGCCTCCCCAGATAAATCTGGGGAAAAAGTCTTATCAAATCGAGCAAAGAGATTTGCTGGTCCCACACCAACTGAACGCGCCCTGATTGCGGTGAAGCCCACGGGGTGATCATCATCCTCCCGCCGAAATATTGGCCTAAACCCACCACGAAAATCAGGGAGACCGCTTCGAAGTCCTCGCCATCGATTTCCCCTTGCAGACGAAAATGGCTGAGCTTGAAAAGCTCTTGGATACCGCTCAGAAAGTAAGGCAATTTGCCGTACTTGGGGATCTTTTGCCGGTGGTAACGGGCAATCACCTGAGCATCAAAACCTGTCCCAATGACATTGAGGCACACCCGGGAAATTGGTCTGCCGTGTAGACCCATCGCCTGAAATACGACCAAATCGGCGCTCAAGACGGATTCCCCCAGGGCATGGACTAGATGATCAAAGGGGGTGTGGCCGACCTCGAAATTGCGCACATAGTCGCAGCCGGTGCCAAAGGACACGATCCCCAGGCTGGGGAGGCGGCCTTCGGACTCCCACCACAATCCATTGGCCACCTCGGATATGGTGCCGTCTCCGCCCACGGCAAGGACCCGGTCAAATCCTGATCTTTTCGCCTGGGCGGCCAAAAATTCGGCATGGCCGGGGCCTTTAGTCCACCAAGTCACTACCTGAGAAGCCCTGGCACCCAGCCGGTTCAATAATCCGGGCCAAGCGTGAGGAGCGCGCCCGAATCCTGCCACCGGATTTACAATGGCTACGGTTTTCATACGAGCAAGACCATGATGCGGGCCCACCGGCGCCACACCGCCATGATTGTTCAACCCGGAACTGCCCTCAGTAATTTTACCGGTATTTGGGGGCAGATCAGATACATTGATCTGAATAATTTTCAAAAATGTGGCCAGGCGGTTGACCCAGTGTAAGCTGGAAGCCTTCGCGGTTTTCTCACTGGCAACTGGCCTCGCACCTTGTGGCCGGTCGATAGGAGCCGGATGAATCGAGAGGCCAACGTCCGGAACTGTGAGGGCGTGGGAGTGAAACTCCCCCGCGTTACTCGACTTCGCCATCATAGCTTATCTCTTAATATAGAAAAATAGGTTTATTGCCGGATTACCCGGCAGCCAAAGCCCCATCAGCAGGCCCAGGGCCAGGCAGCGGAGGGCGCCGGCAAGGCGGATTCAAGTTCTCAACAGGCATGGTCCTCAACGTGGGGCTTTAGGGACGGGAGAAGAGGAGGGGGGGGCAGGGTCAACAGCCCCTCCTTCTTGATATCGCCGGGGTTCAACAAACGCCCCGCGAGCTTGCCAAAGAGGGTTACCCGGGTCCAGGCCAGGGTGGGGACCCGTTCCGGGCCTAGAAAAATAAAATACTGACCCTCGTCAACCGCTCCCGGCGAGCAACTGTTTACCATCACCTTGAGCCCCTGGTCGGTGGCGGCGCCGATGAAAAAGACCAACTCCTGGGGTTTGGGGTTCGGCAGGACCATTACCCGCAGGGTGGCGCCGCCGGGCGTCGGTCCCAGGGCGCCTAAGCGGACGTTATAAAACAGGCTCAAGAGGTCGTAGACCGGGCCGGTCAAGGGAACTTCCCATTCCTTGATTTTCTCGCCGCCGTCAACCTGGCGCCAAAGGGTCAGCTGGCTATGGTCATAGTCGAAACGGTACTCCTTCAGGACTTTGTGCCCTTTTTCCCGGAATTCTTCACGATACACCTCGGGTTGCAGCCGCCCATCCCGGTAGAGCATCTCAGTCTGGTAACGTTCGGGCAGCCACCGGCTCAACAACCGCCACATCCCCTGGGCCGCGCCGGAAAACTCCGCCAGGTAATGTCCCGGCTCCAACTCCTTGAGAACCAGGTGAACCCGGGCCACATCCGACCACGGGCCCAGGCTTATTTGATATTCCAGCTTTTCCCGGATCTCCGGCGCGGCGGAGAGCGTGGCCGGGCCGGCGGCGAGCGTGGCCGGCGCCAGGCGCAGTAGCAACAATATAATGATGAGGCAAACCCTCCCGGCACGCATCAATTATCCTCGTGGTCCGTGAGATTATCTGGTTCAAACCGGATAGCTAGCTGCGCTGAAGGTGGCGATACGATATTTAATGGCGAGGTGAAGCGCCGCAGGCGATCGAACGGTCTTAGGGGACTTAAGGGCGCCATCAAGAAGCGTCCGTCCCGCCGGGGAATGACCTTCGTGGTCGGAGTTTCTGAGACGCCGGAGCTTTTGGCATATCTCTTTCCCATCCGGCCCTGCATCAGGGTTTCATCGCCGGATGGGCTCGCCCGACTGTCTGCTTGGGCTTGGGCCGGATTGGGTGATAAAGTCAGGGGTAGAGTTAATGCCGCGCCCAAAATTATCCGGCACACCCCGTTTGACCTTAACAGGTATTTTCCCCATGAATTGTCCTCTTCCATGTGCAATTCCTCATAGCTTTCCCCCCTCAAGTTGGAGCCTCATAGTCCCTTACCCAGGCCACCAAGTCAGGCTTATAGAACCGCCACCCCTTGCCTGCCTTGCGGGCTGGCAAAATCTTCCGCCTGGCATAATCCCGCACTGTGAAGGGCGTCAGCTTCAAAAACGCCGCCGCTTCCTCTGTGGTTAGCACTGGGTTATTTTCCATAACCTCCCTCCATTTTGCTTCAGATATATTATAAATAGCTATATTAGTCAATAAAAACATAAATATTTTTTAATGAGTGAATATATAAATTGACAAACCAATAAAAAATATATATATATGCACAGAATCAGTATAAACCCTTGACATTCTCTTATTGGTGGTTATTGGTGGTTATATGAAGTCCAACTCTCATGGCATTCCGGGCTTGGGGCCATGGAAGGGAGGGAATTGACGGCAAGGGAAAAGGGGCAAGGTGGGGCCGGTTGCCCAGGCCGATAACGATAACCAGGGGATCGCCAGGTGGATCGCCTGGCCGCCTCATCGCAGGTCCAATCTCCCAACAAAAGAAGGAGTAGATCATGCCTTTAGTCCAAGTGGTGGTGGTCCTGGTCGTAGTTGGGATCCTTCTCTGGCTCGTTAACTCATACATCCCAATGGCGGGCTCCATTAAGTCGATCTTGAATGCTGTCGTAGTCATTGCGGTGGTCTTGTGGCTCCTGACCGTTTTTGGGCTCATGGGTGAAATCTCCAAGATCCGAGTGGGGAAGTAACTTTCTTGGTTCAGCGCCAGAGGACGTTCTTTTTTGCTTAACCAGGGCGCCCGGTACGATAGCAATGATTAAAAACCTGTTCTCCCGGGTTTGTCGTGAGTGGGAAAATGGATGCTTCGAGAACAGGGTTATTCTTTGGGGTCAAACTCGAAAGATTGGTTTCAAGCAGCAATTTTGGACAGACGAAGTAATCTCTAATTAAAGGAGGAGCACATGCCATACCAACCATACCTCGGGCCAGTCGTGGCTTTAATCGCCGGGATATTGATATTGATTCAACCCGCCCTGTTGAGCATTATTGTGGCGGTTTACCTGATTGTCATAGGCATACTGGGTCTGCTGGGGGCGCGGCCCTCATCGGGGTGGTGGCGCCGATAATCCTTTCGCCGCATAAAAGGTAGCCTGCGGGAACTCGAGGAAGAAGAGAAATAAGACCGCCTAAACAATATGACGGAAGAAATTGCCATGAACCGGGTAACCAAAATATCAGCGTGGCTGGCGATCTGGCTTTTCATCGCCTCGGCCCTGGCCATTTTCCCAGGCGCCGTCGCAGCCGCCCAGAGCGGAGAGACGCCGGGGATTATACAGACAGTCCAGTACAACGAAGAATCTGAGGGCCCGGTATATAGTGGGACTTTGGACATCCGCATCCAATCCGAAACCGGGGGCTCCTCCCCGGGGGAGCTTGTGCTCACCGATCCTTCCGGAGACATGACGGGTCCTGAGGCCGGGGCCATCCACGTCCGCAATCCGATTAGCGGCCTTTATAACCTGCGGATAATCGGCCAGGGAAACGGGGTTTACACCTTGTTCCTCAAGGCTTATAGCAGAAGCGGCAGCACCTCGGATGTGCGGTTCACGCATGAGACCATCAACGACGGAGAGGTCCATCACTATTCGGTTTACTTTTCAGCCAGGGGACCCAAGCTCGATGTGCGGCGAACCCGGATAACAACAGAAGAGTAAAATTACATGCAGGTTCAACCGTTCCGGCCAGGCCGTGGGCCTCAGAAGCGTCATGTTTGATACCCCCTGACCTTTGAAGGACAGAAATTCCCTTCCATCACAAAATTTAGTCCAAAGAGGTCATCATGTCCATTGAATCAGCCAGAGCTTTTGTGGAAAAGATGAGGAGCGATTTGGAATTCAAGAACCAAATCCTTGCCGCCGAGTCTGCTGCCAAGAGACAAGAGATCATTAAGAGCGCAGGATTCGATTTCGATAAAATGCACCTGGACTCTTTGGTAAGCGAACTCACCCCCGAAGAAAGAAATGCTTTGATGTTGTTATAATCTTGGGAAGCTTCCTAATTTCCCGTAAAGCTTAATTGGTGATTATATGAAGTGCAACTTTCATGGCATTCAGGGCTTGGGACCATGAAAGGGAGGGAATTGACGGCAAGGGAAAGGGGCAAGTTGGGGCCGGTTGACCAGGCCGATAGCGATGTCGTTGCCTGGCCGCGCCTCCGGCAAAAGGCACACGCTTATGAGGCTCAAGTTCATGGCCTTGCCGTCGAGAATAGGGTCAGCTTTTGGAGCTAAACTCAAGAACCAGGTTCCAAGCAGCAGTTTTGGACAGACGAGGATGGGCTGCCGCATAACGCGAGATAAAACTCTTACCAAAGGGAGGATGACATGAAAGGTAAATTCAATTTCAAGTTAGGGGCACTCTGCGCCATCCTAAGTGCGATGCTGCTGATACCCGCACTGGGCCAGGCCAAAGAAGATGAAGGGGCGGCCTACAAGAAACAAAGAGGCCAAATGATCAAAGAGCTGAAGCTTGCTCCTGAAAAAGAGAAGGCAGTTCTGGCGGTGGAAGATAAGTATGTGGGAGAGCGCAAAGAAATCATCGCCGGCGTGAAGAAAGCTAATGATGATTTGCAGGCGGCGATGGCGGCAGCCAACCCAGACGAGGCGAAGCTAAAGGCATTGGTAAGCACGCTGACCGCCGACCAGGATAAAATGTTTGCTTCTTTTAAGAATCAGCGGGACGAGGAACTGTCGCTTATGACCCCGGCTGAGCAAGCCAAGTATTTTCAAGTACTGGGGAAATGGCGCCAGAAGATGAGTAAACGTCACCAGAAAGCCGCCGGGGAGACGAAATAATCCAAACGAACCGGTTAGCTTTCAGAAAGACTTGTCAACTCTTCGGCCCTGCCGTTGACATTATATTCCCGGCCCCAGGGTCCCGATGGCAATAACGGTTTATATCCCCTTGGGCTGAGGCAGCAAACGAGGCAGATGCCCAGGGAGTTCCCGGGGGGCCTAGTGCCCGCCGGTGACCTGGGCTTGGAAATTGTCAAGGAGAATCTCTATGAAGAAATTTTGGTTATGTCTAGGGCTAGCCCTCATTATGGCGTGTTGGTGCGGGGAAGGATACCAGGGTTTTGGAACCTGTCCAGCTTTCGGACAGCCCTACGATTCTGGCAACTTGTCTTGCAACCCCAGCGACCCTTATTGTTACAATGACTATTATGCCGCGCCATCTGCGGACCCACTTTCCCAATTGCTCTACTATGTCGCTCCACCGGTAGTAGAGGTGGAGCCGGCCTATAGGCCGCGCCAACGCTACGAGCGCCAAGAGCCCGACCGCGGGCGCGGAGGCCGTGGTGGGGGCAAAGAAGAGGAACATCGCCGCTAATAAAGAATAACCGGGCCATGGCCCTAAAAAGCCCTGCTTGCCACAAAAAAATTGTGCTTGTTAGGGAATTGGGGTTTTCTTGTTGTCGCACCCAAACAACCATGACCGAGCATTCGGCTGATAAGGAGAAATGGGAGATGACAATTGGAACGATCCTGCTGATCATTTTAATTCTTGTGCTCATTGGGGCAATCCCTTCCTGGCCCCATAGCAGCGGTTGGGGCTATGGACCGGCTGGTCTCATCGGGACGATCCTGATAGTGGTTCTCATCCTGGTTCTACTTGGGCGTCTTTAAGATGGGTGAGGGAATCGAAAAGGAGATGCACAGGCCAGGGATGAAGGTGGCTGGCGAGGATAAGCTTTATAGGCGCTTTTTTGAGAAAACAGGCTTGCGTTTTCCGAGACCAGGTAACGCTTAACGGGGCACGAAGTTAAAAACTAAGGAGGAATATGCAATGAGAATAAAAATTGCCATAGTTGCTTTACTGTTGGTCCTGATCCCCGTGGGGATGGCCATGGCGCAACAACCCACAAACTTGTATGATAACCTGGCGGCCGCCGGGAACTATAAGACTTTCTTAAGTCTCGTGGATAAAGCCAATGTCCAGGAATTGAAGGCGATGCCGGGCCCTTTCACGGTTTTTGCCCCCAATGACGCGGCCTTCGCCAAGGTGCCGCAAGCAACCCTGGATAAAATTATGGGCGATCCGGCCATCGTCAGAGACGTGGTGTACTTTCACATCACCCCGGGCAAATACCTGGTCAAAGATCTTCCCGGTCTCAGAGTATGCAAGACCATGTGCCCCACCGAGAACGCCGGGATCATGAAATTCAACGAGATGGGCGGCAAATATATGGTGAATGACGCTAACATCGTCCAACCTGACATGCTGGCGACCAACGGCGTGGCCCAGGGTATCGACGCCGTTATGCTGCCCAAATTTGCCCCTCCGAAGAATCTCCAATAAGCGGGGTATTTAAGGTAGGAAGCTGGTCCCGTTTAGCGTTACCTGGTCTCGGAACCGTACGCAGGCAATTTTACTAGCGATAAACACAGGGGCCTTCGGGCCCCTATGGCCTGACTTTCAATATTTTAGCTTGAGCGGCCTCGAAGACAGGCGGTGACCTCCCAGGAAAGATGAGAAATGCCAAATTGCTCTGACCAAAATTGGATGGTCTCACAGTCTGAGCGTAAGCAGGCGGAAGAGGCTCTGCTTAAAGCGGGGGCCTTGCGGAACGCGATTTTCAACAGCGCCAACTTCTCGAGTATCGCCACCGACGCCAAGGGCGTCATTCAAATATTCAATGTCGGCGCCGAGCGCATGCTCGGCTACACGGCCGCCGAAGTGGTGGACAAGATCACCCCGGCCGAGATTTCCGATCCGCAGGAGGTGATAGCGCGCGCCAAAGCGTTGAGCCTCGAGCTTGAAACCACGATCACGCCAGGTTTCGAGGCACTGGTCTTCAAGGCTTCGCGCGGGATCGAGGACATCTACGAACTGACCTACATCCGCAAGGACGGGAGCCGCTTTCCGGCAATCGTGTCGGTCACGGCGCTGCGCGACGCTCAAGACACAATCATCGGCTATCTGCTGATCGGTACCGATAATACCGCGCGTAAGCAGGCGGAAGAGGCTCTGCTTAAAGCGGGGGCCTTGCAGAACGCGATTTTCAACAGCGCCAACTTCTCGAGTATCGCCACCGACGCCAAGGGCGTCATTCAAATATTCAATGTCGGCGCCGAGCGCATGCTCGGCTACACGGCCGCCGAAGTGGTGGACAAGATCACCCCGGCCGAGATTTCCGATCCGCAGGAGGTGATAGCGCGCGCCAAAGCGTTGAGCCTCGAGCTTGAAACCACGATCACGCCAGGTTTCGAGGCACTGGTCTTCAAGGCTTCGCGCGGGATCGAGGACATCTACGAACTGACCTACATCCGCAAGGACGGGAGCCGCTTTCCGGCAATCGTGTCGGTCACGGCGCTGCGCGACGCTCAAGACACAATCATCGGCTATCTGCTGATCGGTACCGATAATACCGCGCGTAAGCTTGTAGAAGAGAAACTGCGCTGGACAGAGGAAAGCTTCCGGTTGATGGTAGGGAGCGTGACCGACTACGCAATCGTCATGCTGGATCCGGAGGGGCGCGTGGTGAGCTGGAATGCCGGAGCGGAGCGGATCAAGGGATATAGCGCGGAGGAGATCGTCGGCCAGCACTTTTCACGGTTTTATCCCCATGAAGACATCCAGAGCGGCAAGCCCCAGCGCGACTTGGACGTGGTGGCAGCCAAGGGACAATTCGAGGACGAGGGCTGGCGGGTGCGCAAGGACGGATCAACCTTCTGGGCGAACGTGGTCTTCACGGCGATCCGGGATCAGGGCGGCAATCTGCGCGGCTTTGCCATGCTGACCCGCGATCTGACCGAGCCCATGATAATTGAAGCGACCCTGACGAAAGCCAAAGATACCGCCGATGCTGCCAATCAGGCCAAAAGCGCTTTCCTGGCCACCATGAGCCATGAGCTGCGCACCCCTATGAACGCCATCCTCGGTTACAGCGAAATCTTGATGGAAGAGGCCAAAGATAAGGGGCAGGAAGATTTTATCCCCGACCTGCAAAAGATTCATGCCTCTGGTAATCATCTCCTGAACCTTATCAACAATATTCTCGACCTGTCCAAGATCGAAGCCGGCAAAATGGATCTTTTCCTGGAATCTTTTAGTATTTCCCGGGTGATCGAAGATGTCGTCAATACCATCAGGCCGCTGGTGGAAAAGAACGCCAATACTCTTCAGGTTCACTGTGCCGCTGATCTGGGCACCATGCATGCTGACCTGGCCAAGGTAAGGCAATCCTTGTTCAATCTGCTCAGCAATGCTTGTAAATTCACCGAAAATGGCACCATCACCCTGGAAGTCTCTCCCGAGCTCATAGGCGGCGTCGACTGGATTAAATTCAGCGTCAGTGACACGGGCATCGGCATGGCCCCGGACCAGATGGAGAAACTATTCGAACCTTTCGTTCAGGGCGATGCCTCAACCTCCCGGAAATTCGGCGGCACCGGGCTGGGGATGACCATCACCCATCGCTTCTGTCAGATGATGGGAGGAGAGATCACCGCCGCCAGTGAGCTCGGGAGCGGTACAACCTTTACGATTCGACTCCCGGCCCAGGTCAAGGTTCAACCCCCGGCAGCAGCCCCCCTAAGCGAGCCACCTGAGCAGATGGTCTCGGAAGGCTTGAGTACTGTCCTGGTCATTGAAGATGATCCGGATACCCGTGACCTTCTGAAACGTTTTCTGAGCAAGGATGGTTTTCGCGTGAAGACCGTTTCCGAGGGTGAAGAAGGGTTGCGTCTGGCTAGAGAACTCCAGCCTGACGTCATTACGCTGGACGTGATGATGCCGGGCCTGGACGGCTGGGCGGTGTTGACGGAGCTCAAGGCCGATCCCTCCTTAGCCGATATCCCCGTAGTAATGCTGACTATCGTGGATAATAAGAACCTGGGCTACGCCTTGGGCGCGTCGGATTACCTGACCAAGCCCATCCAGCGTGAGCGCCTGCTGGCTGTTCTGGAAAAGTATCGGCGTCATCCTCAACCCGGTCCGGTTCTGGTCGTCGAAGACGATCCCGACACGCGGGAGATTCTCATGCGTTTGCTGGAGAAAGAAGGGTGTCAGGTGATCGCGGCCGAGAATGGGCGCGTGGCCCTGGAGCGCCTGGCCGAGAGCCAGCCGATGTTAATTTTGCTGGATCTCATGATGCCGGAGATGGACGGGTTTCAATTTATCGACCGCGTGCGCCAGCACGAAAACTGGCGGACCATTCCCATCGTCGTCGTCACCGCCAAAGATTTAACGAAAGAAGACCGCTTGCGACTGAATGGTTATGTCCAGGAGATCATCCGGAAAGGCGCTTGTCCGCGAGATGAGTTATTGGCCCAAGTGAGCGAATTGGTGAAATCTTGCCTTGAGAAGAGTAAGTTGAAAACAGGTAATAGACCTGCTAAAAAGGAAATTGCCTAAGGAGCCGAAACTGCATGCCCAAGATCCTTTTGGTAGAAGATAATGAAATGAATCGGGACATGTTATCAAGGCGCTTGCTCAAGCAAGGCTTTGAGATGGTCATCGCTGTGGATGGCGAACAGGCAGTTGATCTGGCCCGCTCGGAAGCCCCTGACCTGATCCTCATGGACATCAGTCTGCCCGGCCTGGACGGCTGGGAAGCGACCCGCCTGCTCAAAACCATGCCGGAAACCCGGTCCATTCCCATTATTGCCCTCACCGCCCATGCCATGGCGGGAGACCGGGAAAAATCCTTAGCCGCGGGTTGCAATGACTATGACACCAAACCCATCGACTTTCGCCGGCTGCTGGAAAAAATACAAGGTTTTTTAGGCCAGGAGACGACCTAGCCAAACCATGTCCGCCACCGAATCCGACCCCGGCCAGACCGAAACCCAGGAAACCACTCCGGCCGTTCAGAGAGGTTCCGGTCCAGAAGCTGATGGTGGTCGAACCCCACAGGCCCTGTGGGCCCATCTGCGCCATGAATTGCGGACGCCCCTGAACGCGATCATCGGCTATAGCGAAATGTTGTTGGGGGACGCCGATGATCTGGGCCTGGCGGATTATGTCTCCGACCTTAACCAGATTCTCTCTGCCGGCCATCAACTCCTGGAGATAATCAACGACCTCCTGGACCCAAACCAAGTCGCCTCTGGTGATGTCGTCTTTAATCTGGAATCCCTGGTCGCCAACCTGCACTATCAAGTGCGCATCCCTTTAAACAGCGTCATCGGTTTTAGTGAGATCCTGCTTGAGAACGCCACCGATCAGAGGTTGGTGGATCTTATTGCTGACCTAAAGAAGATTCACTCTGCCGCCGAACTCTTCCTCTGTCGTGTCAACGAAATTGTAGATTTTTCCAAGATCGATGCCGGTCTGAAGGCATCCGGCCCGGAAGTCTCCGACCGGTCATCTCTGATTTACCGCGCCCTGACCAGTCTCCGGGAATTGGCTCAGGATAGCGCTGCCGTCACCAGAGGCGAAAGCGGCTCTATACTTGTGGTGGATGATAATGAAATAAACCGCGACTTACTTTCTCGCTATTTGGAGCGTCAAGGCCATACGGTGCGGGTGGCAGACAATGGCCGCCAGGCCCTGGAGATGATCGCCACCGGCGCTTTCGACCTGGTGCTCCTCGATATTATGATGCCGGAACTGAACGGTTACCAGGTGCTCCAACACCTGAAGCATTCCGAAACCTGGCGGGACCTGCCGGTCATTATGATTTCCGCCTTGGATGAAATGGACAGCGCGGTCCGCTGCATTGAACTGGGAGCGGAAGACTATTTGCCCAAACCCTTCAACCCGGTGCTGCTGCGAGCCCGGGTGCAGGCCTGTCTGGAAAAAAAGCGGCTGCGAGATCTAAAAGTAGCGCAACAGCGAAAATTGCACGAACTCAACGCCGCCCTGGAACTGCGCAACCGGTTTATTCGCGAGACCTTCGGCAGCTACCTCTCGGATGAAATCGTCGACGTGATTCTGAAGAAGGGTGGACTGAAAATAGAGGGTGAAAAACGGCGTGCTACCATTCTCATGGCCGATCTGCGCGGCTTCACCTCCTTAAGTGAGCGTCTTCCCGCTGAGGATGTGGTGGCGATGATCAATATCTATCTGGAGACCATGACAGAAATCATCCAGAAGTACCAGGGCACCATCGACGAATTCATCGGCGACGCCATCCTGGTGATCTTTGGGGCTCCCATCCTGCGCCCCGACGACCCGCGGCGAGCCGTGGCGTGCGCCGTGGAAATGCAATTGGCCATGACCTCGGTCAATGACCGGAATCGCCAGTCCGGGTACCCCGAGGTAGCTTTAGGCATCGGCATCAACACCGGCGAGGTGGTGATGGGCAACATCGGTTCTAAGAAGAGAATCAAGTATGCCGTGGTGGGCCGCGCGGTCAACCTCACGGCTCGCATTGAATCTTATACGGTGGGCGGCCAAATCTTTATTTCAGAAAGCACCTTATACGAATGTGGCGATATCTTGCGGATAGACAGCGCCATGCAGGTTATGCCCAAAGGGGTTAAAAAACCGCTGACCATCCATGAAGTGGGAGGTATCGGCGGAGATTTTCAGCTCTTTCTGCCCCCGAAAAAAGAGATTACGTGGATAGAACTCAAGCAAGGGCTCCCCGTCCAGTTTATCGTGGTGGATTGGAAACATACCGAAGAACTGGGGCATGTGGGGGCCATCACCAAAATGTCCACCAAGATGGTCGAAATTCACTCTGAGGTCCTGCCCTCCCCGCTGGCGAACCTGCGGATTTCCCTGTACGACCCCGACGATCACGAAATCTCCGACGACCTTTACGGCAAAGTGGTGGCTCACCTCTCCGAATCCCCCCCTGCCTTCCTGGTCCATTTCACCTCCGTACCCCCGGAAGCCGAGACCTTTTTGGCAAAGCTCCTGGGCGCCGTTTTGAATTGACATGGCGAATTTGAGTATTATTAAAAATTAACACCAAAGGAAAAATAATGCTTTCCACTATTGGGCCACCATGGCTCGGCGGATCACCTGGAATCCCTTGGGCACCGTCAGATTTCCTTACCGAGCCATCGCCTTTGCTTCAATGTTTAGTGTTGCCTCGCTCCTGCGAGAGGGGAAATCCCGGTGAATTCTAAATGTGGGTTGGGAGCTACCTACCTGGGAGGAGGCCTAGGCGGATTCCTCGTCTGGGCCCCCTTGATTAATCAGGTGGAGGTCCATATTCTTTCTCCAGAAGAGCGAATTGTGCCCCTGGAAAAAGTCTCCCGGGGCTACCACTATGGGGTGGTGCAGGGGGTTAAGCCGGGAACCCGATATTTTTATCGTCTCGATGGGAACACCGAGCGTCCTGATCCCGCCTCCAAGTTCCAGCCCGAAGGCGTCCATGGGCCATCCCAGGTCATTGACCCCCATTTTGTTTGGGAAGAGCTGCACTGGTCCGGAATACCTTTCTCCCATTATGTGCTTTACGAACTCCATGTGGGGACTTTTACCGCTCAAGGCACCTTTGACGCCATCGTCCCACACCTGGATGAACTGAAGGATCTGGGCATAACCGCAATTGAGATCATGCCTGTCGCACAATTCCCGGGGGAGCGCAACTGGGGCTATGATGGCGTTTACCCTGGCGCGGTGCAAAATTCTTATGGAGGTCCTGAGGGGCTCAAAAGGCTGATTGATGCATGCCATCAGCGTGGCTTGGCGGTGATTCTGGATGTGGTTTACAACCATCTCGGGCCAGAAGGAAGTTATCTCCATGATTTTGGGCCCTACTTTACCGACCGGTACCGCACTCCCTGGGGCGCAGCCATCAATTTTGATGGGCCTGACAGCGACGAAGTCAGGCGGTTCTTTATTGAAAATGCGCTCTCTTGGGTAACGGAATTTCGCCTGGATGCCTTGCGCCTCGATGCGGTTCACGGGATTTTCGACTTTTCTGCACGCCATTTCCTGCAGGAATTGGCCTCTGCGGTGCACGAGCAGGCCGAGTGGCTTAATCGCCGGATCTATGTTATTGCCGAGAGTGATTTGAACGACGTCCGGCTCGTTCGCTCTCCAGAGCTTGGTGGTTATGGACTGGACGCCCAATGGAACGACGATTTCCATCATGCCCTCCACACGCTTCTCACTGGTGAGCGAACCGGGTACTATGAAGATTTTGGACGCATCCAAGATCTTGCGAAGGCCTTTGCCGAGGGGTTTGTCTATTCGGGAGCGTATTCCCCGGCGCGCAGGCGTCGACACGGGAACACCTCCAAAGACCTAGCCGCGCGCCGGTTCGTGGTCTTCGCCCAGAACCACGATCAGGTGGGAAACCGTCTGAAAGGCGAGCGGCTCAGCGCCTTGGTCTCCTTCGAAGGGCTGAAGCTGGCTGCTGCGGTGGTGCTCCTTTCGCCTTTCATACCCCTGCTGTTCATGGGTGAAGAATACGGGGAAACCGCGCCGTTTCCTTATTTCGTCAGCCATTCGGATCCGGATCTGATAGAGGTGGTCCGCCGCGGGCGTCGAGAAGAGTTTCCCTATTTTAAGGGGTCAGATGAGCCACCGGACCCTCAGGAAGAAGCGACCCACCAGAGCGCCAGCCTGGATCATAGCCTGCGGCATCAGGGGAAGCATCGCATCCTATATGAATTGTACAAGGAACTGATAACGCTCCGAAATGAAACTCGGGCGGGCGCGGGATTAAGCAAAGATCGCATGGAAGTTGTTTGCCTGGAGAGGGAGAGAACCCTGGTCGTTCGGCGCTGGGGCCGCGAGGAGCAGGTTGCCGCCATCTTCCATTTTGGTGACACTGCTGTGTCTGTCAACATCCCTTTGCCGTCCGGACGCTGGCTGAAACGCCTGGCGTCGGGAGAGAAACGCTGGAACGGTCCAGGCCGCGACCTGCCCACAGTGTTTCATTCAGACGGGAAAGTCTCGGTGACCTTGACGCAACATGCCTTTCTCATGGTAAGTCTGCAACCGGAGGACTAACTGATGGAACGATTTGTTTGTATCCATGGGCATTTTTATCAACCTCCCAGAGAAAGCCCCTGGCTGGAGGCCATTGAGATCCAAGATTCGGCGTTCCCATACCACGACTGGAACGAGCGGGTCACTGCCGAATGCTACGCGGCCAACGCCGTATCGAGAATCTGGGACACGGAAGGACGAATCGCCCAACTGGTAAACAATTATGCCAGTATAAGCTTCAACTTCGGTCCGACTGTCTTGCTCTGGATGCAGAAATATGCCACCGACGCCTATGAAGCAATTCTAGAGGCTGACCGGCAGAGCCTGGAAAAATACTCCAGTCATGGAAATGCGTTGGCCCAAGCATACAATCATATGATTCTACCGCTGGCCAACAGCCGTGACAAGAACACCCAGATTATCTGGGGAATAAAAGATTTTGAATATCGCTTTGGACGCAAGCCGGAAGGGTTGTGGCTCCCGGAGACGGCGGTAGATCTGGAAACCCTGGACCTCATGGCACAACACGGCATCGGCTTTGCCATACTTGCCCCCAGGCAGGCAAGCCGGGTTCGGCCCATTGATGGTAATAAATGGCAGGACGTGAGTGGTGGGCAAATCTATCCTGCCATAGCCTACCGGGTGTCGCTGCCGTCTGGCCGCGTCATGAACCTGTTCTTTTACGACGGTCCCATTGCACAGGCTCTGGCATTTGAAGGATTGCTCGACAACGGCGAGGCGTTCGCCAACCGGCTGCTGTCCGCGTTCGCCGACGACTCTCCTCGCCTCGTCCACATCGCCACGGATGGCGAAAGCTATGGGCATCATCACCGCAACGGCGACATGGCCCTGGCGCATGCGCTCCACCACATTGAGTCCAACGGACTGGCACAGGTGACGAATTATGGCCGGTACCTGGAGAATCATCCACCGGCGTTCGAAGTCGAGATCTTTGAAAACAGCTCGTGGAGCTGCGAGCACGGCATAGAACGTTGGCGGTCCGATTGCGGGTGCAACAGCGGCGGCCACCCAGGTTGGAACCAGGGTTGGCGAGCCCCCTTGCGTGCGGCCCTGGACTGGCTCCGCGATGCCGTGAATCCGGCTTTTGAACAAATGGCCAGACAGTTTCTGACCGATCCCTGGGCGGCTCGAGACGACTATATCGACATCATCGTGGATCGATCACCCGAGCGCATCAGTGCGTTTATGAACCGCCATGCGACCCGTCCCTTAAACTCCGGGGACGAGATCACGGTCCTGAAGCTTATGGAGCTCCAACGCCACTTAATGCTCATGTACACAAGTTGCGGTTGGTTTTTTGACGAGCTTTCGGGGATTGAGACGGTTCAGGACATAAAATATGCCGGCAGAGTTCTGCAATTGGCCGACCAGCTTTTTAGCGACTCCTTCGAACCCACCTTTCTCGAACATCTTGAACTGGCCAAGAGCAACATACCTGAGGACCGTGACGGTCGCACCATATATGAGAAATTGGTCCGGCCTGCCATGCTCGATATGAAAGACGTGGGCGCCCACTATGCCTTAAGCTCGCTGTTTCAGGATATTGGTGAACGCAGCTCGATCTATGCGTATTCCGCCACCCGGGAGGACTACCGCAGCTTTCAGGTAGGAGGCTCAAGGCTGGTAATCGGGCGGGCCACGGTCACTTCAGAGGTTACGCGCGTATCCTCCAGCTTGTGCTTTGGCGTTCTCCATCTTGGTGATCATAGTATCGCCTGCGGCACCGGTGAATATCAGGGGGCGCAAAAATATGAAGAGCTGGCCAAAGAGATTTCCGCGGCTTTCGCCGGAGCTGACTTCCCGAAGACCATACTTCTGCTGGGTAAATACTTCGGGACGTCCACATACTCTCTCACCTCGTTGTTTGCGGATGAGCGGCGAAGAGTCCTGAACATCATCATGGAGCCGACTTTGAGAGAGGCTGAAGCTGCATATAGCTCGATTTATGAGCACCATGCTGCCTTGATTCGCTTTCTGACGGGGTCCGGCACGCCACGGCCCCAAGCCTTATCGGTCGCCACGGACTTGTGCTTGAATGCCAAGCTTCGCCGGGTGATTGAAGGGGAGGGGCTTGACCCCGAAGTCGTAAGACCTCTTCTGGAAGAAGCTCGTTTGGCCGCCGCAACTCTGGATGCGACTGCTCTGGGCTTGTTACTGGCCGCCAACATTGAGAGTCTGGCCGAACAACTTCTTGAGCAACCTGATGACCTTTCTCGCCTGGAGAGCTTGAATAAGGCTGCACAACTGGTCCGGACCTTGCCGTTCTCGGTTAATCTCTGGAAAACCCAAAACATCTGCTACAAGATCCTTCACGCCCATTGTCCCGACTTCGAGAAGAAGGCCAGCCTGGGCGACCAAAACGCGCAAGAATGGCTACGCCATTACACGGTCTTGGCCGAGAATTTTTGGCTACGGGTGCCCATATCCCCCGAAAACAGCAAACCTGCAAATGGATAGCAGACCGGGAAGTCTCTCATGAATATGCCAACCGCGACCTATCGGATTCAATTCAATCCTGCGTTCGGCTTTCAGGCCGCGCAGCCAGTCATTTCCTATCTGGCGGACCTGGGTATCTCCGACCTGTACGCTTCTCCCATATTCAAAGCCGTCAAGGGCAGCCTCCACGGCTATGATGTGGTTGACCCCAATCACCTGAATCCTGAGTTGGGAGGGCTCTCTGACCTGGAGGGGCTGGCCGCGGAGGTAAAAGCGTATAACATGGGGTGGATTCAGGATATTGTCCCGAATCACATGGCGGTGGATTCGGACAATCGGCTGCTGATGGATATTTTGGAGAATGGTTCCAGCTCCAGGTACTTTCAGTTTTTCGATGTGGATTGGGATTATCCGGCCGCCAGCCTCAACAAGAGAATTCTGGCGCCATTTCTTGGCTGGTTCTATGGGGAATGTCTTGAAGATGGAGAGATCGCCCTCCAATATGGTCCTGATGGCTTCAAGGTATCTTACTACAACCTCGCGTTCCCGTTACGAATCGAATCTTATCTCAATTTTTTTAACAACTTGCCCCAGTTAAAAGGGAAACTTGCCGAAGACAATTTCGACTTTATCAAGCTTTTAGGTATCTTCTACATCTTGAAGACGCTTTCTGCTATCAATGCCCCGGTGGAGCGCCATAACCAGATAGAATTCATCAAGCGCACGATGTGGGAACTTTACAATAGCAATGCCTTAATCAAGGCACTTGTTGATGAAAACGTGCGGACCTTCAATGGTGCAAAGGGGAAGGCCGAGAGTTTTAATTTTCTTGATGACCTTCTTTCCCAACAAGTCTTCAGGCTGTCATTTTGGAAAGTGGCCGCGGAAGAAATAAATTATCGCCGCTTTTTTTGTGTTAATGGGCTAATTTCACTAAGGGTGGAAGACGAGCACGTTCTAAACTACACGCACGGCCTGATTTTCGATCTGATTGAAAAACGAGTGGTCACCGGTGTAAGAATTGATCATGTTGATGGGCTGTACGATCCGGCAAGCTATCTGCAAAAAGTGAGAGAAAAAGCACCGGCAAACTATATAATCGTGGAAAAAATACTCAATCTTCAGGAAGACCTGCCACCTTCTTGGCCGGTCCAGGGAACCACCGGCTATGATTTTACCAATTATGTCAATGAGTTGTTTTGCCAAAAGGAAAATAAGCGAGCATTCAGCAGAATCTATGCCAGCGTAACTGGCTTAAAGAATTCTTATGAAGATGTCGTGCGCGATAACAAAAAACTGATGATCCAGGAAGATATGGCGAGCGACGTCCACAACCTCGCCCAGCTCCTGAAGAATATCTCCAGCCGGGACCGTCATGGCAGCGACATAACTCTCACTGCGCTGCAAAGAGCCTTGACCGAAGTCCTGGCAGTGTTTCCGGTATACCGGACCTACATCAGCCAGGTTGTGGTCTCAGACGACGACAGGAAATACATTTTAGCAGCGGTGGACCAGGCCAGAGCCAATTTCCCCGCCCTATTACATGGATTTGCGTTCGTACGCAGATTCCTTCTCCTGGACTTTCCCGATTATGTTTCTGAGGAAGAGAAGCGGGACTGGCTCCACTTTGCCATGAGGTTTCAACAACTTACCGGGCCGGTAATGGCGAAGGGAGTCGAAGATACCACCCATTATGTGTACAATCGGCTTTTGTCACTCAATGAGGTAGGTGGACGGCCGGGTCATTTCGGCTGCTCGCTCGAAGAATTCCACAACTTCAACACGAAGAAAAGAGACTTGTGGCCTGATTCCTTAAATGCAACCTCGACTCACGATACCAAAAGAGGCGAAGACGCGCGCGCCAGAATAAATGTATTGTCCGAGATGCCGGACGAGTGGCTAAAAAAACTCCGGACCTGGATCAAGATAAACAGGGGCAAAAAAACGCGCCTCCGCGGCTTAACCGTTCCGGATAGAAACGACGAGTATTTTTTATACCAGACGCTGATTGGCGCCTGGCCATTTTCAGATGCCGAGTATCCCGAGTTCATTGCAAGAATTAAGAGATATATTGTCAAAGCTGTCCGGGAAGCCAAAGTCCATACCGCGTGGTTGAAACCCGACACCGAGTATGAAAACGCTTACGTCACCTTCGCTGAGGAAATCCTGGCCCGCTCAGAAGCCAACGCCTTTCTGAAAGAATTTATCCCGTTTTGCCTGAGAGTTTCTCACTACGGGATACTCAACTCCCTCTCGCAGACTCTGATCAAGATTACCTCACCCGGTGTGCCTGATTTCTATCAGGGATCTGAACTCTGGGACCTTAGCCTGGTGGATCCTGACAATCGCCGGCCGGTAGATTTTGAAAAAAGGCGCGCCATGCTGGCCGGCATCCGTGAACAGGATGATGCTGATATTGGCCGACTGGTCCAAGATCTCCTTTCCACGAGAGAGGATGGAAAGATTAAACTCTTTCTCATTTATCGGGCGCTCAAAGCAAAAAAAGCAAATCGAGAGATCTTCCTTTCCGGAGCTTATCTTCCCCTTGAGTCGGCGGGAAGATTCAGAACCCATGTCATCGCCTTTGCCTGGAGGTATCAGCGGCAATGGGCCCTGGTCATTGCCCCGAGGTTTCTCAGCCACCTGATTCAAGAGGGAGATTTTCCTCTGGGAAGACAAGTATGGCAGGACACAGAGGTGATAATGCCTAAAGGGGCACCTGCTGCCTGGCGGAATGTTATCACGAGCGAGGTACTTTCTGCGGGCAAGGCATTGCCTGTCGGAGACGTATTACTCAGTTTTCCAGTGGCGTTGCTCATGGGCGAAGGGAAAGAGGATTATGTGCAAACCACTTGAGTGGTACCGCCCCGGCGGTGTTCCCAGGAGTGCCGGGCAACTGCCGAGAGTCAATGCGTATCCACCTATCAAAGTAATTCTATGAACTTGTGGGGGTAAGATGTCTACAAAAGCCAACCGGGAACCATTTTTCGTCAAAGACTGTGCGCTGGTGACCATAGCAACCGGGAAGAAGGCCCAAAACCTAAAAGAAATGAGAGAGCATTTGCTTAACATCCATCTCGGGAGCATATACCATCATTTTTGGGGCGGGCTCTTGAGGCCAAGGTTCGATGAACCTGAATACAACAACGATTTTGCTGAATGGGTTCATCATGCCCTTCAAGACAATATCCTTGCGGAACGATTATCTGTTATCGACCCGGATCCTTTTGTAAATCTGGAATCCTTGCGCCATGAGCTGCTCGAAGTCATCGACCAGAGGTTGGATGAGATCGGAACGCTTACCTGGGCCAAGCCCGACATGCAGTTTAATTTTGTCCGCGCTCAAATGGTGGTTTTCGATACCCAAGGCAAAATTGAAGAGGCGGAGGAATTGGTGGAGGCTGTGTCCAAAATGTCCGTGGGAAGCATATTTTATCATTTTATTGATGCGAGGCGCCGCAGCCCTGAAATGATGGACGATTTCCGCACCTGGTTGAGGTCTTGTGGTTATGAAGACCTTTGCTCACAAGTGGCTGCAGTTGATCCCTATTTTGGCTCCCTCGAGGAATTACGCACGCAACTGACCAATCTGTTTGCACATTATTTTCGGAGAGTGTCCGGATGACATCTATTCAGGATTATGTGGAAGTGACCGGAGAAAACGTGATCGATCGACTCCGTCAACTTGCCAGGCCATTAAAAGGCATGAAGGTAGTGCACGTCAACTCCACTTATGTAGGTGGCGGCGTCGCGGAAATTCTGAGCAAGCTGGTCCCCCTCCAGCAAGATCTGGGCCTCGATGTGCGGTGGGAAGTAATTCGAGGTGAAGAGGCATTTTTCCAGGTCACCAAGAGTTTCCACAACGCCTTACAAGGCATACCCGTCCAGCTGGGGGATGGGTTTTTCAAGGTTTACGAGGAAACCGGCGCGCAAAACTCGGAAGAGCTCCGTTCGATCCTTGAGGAAGCCAACATTGTTATTATACATGATCCGCAGCCGCTGCCCCTTTTGAGGTCATGCCCGAACCGAAAAGGCAAGTGGATCTGGCGATGTCATATCGACCTGAGCCATCCTTATCGCCCGGTGTGGCAATACTTGCGTAACTATGTCAGGGAATACGATGCGAGTATTTTTTCCCTGGCGGATTTTGCCCAACCCTTGCCGCATATCCAGTATCTGATGCCGCCTAGTATCGACCCTCTCAGCGAAAAAAACATGGATCTGACCTCGGAGGAAGTCCAGGCCACCAAACTTCAATTCGGTCTGGACCCCGATAGACTGATAATGCTCCAGGTCTCACGATTTGATCGGTTCAAGGATCCTCTAGGCGTAATTAAATCATATCGATTGGTCAAGTCTTTCGCTCGGTCACTGCAATTGGTCCTCGCAGGCGGTGAAGCCACCGATGACCCCGAAGGCGCCGCGGTTCTGGCCGAGGTTCGTAATGAGGCCGGCGGCGATAAAGACATCCACGTGCTGCTTTTACCTCCGGATGCCCATGTCACGATTAATGCCTTGCAGCGAGGCGCGGACCTGGTGGTGCAAAAATCTCTCAAAGAAGGATTCGGCCTCACCGTGACTGAGGCCCTATGGAAAGGAAAACCTGTAATTGGCGGCGATGCGGGGGGAATTCGGCTTCAGATAGTGAACCATCACACGGGTTTCCTGGTTAAGACTCCGGAGGGAGCTGCTTTGCGCGCCAGATATCTCTTGCGTCACCCCGATAAAGCCCTGGAAATGGGTCGTATAGCAAAAGAATTGGTCCGGCATAATTTTCTGCTGACCAGAAATTTGCAAGAGTATTTGAGCATTTTGGTGGCCCTTATATATGGAGACCAGGAGCGGATAGAACTACAACTGAAATCCGCACCGTGATGGACCCCAGGACTTTCGAGGCTTGTACTATTTCCTTTAATTTGGGCCCAAGCCAGCGAAACTGTGGTGCTGTCCCCCGAACTAGTGTGGATGACGGTCACGGGACCCTCGGAGTTCCGCTTCGGGGTTAAACTTGGGGAGAGAGGTTCCCAAAACCATTTTTAGACTGCAGTGGTCGAGGCTGCCGCATAATCTCGGGGTTATAGTTTAACGATGAACTCGGAACGATTAATGTCCCGGCATCCTCTCAATAACGGACTGACCCTGGAGTTTTGGGACTACTCCCGGCCGATAGCCGGCGACCGCTGGTTCGTGCTTCTGGAGGTCCGGATCGCCATTCCGATTCGGCCCGACACCCTGCCGCCGGAGCTGCGAGGGCAAGCCGACCAGGTCAAGGAGGCGTTGGGGGACGAACTTATCTTCTCCCACAAAGACGAGCGTAACTTTATTGCCGCAACGGAGGCCCCCAAAATCCTCAAGGGCATGCAGGATAGGTTTTTGGACATGGCGCCTGGATACTTCGGGCATCCTGACTTTGCCGCCAAGTTAATCCGAGGAAAATTCGCGGAAAAGCTAGAACTGCAGCGCTGGCAGCGTTTAGATACTCGACAGGGCAACCATTCATGACCGATACGGCTCCTCCCCTGCGTACTCCTCGCCACGGCGGGATGGAGGCGCCCCATTGCGCTCGTGCACATCGTGCAGCGCACTGGTTTTTCCCATGCCGGCTGGTGCCACCATCATTAAGAGTCGGTGGTAAAGTTCAGCGGCCTGGTCGATCTTTCGTGTCATCTGATCTGCAAGGGGTTCTGCCATTACCGATCCCCCTCCTCACTTCGCGCGATAAACGGACGACGAAGTTCTTTATCAGTATGAGCATGATCGCACCCGGAGATAACCATAAAGGCCTCGGGATGAGCCCACCCAGGTCTTTCTGGATCCCCCGGTAAGGAGGTCTTCCGCCACGAGGGGGTTTTCCCTAAAAAAGACCTGATCAAGAAACTGCGGGAACTCAAGTTCATCCAGGATTGACGGAGTAAAGATTGATGGCCGAGAAGATCACCCAGATGCAAGTAGGCAAGAACCGCACCGGCCTCCTCGGCCTGGAGGAGGTCTTCCAGGCGCTAATGGGGCGCCATTGGGACTCCCCGGAGCAGGCCCAGGAGGAGCTTTTGTCCCAAGTGGCGACCAGGAATTACATCTCCGCCGACTCTCGGGCGGATTACAAAAAAGCCCTGTGGCGGGAATTCCGCCGCTTCCGGGGAGAGGCGGTGGAGCCCGAGGCCCCCGGGGGCCTGGAGATCACCCTTCTAGGCCTGGGCTGCGCCGCCTGCCAGGGGTTTTTTCAGATGGTGGTGGATACCCTGGCGGCCAAGGGGTTGGAAGCCGGGATTGAATATATTACGGATCTGGCTACCTTGCAGGATTACGGGGTCCGGCCCCTTCCGGCCCTACTGATCAACGGTCGGGTGGTGGTGGCGGGCCGGGTGCCGGCGCCCGTGGAACTGGAAAAGATCCTGGCAGAGGCCTGTCGGGGGGAATAGGAGGCGGACCGAAGAGAAGCCCGGGGCTGGTCTTTGACCCCTATGGGAAACCTCCTCTGGTTCCGAGGTTGAGGAAGTTAGGAGCCCTAACCCATGGCCGGGTTGATGGTGACCACAGGGCAGGAGGCTTCCCGCACCACTTTCTGGCAGACGCTGCCGAAGATGGTATATTCCAGGCCCTTGCGCCCCTTGGTGCCCATGATGATCAGGTCGATCTTTTCCTGCCGGGCCGATTCCCAAAAAAGCTGAATAAGGTAATGAAGACCCAAGGAATCCTGCCAAAGGCTGCGCCGGGAATCATTTTGGGCGGGGCACATTTTAGGGAAGCTCAGAGCGTCCAGGCGCCCTTACTCTCAAGTCAGCTTGCAAGGTGTCCAGGGCCTTGCGGGTTTCTCCCAGTTCGGCCCGCAAGCAGCGCCGCAGCCTCCCGTAGCAGATGGCGAGTCGCAATAGGCCACAAGTCAATGAGGTGTTTGCTTACTAAATGGAGAGGTACGCCCTAAATTTGAAGAAAAGAAACTTTTTCAGCGAAAAATATGCTACCATACCGTCAAGGTGGAGATTCGGCGTCAAGAACAGAAGCTTTGTGGGGTTTTCCCCTGGCAAAGGGGTCCCCAAAACCATTTTTTGACCGTGGCGGCCAAGGCGGCCGCATAATCTCGGGTTATCCTAACAGAAAGGCCCGGGGGGTGACCTCCCTTTACAACCTGTAAAAACTATTGACAGCCAGGTCTCCGAATTATTCCCGAAGGCCTGGCGTGTTCGATAAATTGATTAAATAATAACAACAGGTTAACCAAATGGCTCTTCTTGGAACGGCCATGCTTAGCAGATTTACCATGGGGTGCCCCCAATCTCCGGGAACCGGCGGACCGGGCAACCTCAGGGAAAATCTCGGGCTCTTGAGAGACGGTCATCGGGATGGACCGAGAATACTATAAGAAATTATGGTGGGAACTTATCCTGACCATCCTGGCCTTTTCGGTAATCCCGCTGTTGATCCTGGGAGCCTTCATCTACTACCAATTTAGCCAATCCTACTACACCAAGATCATGGAAGATATGAAGACCCTGGCGGAAAACCGTTCCAGTTCCATCGATCTCTTTTTGGACGAGCGCATCTCCCAGCTTACCAGTCTGGCCCATACCATCCCCCTGGAAAAACTGCGGGATGAAGCCTACCTGGAAAAGGTTTTCAACATCATCCAGGCCCGTTCCAGGTCTTTTTTGGATCTGGGGATTATCGACCAGGGAGGCAGCCACCTGGCCTACGTAGGGCCGTATTACACCCTCATGAAATCGGCAAATTATAAGGACGAAGACTGGTTCCACGCGGTGATGTCCACCGGCGTCTATGTGAGCGACGTGTTCCTGGGATTTCGCAAGAGTCCGCATTTTATCATTGCGGTGATGATGCAGGAAAGGAGCCAGAGCTGGATCCTGCGGGCCACCATCGATTCCGACATCATTGAGAACATCGTGCGGGCCGCCTGGGTCGGCAAAATGGGGGATGCCTTTATCATTGACGGCAATGATATCTTGCAAACCAAGCCCCGGTTTGGCGGGGCGGTTCTGCAACCGGCGCCGGCGCCTGATTTCTCCAAGGCCAGCGTTCCCCAGGCGGAGGAAATCGCGGTCAATGGCGACAAAGGGCTCTTCGCTGTCGCCATCATTAAACTGAAGAAGTGGGTGCTGGTAATCCGGGAAGACCCCAGGGACCAGTTCACCCCCCTGCTGCGCACCAGGTCCCTGATGGTCTTGATTGCCTTGGGGGGAGTGGCGTTGATTGCCATCGGCGCGGTGCTCTCCACCCGCTCGATGATGAATGAAATGATAAACATGGAACGGAAGAAGGCCGCCAGCGAGGAAATGGCCATCCAAGAAAGCAAGATGGCGGCGTTGGGGAAGATGGCTGCAGGCATTGCCCACGAAATCAACAATCCCCTGGCGGTCATCGGCGAAAAGGCCGGCTGGATTAAAGACCTGCTGAAAATGGAAGATGTCTCCAAGAGCGAGAATTTTCAGGAAGTTGCCGAGGCGGTGAACAAGATTGAATATCATATCAACCGCGCCAAGATGATAATCCATCGGCTCCTGGGCTTCGCCCGGCGGATGGAGCCGGCCACGGAGATCCTCAATATCAATACCGTTCTGAATGAGAGCCTGGCCTTTTTGGAAAACGAGGCCCGCTATCGCAACATCGATATCCAGGCCGATTATGCCCTCAATCTCCCCATGACCGCCAGCGATTCGGCCCAAATGCAGCAGGTCTTTCTCAATATTCTCAATAACGCCATCGACGCCATTGGCAAAGATGGTGAGATCCATCTCAAGACCAGGCACCTTGCCAAAAATAATGAAATCGCCATAGAGATTCACGATACCGGCCCCGGCATCCCCAAGGAGATGCTGAACAAGATCTTTGATCCCTTCTTCACCACCAAGGAGGTGGGCAAGGGCACCGGCCTGGGCCTTTCCATTTCCTACAGTATCGTGGAAAAACTGGGAGGCAGGATGATGGTGGCCAGCGAGGAAGGCAAGGGCACTACCTTCACCATATATTTTCCGGTCAGATAAGCCGAAAGGGGGGCGTCATGGAAAAGTTCAAGGTTTTGATCGTGGATGATGAATTGGATTTTTTGGAGACCATCATCAAGAGGCTCCGGGCCCGCAATATCGAGGTAAGCGGGGTGGAGAGCGGCTATCTGGCCCTGGAAGCCCTGGACAGCAGCTCGCCAGACGTCATCATCCTGGACGTCAAGATGCCGGGGATGGATGGCATCGAAACCCTCCGGGAAATCAAAAAGAAGAAGCCCTTGACGGAAGTCATCATGCTCACCGGCCACGCCTCGGTGGAGTCGGGGATCCAGGGGATGCAACTGGGGGCCTTCGATTACCTCATGAAGCCGATAGCCCTGGATGAGTTGCTGGAAAAGGTGCGCCAGGCCTACGAAAGAAAGCTGATCCAGGAAGGCCAGGGCTCTTATTAGGCTGGCGGAATGGACTTGGGTTTTCCCCCCCATGATCTCGACCGGGTCCCGGAGGACCGGCTGGAGCAATTCCAAAAGCTGGCCGCCATCAGGGTGCTGTCCGCCGGCATCGCCCATGAAATCAACAATCCCCTGGCCATCATCCGCCAGGAGGCCGAATGGATGCAGCTTATCTTGAAAAAGGAGGTCCTGGCCGCCGAGGAACTGCAAGAATTGCGGAGTTCCGTGGGCCAAGTGGTCCAGCAGGTGGAACGCTGCACCGAAATCATCCGCAACCTGCTGGACTTCTCCCAGCAGCGGCAGCCGGTGATGCAAGAGCTGGACCTCAATCGCCTGACAGAAGACATGGCCCGCCTGGTAGAAAGGGAAGCGAAACCAAGCAACATCGAGATCGTCAGGCAATACCAAGGTCAGTTACCTGCGGTCTACAGCGACGCCCCCCAGTTGCGCCAGATAATCCTGAATCTCCTCATCAACGCCGGCCAGGCCATCGGCCGGGACGGCGCCATCACCGTCAGCACCCGGCCGGCCGAAGAAGGGGAGATGGTGGAGCTGGTGATCAGCGACACCGGCTGCGGCATCCCGGCGAAGGATCTGCCGAAGATCTTTGACCCGTTCTTTACCACCAAACCAGCGGGTCAGGGCACCGGCCTGGGGTTGGCCATCTGCCACGGCCTGATTCAACGCCTGGGGGGTCGGATTACCGTGGAAAGCCGGGTGGGCCAGGGCGCCACCTTCACCGTCCGCCTGCCGGTGCGGCCAGGGAACTAGCCAGTAACCGTATCGTCTGGCGGACGGCTCCCATCATCCGTGGCCGGCTTTCTTGTTTATCCAAAACCGAAAAGCGGAAACCATCTCCTATGAGCCCAAAACCGAAGATCTTGCTGGTGGATGATGAGGAGCGCTTCCGGACCACCCTGAAGAAGATGCTGACGGCCCAGGGGCTGACGGTGGCGCTGGCGGCCGGCGGCCGGGAGGCCCTGGACCTGATGCGGCTTGAGCCTTATGACGTGGCCCTCGTGGATATCCGCATGCCCGGCATGGATGGCCTGCAGACCCTGGCGCAGATGAAAATGCTTGATCCGGGCATGGAGGTGATCATGCTTACCGGGCATGCCTCGGTGGACGCCGCCATGGAGATCAACCGCCTGGGTGGCTTCGATTACTTGCTGAAACCCTGTCCCCTGGAGGACTTGCTGTTGAAGATCGAGGCGGCCTATGAAAAGAAGCTGGACCGGGAAAAAAGATCAAGGGCCGCGGCCAGGCCGGAAGCTTAGTCTTACGAAAGGTAGCGCCTTTATTTCCCGCTAAGATAGTCACCCAGTAGTTTTCGGCTGTGCTCATCCTCGTGGCAGTAGACGCAGAGATTCTCCCAATTGGAGCCATCCCTGGGATTATTCCCGGGATTGCCATCCTTGTGGTGCACCGTTAGGAGATGCCGGTTTTTCTGGGTGAATTCCCGGCCGCATTTGGCGCAGATCATGCCGTGAATCTTCAGGGAGCGTTCCCGGTAGTTGTCGATTTGAGATGTCATCCTGCTAAAGTCCTCAAATAATCTTTAAGATTTTTCACTGCGCGGCTGGGGAATTCACCACTGCCCCCAGATCCAGGCTGTAATTGCCTTCCAGAAAATTGTGGGCCACCAGCTCGATGCTGGCTTCGGTGGTCATGAGCATGTCCATCTGCCGGGTGTACTGTAGCAGGCGGCCCAGGAGGTCCAGCTTTTCCTCCAGGGTCTGGCTCTGGTATTTTTGCAAACGGGCGTCCACCCGGTCGCCGACGACCTCCACGGAAAAGTCCAGGCCCAGGAGGACCAAGGCGATGGCCCGCACCCGGCGGTGGCGCCGCAGGTCGTCGGCGGCCCCGCCCTTGAAGAAAAAGGTGAGGTAATTCTTGTTCACCGTCTGGCCGCAGTAAGTATCCAGGACGCTGTAGTGGTACCCCACCCGGGAGGAGAAATTGAGGTACTTGTCGGAGATGATGGCATAGCTCCGGTCGCCGAACCTTTCTTCAATATTGGGGGCGGCCAGCATCTGTTCCCGCATGACCGAGAGCAAGCCGGAAATTTGAATGGGTCGGGGGGCCCTGGCCTGCAAGTCCGGGTGCATAAACCCCCTCAGGAGGGCTCTTAAAGGAGTGGAGGCGATCTGGTCGATGGTCACCTGGTGGGCCCCAGGCTTAACCCCGATGAGGCCGCCATCCAGATCGATGAGATAGAGATCCAGGGGAACGGGGGCCTCCAGCTTCAAGGCGCCCCCCTGCCCATCGGAGACCAGGTCGCTGATTTTGAACATCTCGGTGTAGGAAAGTTCGTGCACCAGCCTTCCCAGGTCGTGGAGGGTGCGGCAGCCCGAGGCGGTGAAGTTGGAAGATTTGGGGTCCACCAGGTTCAAGGGAATGATTAACTCGGACAACTTCCTTAGAATCTGGTATACCGGGGTGCCTCGCATATGCGGCTCCCTGACCTGCCGCCGGGCCAGCAACTCCGGCACCCGCCCCTGGTAAACCCGGCCTGCGTAAGCATCCACGGTGACTTCCGTGCCTTCGGCAATAGCCGTGGTGGCCGATTTGGCGGCCAGGAGGGTGGGGACGGAAAATTCCCGGGCCAGTGAGGCCATGTGACCGGAAATACTGCCATAATCAGTGACGATGGCCTGGGCCTTGGGCATGGCCACCACAAATTTGGGGGAAGAATGTTTGGCCACCAGCACCGCGCCCTCGGGAACGCGCACCAGGTCTTTATCCTCCCGGACCAGAAAGGCCGGCCCGCAGCCCACCCCGGGAAAGGCCACGGCGGCGCCTTCCAGTAGCAACGGGTAGCCAGGCAGCGGCGGAGCGGTTATATAGTCGCCGGCCGATGGGGCCTGAACCTGCAAAGGTCTGCTTTGTAGGACCAACAAGCGGCCTTGTCGGTCCAGGGCCCATTCCACGTCCTGGGGGGCCTGGTAATGTTCTTCCAGTTTCAGGGCGTAACCGGCCAGGATTTCGACCTGTTCCGGAGTGAGACAGGGCTTATCCTGAATCTCCGGAGGCACCGGGATCTCTTTTAGACCTCCCTCGGGGCTGCTCACCAGTTGCACGCTTTTGTGGGAAATCTCCGTCTTCAGAATGTTCAAGCGGTCGTCTTTGGCCACCTGGTAAGTATCCGGGGTGATGACCCCTTCCACCGCATAAGGCCCCAGGCCCCAAACCGCGGAGATGAGCACCTGGTCCTCCAGGGGGTTAAAGGGATGGTGGGAATACATCACCCCGCTGGCTACTGACTCCACCATCTCCAGACAGGCGACGCTCATGGCGGTATCTTCGCCCCTGATCCCTTTGTTGAGGCGATAAGAGATGGCCCGGGGGGTATAGAGGCTGGCCACTACCTCTTTATAGGCCTGGAGAAGCTGCCCCTTGGAGACGTTCAAGAGGCTGAGATATTGGCCGGCAAAGGAGAGATCGCTATCTTCGCCGATGGCGCTGGAACGCATGGAGACACGCAGCGATTCCGGACTGCCAGAGCGCAGGGCGGCCAGTTGCTCGTAAGCCCCGAGGATCGCGGCTTCCAGGGCCGGGGGCACCTGGGCCTGGAGGATCAGTTGCTGGATTTCATCGCTGACCCGCTTATAGGTTTGCGGTTCCTGAGGATCCAGCTCCATCTGGCGCTTATTGATTTCCGCCGCCAGGTCGTTATGGGTCAGGAAGGCCTCGTAAGCCCGGGTAGTGATGGCGAAGCCCCCCGGGATGGGGAGGTTTACCCGGTTCAGCACTTCTCCTAAACTGGCGCTCTTGCCCCCCACCCAATCCACCATCTCCTTGGTAACCTGGGAATAGAACAAGATATAGCCGCTCTCCGGGATTACCTTTTCCCCCCCCAGGGATTCCTTTATCTGAGAATTGATCTTCTCCAACACCTCATAAAGAGGGGCATAAGCGCGGCCGGATAGGACATCCAGATTTTTGATCATCCGGAAGGCGTGGAAGGCCGCCCGGGCCGCTTGGGAGCGGACGTAGGACATGCCGAAGATCTGGCGGCCCTGAAGTTTTTCCTCCAGATCGGCAATGATCTTCAATAGTTGGCTATTAGAATCCAATAAGTCTTTGAAGCAGGAATAGCGGAAGCGAAAGGCCGCGGCAACGTTGTCCCGGGAGAATTTTCCTCGGTGAGGTTTAAACTTGCGGTAGAGATTTCTGAAGAGATTGAGGGTCTCTAACATGGATAATCTTAAGATCCCCTCCTATCAAGAAATATACCAGATTGTCAGTCCCCGGGACAGCATGATTTTCTTCCCGGGGCTGCATCGGCAGCCCACTTTCCGGGCAGTCGGGTTTTACAATCTGTAAAAATTCCTGACAGAGCCACGGCCCCGGGGCGCGGAGCATCTCCATTCTGGAGACAGAAGTTCCTAAAATATCCAATGATTAGGCTATCTTTGCAGTTTATCCCTTTCTGGCACAGGCGTTGCTTGTTTTTTCGGTGGGGGATTGGGCGTTGCCCTGTCCGGTTTTTGGGGGAAGGATGGTTGGAGGAAAAAATTCTCCTGCGACCTTGCCGGACGGCGGGGCAAGGGTATTGCCGAATTAAAGCGGCCGTCTTCAGTCTCAGGCCGCCGAAGCGGTATAAGGTTCGTCCCCATAATTCGCCTGGGTGCCGAGGAGGACTCTTATGAAGGTATTGGTGGCGACGGACGGCTCGGAGCACGCCATGAAGGCGGTGGCCCGGGCCCTGGAACTTGCCGAGAAACAAGGGGCGCAGGTGACCTTAATGTCAGTGGCCTATTACGCGCAGGGGGACTTCGATGAAATGCCGCCCTATGTGAGTGATAAATTGGAGGCTGAGGCCCGGGCCGCTCTGAACAAAGGCAAGGCGGCGTTCGACGCCAAAGGCCTTCCGGTGGAGACGGTGCTGGCCACCGGCCTGGTGCCGGCCAATCTCATCATCCGTAAGGCCCAAGACGGGAAGTTTGACCGGATCATCATGGGCTCGACCGGTAGGAACGCCCTGGAACGGGTCCTGATGGGCAGCACCGCCGCCAAGGTGGCGGCCCATGCCCCTTGTGAAGTAACTATTGTCCGCTAATGGAGTTCATCTAAAAGGAGATTTTCGAAGATGTCTAGACTCTGGGCCAAGATCATTGGTTTGGGGCTACTGGCGGGCCTGCTGCTGCCGGGAATCGCCGCGGCCGCCGGGCCAGCGGCCGACTACCTGGTCCTGGTGGCCGATACCCGGAAGCTCACCGGGTGGGAGGCCTGGTGGGCCAACCTTTACAACGAAAGCCATTTCTATTTCACCCTGCTCACGGTGGTCATCATCCCGGTGGTCGGCCTGTGCTTCGGGATTATAGCCGACATCGTCATGAGCTGGATCGGTTTGGACCTGAAGTCCCGGGAACTGGCGGAACACTAAACCTGTAGGTGAGAGGAGGTTAATTTATGCACTGGCTGTATATTCTCGTGCCCATTGCGGGGATTAAGATATTTTGGCCGGGCCTTATCATTCTTGGGATCGGGGTGGGCATCCTCGGCGGGTTCTTCGGCATGGGCGGCGCCTGGATGGTGACCCCGGGCCTGAATATCCTGGGCTTCCCCATGGCCTTTGCCATCGGCACTGACATCGCCCATATGGCGGGCAAGTCCCTCATCTCCACCATGCGCCACGGCAAATTTGGCAACGTGGATTACCGGTTGGGCTTCATCATGCTGGGGGGCACCATCGTCGGCTTCGAAATCGGGGCCCAGATGATCATGTGGCTGGAGCGCATTGGCGAGGTGGAGATAGTAGTGCGCTATCTCTATCTCGTCCTCCTGGCCCTGATCGCCTGGATGGTCTTTGCCGACGTGGCCAAGAAGAAGCGCAAGGAGCGGGAGGCCCTGGCGGCCGGGAAAGAATTTGACAAACTGGCCACCGGCCTGGAGTGGCATAAGACCTTGCACAAGATCAAGATCCCGCCCATGGTCCATTTCAAAACGGCCCAGATCTACTGCTCCGCCTGGCTGCCTATTTTCGTCAGCCTCGCCACCGGCTGGATGGCCGGCATCCTGGGCATCGGCGGCGGCCTGATCCGCATGCCAGCCCTGATCTACTTCATAGGCTGCCCCACCCACGTGGCGGTGGGCACCGACCTCTTTGAGGTGATGATGTCCGGCCTGTACGGCACCGCCACCTATTCCTACAAAGGCCGGGTCGAATTGTTGGCGGCCATGATCATGTTGGTGGGGGCGGCGGTGGGGGCCCAGGTCGGCACGGTGGCCACCAAGTACATCAAGGGCTACGGCATCCGCATCGCCTTCGGCCTGTGCGTCATCGGCTGCGGCCTGTCCATCATCCTGAAGATGCTGGCCAAGGGCATTCCCGCCTATGGAGGTCTCTTTAATGGCTCCGCCACGGTCCTCATCCTGGGCCTGGTGAGCACCATGTCCATCTACATCTTTGTGCGCATGCTAGCCGGGGCCAGAAGGGAGCTCGCCGCCAAGAAGTCCGGCCCCCAGGTTTCCATAGCCGGCGGCTGATCCAGATCCGGGGAAGAGGAGAGAGATTATGGCGAAAAGACTTAACTGGCTGATTATACTGGTTATCATGCCGATGGTCCTGGCCTGGGGCTGCGGGGATATGGGCAAGGTGGAGCAGGGGAGGGTGATTGCCTTTGACAAGGACAAGGGGACGGTCACCTTCATCCGGGAAGTCAAGGGCGATGCGGCCAATCCGGACTACAGCGGCGCCCCGCTCACCTTTGCGCTGCCCAAGGAGCTCAGCGAGCGGGGGGCGGATCCCAAGGTGGGCCTGCGGATGAAGCTGGACACCAAGGCCAAGGAGATCGTCATTTTCGATGCAGCCACCCAAGGCTTCAAGAAGATCGCCTATACCCTCATCGACCAGAAGGAAAACGTGGCCAAAGACGACCCCCTGGTGGCAGGAAAGAAATTCCCCCAGGTAGACAAGGCCAAAAAGGCCATAACCATCTATTCCGGGAGGCAAAAGATCCTGACCACCTTCTCGGTGCCCGATGAATACCTGGGCGAGCCGGATAACACCTGGGACGCCGGCGACGAAGTCCGGGTCTACTATAAGCAGCCGGGCCAGGCCTTGAGGTTCATGAACGTCACCAAGACCGACATCTTCAAGGGATAATTGGCCCGCCTCGGAATTTAAGGGAATCGCCTCGGGGAAATCCCATAAGCCCGGGGCGATTCTCTTATTTTTGTGGTAAAATAACATATTAGGCTCGTTGGGATTTTCCGCCGGTTAGTTTCGGCAGCGGGATTGGGCCGCATGGACCCTGACAAAAAGATCCAGGCGTGGCGCTGGCGCCAGTTGGCTGGCTGGGTCGGCGCCGGATTGTGCTTCCTGGCCGTAATGGCCTTGCTGGATGGCCTCCTCAGCCGGGTCTGGGAGCCGGCCAGCCTCATCAAACTGCTGCCGGGCCTGACCGCGGAAATCAACGGGCCGCTGGGAGAAGAAGTCCGAGGGGTCCAGGAATTGACTTATTTGAGCGATTCCAACGACCTGACGCTCACCTTTGCCGCGGTGCATAAAGGCTATTTCCTGGGGGGCGACATGTGGCGGGGGCGAATTACCGCCAGTTCCCGCATCCACCCGGGAGAATACCACCTGACGGTGGCGCCACGGCGGAGCGCTACGTCCCGGGCGACCCCGGCCTTCCGCATCGTGGTCTTTGCCGACCCTGTCAGCCTGCGACACAGCTCCAAGTCGCTGGTGTTGCGGTACACCGGCCTCTCTCCCTGGTGGGTGGCGGCGCTTTGCCTGCCGGGCATCCTGCTCACCTTCGGGACGGTCATCTGCCTTTCTCTGAGGCTGGACCGGCTGTGGGCCCAGGGGGGCAGGGCCGAGATCTACCGGGTCATCAGGAAGGAAGGAGACTTCGAGATCCATTTCAGCCTGGGAACGGAACACGGAGTCCGGCCGGGTCAGGAGCTGCCGGTTTATAACCCGCAGGGTCAGGCGGTGGGCCTGGCCCGGGTCGCGGCCGCGGCCGCCCGGGACGCCGTCGCCGTGCTGACCGCAGACCAGGAGATCAGGCCAGGGTTTATGGTCGCGATCACGGAACTTAAACCTGATTAAGGACTGCAATGACGATTTCCGGTGGCAGGCGCCACTTTCCTCAGTATGTGGTGAGCAGCAATTAGACTTGTCAGGTAAGGTTATGTGGAAACGGCTCAGTCTGCGGGCCCGCATCTTCTTGTTGTTGACTGCCCTGGTCGGCGCCACCCTGGGGGGCGGCCTGGTCGCCCTCTGGCACATGCACGCCATGGACGCCCTCCTGGTCTCCCTCATCGACAAGAACGTGGCCTCCTTTCAGGCGGCGGAGGAACTGACCGCCTCCCTGCTGAGTCAAAAGGGTTTTCTCACTTATTATTTTCTGGACGGCAACCCCGACTGGCTCAAGCAGATGGAGCAGCATCAGCAGGACTTTGTCGAATGGCTGCAAAAAGCCAGGAAATCCGCCTATACGGAGCCAATGACGAAGCTTATCCAACAAATTGATACCGACTATGGCGCCTATGTCAAATCCCGGCAGCAGGTGATCGACTTGTACGGGCGGGGGCAGCGGGAAGCCGGGACCAGGTTGCACTGGGAGGTGCGCCGCCAGTTTGTCGCCCTCTTGCAACTGTGTGAACGCTATAAGCTGATGCACGAGTATGCCATTTCTCGGGTGCGCCTGGAGAGTCAGGCCCAGGCCAGGTTTATCAATGCCTTTGCCCTGGCGGTCTTGCCAGGGGTGGTGGTCTTGGGAATTTTGCTGGCCTATATCCTGCTCAAGCAGATTTTGGAGCCCATTAGCCGGCTGGCCCTGGAGACCGGGCCCCGCGGTCGCGAGAAGCCGGGCCTGGATGAAGTCAGAGCCCTGAGCCGCCGGGTGCACAGCCTCATCGAGAACGTGGACCAGGCCCAGAGCGAACTGGAACGCAGCCAGGAGCATCTGCTGCAAACGGGGAAATGGGCCATGGTGGGCAAACTGGCCGCCGGGGTGGCCCACAGCATCCGCAACCCTTTGACCTCGGTAAACATGCGCCTCTTTTCCCTGAAGCGCTCCCTAAACATGACCTCGTCCCAGCGGGAGGATTTCGAAGTGATCTCCGAAGAGATCCGCCGCCTGGACGCCATTGTCCGAAATTTTCTGGAATTTTCCCGGCCACCCAAGCTAAAGATGCAAAACATCGGTCCCTCCGACGTGGTGGACGGAGCCCTGCAACTGCTGCGCCATCGTCTCGAATCCTACGGGGTGGAGGTGAAGTTGCTGCGATCCCAAAGACTGCCGGAGATCCTGGGTGATCCGGACCAGCTCAAGGAAGTCCTGGCCAACCTGCTGGTCAATGCCTGCGAGGTCATGGTGAATGGCGGGGTTATCACCATCCAGGAGGAGGCCCGGCTGTCTCCGCCCTCGGGGCAGGCGGTGGTCATCAGGGTGAGTGACACCGGCCCGGGCATCGCCGAATCGATCCGGACCCAGGTCTTTCAGCCATTTTTCAGCACCAAGGAGGAGGGCACCGGCCTGGGCTTGAGTATCGCCACCCGGATCATCGAAGACCACGGCGGCCGGTTGGAATTGGCAGCCGCTGCCAGGGAGGGGGCAACCTTCATCATCACCCTGCCCCTCAAGGACGGATAGGATGGGGAAGATCTTAATCGTGGACGACGACCCGCAGTTGCGGCAAAGCTTTGAAAAGCTCTTGACCGAGGATGGCCATAACGTGAAGACCGCCTCCAGCGGTGAGGCGGCCCTGGCCCTGGTAAAGGCCGAAACCCCCGACCTGGTGATCATGGACGTGCGCCTGCCGGGGATGGACGGCCTGAAGGCCTTCCGGGCCATCCATGAGATGGAGCCCAAGCTGCCGGTCATCGTCATGACGGCCTATGGCACTACCGAGACGGCCATCGAGGCCACCAAGCTGGGAGCCTTTGAATACGTCCTCAAGCCCCCCGAATTTCCGGATATGCTGGCCTTGATCGGCCAGGCCCTGGAAGCCGGGCGCTTCATGCGCTCCCGGGTGGAGCTGGACGTGGCGCCGACCACCGCGGCGGCGGAGGCCATCATCGGCCGCAGCAAGCCCATGCAAGAGGTCTACAAGGCCATTGGCCGGGTGGCCCCCACCGACGCCACCGTCCTCATCCGGGGGGAATCCGGCACCGGCAAGGAGCTGGTGGCCCGGGCCATTTACCAGCACAGCCTGCGAGCCGTCAAGCCCTTTCTGGTCATCAATTGCGTGGCCATCCCAGAGACCCTGCTGGAGTCCGAACTCTTCGGTTATGAAAAGGGGGCCTTCACCGGAGCGGTCAACCGCCGGGTGGGCAAGTTCGAGCAGGCCCACGGCGGCACCGTCTTTCTGGACGAAATCGGCGATATGCCCTTCAGCATCCAGGCCAAGATACTCAGACTGTTGCAGGAGAAGAGCATCGAACACCTGGGCGGCCGGGAGCCTATCCCGGTGGACGTGCGCATCATCGCGGCCACCAACCGGGACCTGGAAGCCGCCCTGGCCGTCGAGAAGTTCCGGGAAGACCTCTATTACCGCCTCAAGGTGGTGACCATCTGGCTGCCACCCTTAAAGGAGCGCCCCGAAGACCTGACCCTGCTGGCGGAATATTTCCTGGCCCGGTTCGCCAAGGAGATGGGACTGGACAATCCCGGCATGGACGTGCAGGCCAAGGCCCTGCTCCATAATTACCAATGGCCCGGCAACGTCCGCGAGCTGGCCAACGCCATGCAGAAGGCCCTGATCTTCAGCCGGGGCTACCCCATCCATCCGGAGGACCTCACCCGGGCCATGGGCGTTGAAAGCCCGGCCAGGGGGGCGGAGGGGGACCAACAGGCCGATGAGGTCATCCGCCAGTGGCTGCGGCGATCCCTGGTTTCCGGGAACGGCAAAGACCTGTTCGACACCGTCATGGACCACTTCGCCCGGTTGCTCATCAGCGAGGCCCTGGACCTCACCGGCGGCAACCGCAGCCGGGCCGCCAAGCTCCTGGGCATTTCCCGACCCACCCTGCTCTCCAAAATCGATAAATACCGCCTGAAGTTCGAGACCTCCATCAGACTGGAAGGGCCTTAACCGGCGCTGAGCTTTCCCTTAACCTGACGTCACGGTTAATGGTGTCACGGGGCGGGTTTCTTTAGGCATTTCTCCCTCAGTTTGGAGAAAACACCCATTTTCTTCGCCTTCTTTTACAAACTGTAAAAAATAACGACAGTTACCCCGGTGGGCGGAAGGGGGAGGGTGGGGTGGGGCTTCGAAAAAAAGATATTATTTTCAATCAGTTGCCCCAGGCAACCTTTGCCCGGGGTTTGGCACGCCCGTTGCTGATCTATGATCTCAGGGAAAGATCCTGCGGTGGCCGAGCATTGCAAAATCTTGATTGCGGATCGCAACCGTCACGTCCGGGAATTTCTGCGCCGGGAGTTGGAGGCTGAGGGTTATCAGGTGGAGGTGGCCAGGGATGGCCGGGAGGTCCTGAATCTGCTGAGCAGCGATGAGCCGCCGCACCTCTTGATCCTGGACCTGGAGATCCCCCAGCTGGACGAGATGGAAATCTGGGCCCGGCTTCAGGACCGCCGGCCGCCCACGCCGGTGGTGATCCACACCTTCCTGCCGGAATATCCCACCCGCCTGACGGTTCCCCTGGCCGCCGCCTTTCTGGAAAAGAAAGGAGATACGGATCATCTGAAGGCTGTGGTGGCCGAAGTCCTGGACAAGCATTACCCGCAGCAATCCCGTCGGGTGAGTACCAAGGTGTAAGGAGCCATGGGTCGGGTAAAGGAGTATTCCGGATACAGATCGGGTCTCCAGCCGCTAGTGGCGCTGGACCGACAGTGGCAGCATGGTTTTGCGGGCTGGCGCCTCTGCTCTACCGGGATCGGTTTCCTGGGCCGCGGCCCGTGGCCCTGGGCCAGGCTGGCGGACCCTTCCTGGCAAGGCATAGATAAAATAGGCAAATTAAGCAAAATCGAAGTGCTGAAGCTCTTGTCCGGGTAGAACCTCCGGCCCCACTACGATATGGCCAACCTGATCCAGAGGCTGAAGCACCTCTTTTCCGGTGGCGAGCCGGCAGCGGCCCTCTCCGTGGAAGAGCTGCGTTCAGTCTTCAAGAGCCGCTACCATGCCTTCAAGCTCCTGCTAGCGGCCAATAACACCGCCCTGCAGCTCATGACCGACATGGAGGCCGCCCTCCAGGGCAGCCACCGGTTCGACATGTCCTTCATCCGGTCCCACGCCACTTCGGTGTGCGTCAACGTCTTTGCCATCATCAAATACCTAAATGAACTCTCGGGCAACCGCTACCAGGCCCTGGAAGGGGTCTCTACCGCCATCGAAGCAAAGATCGGCGCCATTTTGGAGAGGCGCCAGCTCTCCAACATTCGGAAACTGGTTCTGGGGCTGGGGCAGATCGACCAGGGATTGGCCGAGGCGGTGGGCAGCAAAATGGCCAACCTGGGGGAAATCGCCACCCACCTGCCGGAGCTGGCGGTGCCCCCCGGCTTTGCCATCACCGCCGCCTCTTATGAGCTCTTCCTGTCCCACAACCGGCTGCAGGAGGAGATCAACCGGCGCCTGCAATCCCTGGAGGTAGAAAATATCTCGGACCTCTACCGGAAAAGCTCCGAGGTGCAGATGCTCATCATCGGCGCTGAAATACCGCCGTCCCTGGAGGATTGCATCAGCCGGGCCTACGACTACCTGGACGATCAGGTGGGCCCCTTCTTGCGGGTCGCCCTGCGCTCCAGCGCCATCGGCGAAGACGACCCGGAGACCTCCTTTGCCGGGCAGTACCGTTCGGAACTCAACGTCAGCCGGGAGAACCTGTTTACGGTTTATAAAGAGATTCTTGCCAGCAAATATGCCCTGACCGCGGTGAGTTACCGGCTTCACAAGGGGCTGCGGGATGAAGACCTGCCCATGTGCGTCGGCTGCATGGCCATGGTGGACTCGGTGTGCGGCGGCGTCATGTACTCCCGGGATCCCAACAATCCCCTGCGGGACGCGGTTTTCATCAACGCGGTGCACGGCCTGGCCAAGGCCGTGGTGAACGGCAGCACCACCCCGGACCTTTACGTCATTTCCCGGCAAAGGCCGCTGACCATAATCGACAAGCAGATTCGGAAAAAGCAGCTCAAAATCGTGTGCCTGCCGGAAGAGGGGTTGGTGGGGCAAGAGGATGAGCAGGGAGAAGAGCCGACCCTCACCGAGGCCCAGGCCTTGGAGCTGGCCGAGATCGCCTTAGTCCTGGAAGACCATTTTCAGGCCCCCCAGGACATCGAATGGTGCATCGCCCGGGACGGCCGCATCCATATTCTGCAAAGCCGGCCGCTGAAACTGCTGGCCGCTGCTGGCCGGGAGGAGAGGCCGGCGCCGGCGGCCCTGGAACAGCCGGCCATTCTCCAGGGTGGGGAGATGGCCGCCCCCGGGGCGGCCGCGGGGCCGGTTTTCCTGGTGCGCAACAACCTGGACCTCTTGCAGTTTCCCGAAGGCGGGGTACTGGTGACCGCCTTTCCCCATCCCAGCTGGGCCACCCTCCTGAGCCGGGCCGCGGCCGTGGTCACCGACCGTGGCGGCATCACCGGGCATCTGGGCAATGTGGCCCGGGAGTTCGGCATCCCGGCCCTGTTCAACACCATGGAGGCCACCGCGGTGCTCACCCCCGGGGAGCTGGTCACAGTGGACGCCGACCGCCGCTGCATCTTTCGGGGCCGGGTGGAGGAGCTGCTCCAGGGAGCCGCTGCCAGGAAAGGCGTTTTGCTGGATACCCCGGTGGGGAAGACTCTCAAAGAGATCATGACCCAGATCACCCCGCTCTTTCTCACCGACCCCGAGGCCCCGGACTTCAAGCCCAGGGGCTGCCGCACCTTGCACGACATCACCCGCTTCGCCCACGAAATGGCGGTCAAGGAGATGTTCGCCTTTGACCGACACCGGGCCTTCTCCAAGTATTTCATCAAGCGCCTGGTCACCGAGGCGCCCATGCAGTGGTGGGTTCTGAATCTGGAAGACGGTTTCAAGGAAGAGGTTTCCGGGAATCGGGTGGAGCTGGCTCAGATTGCCTGCGCCCCCATGCTGGCCCTGTGGCAAGGGATCATTGCGTTCCCCTGGGAGGGGCCGCCGCCGGTGGACACCCGGGGCTTCATGTCCATCGTCATGGGGGCGGCCACCGACCCGAACCTGGGCACGGCTGGCGGCACCATCTTCGGAAACCAGAACTACTTCATGATTTCCCGGGATTTTTGCAACCTCACCTCCCGCCTGGGCTTCCATTTCTCCACGGTGGAGGCCCTGGTAGGCGAGCAACCCTACGAAAATTACCTCCGCTTCACCTTCAAAGGCGGGGCCGCCGACTATCCCCGACGGGTGCGCCGGGCCAGGTTCGTGGCTGAGATCCTGGAGGAGCACCACTTCAAAGTGGACCTCAAGGAGGACGCCCTCTTCGCCCGCCTGGAGGGGGAGGCTAAAGACTACCTGCTGAGCCGCCTGCGCATCCTGGGCTATGTCACCATCCACACCCGCCAACTGGACATGATCATGTTGAATGAAGCGGAGGTGGAACATTATCGCACTAAGATCACCGCAGACCTGGAAAACCTCGCCCGTCGGTCCTCCTGAACGCAGCAAAAAATCTCCGGATTTTTAGCATCCTGAAGATGTATGACAGCCAAAGGCGGCCCTAAAAAAAACCACGTTTGGATTTTCGCAGCAAAACTTTTCAAACCAGAGGTGTAGGTTTGATCTGGGACCGCCGATTTGTTAAACTGGGGCGAAATTGCGGTTTCTGAAGACCCTACCGGAACAAGGCTATTAGAGGGGATGATTATGCCACCCAAAATTTATGGCAAGCTGGCGCTGTCGGGCTTAACGATGCTGGTCCTGATCATGGTTATCGGGACCTCGGCCCGGGCGGAAAGGAGCAATCCCTTGGTAAGACTGGAAACGAGCTTGGGAGAGATCATCTTGGAGTTGTATCCGGATAAGGCCCCGGCCACAGTGGCCAATTTTCTGCAATACGTCCGAGAAGGCTTTTATGACGGGACCGTCTTCCACCGGGTCATCAACGGTTTTATGATCCAGGGGGGCGGTAGCGACGCCAACCTGAACCAGAAGCCCACCCGGGCGCCCATTCAGAATGAAGCCGACAACGGCCTGACCAACCAGCCTTACACGGTTGCCATGGCCCGGACCTCCGACCCCCATTCTGCCACCTCTCAGTTCTTCATCAACGTGGCGGACAACAAGGTCCTCAATCATACCGCCAAGACTCCCCAGGGCTGGGGCTACGCGGTCTTCGGCCAGGTGGTCCAGGGCCGCGAGGTGGTGGACCAGATCAAGGCCGTGCCCACCGGCAACCGGGACGGCTACCAGAACGTGCCGCTAACCCCGGTGGTCATCGTCAAGGCCATGGTGGCGGAGAAACCCTAAACGGGAATAATAGTAGACCTTGAGCGTTAAAGTACTGATCCGGGAGGCAGGGGCCGGGGACTTGGAGACCGTGGAGTCCCTGGTGAAGGGCGCCTACCTGGAATACCGAGAACTGGTCCCCGGAGAGGCCTGGGAGAAGTGGATGGAGAGCGTCAGCCAGGCCATCAACGCAGGGGCTGGGCTGCTGCTGGTGGCTGAAGTGGAAGGGGCCATCCAGGGGGTGGTGCAGTTCTTCCCCGACGCCAGTCGCTCCGGCCAGGGCCGCTGGCCGGTGGGGTCCGGGACCATCCGTCTGCTGGCAGTGCGCCCGGAGGCCCGGGGCCAAGGCCTGGGCGCCCGGCTGACCCGGGAGTGCCTGCGTCGGGCCCGGGAGCTGAAGCTGCCCACCATCTTTTTATACACCGGCCGCTTCATGCTGGCGGCCCGGCATATCTATGAGAAACTGGGCTTTAAGCGAGCCCCGGAGTTCGAGCCGCCCAGGGAGCCTGGACCCATGGCCTACCGCCTGGATTTGTGAGGTGTGAGGTTTTTTTGTTAGGGGTCCTTTCTATTTTGCCTTGGTCTCAGGGCACTTTTCCAGGGTAATCCCCTGTGCCTCGATCTTTTTCAGGTATTTTTCCGGATCTTTGCTGAATTCCGCGGGACAGCCGGAGCAGCAGAAGTAGATGCGCTTCCCCTGGTAATCGATAAAGACTTTTTTATCGATATTGCCGCCCAACACCGGGCAGAGGGTCTGGGGCTTGGGCTCGGCGGCCATGGCCGGGCCGGCGGCAAGGACCAGGACTACCAGGAAGACGAGCATGATTTTGAGCATCTTCATTAAAACGCTCCTCCTTGAAATGGATGGGCGGGGAGATTTTTGTTTTTTCTGTTTTTTTGTTAGTGGCTGCGGCAGGAGCCGCGAATTAAGCCACCGCGCGCTCGATCCGAATCCATTTTATCATAGGTCGTCCGGGCCTTCAAGGTCTCTCGCCCGGCGGGTCGCTGCAGGTCAGGTTCTCCCTGGTCCAGAGGCGCTGCATCTTTTGGGCTTCCTGGCGATGTTCACAGGGAGCGTAACCGCAGATGGGGCACTCCGGGACGGTGCAGGGATCGGCATGGATCAGGATATCCGCCCGCCCCTCAAAGTGATCGCTCAAGATATTCTCCAGTTTCTTGACTTCATCGTGGCTGGCCTCCAGGCTCAGGTCCAGGGGCAAAATGAGGTGGAAGTCCATGAAGACATAATAACCGGAGCGGCGGGCCCGGAGCTGGTGGATGTCGATCCACAGATCCTGGCGATGCCGGGTGATGACCCCGCAGATCTCTTGCAAAAGCCCGGGGTCCGAGGTGTCCAGCAGGGCTGCCGAGGATTGCTGCACCAGCAGGGCTCCGGTAATCAGGATACTGCACCCTACCAGGATGGCCACGGCGCCGTCCAGCCAGTTCCAGCCGGTGACCATGACCCCCGTGAGGCCCAGCACCACCCCGGCGGTGGTGAAGACATCGGTGAGGACGTGCTTGCCGTCGGCTACCAGGATAAGGGAGCCGGTGCGCTTGCCCACGGTCACCAGAGCCAGGCCCAAAATGAGATTGATCGCCGCCGTCGCCAGGATGAGGTGCAGGCCGCTGGCCAGCCTGGAGATGGCCTGGGGATGGAAGAGCCGGGGCCAGGCCTCGTAGAAGATGCCCAGGGCCGCCAGGATGATGAGGGCCCCTTCAAAGCCGGCGGCAAAATATTCCATCTTGCCGTGGCCGTAAGGGTGCGCCGGATCGGGGCTGCGGGCGGCGAAGATGATACTCCACAGGGCAAAAGAGGCGGCCACCACGTTGATGATGGACTCCAGGGCATCGGAGAGGATGGCGGTGGAGTCGGTGATCCAAAAGGCGACGAATTTCACCACCATCAGCCCCAGGCCAATGGCCAGGGAGGCGGAGATGGCGATGAGGCGGTGCTTGAGGTGGGGGGTAGCAGAATAATTCATTGGGGTTAGATTTTTTAAAATATCGCCCTACGGTTTATCAAGTTATCAAGATAATTTTCTTTTTTTGTGTATCAACCCGCAATCTCCCGGGCGGTCACCTATTCATACTGCTGCCGCAGGTGAAAAACGTCTCCCGCAGAAGCTTGCTCATCAAGATAATCCCGCCGTCCTCCTGGGAAGCAAACACCTTCAGGTCAAAATCTTCTTCCGGAAACCAATCGGTGGTGAAGACCAGGCCGCGGTCGGTCTGCCGGATGGTTATTTGCACTTCGTCCGCCACCTCCTGGGGGTAGGCCAGGTAGGCGCTGAAGCTCAATGATTCCGGGGTAGACCTGAGGTGGCTTTCTTGCATTCCCATATCTCGTATTTGGGTTCAGCAAAACCGGATAGCCAGTAAAGTAGGACAGGCCTGCAAACATTTTTTTATGGATCAACTAGCCAGCGGCCGGGTCCATTCCTTGGATGGCGCCGGCTGGTTGCCGCGATGCCGCGGACCGGCGTTTGGCTGACTCAGGAAATCAAGGAGACCCCTGCCGGGTGGCGCTCACCCAGGTGGGCTCCACCCGCACCAGGCTGACCCCCTGGGGCAGGCTGATGGCTACCTGGAGCCGCGACCGCCTTGGGCCCAGATTTCTGGTATCTACCCGGGCCTGGACCTCGGTAGATTTCAGCTCCTTCATCCGGAACCAGGAGCCCTGGACGGTGACGGCCACCTCGGATGGCCGCAGCCTGGCCGGGTCCGGCTCCGGAATCACCGAAACTTTGGCTAGGGTGCGGGTCAAGGTCTTGGGCTGGATCACCAGTTCCGCCAGGATGGGGACCTGAGCCTTCAAGGTGAGGTGGAGGTTCTTAAAATCCAGGTCCGTGCGTATGGTGCTTGACTCCGTGAGGCGGCTCAGCTCGATGGGGTGGGTGGACAGAAATTTGAGGTCCTTGAGTTCCTCCTCGGGACCGCTGACCGTGACCTGCTCCGGCTTGGTCTCGATGCCCTTCAGTTCATAGCCTTCCGGGGGATTGCCGGCCAGCACCGGCCTGATGGGCAAGGTGGCGCTGATGGTAGTGGAAAGGCGGATGATTAAGGGATTGGGCTGAATCCGGATCACCATCACCCCCTGGGGAAAGGAGAAACTGCTGGGCCCCAGGTAAAAGGCTTGGGGGCCGCTCTTATAATTGGCCAGGTCGATGGTCTGGGTCAGGCGGCTTTGGGATAGCTCGTTGACGATGGACTGGGGCCCGATGATCCGAACCTGCAACTCGGAGGGGACTTCGCCGACGATCGCCATCTGGGCCGGCAGGTTGGCAAACTCCAGGGCCATATGCAGGTTGGTTTCGGTGCGCTCTTCGCCGCTGACGGCAAACCACAAGGCCAGCGCCAGCAGCAGCGACAGGAGCTTGAGACCTTTGTTACGACCAAAGTGCGCGAGCCAGTTTTTCAGTCCAGGTTCCTTTCGATTCATTGGGAGTTTCCATCAGATTCTGCAAGACCCGGAGCGCTTCCGCAGGATTGAGATTCTGGCGAAGTTTGCCTCCCTGGGCCAGGGAGATCTGGCCGGTGGTTTCAGAGACCACCAGGACCACGGCATCGGATTGCTCGGTGAGCCCCACCGCGGCGCGATGGCGGGTGCCCAGGGTGGGCTCGAGATTGGGGTTTTTGGATAGGGGCAGCAGACACCCGGCGCCACCCACCCGATCCTTCTGGATGATCACCGCACCGTCATGGGTGGGGCTATGGGGCCAGAACAGGGAGATGAGCAATTCCTTGGTAACCAGGGAGTCCAACCTGATAGCATCCTCCAGGTACTCGGAGAGGCTGTTATGGCGTTCCAGGGCGAACAGGGCCCCGATGCGGCGCCTGGCCAGGGTTTCCGCCGCGGTGCAGACCTCTTCGGTGGTCGCCGGGAGTTGCTCTCCACCCGGGAGCAGGGCTTTTTTCCCCACCCGGCTCAGCAACCGGCGGATATCGGCCTGGAACAGGATGATGACGATGAGGACAAAGCTCTTGACGATGATGTCCAGGAGCCATTCCAGGGTGAAGAACTCCAACCGGCGGGCCACCAGATAGGCCAGGAATAGAAGAAGCAGCCCGGCCAGCACCTGGATGGCCCGGGTGCCTTTCAGGGCCAGGACCACCTGGTAAATGATGATGGCCACCAGCAGGATGTCCACCAGGTCCTGCCAGCGCAGGTTCAGGAAGATGTGCCCCATAGTCGGATCAATTATTATGCCTGTGAGGTTGCAGGCCGCGTCCTTTCTTCAGAATGATCACCCGGAATTTTATCGTAGTAAAGCTAAAAATTATTTGGGCAAATCGTCTCCCACACCGCAAAAAACTGGCGGGCGTAGGCGACGTTATGGGTGCGGACGATCCTGGCGCCGCCCTGCACCGCGGCCAACAGGGCGGCCAGGGTGGCCACATCCCGTTCCGGGCCGGGAGGCAGCCCGGTGATCTGGCCGATGAAGGCCTTGCGGGAGGGCCCCACCAACAGGGGACAACCCAGTTTAAGGAAGACCTCCAACCGTCGGAGGATCTCCAGGTTATGCTCCCAGGTCTTGCCGAAGCCGAGGCCCGGGTCCAGGACCAGCAGCTTCCGGGGGATGCCCCGGCCTTCGGCAAACTCCAGGCGCTCCCGAAAAAAGGCGGTGATCTCACCCAGGAGGTCGTGGTAATGGGGGTGCCGCTGCATGTCTCGGGGGGTGCCCTGCATGTGCATCAGGATCACTGCCACCCCGGAGGCGGAGGCCAGGGGGGCCATCTCCGGGTCGAAACGCAGGGCGCTGATATCATTGATGATGCTGGCCCCGGCGGCCAGAGCGGCTCGGGCCACCGGGGCCTTGTAAGTGTCGATGGAGATAGGGATGGGGATTTTCGGGGCCATGGCCCGGATGACCGGGATGACCCGGCGCAGTTCCTCTTCCAGAGGCACCGGTTCGGCAAAGGGCCGGGTGGACTCGCCGCCCACGTCCAGGATATCGGCCCCCGCGGCCACCAGATTCCGGGCCTGGGCCAGGGCCGCGTCATGGTCGAAGAATCGGCCCTGGTCCGCGAAGGAATCAGGGGTGACGTTGAGAATGCCCATGATCAGGGGCCGGCGGGAGGCCAACAGCTCCGGCCAGGACTGGCGGCCAGGGGGGAGCTGGGCGGAGGGGGCGAAGGGAGGGGTGTCGGTCATGGGCTAATCCGAAATGCCCGGAGCGGCGTCAAGGCCGGCCCCTGACCCAAAAAACCAGGGCAGGCCCCGAGACCTGCCCAGGTTCTCTCCTTGACCTCCGGACTACCAAACCCTTAAGCTCGCTGGCTCAAGGGAAACTGGTCGGGATCCCGCGATTCCTCCTGGGGTTCCGAGGCTTCTTCCTGCGGCTGCTCCACCACGGCCAGGATCTTATCGATCTCCCGGCTGTCCAGGGTTTCTTTTTCCAGGAGGCCCTGGGCCAGGGTTTCCAATTGCCCCCGGTGCTTGGAAAGCAAGGCCAGCGCTTGCCCGGAGGCCTTTAATACCAGATTCTTGATGGCGGCGTCGATAAGGCGGGCCGTATCCTCGCTAAAATCCTTGGATTGGGCGAACTCCCGGCCCAGAAAGATATGCTCTTCCTTTTTCCCGAAGGTGACCGGCCCCAGCTCATCGCTCATGCCCCAGTTGCACACCATCTTCCGGGCCAGTGCGGTGGCCCGCTCCAGGTCGTTGCCAGCCCCGGTGGTGAACTGCTGAAAAACCAGCTCCTCAGCGGCCCGGCCGCCCAGAAGGACAGTGAGGGCGGACATCAGGAAATCTTTGGAATAGGTGTGGCGTTCGTCCAGGGGCAACTGCTGGGTAAGACCCAGGGCCTGCCCCCGGGGGATGATGGTGACCTTATGGATTGGGTCGGCGCCGGGGCTGAGCCTGGCCACCAGGGTGTGGCCCGCTTCGTGGTAGGCGGTATTGCGCCGCTCACGCTCGCTCAGGATGAGGCTCCTGCGTTCCGTGCCCATGAGGACCTTGTCCTTGGCCTGCTCAAAGTCTTCCATGGCCACCGTTTCATTACCCCGGCGGGCGGCGAACAAGGCGGCCTCATTGGCCAGGTTCTCCAGATCGGCCCCGGAGAATCCGGGGGTGCCCCGGGCCAGGATGGAGAGGTCCACCGAATCGGCCAGGGGGGTGCGCCTGGTATGCACCTTGAGGATGGCCTCCCGGCCTTTGAGGTCCGGGACCGGGACCACTACCTGGCGGTCGAAACGGCCGGGCCGTAGCAGGGCCGGGTCCAACACATCAGGGCGGTTGGTGGCGGCGATCAGGATAACCCCTTCGTTGGCCTCAAATCCGTCCATCTCCACCAGGAGTTGGTTCAAGGTCTGCTCCCGCTCGTCGTGGCCTCCGCCCAGCCCGGCGCCCCGATGGCGGCCCACCGCGTCGATCTCATCGATGAAGATGATGCAGGGGGCGCTTTTCTTGGCCTGAATAAACAGGTCCCGCACCCGGGCGGCGCCCACGCCCACGAACATCTCCACGAAGTCGGAGCCGCTGATGCTAAAGAAGGGGACCCCTGCCTCCCCGGCGATGGCCCGGGCCAGCAGGGTCTTGCCGGTCCCCGGGGCCCCCACCAGGAGCACCCCCTTGGGGATGCGCCCACCCAGGCGGGTAAACTTCTTGGGGTCTTTCAGGAAGTCGATGATCTCAGACACTTCGTCCTTGGCTTCCTCGATGCCGGCCACGTCATTGAAGGTGATCTTCACGGTGTTTTCGGCCATCAGGCGGGCCCGGCTCTTGCCGAAGGACATGGCCTTGCCACCGCCTGCCTGCATCTGGCGCATGAAGAAGATCCAGATGCCCACCAACAATATCATGGGCAACCAGGAAGCCAGCAAGGTGCCGTACCAGGTGCTGTCATCCTTGGATACGGCGGTGATCTCCACCTTTTTGGACTCGAGCAGCTTCACCATTTCCGCGTCGGTGGGCGCATAACTCTTGAAACTTTTGCCGTCAGAAAACTCCCCGGAGATTTCATTTCCCTTCAGGGTGACCTTGGCCACCCGGTCAGCCTTCACCATCTCCATAAACTTGCTGTAATTGATGGTGGTCTTGCCCCGGTTGCTCTCGACGATGGAGAAATAATTGTACAGCACAATCATCACCAGGGTGATGAGCAACCACAAGGCGATATTCTTAGAAAACGGGCTCAAGCGGTTATTCATTATGGTCCCTAAGAGGCGGCCAGATATGGTCATTCTGACCTGATCCTAAATCTCCTCAAATTATTATTCTAAATTTATCTGTGGAAAATGCAAGGGAATCTTGATGTTGACCGGGCCGGACCAATGCTGCTTCCGGCAGTGGAAGAAGGTTCAGGACGGGGCAGGAACCGCCCCCGCCTGGCCTTCGACCTCTGGTGGGACCGTTAAGGGGTAACCATCCAGGAATCCGGGTCCTCGGGAAATATTCCAGCCAGGCTCTCCCGGGGGATGCGCCAGGGGCCGGAGCCCCATTTCACCCCAGGCAGGCGCCCATCCCGGATCATGCGGTAGATGGTGCGACGGGAAAGGGCCAGGATGGCGGCTACTTCGTCCGGCCGGAAAAACCGTTTATGCTGCAGCAAATCCATGATTCCATCTCCTCTGCGGGGTGAGAGCTGTATCATCGCCAGCTTACTGCTGCAAGGGCAGGGCCAAATTTCTCTTACTAAATAACTTTCAGATATAATGAGTAAAATAACCTGCCATTCCTAAAGCCTACCTAAATCAGGGGGGCATCTGGCCGTTGATTCTAGGGGTTAAGAGAAGGCCCCTGAAATCGTCGTCTTTTTGGCCACCATTCCAGTCTCCAGGTTCGGGTTCTAATATCGAGGTGCGAACTCTGCGAAAATCCCCATGCGGGTTTTTTGTTAGTTTTATTTTTTGGTCAGGGGGCGCCCCGGCTGTCGCACCTCATCCAGGCGCATCCCAGATATTTTGATTATTCATGGCAGCTCACTGAGATTTTCCCAGGGGTCTCAATTGGCTCATAGGGGCGGGTTTAAAACCCGCCCCTACAGTCGACAGTTAAGCGAATTTCGGGACAGATGCGGACAACTCTCTTGCTGGACAACATGAATCTTGAAAGGAAGGAGGAGAAACGGAAAGGAGGTATGGGCGGAGATGAACCGAGAAGAGTTGATGCGGCCCCGGGAGGTGGCCCGGCAACTGGCGGTATCCAGGTCCACCGTGTATCGCTGGTTCTGGGAGGGCCGGCTCAGGGGGATCAAGCTCAACGGCGGCACCCTGAGAATCCTGGCCAGCGCGGTGCAAGAGAAACTGGCCGAGGCGGATTAAGGAGGAATTTTCTTAATTTTTGTCTTTTTTGTCAGGGAGCCGCCAGACCGCTCCGGGCCAGCTAAGGTCCGCCCGGCCGCGGCTCCCCGAGGTCTGCCGGCAGGTCGCGGCTGCTGGGGAAATGGGGCAAGGCATGAATCGTGGGAGAGCGGGGGCAGAGGTAAAAACCCTGAAAGAAAAATTGACCAAACCGGAATTCCGCCGGCGGGCCGACGAGATGCTGGCGCGGCTCACCCTGGAAGCGCCGTTTTGGCCGGAAAACGAAGAAAAACAGCAGCAGCGGCTAAGACAGGCCGCGGCCGATCCCTTCTATTTCTGCCGCACCTATTTGCCCCATCTCTTCTCCCAGGTGCCGGCGCCTTTCCATTATGAGCTGGTAAAGCTTCTGGAGCCACCATCCGCTACGGGCGACCCGGCGGGTACGGGCGACCCGCCGGCTGGCCCAGATGGCGCGGTCGCCGGAACGGGAACCCCGAAACCCGAAAGCCTTGCCGCGGTGGTGGCCGCCCCCCGGGAGTTCGGCAAGACCACGAGTGCCTTCGGTTACGTGCTGCAGCAGATCTGCTTCCGGCGGCGGCGCTTCATCATCATCGGGAGCGACACCGAAAACCGGGCCAGCGACCTCACCGGCCGCCTCTATCTGGAGTTGCTTTACAATCAGAGGCTGCACCAGGATTTCGGCGAGTTGGCGAGGGCCGACCGGCCGGTGGACGACTTCATCACCGCCAACGGCATCCGGGTGAAGGCCCGGGGCCGGGGTCAGCGCCTCCGGGGCCTGAAGTTTTCTTTAAGGCAGCAGCCATACCGCCCCGACCTGGTGATCCTGGACGATCTGGAAACCGACCCTTACAAAAAATACGAAAAATATAAAAAATACGAAAAATATGAAAAAGATAAAAAAGAGGCGGCCGACCCTGAGATTGTCCGTCAGATCCTGGACTGGGTGAAGCTGGAGGTCCTACCCTCCCTGGAGGCCGGGGGCAACCTGCTGATCCTCGGTACCATTCTCAGATGGCGGAGCGCCCTGCACCTGATGATCACCGGCAATGAGGAACCCTTCCGCCATTTCCGGCGGCGCATCTACCGGGCGGTGCAGGAAGACGGCAGCTCCCTCTGGGAGGCCCGCTATCCCGCTGAGCGCCTCAAGCTGCAGAAACGTTTCCTGGGCAGGGTGGCCTTCAACCGGGAGAAGATGAACGAACCGCTGCCGGAGGCGGGATTGTTCCGGGAAGAGTGGATCCATTACTACCATCCGGATATCCTCAAAGACCGGCAGCTCCTGGTGGCAGGCTTTTTCGAGCCATCTCTGGAGATCGGGGCTGGCGCCGGTTACCGGGCGGCGGTCACCGTGGGTTGGGACCGACCGCAGATGATCTTTTACGTCATGGACGCCTTCATCCGCCGGGGCACACTGGAGGAGGCCCTGCGGGGCATCTGCCACCGCCACCGCCGCTGTCCCTATGAGATTCTGGGGGTGGCGAACTCGCTCTTCCAGGGGCTGCTGTTCCAGGAGTTTGAGCGTCTGGGCCGGGAGGAGGGCGGCCGTCCGCCCCTTCAGGGGGTTAGCCCGCGGCTGGCCGGAGAGAGCCGGGTGGCCGCCTTGTCCCCAATGCTGGCCCGAGGCCGGATCCGCTTCATCCGGGGCCACTCGGACCAGGACCTCCTGGTGGAGCAGCTCCTCTATTTTCCCTCCCGGGCCTTGGGCGACCACGGTCCGGAGGCCCTGGCCGGGGCCGTCGGCCTGGCCCAGGAATCCTATTAATGTATCATTTGGAATTTCATTTCCTTATGCGGATCCGACAAAAGGTCCTGTTCTAATTTGATTTCGCCAAATTCCTGGTTGATATTTTGTATAGATAATATAAAATATTTGACAGCAGGAGCTCAAGGTGGTATTGTTATTTTCCTTCCCATGATTATTTTAGGAGCAAGGAAGGTGTAAAATGACGCTTGCTGTATCGTTGCGCGTTCCAGATGGGCTGGTAATTGCGGCTGACAGTTTATCAACGACTATAGGGCAGTTAGGTGTCTCTACTGGAGTAGGGACAACGTGCCCAAAATGCAAAGAAAATATAAAAATAGAAAAATTAGCGTTACCACCGATTCCGATCCCAACATCGTTGTCATCATTTGCTCAAAAGATTTTTCCACTCAAAGAAACATATGGTATTGCTACTTTTGGATTAGCGATTTTAAATGAAAGAACAATTTATTACCATGTAAAAAAAATTGAGAAAAATAAGGAGAACCAATTCACTGGCGTCACAGACGTTGCTGAATTTTTAATGGAATATTTTGATAAAGAAATCAAAAAACAAATTTCTGACATCGGCAAGGCTCCAGATGAATTTTTCCCACTCGGTTTTTTAGTTGCAGGCTATGACGGGGACATAGGCAAAACAATTGTCTTAAGTATTGGAAAGAAATCTAAAGTTAAAGAATTTATTGGATCGGGTTGCACTTATGGAGGAGATGGGGACGTTGTTGCAAAGTTATGGGAATTGAGCAAATCCGACCCTAGGCGAGCAACTAATTATGCTGCTTTTTCACTTCAAGATGCAGTCGATTATGCAGAATATTTGATTTATTCTACTGCAAATTTTCAACGGTTTGCAAATATGATTCCAACAGTTGGTGGTGATGTAGATGTTGGGCTTATTACTTCATTTGGTAATTTCACATGGATAAAATGTAAAGAAATGACAAAAAAACTGGAAAAAGTATAACCTTTAACAAAAGGATTAATACAATGAAAAAAAGAAAAATTACATTTACTTCCGAGCCGGTTACGGTTTATTTACAGCCGTTACCAAAATTGCAATTTAATGCTTATCCTTATAGTGGAGGGGTGTCTACAATGGATAGTGGGGATGATATCATTAAGGATATTGTCCATAAATATAAAGACCGCTTTAAAGAGGCCTGGCAAGAATTGTCAGATAGATGATTTACTTAACAAAAGAGGAAATCATTTCAATGAATAAGGAAATGATTTCCTCTTTTGGTGGGGCATACTTTGAAGGTATGTATAATATAAAAAATGATAATTCTTTTGAATATCTTTTGTCGGCTCCAAATCAAGAAGTTTTTGGGATAGAGAGATACCCAAATATTTTTGATAAAGCAGCAGCCTATTTGTTCTACATCATCAAAGACCATATTTTTTGTGATGGCAATAAAAGAACGGGCATGATTGCTGCCTTTACTTTTTTGGAAGCAAATGGGGTTGGGGAAATAAGTAAAAAAGTAGAACGAAAACGAATAGTAAATTATGCGGAAAGAATAGCTGGTTGTAGGCCCACTATTGAGAACATCTCTTGGTGGTTAAGGGGAATAGCTCGTATTCGATAATTTTATCATAGCTTGACCTTGCCTGTCCTGGTATCTTGAACAATCGCCGCCCTAACCGCCTTCTCGGGGGAATCTACAGGGGAAATATGGAGCACGGCGTAATACCGCCGTTTTGTGCTTCCCTCAATGGGCGATGACCAGGCATAGCATTTGGTAGCCTGGGGATGACCGGTAAGAGCGAAAACCGACACAACCCCGCTCCAAACAGTTTTCTCTCCGAACTTCTCCACCACGTCCAATCTCTCCATGGTTGACGGTTCCCGGTTTTTTTGATAGGTCCTGTTCATCTCATGGAACAGGTGCGCCCATGAACCTCTTGGACCTGGGGATCTTGATCCTGCTCGGGTTGGTTATCATCCGGGGATATTACCGGGGCCTGTTCCAAGAACTGGCGGGCGTGGTGGGGTTGGCCGCGGGGGTGGTGGCCGCCGCCTATACCTACCTGCGGCTGGGGGAGATCCTCTCGCGCTGGATCGCCGAACCCCAGTATGCCCGCGCCATCGCCTTTGTCCTCATCCTGCTGGTGGTCTATTGGCTCACCTACATGGTGGCCAATGCCCTCCAACGCCTCCTGTACCACCTCCATCTCGATTTTTTCGAGCGTCTGTTGGGGGCCCTATTTGCCCTGGTCAAGGGGGCGCTGCTCATCGGCTTCGCCTTGATGTTTCTCGCCCTGCTCCTGCCCCGGGATTCCCGGCTCCTCAAGGAATCTCGCACCGCCCCTGAACTTACCCATCTCAGCCGCCAGACCCTGGAATTGCTGCCCCCGGACTTTAAAAAGTGGCTCCAGGACAACCTGCAGCGCTGGCAAGAACGGTTGGAGCGGAAGAAGCCCGAGCAGGCGGCGGCCGCGGTGCGGCGGGGGGCTTGAGGGCTCCGGTCGTTCCTGGGACTGCCCATCGCCCCTTAGAAGGGAACTTTTTGAAGATGAACGGGAAAGATACCGACGCCGGGGCCATGATCAATGAATTTGCCGCCATTGTCCGGCGACTGCGAGGCCCCGGCGGCTGCCCCTGGGACGCCCTCCAGACCCCGGAGACCTTGAAGACCTACGTTCTGGAAGAGGCCTATGAATTGATCGAGGCCCTGGACAGCGGCGACCCCGAGAAGATCAAGGAGGAGTTGGGAGACCTGCTGCTGCACCTGGTCTTCTTAAGCGACCTTTACCAGGAGCGGGGCGACTTTTCCCTGGTGGAGGTGGTGGCCGGGATCGCCGCCAAGATGATCCACCGCCATCCCCATGTCTTCAAGGGTGAAGAGGCCAAGACCCAGGAGGACCTGCGGCGCCTCTGGCAACAGGCCAAGGCCCGGGAGGGCAAAGTGGCCCCGGGCGCCCTGGGCAAGGTGTCGCCGGCGCTGCCCGCCCTGGTTCAGGCCCACCGCCTGGGGGAGGCCGCGGCTCGCCTGGGCTTCGACTGGCCCCAGGTGCAGGGGGCCCTGGACAAGGTGGAGGAAGAATGGCAAGAATTCCGTCAGGCCCTCATGGGCCCTGCCAACCCCGCCCGGGAGGAAGAGCTGGGGGATCTCCTCTTTTCCCTGGTAAACGTGGCCCGCTTCCTGAACCTCGATTCCGAGAGGGCCCTTAGGCGCACCATCTACAAGTTCATCAAACGGTTTCACGTGGTGGAGCGCACCCTGGCCAAGGCAGGTAAGACCCCGGAGACCGCCACCCTTGAAGAGATGGAGGCCATCTGGGAGGCCTGCAAGCAGGAAAAGGCCGGTAAGGACAGTGGTCAGTGATCAGTGGCCGGTAGTGGCATGGATAATTTTTAGATCCAGGTTAACAATCAGGACATCAACCGGAATACCCCGATTTACCCGTACACTGTTTCAGCACATCTGCCTGATATTCAGGTTCCGCCTGCCTTTTCTTTCCGTCCCCATATGGAGCCTCACGCCACCCTGAGCCAATCCCTCCCAGCCCATGCTTGCCAAGGTCCGGCAAGAATGATAAACATATAAAGTTTAAGGGATTATACCAGGATGAAAGCCAGCCGGACCCTGGGAGCCATCTCCCTGCGATTGACTATTAGCCTCATCCTGACCGTCGCCGCGGTCCTCACCCTTCTCTTCTATTCCTCCTGGCAGAAACTCAATCAGAAAGTAGAAGTTATCCTGAAAGACCAGTTCAACCAGCAGCAACTGATGCTGGCCCGGAAGATTGGCGACAATGTGGAATCCTATTTCGACCTTCTGGAGAGCGCCCTCATGGGCTATGCCGGATTATTTCAAAGCGCCCTGCCCCGGGAGCGGGAGCTGAACGACGTCATGGCGGAAAGGTTTGGCCGGCACCGGCGCTTCGGCATCCTGGATATCCGCCGTTACAACGCCGCCGGGCAGGAGGTGCAGGACCTTAGCGTCGGGGCCTCGCCTCTGCCGGCCGGGTACCCGGCGCTGCCTGCCGCTTATCTGCGGTGGGCTCGTGACCCGGCCCATCGCGGCCGCCTCTTTCTGAGCAAGACTTTCGACTATGCCGATCCCCCCTGGAAGGGGCGCCGGGTCATGCGTTTCCTCACCCCCCTTTATTGGGGAAGGGATCAGGTCTTTTCCGGGGTGGTGGAATTTCTCCTGGATCCGGTCTTCATCTGTGAAAAGGCGACTTCCGGGGTGCGCTCCGGCCAGACGGGCTATGCCTGGATCATCGATCAGGACCAGATCTTCCTGGCCCATTATGAAAAGGATTTTGTGGGCCACGATGCCATGCAGGTCCGCATGGCCCGTAATCCCGAGATCGTCTTCCGGGGCTTGCGGGAACTCAACGCCGCTCTTATGGCGGGCAAGGAGGGGATGACGGAATACGACTCCGGCTGGCACCGTCAAAAGGTGGGGCTGATGCCCAAGCTGGCGGCCTACACCCCCATCACCTTCACCAAGGGCTTGATCTCCGGGGCGACCGACCTGGAGGATCCGGGCCACAACCTTTGGGGTGTGGCGGTGGTTTCCCCGGTGGAGGAAGTCTCCGGCGAAGTGCAGGAGGTGCTGCACCAGGAGCTGTTTCTGGCGGGTCTGTTCCTGGCGGTGGTGGTGCTGGCCAGCGGCGTCTTGATCGCTTGCGCCCTGGCCTTTAACAGGGCCTTGACCCGCCAGGTGAAGATCAAGACCAGGGAGCTGGTGGATTCCCATGAGCACCTGATGCATTCGGAGCGCTTTGCCGCGGTGGGCGAAGCCGCGGCCTACGTCAGCCATGAAATCAAGAATCC